>Ga0335076_10006025_pt1 | contig 12235 bp, 6 predicted proteins | sample Lox_Sample_25_FD_206717 | JGI IMG/M metagenome (GOLD analysis project Ga0335076, IMG submission 206717) | Soil microbial communities from Loxahatchee National Wildlife Refuge, Florida, United States - Lox_Sample_2.5 | ecosystem: Environmental > Terrestrial > Soil > Wetlands | place: USA: Florida...
AACTCGACCTGCGCGCGATGTATGCCAAGTCGGCCAGCGTGCAAGGACTTTGGCTGACGTATCTGGCGCAGAAACGCGAGATCATGGATCCGGCCTGGGCGCAGCTTTCGGTCTGGATCGCGGGGGGAAAACTGACTCCTCAGATCGGGCATGTGTTCCCACTGGATCGCGTTGTCGAAGCCTACAAGCTCCTGCAGGACGGCAAGAACTACGGCAAGGTCGTGCTGAAGATCGCGTGAGGCCTCAGCCGCACGAGGCTGCAAGCCTCAGCTGACCTGGGCTCGTCGCTGTCTATCGCGCCGCCTTCTTCGTCGAGGCCGTATCTGCCGGGCTGGCGAGAGGAACCCTCTGATCCTGCGCGTATTTTGCCGCCGCCTTGCCCTGCAGCGCCTGGATGCTCGCTCTTTGTTCTCGCAACGTGGTCTGCTGAGCCTCGATCGTCCGAACTGCGCGAGCGAGTTTCACTTCCTGTTTCGCCAGCTTCGCTTCCTGCTTCTCGATTTCGGCCTGCTGTTGCTTCACGGCCTCGATGAGCAGGGCGGTCAGGCGGCTGTAGTCAACGCCGCGGGCGTCTTTTCCGTTCGCTTCGTAGGTGACGAGTTCCGGCACAACGGCGCCAACTTCTTCGGCGATCACGCCGATCTCGTGCTTGCCAGAATCTTTCAGGTCGTACGAAACGCCCCGCAACAGCTCGACTCTCGCGAGCGCGTCGGGAAGCGTCTGGATGTTGGTCTTCCAGCGGCGGGAGCTGTAGGTTTCCCAGCTGTCGCTAACGGGATGTCCGGCGCCGCGGCCGATGGTGAGAATCGCAGTGGGGCTGCTGGTTCCGATCCCGACCCTGGTGGTGGCGGTCGCGCCGTTCACCCCGGTAACGCTGCCCAGGACAAGGGCATCGCTGACGCTGACCATGGCGCGCGCGCCGATGGCGGTCGCGTCATGTAGATTATTTGGACTCACGTCGCAATTCTCGCCTATGCAGGTATTGTCATTGCCCGTGGTATTGGACTGGAGGCACCACTCGCCTACGCACGTATTGGCACTGCCCGTGGTATTGAAGCTAAGAGCGAGGGCTCCTACCCCTACGTTGAAGCTACCGGTCGTATTACTCTGCACGGCTTTATTGCCCATCGCGCTGTTTTCATTGCCGTTCGTATTCGCGCCCAAGGCGTTTTCCCCGGTGCCAGTATTGTTGCCACCGGTAGTGTTCAAACCGAGACTGGACTGTCCAACCGCGGTGTTCGCGCTTCCTTCCGTGTTGAACGTGAGCGTCTCCTGGCCAATGGCTGTATTCCCGCCGCCGGTGGTGTTGTTAGCCAGCGCCTCGAAGCCGACCGCGGAATTGCAGCACCCTGTCGTGTTCTCTTCCAGGGCCCCATCGCCCACAGCGGTACTTTGTACACCGGTTGAGTTCTGTTCCAGAGCCTGCGAGCCTACGACCGTCAGACCTGAGCCGGTGTTATAGGCCAGCGATTCAAAACCAACGGCGGTGTTATCCGTTCCCACGAGGTTGAAGAAAAGTGCGTCTGCGCCGACGGCCGTGTTGCTGGTGCCTGTAGTGTTCGAGCCAAGCGCAAACGCGCCCACGCCTGTGTTGAATTGCCCTGTGCTTGCCGCGCTTCCGGCGAAACCGAGAAAGGACACCAAGTCCACATGAGAGCCGAATCCAAACAGGTTACTGCCGATCTGGTAGCCGCTGCCCGTCACGACTCCCGTCGCGCTCAGGTTTCCATTGATCGTCTGATTGCCGGTGAAGGCGTTGGCGGCATTCAGTTGCGGGACCTTCGTCGTGTCGAGATTGAGGGTAGTGCTTCCTCCCAGAGTTACCGCGCCGCCGCCAGTCAGATCTGTTCCAGCCGTGACCGTCAAGGATGGAGCGGCCAGCATGGCATTGCTGATGCCCTTGCTGGGGATGCTCAGGTTCACAAGCCCAGCGGTGCCGCCGCCGCTGAGGCCCGATCCCGCCGTCACACCCGTAATGGTTCCGGGGCCAGTCCCAGGAAATGTCTGCCCAGCGGCAAATGTCATTTGACCCGTGCTAGCGATTGCTAGCCCGGTTTCGGCGGGCGCCGCGGTCCCTGAACCGAACAACAGATTCAGAGTTCCCGAGGGTGCCGCTGTATTGTTGCCTGTGGGCTCCGCCTTCCACTGGAACGTCTGGTTCACCGGAACTTTACTCCCACTATTAAACGAAGACGCGATCAAGTTCTGCGGCTGCGAGGTTTTTCCCGCAGTAGCCGTGGCTGAAGACACGGGAGGTGAAGTAATCGCGCCGCGCACCGTTGCCGCTCCTTTTACATCCAGCGTCGCCGCCGGAGTCGTGGTGTTGATGCCGATGCGGGCCGAAATCCCGCTTCCAGTCTGGGTCAAGACCGAGCTGACGATGTCGCTGGTGGTGTCCCACAGCGGAATAGCGTTCACCGTGCCGGTCCCAGTGACCGCGTTGTTAGGCGTAGGAGCGGCCGGGCCCGTGGAGATAGCGGATGATCCCGAGGCGAGGTTTGCATTCCCCGGCGCCGCCAACACGAAGGCCGAGAGCGGGAGTCCTCCCAAGGTCTCCGCATCCGCGGCCTTCAGTGCATAGGGCACGCTAAGCAGCAAGGCGCGCGGCTGCTCCGCTTGTCCGCTGACTTGCACGCCCAGCCAGCGGGCTTCACCCGTGCTGAACAGATCGAGCGGCAAACCCTCGGAGGTGGTGGCGCCGAGTTGCACGCTATAGCTGCCCCTTGCGTCAACCGTGACATTTTGTGTTTCCATCCACAACGGGGCGCCTCCGTCTTGCGCTCTGTAAATGGAAAAGGTCATGCCCATGATTTCACCCGGTGCTTTCCCCGGAGCGGCCACCACACGCCCCGAGTAATTCACCAGTCGCGGAACAACTTGAGCGCTGAGCAGCGAAGTGAGCAGCAGAATTCCCAGAAGCGAGAGACGAATCCTTTTCATGATCTCCTCCTATGGAAAAGACTCTTTTCAGGACACGCTACGGCTTTGGCATAGACTCTTTGTTGTTCTGCGCAGTGCGCGCCGCCTTCCATTGCTTCATGGCCTCGGGAGAGTGCGCCCACAGGACGCCCTTCTCTTCCGGCGCCCCATAGAGTTCGGGATGCAGATACGATCCGCGCTCGACTTCCGGCTTCTGTTCTTCCACTGGAATTCGATGAGCATTGGCCCAGGCGTCCTGGCGGATGCCGGTGACCTGCCAGGAAACTTTCACGCTGGGCTTGTCGGTTTTGATCGTGAACCGGCCATCGGCGATTTCGCGCGACACGATCGCCTGAGCGAATTGGCCGATGACCGTGAGTTGATAGCGGAAATCGCGATTCAGGGTTTCAAACCATTCGGGCAACTTCACCACTGCATCGCCCCGACCATCGGTGGTCACGTTGCCGTTGTAGATGTTCATCATGTCAGGCGACTCGACAAAGGAGTGATAGAGGTACTTGTTGGCGGGATCGAGAGGGTGGTCGATCTTGAACGAGCCGCCGGCCTTGGATAGGTTGCCGTCAACCTCTACATTGCCGTTGAACCATCCGGCGAACCCTGAGGCGCTGCCCGCAAGGATTCCGGTCCCGCTTGACGTGTTGTAGGCGTCCGCGGCCCAGCCATCCGGGCCGGATTGGGCATAAACCCCGGCATTCGTGGAACTGATTCCGGCTGCGCCGACTCCTCCATTCGGGTTGTAGCCATACACTCCGTAACTGCCGCTGCTCGTGCTGAATCCATACACGGCAATGCCGGCCGTGTTAGAGCCGTATACGCCAGCGCCGCCGCCATTCGTGCTGGTGCCAACTACTCCGTAGGTGGCGCCATCACCGCGCACAGCGGTCGGGCTGTTGGAACCCCAGATGCCGTACGTGGTGCCGACGCCGTTCACGCCGAAGGTGCCGGAGCCGTAGACTCCATTTAACGAGCCGACGCCATACAGTCCCGTTGGCCCTGTGGCCCTGACTCCGGCGCCGCCGGACACTGTGCTGCTGGCGCTCACGCCATCGCCGCCAGCGTTCGTCGCGCTTAAGCCAGGACTGAGGGAGTTGCCCACTACTGTGATCGGTCCAGCGCTGAAACTCCCAAGAGCATCACGCTTCACGATGGCATTGGCCGTGGTTGCGTTGGTAGGTACGACCGTCCAGTTCAGCGCTAGCGTGCCGTTGCTGGTTACAGGCGAATTCGTAACCGTGAAGTCTGAACTGGGAGCACTCAGGGCAACGCTGCTGACGGTCCCTGTGCCTGGGAATGCTTGTCCGGACGCAAAAGTAATTTGTCCGTTGCTGGCGATCTTCAACCCGGTTTCTGTCGCCGTCTGGCTGCCCTGATTGAACAGCAGGTTCAGCGATCCACTTGGAGTTGCGGTGTTGTTGCCGACGGGCTCGACTTGCCAGCGGAAGTTTTGTGGCACGCCGGCGTTCGTGCTGCTGTTGTAGCTGTTGGCGGTAAAGTTCTGCGCGAAAGAGTTCGTCCCCTTTGACGAGGTGGCAATGCCAGTGGAGACAAGGGTGAACGGACCGCGAACGGTCGCGCCTCCCTTCACATCCAAAGTTGCCGAAGGAACGGTCGTGTTGATGCCGATCTTGACCGTGCTGCCGGTGCCTGACTGAAAGAGGACGGAGTTGCCCAGCGTGCCTGCGCTGCTGGTCCAGAGCGGAAGGTAATCCGCGGTTCCCGTGCCTGTAATTGTCGGCGGAGAGTTTGATGGAATGGCCGATTGAGCAGCCGGCGCAGTTCCGGAAGCGGCATTCACCTGTGTCGCCAGCACAAATGCCGACGGCGGAAGGCCACCGATGGTTTCCGCGTCCGCGGCTTTCAACGCATACGGAACGCTGAGCAGCAATAAGCGCGGCTGTTCTTCGCCACCATTCACCCGTACGCCCAGCCAGCGGGCTTCTCCCGAGGTGAACAGGTCCAACGGCAAACCACCTGATTTTGTCGCGCCGAGCTGGGCAGTGAAGCTTCCCTTGGCGTCGGCGTTGACGTTCTGGGTTTCGATCCAGAGCGGTGCGCCCTGGTATTGATCCTTATAGATCGCGAAGGTGACGCCGGCCGTTCCCGCAACGACGTTCCCCCTGGCATCGATGGCTTTGCCGGAGTAGTTCACCAGGCGCGGCACGACGGCCTGGGATTGCGCCGTCTGCTGGCCGGCCAGCAGGCTGGACAGGGCTAGGACCACAAGCAATAGGGAGAGCGAGTTCTTTCGCGACTTCATAACATCACCTCGAGTCTTTCGTCTGATTCCGTTTTGTGTTCGCACCCGCTGAGCACAGCAGGCAACCCTGGCGGCCTCACCACCTGCTCCGGCTCGGGGATTCCGGAACTTTCTGCGTTCTTAGCTAAATAGGCGCAAACCGCTGGGCGGAACTATCATCGGCAGCCCACTTAATTTGGAGGGGGCGTTTTTGCGGCTATAATGCCGGGAACTTGGTGGGCCTACGGTAGGCTGCTTTGGAGGCCAGCACGCTAAGGGTTGGTCCTTCCGATGAATCCGGAGCGGTGGAAACTCGTCGATGAATTGCTGCAGTCGGCACTGCTGCTGCCGCCGGATCGTCGCGAGCAATTTCTGCGGCAGGCGTGCGCGGGAGATACCGCGCTCCAGCAAGAAGTCCAGTCTCTGCTCACCTCCGACCGCAAAGCAGGAGACTTTCTGGAATCGCCAGCGATCGACCTGGCAGCGCGGACCATCGCCTTGTCGGGAACACAGGAGCGCCCGGACTCGATCCTAGGCCAGGTGGTCTCCCATTACCGCGTCCAGGAAATTCTCGGCAGCGGTGGCATGGGAGTCGTCTATAAAGCTGAAGACACTCGCCTGCACCGTTTCGTCGCCCTGAAGTTCCTGCCCGCAGATGTAGCCCGCGACCCGCATGCCCTGGCACGTTTTCAGCGCGAAGCTCAGGCTGCATCCGCGTTGAATCATCCCAACATCTGCACCATCCACGACATCGGCGAGCAGGGCGGGCGCGCCTTCATCGCTATGGAGTTTCTGGAAGGCGCGACGCTCAAGCACCGTATCGCCGGGCGCCCCCTGGAACTGGAAACCTTGCTGTCGCTGGCCATCGAGACTGCCGACGCCCTCGATGCGGCGCATGCCAAAGGCATCGTGCATCGCGACATCAAGCCCGCCAATATTTTTGTGACCAGCCGGGGGCATGCCAAGGTTCTGGATTTCGGCCTGGCAAAAGTCTCCGGCAAGCCTGGAACTGGAGAAGAGCCGACCGTCGCGACCGCAGGCTCCGAGGAACATCTCACGAGCCCTGGATCGGCCCTGGGCACCGTCGCCTACATGTCGCCGGAGCAAGTCAAAGGCAAAGAACTCGACGCCCGCACCGATCTTTTTTCGTTCGGAGTGGTGCTGTACGAAATGGCGACAGGAGCGCTGCCCTTTCGCGGCGACACATCGGCGATGGTATTTGATGCGATCTTGAATCGCCCGCCGGCTCCTCCGGTACGACTCAATCCTGACCTGCCGCCGAAGCTCGAAGACATCGTCAACAAGGCTCTGGAGAAAGACAAGGACCTGCGCTACCAGCACGCCTCGGAGATGCGCACCGACCTGCAGAGGCTGAAGCGCGACACGACTTCAGGAAGCGTAGCTCCGGCGGCGAGAAGTTCCAGCAATACTGCCCGATCGCTCGCCGGGCAAAACAAGATGGGCATCCTCGCGGGCAGCCTGATCGCACTGATTGTGTTGGCGATCGCGGGTTTCGGTCTTTACTCTCTTCTGGGCCGCGACAGCCGGCAACCTTTCAAGAACTTCGCGATGACCCAGATCACGAATACGGGGAAGGCGACGACGGCGGCAATCTCGCCCGATGCAAAATACATCGCGAACGTGCAGAATGACAGCGGACTGGAAAGCCTTTGGCTGCGCAACGTCGTCACTGGCAGTGACACCCAAATTGTCGCCCCCTCGACCAGCCGTCGCAGGGGTCTCAGTTTCTCGCCGGACGGCAACTACCTGTACTTCATCGAGAATGACGGAACTGGTCCCGAACTGTATCGCATGCCAGTGCTGGGCGGAGCCACGCAGTTGATCGCGAAAGATATCGACAGCAACGCGACGTTCTCTCCCGATGGGCGGCAGGTCGCCTACGTCTGCGGCAACGACCCGGCTTTTGGAGTGTTCCAGTTGTTGTCCACCAATCTTGACGGCAGCAATCCCACGGTCTTGCTCAGCGAAAAAATAGCCAATGGAGACAACAACAATTTCCCGCGAGCCGCGGCCTGGTCACCGGATGGAAGGGAAATCGCTCTGACTCACGGCACTTTCGGCGACACCGAAGTCCTCAAGGCTTTCGACATTGCCAGCAAGCGCATCAGCGTAATGGCGAGATTCCCGAAGATGTTTCTTTTCCAGCACGCCTGGCTTCCTGAAAGCAAGAAGCTCATCGTTGCGTACTCAGAGAAGGGACCGAATCCCGGCCGCAGGCAAATCGGTGTAATCTCCAGCGCCGGCGGCAAGCTGCAGCCGATCACGCGCGACACGAATAGCTATTCGGGGTTGAGCTTGTCCACCGACGGGAAGACGGTGGCTACGGTCCAGGTGAAGACCACGCGGTCGCTGGACATTATTCCTGCCGGCGGTTTAAGTGGTAAGGCTACGCCAAGCTCCGAGATCGCGAACGTCGACACATTCGACTGGACCCTGGATGGCAACCTTGTCGTCGCCGACGGCTCCAAACTGTTACAGCTGAAGACCGACGGCTCGAAGCAGAGCGAACTCATCAGCGATTCCGGCGCAGCGGTCGTGAATCTCGTTCGCTGCTCGAACTCCTATTTGATCGACTGGTCTTTTCACGCAGGAAAAGACGGCACAGCAATCTGGAGAATCAATCCCGACGGCTCTAATCCGGAGGAGATCGGCAAGGGAAACTCCAACACCTCGCCTGCTTGCTCGCCCGACCACAAGTGGGTGTATTACCTCGATACTCTCCTCACTTGGATGCGGGTGCCTGCAGACAGCAGTGGTCCGCCGGAAGCGGTTGCCGGAACCGAAGTACCGCATATGTTCGAATACCTGGGCAATATTGACTTTTCGCCGGACGGCAAGCAGTTCATGGTTGTCGCCGCGACGGAAGATCAGGAGACGCGCGCGACTCACAAAAACCTTGTGCTCGTGAAAATCGATGCCGTTCCAGGCTCAAAGCCTCGATTGATCGACCCCGATCGACGTATGACGGCTGGGATGACGGCCAGCACAATCTACACCGGCGGCCCAAAGTTCAGTCCCGACGGCAAGGCGATCGTCTACGACATTCTCGACAAAGGCGTTGGAAATCTCTGGGTGCAGCCGCTCGATGGCTCGCCCGGCCACCAGATCACAAATTTCACCTCGGGTACAATCAACGCATTCCACTGGTCCCCGGATGGCAAGTGGCTGGGAGTGACACGGGAGCACGATGCTTCAGACGTGGTGCTGCTGCGTGAAACGACGGAATAGCTGCGGCAAGCGGCATTCGCTCTTAATCGAATACCCACTCGTTACTCACCAGGAAATTCGCCAGCGAGCACAGCGCGATCGCGATGGCATTCGCGAGCAGATAATTCATATGGCCCTCGCCGACCATTACTTTCATCAGCGCCAGATTGCCGAGGATGGAGACGGCTCCGTTGGCGAGATTGAAGCGCAGCAGACGTGGTAATGACCCCCGCCATGATGGCTGAACGCGATCGGCCCACGTGAACTGTTCGTGCCAGACGAAGTTGTGCACCACAGCGGCTTCGACGGCGACCGCGGTCGCAAACAGGTAATTGAAATTCAGCAGGCTTTTCAGCACGAACAGCGCGGCGAACTGCACGCCGATTCCAATTCCGCCGACGAAGTTGAACTTCAGCCACCTCACTAGCGACGAGGGTGGCTCGCTGTTTCCGCGGGAATCACTCGCCGTCTTCACTGCGGGATCCTTTCCTCGCGGTAGAGGCGGACGGTGTTCTGCAGCGTGAAAACGACCACCATCAATCCCATACCCGAGAGGCCGATCGCACCGCCCACGTCGAACAGGCGGTATTGACCTCCGAGAATATGCACCTCCGGCTTCCAGAACAGGGCCAGATTCCCGACCGCGAGCAAGATGCGCAGTTCCGTCGGTCCGAAGCGCCAGAACGAGATGCGGAATTCTCCGAGCGCGTGCGTGGCCAGGTAGGACTGAATCGAGAGCATCAGGAACGCTATAAGCAGTCCAATGGCGATCCAGGGATGCATGTATCCAGACAGAGCCAGGCCACCCATGAGAGCAAGCGCGCCAAAGCTGTCCACCATGTGGTCGACATAGAATCCAAAGCGTGGGCGCAGGCGTTCTCGCACTCGCGCTAGAGTGCCATCGAGCGAGTCGCCGAGCCAGTTGAGCGCAAGGCAGGCGACCACTCCGAAGAGCGCGTAGCGATACCACGCTGACAGGGCGTAACAGACTCCCGCACCGATCTGCGCCACTAGTCCAATGACGGTCAAGTGGTCAGGGCCGATGCGATCCGGCGTGCGGGCGGCCAGCCATAGTAGAGCTCGCTTCTCGGCCGCTGCCACCCAGCTTTCCTGTACGCGCAGCATGTCGGGAAAGGGACGAGTGCGGCGCATCTCCAACAGCACACGTGGATTGACCTGCTCGCAGAATTCCGTCATCGCCTGGGAACCGAAGGTCTGGGATCCGGGACTTGCCATATTCGCCTCCGTTTTCGCTTCATATACACTTTCTGCGTTCCACCTTCGCGCAGAACGAGAGCAAGCGGCAATGCACCGAGACTCAAGCTGAAATAAAACGAAGATCAGGCGGCAAGCGATTGAAAACACGGGACCTGCGAGGGAAGATCAACCGTCGCCTCAGGCCGATTGGCCGGGGCTATGGAAGTGAGGACACGGCTTCTTGGATGGACCCTGCCAGCTGATCGACCGCCCAGGTGATCTGCTCGGGCGTAACGACGGCGGGAGGCGCGAGAAGAAGGTGGTCACCGCTCGTGCCGTCGACGCTGCCTTGCATGGGATAGGCCAGCAGTCCACGCTGCAGGGCGGACGCACCGACGCGCCCGGCAAAATTCTGACCTGGCGGAAAGGGGCGCTTGCTGGCTTTATCGGCAACAAATTCCACGGCCCAGAGCAGGCCGAGGCCGCGAACGTCCCCGACAGATTCGTCGTGGCGCAAGCTCTCGAGCGCCAGCTTGAATTGAGCGGCTGGAGTTCCGGCGCGGCCGGAGTCGGCGGCTTCCACCAACCTCTTCGCTTGCAGATGGCGCAGCACCGCACGGCCGGCGGCGAGCGAAATGGGATGCGCGTTGTAAGTGAAGCCGTGCATAAATGCCCCAGAGCCTTCGGCAATCGCATCGACAACTCTCTTGCTGGCGATCACGGCGCCGAGTGGAGCGTATCCGCTGGAGAGACCCTTGGCGGTGACGAGAATGTCGGGATGCACGTTCCAGTGCTCGACAGCGAAATTGCGCCCGGTACGTCCCATGCCGGTCATGACTTCATCGGCGATGAGCAGCACGCCCTGTCGACGGCAGATGTCAGCGATGGACTGCAAATATCCCGGCGGAGGTACGACCGCGCCGAGGGTTGCGCCACTCATCGGCTCGAAGATGAATGCGGCAGCTTCGCCGTTGCTGGTCTCGATGGCGCGCTCGAGTTCAGCGGCGTACTGCTGGCCGCAATTGTGGCAGCTGTCCGTGCAATCGAAAGCGCAGCGGTAGCAATATGGCATTCCGACGTGCGGAAACTCACGCACCATCGGCAAATACATCTCACGGCGGCGTTTGTTGCCCGATACCGACAGCGCGCCCAGCGTCGAGCCGTGATAGCTCTGCTGGCGGCTGAGAATCTTGTGGCGCGCCGCTTGTCCAATCTCTACCTGATACTGGCGGGCGAGTTTCAGCGCGGTTTCAATCGATTCGGAACCTCCGCAGGTGAAGAAAACGGCGCCGCCACGAAAATGTTCTCCTGCAAACGCGAGCAGTTCTTCGGCATATTCTTCGGCGACGGGCGTCGTGAACTGGCTGGTGTGGACGAACTCCAGCTTCGCGGCCTGCGCGGCCATGGCCGCAGAAATTTCCTGGACGCCGTGACCGATGAAATTGACCGCGGCAGAGCTGGCGAGATCAAGATACCGTTTGCCGTCCGCGTCCCATACGTACACGCCTTCTCCGCGCACCGCCGCGGGAAAGTCGCGCCGGAAGGATCGGCGGAGAACCGCGGAATGCAGTCGCTCGTGTACGGTTGCGTTAGACACCGACAAATTATCTCAAAACGGAACGGCTCTCCGCTGACCTGAACCGCGATTCTGAATGATCAACATGAATCCGGAGGAGGTTCCTATAAGATTGTGGTTCCGGCGTCCGCCCCATGACCAGACTCCTGCGCTTCTTCCGGCCCTCGCACCAGCACACAGCACTCTCGGCCACACTGCTGCTGATGGGGGCGGTGATGCTGTCGCGCGTGATCGGGTATGCCCGTGAGGCCTACATTGCGTTCGCGTTCGGAGCGGGATCGAAGACCGATGCGTACGTGGCGGCGTTCACGCTGCCCGACTTTCTCAACTACATCGTGGCCGGGGGCGCGGCTTCGATCACGTTTATCTCCATCTACACTCGATTTCTGGCGGAGAAGCGCGATGCGGACGCGCAGAAGACGTTTTCCATCATTATCACAGTGATGACGACGGTGATGATTGTGGGCACGATTGTGACGGAGATCTTCACGCCGCAATTTGTGCGCTGGTTCGTTAAAGACTTCAAGCCGGACCAGATCGAACTCTGCGTTCATCTCACCCGCATTCTTCTCCCGGCTCAGATTTTCTTCTATGTGGGCGGAGTCGTTTCGGCGGTCCTCCTCTCACACCGCCTGTTCCTGATCCCGGCGTTCGGTCCACTCATCTACAACGTGTTCATTATTCTGGGCGGGGTAGTGGGTGGTCGGCATTTCGGCATCGCGTCTCTCGCATACGGAGCTCTGCTGGGAAGCGTGGCCGGGCCGTTTCTGGCCAGCGTGATAGGGGCAGCGCGCATCGGGACCGGCTACCGAGTATCGTTTGAAGTGACGAATCCGGCATTTCGGGAATGGGTGAAGCTCTCGATCCCGCTGATGCTCGGCGTATCGCTGGTGACGGCGGATGACTGGATCCTGCGGCACTATGCCTCGAGTGTTGTTGGAGGCATTTCACGGCTGAACTACGCCAAGCGGTTGCTCGCAGTACCGATCGCCGTGCTGGGGCAGGCAACTGGGCAAGCGTCATTGCCGTTTTTCGCGCGGCTGTTCAACGAAAAGAAG
>Ga0335076_10006027_pt1 | contig 12231 bp, 9 predicted proteins | sample Lox_Sample_25_FD_206717 | JGI IMG/M metagenome (GOLD analysis project Ga0335076, IMG submission 206717) | Soil microbial communities from Loxahatchee National Wildlife Refuge, Florida, United States - Lox_Sample_2.5 | ecosystem: Environmental > Terrestrial > Soil > Wetlands | place: USA: Florida...
AGCCGACCACGCGAATCCGGCGATGACGCTCGCACCCAGAAGCACGCGGAGTGCCGTCCTCATTCCCTTACCTCCCTTTGCACTGGCCATTGAGCTTTTGCCAAGATAGAGAGCATATACCCGTTCAGGACTGCTCGGAGTCAAGGCAGATTCGTCGCTGCGGTGCAGCATTTTGGGCCGCTACGCCGACACCGCCCTGATCAAGCGGAAGGATTTCGGCCCGCGCGTCCGCCTACTGCTTGAGCAGACGCTCAGCCATTGCTTCGTTCGTGATGAGCCCGTTGACGAGCCGCCCGGTCAGCGCGCCGCCCAAGGCGTCGACCTTGGCCGGTCCCATGGCGACACCGATGATCAACCGCTTTGCCGGCCGGTCGAGCGCGACGCTGGCGACGCGGTCGTTGGTCAGGCCCTCGAGCATCTGGCCGCACCTGTCGAAGGCCCAGCCGGTGATCTCGCCGATCGCGCCCGCCTTCATCAGGGCCCGCATTTCGTCGCGGCTCACGAAGCCGTCCTGCAGGAGCGGCGCGCTGTCGCCGAGATGGCCGACGCCGACGAAGGTGACGTCGGCCTGGCGCGCCAGATCGATGACGTGCTTCACCGGTTTCTGCGCCAGCAGCAGCTTCTTCTCGCTGAGCGAGCTGGCGATGACCGGGAGCGGCATGGGGTAATGCGGTGCCCGCACCGCGTCGGCCACGCGCGTGATCACGTCATAGAACGACGCCGAGCCGTCGGTCGCGATGTTGCCCACGAGCGAGACGATCTTGTGCTGCGGACAGTCCATCGGCGGCAGCTGGTCGGCCGCGGCACGCAGCGTGCGGCCGGAACCGAGGGCTACGATGATGGGGTGCCGGGATTCCAGCCGGCGTTCGAGTTCCGCCGCCGTCGCCTCGGCGACGCCGAGCATGGTCGACGCCGATGCCGGATCGGCCGGCACCACCTCGCAGAGGTCGAGCCCGAACTTGTCCTTCAGCCGCTGCGAGAGGTCGAGGCAGTGCGCGATCGGATGGTCGAGGCGGACCTTGATGAGCCGCGCGCTGACTGCCAGGGAGACCAGCCGCTGGGCCGTCTGGCGCGAGACCCCAAGCTTGCTGGCGATCTCGTCCTGGGTGTTGCCGGCGATATAGTAGAGCCAGCCGGCTCGCGCCGCGTCGTCGAGCCTGGTCGCCTCCGATTCCGGTTTCCTCGCCATCCTCCGCCCTTCCGGCCGATTTTTCGGCCGACGACGATAGTACCAAGTTCCGCCCATGGGAAATGGCGACCGCAGCCGACGCCGCCGGCGCGCGCTGGCATCTTGCAGGTCCCCGCCGATGGCAGTATAAGGCCGCGCTGATTCAGAGCCGCCCATCCCGGCAGGGCTTTTTTCCGGCTGTCGGTTCCCGCAAGCGAGCCACGTTTCAGCAGCGCGAAGTGTTGCGCGATCGACAAATCCCGGTCGGGGGGTAGCTCAGCCTGGTAGAGCGCCTGCTTCGGGAGCAGGAGGCCGGAGGTTCGAATCCTCTCCTCCCGACCATAAAATCAGGCACTTAGAGATCGAACCGCAGCCACCAATCGACTTGGGGAGGCAGCGGGGAAGCAACCGGCGCCGTTTCGCGCCCTGTCAGGCAGTCGTGCTTAGCTCGTGGCCTGTGTTCTCGCGCCAGGCATCAAGTTTGATGACGCATTTCAACCGCTGCTACGTGGCACCCGGTGGGCTATCGCGCGCCGTCCGGGGAATCAGGGAACGGGATCGACCTGATATACGCGAGGAGAATATATGCGAGGAGATCGTCGATCCGATCGGGCGCGAATGTGAATTGCGGCATCTCGACATCGCTGTGGCCGGCCAGCCGGCTGCCCTCGAAGATCGTCGATAGATCTTCGGGCAGCCGGGTCTTGTGAAGCGTGTCGGCGCCATAGCGCTGCTCGCAAGCGCCGGGCAAACCGCGACCGCAAGAAGCCTGCCCAGCATCGGCACAGCCGCCTTCCCCGCGATCCTCGGAAGCAGGTGTGTACATCGATTTGTCGCGCCCAAGAGCGCCACGATAGCACGCCTGCGCAGCATCGCACAGGTGCGGAACCGGAACCCATCGGCGGCCACCGCAAGACTCGGCGCCACTATCGAGCTCGCTCTCTTACGTGCTTTCCCGCGGCACCCAGATCTCTCCCCTCTTCCGGTACTTCCTCTTCACAGAACTCCAGGCGACACGATGGGCGATTTCCTCCAGCCGATACGGGGCGAGGTCGCGGTAACGCACCCAGGCGCTATTGAACGCCGCCCGGAAGATGTCTTGCGCATGTTCCGGAAGTCGTTGCCTCAGCGAAGGCGGCAGATCCGCGTTTGTCAGATACGGCATCCCAGATCGATCTCGGCGCGTTTTGGGGAAGGTGCGAAATCCACGTCAGATCTAAAGCCCCATTTCAGCCGGCATAGGCCCGACGCCGCCCATGCCAGGCTTGGGCTGCGGCTTGTCCGTGATCAGGACTTCGGTCGTGATCAGGAGGCCCGCGACGGCCGCCGCGTTCTGTAGAGCCGAGCGCATGACCTTGGTTGGATCGACGATGCCGGCCTTGATCATGTCGCAGTATTCCCCGGTCTGCGCATTGAAGCCGTAGTTGGTGTCCTTGCTCTCGAGCAGACGCCCGAGGACGATCGCGCCATCATACCCGCCGTTCGTCGCGATCTCGCGTGTCGGCCACTGCAGGGCCCGACGAACGATCTCGATGCCGACCTTCTGGTCCGGGTTCGCCGGCATCAGTCCGTCGAGCGCCCGCGTCGCATAGAGCAGCGCAACGCCGCCGCCAGCCACCATGCCCTCTTCGACCGCCGCTCGGGTCGCATGCATAGCGTCGTCGACACGGTCCTTGCGCTCCTTCACGTCGATTTCGGTCGCTCCGCCGACACGGATGACGGCAACGCCGCCGGCTAGCTTGGCGAGACGTTCCTGCAGCTTCTCCCGGTCGTAGTCGGACGTGGTTTCTTCGATTTGTTGCCGGATCTGCTTACACCGACCATCGATGTCGGCCTTCTTGCCGGCGCCGCCGACGATCGTCGTTTCATCCTTCGTCACGGATATGCGCTTCGCGCGGCCGAGCACATCGACGGTCACGTTCTCGAGCTTGATGCCGAGCTCTTCGCTGAGCAGCTGGCCGCCGGTCAGGACTGCGATGTCCTCCATGATGGCCTTGCGTCGATCGCCGAACCCGGGGGCCTTGACCGCCGCCACCTTGAGGCCGCCGCGCAGCCGGTTCACGACGAGAGTGGCCAGCACATCGCCCTCGACGTCTTCCGCCACCACCAAGAGCGGCTTGCCGGACTGCACGACCGCTTCGAGCAACGGCAACAGCGGCTGGAGCGCCGATAGCTTCCTCTCATGCAGAAGGATGTACGGGTCTTCCAATTCACAGAGCATCTTCTCGGCGTTGGTAGTGAAGTAGGGCGACAGATAGCCGCGATCGAACTGCATGCCCTCGACGACCTCCAGCTCGGTCTCGAGCGATTTCGCCTCCTCGAGCGTGATGGCGCCTTCCTTGCCGACCTTTTCCATGGCGTCCGCCATCATCTCGCCCACGGCCCGCTCGCCGTTCGCGGAGATGGTGCCGACCTGTGCGATGTCCTCGCGGGTCGAGACCGGCCTCGACCGCCGCTTGATGTCCTCGACCGACGCGGTGACCGCCATGTCGATGCCGCGCTTCAGATCCATCGGATTCATGCCGGCAGCGATCGCCCGGATGCCCTCGTGGATGATAGCGCGGGCCAGGACGGTCGCCGTTGTCGTGCCATCCCCAGCGACTTCGCTGGTCTTGCTGGCCACCTCGCGCACCATCTGCGCGCCCATGTTCTCGGGATAGTCCGGCAGCTCGATCGATTTGGCCACCGTCACGCCATCGGCGCAGACGCGGGGCGCTCCAAAGGATTTCTGGATGAGAACGTTGCGCCCCTTCGGCCCCAACGTCGCCTTCACCGCGTCGGCGAGGACGTCGACGCCGTGCAGGAGGCGATCGCGCGCCTCTGTACCAAATCTGACTTCGGTTGCCGCCATGGTTGAAGCACCCCAGAAATGCCCTCTATCCGGACGACCGTAGTGGACGGTCTGGCCCCGTGGACATCGCTTACTATCCCCGGCGCCGACGAGCGACCTTGACCCATGTCAACCGCTGCTACGTGGCACCCAGTGGGCTATTGCGCGCCGTCGGGCAACCAGGGAATCGACCTGATGTAGGCGAGGAGATCGTCGATCTGATCGGTTGCGAATGTGAATTGCGGCATCTCGACAATGCTGTGGCCGGGCAACGCGAACAGAGCGATTCCGCCATCTTGCCCCCGACGATCGGGTTGCCCTGCTCCTCCTATGGCCGGCGCGGCGAGAACTATGGCCGATAGGCCGAACGGCACTGCATCGCCACAATGCGAGCATTGTTGACCTCGCTCACCGAGTGTTGGACGATGCCTCCGCCACGGCACAGCGGCTATTGGATCGTCACACCGCGCTCGTTGAGCTTTCGCCGCAGATCGACGATCGATCGGTGGTAGACCCGCACGGAGTTCCGGCAGCGCTCGACCGTCTGGAAAGGCACGAGTAGAGCGGCGACCGTCGAGATATCGGAAAGGAACTGCTCGCCAAACGTCGGCGTCTTTTCCATGCCTTGGGCCACGGCCTCCTGCAGAAAGCGACAGGCCTGGATCTTCGCGTCTTCCGCGTCGTAGACGGGTGTCTCGATACCCGAAGCGAGCGGTTCCGCTGCGGCGGTCAAGCGATCGGCTTCGGTGGTCAGGCGGCTGTCTTCGGCCATCAGCCATGGGACGTTGGTTCCGCAACCTCCCAAGAGGAGGCATGCAAGGAAAGCCAGCACGCGGCCCCCTCCGCCCCCATGACCGAACGCTTGAAGTGGGTTCGACAGCACGAGCAATACTTCCTGGATGTCCGGCGATCTATGGAGGCTCGATTATCAGCCGATGGCACGGCCTTTAGGGTGGCTGACGGATTGGATGCGCCGTGACAGGACGCCAGATCGGCAATGGTCGTTCAAGATCCGAATCCGCAATTGACGCAGATCAATCGATGACTGACGACCAGGCAGCAAAGAGGTGCAGCGCCCCATTGGCATACTGACCGCGACTTTGATCTCAGCGTCCCGAAGTGGGCCATGAGCAATTCGGCTTCAGTGCGTCCCGGTTGCGCCGTGCATCCGCGGCGGTGGCTGGTCGCGTGGTGTCTCTTCGAATGCGGAAATTCCGCCTATCCCGCAATCGTCCTGAGCTTCGTATTTTCACCCTACTTTGCCCAGCACGTCGCATCGGGCTCACAGGGCGCGGTACTTTGGGGCCACACGATAGCCTCCTCCGCCGTGGCCATCGCCGTGCTGAGTCCGGTGCTCGGCGCGATCTGCGACAAAGGCGGTCGGCGGAAATTATGGCTGTTGGGCTGCAGTGCCATCAATATCATTTCCGTGATCTCGCTCTGGTTCATTGTGCCATATCCCCAAGCGATTTGGCCGGCACTCTTGCTTGTCGCGATGAGCAACACCGTCTTCGAACTCGGCTATGTCTTTTACAACGGCATGCTGTCGACCATTGTACCGCCGGAGGCGATCGGTCGCGCCTCCGGATGGGGCTGGAGCACGGGTTATTTCGGCGCCCTGGTCTGCATGGGCATTACCTGGCTCCTTCTGATCCGTCCGGATGGTCCGAACTTGGGTCTCGACCGTGGGCAGTTCGAGCACCTGCGAGCGGCCGCGCCATTGGCTGCCGCATGGTTCCTCATCTTCGCGTTGCCCTTGTTCCTGGTGATCCCGGACGATTCATCGACGGGGCTTGGCGCCGCAGAGGTCGTGCGCCGCGGGCTTCTCGGGCTGAGGGACACGCTGCGGACGTTGCGCCGATACCGCTCCGTCGCTTGGTATCTGGTGGCGCATATGGCCTACACGGACGCGCTCAACACGCTTTTCGTCTTCGCGCCGATCCTGGGCGCGACCATGTTCGGGCTGACCGAAACCGAGATGCTGTTCTTCGGCCTCGGCGTCTATGTCTGCGCCGGTATCGGCTCCGTCCTCCTGGGCTGGGCCGACGACCTCGTCGGGGCGCGTCCCGTACTCATGGTCGCGCTCGTCGGGTTCATGGCGTTCAGCGTAGGCGCGATGTGGGCAAGTTCGAAGCGGTCCTTCGTTATCTTCGGTTTGCTGCTCGGTTTCTTCTTCGGACCGGTGCAGGCCGTGAGCCGCTCATTGATGGCGCGCTTGTCGCCGCCCGACATGCGGAACCAGATGTTCGGACTCTATGCGCTGTCGGGCCGCGCGACGGCATCGCTCGGACCTTTCCTTGTCAGCTCGTTGATTGCGGCCACGTCGAGCCAGCGGGCGGGACTGACGGTCGTCATTGTCATGACAGCGCTCGGAGCGCTTCTGCTCCTGCCCGTGCGCGAACCCCGGAACTCGCTCCGTTAGGGCGTGGAGCCGATGCTGCGCGCCAATGCGGCGACCTCTTCGTGTAAGCCGCCGGCGATACGCTCCTCGCGCGTTTCGCCGGTCCCTGCCGACTCCAGCGCGTCGACGCTGACGGGATCACCGAAGACGACACGGATCGGGTGGTGGCGCGGCCAGCGGCGGCCGCGCGGCATGGCGTCGAAGGTCCCGGCGATGTAAGTCGGTACCACAGGCACCGCCTCTTCCGTAAGCAGCTTGCCGATCCCGGGCCTGAACCGCTGCAACCGACCGTCGGGAGTCAGCCAGCCTTCGGAGAACCAGACAAGGATGTCGCCGCGTGCCAGGATGGCAGCCGCGCTTTCGATGGCGAGCATGGGCGCTCGTTCATCGACCGGGAAAACATGGAAAACCCGGGAAAACAGCCGCATTGCCGCTGTGGAAAACATGCGATGATCGTCGCCGGCCCAATAGCTGCGGCGGAAATGGGCGAACGGCAGCGCGGCGGCGATGACAAAGGCATCCATCTCGCTGGCGTGATTCGGTGCGATTACGAGGGGCCCACGATCCGGCAGCCGTTCGGTCCCCTCCACCCGCAAATGGAAACGCCGGGCAAGCGCTTGCTTGTCGAGGGCGCGGAGCGAGGAGGCGACGAGACTGACAAGCCGGCCGGTCGGCTGCAGCCAGGACCGCTGTCGCGGCGGCAACACCGCGTGTCGCGCGCCCGTTCGTTCGCTCCCGCCACCGGCGACGAGCCCCTTCACGACGACAATCAGATCGCGCACCGTCCGCAAGCCCGCGATTGTCTCCCCCGTCAGCTGGATGCCCGGCTCCTCCTCCAGCTCCAGCGAGATTTCCATCCAATCGAACGAGTCGAGTGCAAGGTCGAAAGCGAGGTTCGCCTCGAGGGTGAGGGCCTTGTCGGCACATCGCTTCCTCAGCAGCGCCCACACCTTCGCCGCGATCGGCTCGGCGAGAAACGCCCGGTCCGCATCCGAGAGAGGGGCCGGAGCCGATTTCGCCTCTCTCGCGAGCACCCTTTCGTAAATGTCAGGCAGCAGAAAGCGGCGATACTTGCCGAGCCGTGTGCGTGGCAGCGCTTCTTCGACAAGGGCGAAGCCTGACAGGCGCTGATAGGGCGGCAATTGCTGCGCCATCTGGGAGAACCACATTCGAATAGGATCGTCGAGCAAAGTCACGCCGATCGCCCTGATCGCCTCGGCATTCGGCCGCACGAGAGCGACGAGGTCGCCGGATCGCTCGAGCACGGCGATCTCGCGGATGTAAGGGCTGGCGCCGTAGAGCTTCTCGATCGGCTCCGGAAAAACCTTCTTCCCGCCGCCGAGCACGATCATCTCCTTGGCCCTGCCGGTCACATAGAGATATCCGTCGCGATCGATGTATCCGAGATCGCCGGTTCGAAACCATCCGTCCGCCGTGAAGGCGGCCTTGGTTGCTTCGGGATTGTTTCGATAGCCGCTGGTGATGTTGCTCCCGCGCAGAAGGATTTCGCCGGTCCCGTTCTCGTCCGGCTCCGCGATTCGCATTTCGCCGTCGCCGATCGCCTTTCCGGCGCTGCCGAATCGCGTGCGCCCACGGGCGTTCGTCGTGAAGACCGAGGCGGTTTCGGCGAGACCGTAGCCGGCGAAAACGAACCAACCGAGGCCGGCAAGCTTTCGGTGGATGTCGGGATCCAGCTTGGCGCCGCCGGAGGTCACCGCGCGAAGGTGTGGTCCTACCTGTGCCCTGACCGGACGAAACAGAAGCCGCCCCAGATCGATGCCCAGCCGGGAGCGAGCCCAGATTGCGAGTCCAAGGCCACGATCAAAGACGGTCTTTGCCACGCCCCCGGCGCCCGCCACGCGACTCTCGATCGCGGACAGGAGCACTTCGTACAGTCGAGGAACGCCGATGAGCACGGTCGCGCCCGCTACCCGCGCCGCACGCACGATCTGCGGGCCGCTCACGCCTTCAGGCAGCACGACTGCGGCGCCGACTGTCAGCGGGAGCAGAAGGCCGATGACGAACGGATAGGAATGATGCAGAGGCAGCGGCAACAGAACCCGATCCTCGGGCTCGGCCTCGCGCTCGGCCGCAATCGCTCGAACGTTGGCGCCGATGTTGGCGTAGCTGAGGACGATGCCCTTCGGCTGGCCCGTCGTCCCCGAGGTGTAGGAGAGGCACAGCGCGGTATCGCTGGTCACCGGAGGCAGCGGAACCGGCTCAGCCCGCGCGAGATTGCGCCAGAAGATGCCGTCGGAGGCGGTGTCCGGATCCCGATCGAGCAGGACATAGCGATGAGCTCTCGCAACTGACGAATGAAGAGCGCGGCAGTGCGCAGCGGTCGTAAAGACCAGGTCCGCACCACTGTCCGCGATGATGGATGCCGCGTCCGGCTCGGAAAGCACGTCGTCGATCGGGGCGAGCGTCGCGGCGCAGGCGCCGACTGCCAACGCGGCGATGATCCATTCCGCCGAGTTCGGTCCATAGATGACGACGGCGTCACTGGGGCGCACGCCTGCTGCAATCAGTCCAAAGGCGAGTTGGCCCGCCCGGGCGGCGATCTCGGCATAGGAGAGCGTCTCGATGCTTTCGCCCCGCACGACCAGCACGGCCGTATGACCAGCGCGAATGCGCATGTCACTCAATAACGATTGGATGCTCCAGTCGTCGATTCGCCCCCGACCATGCGCGCCCGCCTCCCGATCCGGAACGCCTTGGCGGCGGGACTCGAGCAAGGATGCCATCGGACGCCTCCTTCGAAAGAGGTCTGCCCTCAGCCGAAGCGATCAAGATCTCCGACCGGAGATCCGGGAATCTTCGAGCTGGCGCATTGACATGGCTCAAGGGGCGCGGCGTCGACGAGGCGTATGAAGCCGTTCGTGACAGAGTAACCCCGCGTCGTTTCCGAGAGCGAAAAGACCAGCCTCGCTCGCATCTGCGGCAGTTCGGATCTTGCTGAGAATACGGCAGAGCAATGGTCATGTCCTGCGGCAGACCAGTCCCGGGAGGAGGTGTCGATCTGGCTGCGTGATCACGGGTTGCCCGGCAAGGCGGTGGTCCTCCTCTACAGGCACCAGGCCTTGTGCCAATATCGCCTCGATGAAGTGAAAGCGCGCCGCGGCCGCTACCTATATCTCGTCGAGCACGGGGCGTTCGATGAACACGGGTTCGCCGCAACCACGCCTAGGAACATATATCTTCGCATCCTCAAGCCTTCCGCCTCCGTGGTTTCGGCTGCGATGAAAGGCGTGACACTGCAGCACTGCAGGCTGGCCAATGAGCGCCCCTTGAGTACGCGAGAGACGGAGCTTGGAGGCCGCTTGCTGGGCGAGATCGCGACGACGAGCGGATGATCTCACGCTTGCGGGAACCTTGCCGTACGAACCCTCTGATCTCAGAGACCGGCGCCGGCTCGCCTCACGCGTCCCCCCTGCTCCAGTTCACGCGCACGAAGTAGCCGCCTTCGTCGAAATGCCTCGTGTGCTTCCCGTGGAACGCCCGCTCGATGGCCTCGCCGATGCGGCGCGGAAGGTGGATGTCGGTCGTGGTGATCACGATCGCTCCCGGACCCTCGTCGATGGCGATGATGCGGTTCATGGGGTGCTCGGCCTTTTCGGCAGTCTCCTGATGCCGCACGAGGTTGAGCATGTCCTCCTTTTCTTTTGCCGTCAGCGTGTCCGCGATCGTGACGATGCCCGCGGGATAGCGATCATTGATCCGGTGGCATGCCTGACAGACGACGTCATGCGCGTCGACCGGACGCGTTCCCCAGTGCCACCGTCCCGCCTGGTAGACCGCCCCGCACTGCGGACAAACGGCCGGCTCCGGCATCTTTCCGGGCCGCTTGTAGGGATCGAGAATCCCGGGGTCCTGCGCGTGTCCGAATCGCCGCCGCTGCCTGCCGCTGCGCTGCCTGTCGTCGGTGCCCGCCATTTCCATCTCCGCTTTCAATGAGGCAACCGACGACAAAAGGGGCGGTCGCACACTGACCTGCATCAATTGCGGATTGCCCGGGCGGGACTAAGGGGTGGCTACCGTCGCCCCCATGGACCATGCAGAAGAAGCGCCTCCCTTCGTCCATGACCGTCCGAGAGCTTCCACGCGGCGTCATTGCGCTGGGTTTCGTCAGTATGTTCATGGACATCTCTTCCGAGATGATCCACAGCCTGCTGCCGATCTTCCTCGTCAGCGTCCTCGGCGTGAGCACGTTCGCCGTGGGGGTCATTGAGGGAGTCGCCGAAGCAACCGCCTCCATTACCAAGCTGTTCGCGGGCGCGGTCTCCGACTGGATCGGCCGGCGGAAGCCGCTGGTGCTGACCGGCTATGGATTGGCCGCCATGACGAAGCCGCTGTTCCCTCTGGCCCAGGGCGTTGGCGTCGTACTGCTGGCACGCTTCATCGATCGCATCGGCAAGGGGATCCGGGACGCGCCGCGCGACGCGCTGCTGGCCGACCTCACGTCGGACGGTCAGCGCGGCGCCGCCTACGGCCTGCGGCAAGCGCTCGACACGGCCGGCGCCTGCGCCGGACCGGGCCTCGCACTCGCATTGATGATGCTCACCGGCGACGACTTTCGGCTCGTCTTCTGGAGCGCCGTCGCCCCTGCCTTCATCGCGGTGGGGTTGATCGTGTTCGGTGTGCGTGAGCCGATAGCGAAGGCGCCGGCGACGGAGCGGCGCTATCCAGTCCGCCGACGCGAAATGGTACGGCTCGGTACCGGCTATTGGACGATCGTGGCCTTCGGCACGTTCCTGACCCTGGCTCGATTCAGCGAAGCCTTCCTGCTGCTGCGGGCCCAGAGCGTTGGGTTGGCGGCACGCTGGATTCCGGCCGTGCTGGTGGTCATGAACGTGATCTACGCGGCCGGCGCATATCCCTTCGGACGTCTCTCCGACCGGATGAGCCGCAGAAGCCTGCTGGCCCTGGGCATCGGCTTCCTGATCGCCGCCGATCTGATCCTGGCCGCCGCCGGCAACGCCTGGCTGGCGTTCGCGGGGGCCGCCGTATGGGGACTGCATATGGCCACGACGCAGGGCCTGCTGACGACCATCGTCGCCGACGCGGCTCCCGCCGATCTGCGGGGCACCGCCTTCGGCCTCTTCAACTTGATGACCGGGCTGGCCTTGTTGCTGGCGAGTGCGCTCGCCGGACTTCTCTGGACAGCGTTCGGACCCTCCGCAACATTCCTGACGGGGGCGTCCCTCTCCGGCGCGGCGATGATAGGACTATTGGCCCAAACAAAGCGACAGGCGTCCAGTCCGGGACGACGCCCATGAAGCGGCGGCGCCGGTCTGCGAGTCCTGCACTCCGCGGCCCTACGCCCGTGGGATCGACAGCTCGTTGCGGCGCGTCCTCCCTTCGGGAGACAGCCGTGCCCCAAGAGAACCGCTCGACTGCCCGACTTGCGGGGGTCTTCGCCGAACACGCTGCCCGGACGCCGTCGAAATGTGAAGCGGTGGCTTTGCCGATCCTGCGGACCGGCGCCTGGGCGTCAGATCGCCAGCGCTGCCAGGAACGCGATGGCGAGCAAGGCCAGGACTGTCCCGATGCTGCGCTGGATACGCGCCGACATCATGGCCGGCTCCGAGCCGGTGACAGGGCGTCGTTTGTCGCCGCCGCGTCGTCATCGGCCAGCGCCATCAGCGCGGCGAGCGAGACGAGTTCGGGCGCCATGGCACACGCCCACAGCTCATAGCGCCGATCCTCTCCATCCAGTCGGAAGTCGGCGGCGACCCGCCGGGTCTCGGCCCGGCGGCGCTCCCGCCATCGTCGTAGTCCGTTTACCAAGAGGCCGGCATCGTTCTGCATGATCTGGCATACCGCGAACGTTGA
>Ga0335076_10006028_pt1 | contig 12231 bp, 12 predicted proteins | sample Lox_Sample_25_FD_206717 | JGI IMG/M metagenome (GOLD analysis project Ga0335076, IMG submission 206717) | Soil microbial communities from Loxahatchee National Wildlife Refuge, Florida, United States - Lox_Sample_2.5 | ecosystem: Environmental > Terrestrial > Soil > Wetlands | place: USA...
CGTTTTCGACCCCGAGACTGGCCAGAAAGGCGAGAAGATCGTCAGGAGAGGCGGACATCAGGGAGGCGGGAGTGGGATCGGCGGCTTGGTAGCGGCTTCGCGCGCCGCCAGCAACTGGGCCTGAGAGCCGAGCCGCGCTGAGCCGGCAACCGCCCTCGGTTGCAAATCTGCTCCAGAAATGCTTCACTTCGAGGCAGTTTCGGAGCGCGAGCCATGGATCTCTCAATCAAAGGCGTGCCGGAAAATCAGGTAAACAGGCTGCGCGAACGCGCAAAGGCCAACCATCGATCGTTGCAGGGCGAATTGAGAGCGCTGATCGAGGAGGCGACCGCGACACCGCGGGCGCTTCCCATCGACGAAATCGTCGCCAGAGTGAGCAGGCTCAATCTGACGCGACGGGCCGAAGCGGCGCGGCTAGTCCGGGAAGACCGTGACCGATAAAGTCGTTGATGCATCGGCCGTTGTCGCGTTGCTGTTCAACGAGCCGACGCGCGAAGAGCTTGTCCCCCGGCTGCGGGACGCCACGCTTCGCGCCCCAAGCCTGCTCGGATTCGAAGTCGCGAGCGCATGCTTGAAGAAAATCCGCGCCGCCCCCGCCGAACGTGAGGACCTCATAGAGGCTTTTTCTTTGCTCGACGCGCTTTCGATCTCGCTAGTGACAGTCGATCTCGAAGCGGCCATCCCGCTCGCGGAGCGAACCAAGCTCACGCTCTACGACGCGAGCTACCTTTGGCTCGCCCGCGCAATCGGCGCGGAGCTTGTGACTCTCGACGACAGGCTCGCTCGCGCGGACGAGGATTTGCGCGGGTAGGCCGACCAGGGATCGCGGCCGCCAAATTCTGCTGGCGCTGCGGCGGAAAAGCTGTATAAGCGCGCGGTCCGCGACGGGTTAGCCGCGCGGATGCAGCGTCGCGACCGACCTGGACGACATCCCGGTTCGGCCGCTTTTGAAACGATAGGCTGGCTTCGGCCCGCAGCAGATTCAAGGAAAAATCCGATGTCGATCACCTCAGAGCGCAAGAGCGCGCTTATAAACCAGTATGCATTGAAAGTCGGCGACACCGGGTCGCCTGAAGTCCAGGTCGCGATCCTCACCGAGAGGATCGCCAACCTGACCAATCACTTCAAGACCCACGTCAAGGACAACCATTCCCGCCGCGGCCTGCTCAAGATGGTGTCGCAGCGGCGAACGCTGCTCGATTACGTCAAGAAGCAGGACGAACATCGTTATAAGACCCTCATCGAGCGTCTGGGCATCCGCCGCTGACGGCAGCCCGAAACTTGAGCCGAGCGCCGACATGCGTGCGACTCGACCTCACCACCGGGCGCCGGCGTCGGCCGGGGTCCGCAAACCCAATGCGTGAGTCTGGCGTCATGGCAGGATCGCAAGCGGCTGGGCCTCCAGCCGCTCGCCGTCTTGCCGATGACGAGCCCGAGGAACGGGCGGCATGGGCCGCAGGCTTTCGCATCCTCAACCTATGCAGGATGAAGAAAGATGTTTGACATTCAACGCGAAGAACTCGACTGGTGCGGACGCAAGCTCGTGCTCGAAACCGGGCGTCTCGCCCGACAGGCCGACGGGGCGGTGTTCGCCACCTGGGGCGAAACCTCGGTGCTGGCGACGGTCGTCGCCGCCAGGGAGCCGAAGCCCGGCCAGGACTTCTTCCCGCTCACTGTCCACTATCAGGAAAAGGCGTTCGCCGCCGGGCGCATTCCGGGCGGTTACCTCAAGCGCGAGGGGCGCCCTTCCGACCGGGAGACGTTGACCTCTCGGCTCATCGACCGGCCGATCCGGCCGCTTTTTCCTGACGAATTCCGGTGCGACACGCAGGTGATCGCCACGGTCTTTTCCTACGACCTCGAGACTGACTCGGACATTCTGGCGATGGTCGCTTCTTCCGCCGCACTCACTCTGTCCGGCGTGCCGTTCATGGGCCCGATCGGGGCGGCGCGCGTGGGCGTCATCAAGGGCGAAGTCAGGGTGAACCCAACGGTCGAGGAGATGAAGGACTCAACGCTCGATCTCGTCGTAGCCGGGACCGCGGACGCCGTGCTGATGGTCGAATCGGAGGCCCAGGAGCTTTCCGAAGATGTGATGCTGAAAGCGGTGATGGCCGGCCACGCCGCGTTCCAGCCGGTGATCCAGGCGATCATCCGTCTGGCCGAAAAGGCCGCCAAGGAGCCGCGCGAGCTTGCCGCGCATGACCGTTCGGCGGTCGAAAAAGCGGTCATGGACGTCGGCGAGGCCGATCTGCGCGCTGCCTATGCAATGACCCAGAAGCAGGAGCGCTACGCGGCCGTCGACGCGGTCAAGGCCAAGGTGATGGCGGCGCTCGCGCCCGAAGGCGCGGATGCGAAGTTCCCGCCGGATCAGATCGCCGAGGCGTTCCACAACGCCCAGGCCAAGGTGGTGCGCTGGAACATCCTCGACGACAAGCGCCGCATCGACGGCCGCGATCTGACCACCGTGCGTCCGATCCTGGCTCAGGTTGGCGTGCTGCCACGCACTCACGGCTCGGCCCTGTTCACCCGCGGCGAAACGCAGGCGCTGGTGGTCGCGACGCTGGGCACGGGCGAGGACGAGCAATATGTCGATTCCCTCGATGGCACCTACAAGGAGCGGTTCCTGCTCCACTACAACTTCCCGCCCTATTCGGTCGGTGAAACCGGCCGCATGGGTTCGCCGGGACGGCGCGAAATTGGCCACGGCAAACTAGCGTGGCGGGCGATCCATCCGATGCTGCCGACCGCGGCCGAATTCCCCTACACGATCCGCGTGGTCTCGGAGATCACCGAGTCGAACGGCTCGTCGTCGATGGCGACCGTCTGCGGTTCATCGCTGGCGTTGATGGACGCGGGCGTGCCGCTCAAGCGCCCGATCGCCGGCATCGCGATGGGGCTCATTCTCGAGGGCTCGCGTTTCGCCGTGCTCAGCGACATTCTCGGCGACGAGGACCATCTCGGCGACATGGATTTCAAGGTCGCCGGCACCGGCGAAGGCGTCACTTCGCTGCAGATGGACATCAAGATCGCCGGCATCACCGAGGAGATCATGCGCCAGGCGCTGGCCCAGGCGCGTGACGGGCGCATGCACATTCTTGGCGAGATGGCCAAGGCGATCACAGGGGCGCGCGCCGAGCTCGGGGAGTTCGCGCCGCGGATCGAAACGATGAAGATCCCGACCGACAAGATTCGCGAGGTGATCGGCTCGGGTGGCAAGGTGATCCGCGAGATCGTGGAAAAGACCGGGGCCAAGATCAACATCGAGGACGACGGCACAGTGAAGATCGCTTCGAGCGACGGCGCGAAAATCAAGGCGGCCGTCAACTGGATCAAGTCGATCGCCTCTGAGCCGGAGGTCGGCCAGATCTACGACGGAACGGTGGTCAAGACAGTCGACTTTGGCGCCTTCGTCAATTTCTTCGGGTCGAAGGATGGCCTCGTCCACATTTCCCAACTGGCCAAGACCCGGGTCAACAAGACGACCGACGTTGTCAAGGAAGGCGATCGGGTCAAGGTCAAGGTTCTGGGCCACGACGATCGCGGCAAGGTCAAGCTGTCGATGCGGGTGGTCGACCAGCAGACCGGCGCCGACCTCGAGAAGGTGGCGGCGGCGCCTGCCGCGGAGCCGGCCGCGACTGCGGAATAGCAAAACACGGATCTAGCACTACATGTGGCAGGCGTTTCATCGCGCCGCGATACCGTCGCGCGACGGCGTCGGTCAATTTCCGAGCCGTAACGGCTTGTTAACGGCTCGGAAAGACCAAAGGGGCTAATGGAGTCTTCGCCCCAATACATGGACCGAACATCATGCAAGTGAGTTTTGCGGCCGCACCCGACGGCGGCCGGCGTACGATTGCAATTGGGCGTATCCGGGCGACCGGGCCTTGGCGCGCCGCCGGCGGACCATGGGCCGAAGCGGATCGAGAGACGGCTATGGCGGCGTTGAGGCGCGAAGCCGAGGACTATGGGGCCGACGGCGTCGTTGACGTCCGGTTCGAGCTCGAGGGTTGCAAGGGCTGCGAGATCGACGGAGTCCGGCTTGACCGGGTGACCGCGACGGGCCTTGCGGTTCGGTTCGCTGAGGCGGCGTAGGAAATTTCGACCGCCGCCTTGGCGACAGTCTTCTCTACGTCGGAATCAGGGACCAACGAACGCCATCGGGTCGTTGCCCAAGGCCGCGCTTTTGGATGCGCTTGCCTGTGTGGCGGGATAAAGGACAACGAAGCCCAACCCATAGGCGGCGAGCAACGGCAAAAACACCGCTGACTTGACCGTGGACGCGCTTGAGGAGCGACGCTCGTCAAAATAGCGGCGGTCAAAATCCACCGGTCTCTCAAATCTGTACATGGCGCGCTCCTTGTTGATCAGGTTGCTCCCCGGCCCTACTGGCCGCGCGGTTTCAGTGGGCGGCGCTCCGCGGTCCACGTGACGAGCGCCAGCCAGCGAATCCGAGACCCGAAAAGCCGATCAGCGTCATTGCCCAGGTCGTCGGCTCGGGAACCGTAGACCCTTCCGGAAGCGCGAGATATCCCATGGCGAATCCGGAAACCGGCCCGCCGTTGAAGGACATGTCGATGTCGTTGAGAAGCCTGAAAATCTCTTCCGGCGTGAAAGGGCTCGCGGCGCCGCCGAGTATGGCGTTGGCGTCGGCGAGGACTTCGTCCACCGACTGGCCGTCGAGTTCCGCAATCTCCGAGCCGAAGCCATTTCCCCCATACGGGATCGTCCGGAAGCGATCCGAGGTTCTGAAGCACGAGGTCGCCGAACGAGGCGCCGGACGGATGCGCCAACAGGCCATCCTCTGAGAACGTGACATTTAGCGTCGCGGTGAGGACCTCGCCTCCGAGGGCGCCGGAAGCGGTATGGACCGGGTCGAGCAGATTGGCGGTGAGCGGACCGGGAGCGCCGCTGGCCGGTAGATAAGCGATGATGGCGTCGGCGCTGTCGAAGATCATCGAGAAACCTCCCGCGCCAGGAACGCCAACTTCCAAGAGATCGGACGGGGCGAAGAGCGAATTGAAATCGTTTTCGAGGATGCCCGAAATGTTGCAGACAGTCGGATCGCAAAACGGGTCGCCGCCCCAGGCGACCTGCGACCACGTCAAGAACTCGCCGTCGGTGAATGTCGTCGCGTGAGCGGGAAGGGCGAGAGGCAGGGACAGCGCGGACAGCGCCAGGAGCTCCCGGACGCCGCGGCGCGCCAGCCGCCTCAGGGCAAGTCCTTTCATCGTCGCTCCCTCCCGCAAAGACTCGAATGCTCGCAGAAGGTTGCACAACTATGGCCCGCCTCGCGTCCCCCGATCGGAGGATGCACGATTCAAGCGACCAGGGAGCTCGAAAAACCAGCGACGAGTTTGACGAGGTCGGCCTGGCGGGCCACGCCGGTCTTGTCGTAGACCCGGCCGAGATGGGTCTTGACCGTCGAGGCGGCAATGCCGAGCACCTCCGCGACTTCCGGAACGCCGCCCACATCGACGATGGCGAAGAGAACCCGGAGTTCCGTCATGGTGAGCCGATAGGCCTCCGCTATCGCGACCGGCGGAGAAGGGCGTTCGAGGCTCGTCTTGTGGATGAACATCGCGGCCGCCGCGCCATGCGTCCGTCCTGCCTTTTCTCTCTCGCGCGAGGTCAGCGGCAGCGCATGCGCGACATAGCGCTCGCCGGTCTTGCCCGTCAAAGGCAGCGCGACCCCCTGCGCGCCGATCGCTTCGTCGCCTTCCGCCGCGGCCCGCAACACGGATCGCAGGCGTTCATCCGCCTGACGCGCGCTGGCCGTCAACGAGCCGTTGACCGCCTGGATCACTTGGCCGTCCGACAGAAGCATGTTCGCCGCCGAGTTGGCGTGAACGATTTGCCCGCCCGCATCAACCAGGATGACGGCCGCGCGCAAGCCGTCCAGAGTCTCGGCGAACATCGCGGCTTCGTCACGTTTGAAGTCGACAACCTTGGCGATCAGCACGGCGCGCCGGATATGCGGCGCCAAGAGGCGTATTCGCTGACGCACAGAGTCATCGACGCGGCCGTGGCGCGCATGGCGAAAGACCCCGAACATCGCGGCCTTCCGACTCGATTTTTCAAGGGTGACGCTGACGAAATCAACCAAGCCCTGGGGCTGAGCCCACTCGCGATAAAAGCGCGTCTGAATAAATTCGTCGTAAGATACAAGGTCGGCGGTCGCGATCGGCTCCTCGACATTGGCGAAGAAGCGCGGGATCGTGATCGGATTCAGCCCCACGTACTTTTGGAAATATGACGCCTTGTAATCGGAAGGAATGCCGCCGTCATCGAAATAGACGTCCCCTTGATAGCTCGCCGTGTCTTCCCAGAAGACAGCCGACGCCGCGCCAGGGATGAAGCACGACAATTTCCGCAACACTTGCGGCCAGAGAGTCCGATCCAGCACCGTGTCATAGACAGCGCCGACGAGGGCCATCAAATCGTCTGCGCACCGCGCCACGGGATCTCGGGAAGTTCCTGCCACTGTTGACTCGGCAAACGAGACGCCGCGCGGTTCGTTCCCGCGCCCGCTTGTTGCGGCCAGTCTCCACAATAGGTTACGCGTTCCGGGGGCTCAATGAACCCGGGCGAAGGCGGCGAACACGATTATGTGATCCGAGACCGGACGCTTCCCGTTCCGCGCTATTCCGCGGCCTGCCGCACCGATGGCCGCGCCGCCTCGCGGCGCCGGAGTTCCGCTTCGCGCTCGCCGATATAGTCGCGGGTCAGCGGCACGACCTCCTGGCGCTTGGCGAGCTGAAGCTGGAACACCATGTTGCCGTCGACCCGGAACGAGGTCTCCGAGCCCGCGAGATAAAACTCCCACATCCGGCAGAACCGCTCGTCATAGAGCCCGGCGGCCTCCTCCCGTCTCGCCATGAACCGCTCGCGCCAGGCGCGCAGCGTCTCGGCGTAATGCAGCCGCAAGATCTCAATGTCGGTGACGAACAGGCCGGCGCGCTCGACCGCGGGCAGCACTTCCGACAGGCTCGGGATGTGGCCGCCGGGAAAGATGTATTTGCGGATCCACGGGTTGGTCGCGCCCGGTACGTAGTTCCGCCCGATCGAATGGAGCAGCATGACCCCGTCGTCCTTGAGCAGACGGCGGGCGGCGGTGAAGAATTCGTCGTACCGGCTCGCGCCGACGTGTTCGAACATGCCGACCGATACGATGCGGTCGTAAGTCTCGCCGACGTCGCGATAGTCCTGCAGCCGGAATTCGACGCGGTCGGCCAGCCCCGCGTCGCGGGCGCGGCTCGTCGCGACCGCGAATTGTTCCTCGGACAGGGTGACGCCGGTGACCCTGGCCCCTGCGACCCCGGCGAGGTAGAGCCCGAGCCCGCCAAATCCGCAGCCGATGTCGAGCGCGGTTGCCCCGTCCGCCGGCAGGAGCTTGGCGGCGATGTGGCGTTTCTTCGCCGTCTGCGCGTCATCGAGCGATTGGCCTGGATATTCGAAATAGGCGCAGCTGTATTGCCGGTCGGAATCGAGGAAGAGATCGTAGAGGCGCGCGTCGAGGTCGTAGTGCGTGGCGACGTTGCGCCGCGCGCGCCGCCGGTCATTGCGCTGGTGGAGGCGGCGAAAGGCCACGCGGGCCTGATGTAGCCCCTGCACCCACGGCAGGCCGCGCATATCGTTGAGGTTCCGCGCGCCGAGCTCGAGCACGCTGTAGAGGTCGCCGCGCGTGACGACCAGTCGCCCGTCCATATAGAGTTCGCCGAGAGCCAGCGCCGGATTGGCCATCAAACGCCATTCCGCCCCGCTGTCGACAAGCTTCACCCCGAGAAGGGATCCCTCGCCATCGCCAAACGTCTCCTTGAGGCCGTCGGCGGTCTCGACTTCGAGGCGGCCCTTGCGGACCAGGCGACGCAAATATGCCCTGAAAACCGAACTCATAACCTAGCACTCGTCATCCCGTCGGCCGGACTCAGCGGTCCCGGCCGCGCCGGTCGACTCCCTCCGGTCATTTCTGCAAGTTACGGAAAGTTACGAGCCGATTTCAAGTGCCAATCTGGACCCTGGGGCTTTCCCTCGGTCCGGACGCCGGTCCAAAGCGTCTTGCTTTGGCCCCATTCGTGCGACCATGTCCACACCGTTCCCCTTTCATCCAATATGCGTTAGACGACGACACAAACGGCCAAGGATTCCCTGTTCGTGCGCTATATTTCGACGCGCGGCGCGGCGCCGGCCCTTGGCTTTGCCGAGGTGCTGCTCGCTGGCCTCGCCCGCGACGGCGGCCTCTACGTGCCGCTCTCCGTGCCCCAATGGGAACCGGACGCGATTCGGGCGATGAGAGGACTGCCCTACGCGGAAGCGGCGGCACGCCTCATAAAGTCGTTTGTCAGCGAAGATTTCGGGCCGGCCGAAATCGAGGCATTGACCGCAGCGTCTTATGCGGGCTTCCGCCACGCGGCGACCGCGCCGATCGCCCAAATCGACGACAATCTGTTCGCGCTTGAGCTTTTCCACGGACCCACGCTGGCGTTCAAAGATTTCGCTATGCAGTGGCTGGGTCAGGCGATGAACCGGGTGTTGTGGCAGAGCGGCGCGCGGGCGACGATCATCGGCGCGACCTCAGGCGACACTGGAGCGGCGGCGATCGAGGCGTTCGCCGAACAGTCCCAGGTTGAAGTGTTCATCCTCTATCCGCAGGGCCGGGTGTCCGACGTCCAGCGCCGGCAGATGACCACGGTCGGCAGGCCCAACGTCCATGCGCTGGCGATCGAGGGCGCGTTCGACGACTGCCAGCGCATCGTCAAGGAGCTGTTCGGCGATCTCGCCTTCCGCGACGAGATGCGCCTGTCAGGCGTCAATTCGATCAATTGGGCCCGCATCCTGGCGCAGATCGTCTATTATTTCGTCGGCGCGGTCGCCCTAGGCGCGCCGGAACGTGCGGTGTCCTTCGCCGTTCCGACCGGCAATTTCGGCGACGTGCTCGCCGGCTATTACGCCAAGCGCATGGGCTTGCCGGTCGACCGCCTCATCATCGCCACCAACGAGAACGACATTCTCGCGCGGGCGCTGGCGAGCGGGCATTATGCACCAAAGGGAGTCAAGGCGACCCAGTCGCCATCGATGGACATTCAAGTGTCGTCCAACTTCGAGCGGCTTCTGTTCGAAGCCTCCGGCCGCGACCCGCGGACGGTTGTCGCGCGGATGAACGAGCTTGCGACCGATGGCGCATTCGTGATTTCGCCGGATGCGATTTCCCGCATCCGCGCCGATTTCGACGCGTTTCGCGTCGACGAGACGGCCTGCGGCGAGGAAATGGGCCGCGTCTATCGGGAAAGCGGGATGATTATCGATCCGCACAGCGCGGTAGGGGTCAACGCCGCGCGCAAGGCGCTCGCCGCGGCACCGGCGACGCCCGTGATCGCTCTTGGCACCGCCCATCCCGCGAAGTTTCCCGACGCCGTCGAGCGGGCGACCGGAGTGCGGCCGGCCTTGCCGGAGCCGCTCTCGGACTTGATCGACCGCAGGGAAGCGATCGTTGTGCTTCCTAACGACCGCCGGGTCGTGGCCGATTATGTGCGGCAGAGTGCGCGGGCTGCGGCGTGAGAATTCGAACGACCAGCCTTCCCTCGGGGCTCGCCGTCGTCACCGAGACGACCCCCCATTTGAAGACGGCGGCAATCGGCGTCTTCATTGCCGCAGGTTCGAGGTTCGAGCGCGCGGAAGAGCACGGGCTCTCGCATTTCATCGAGCACATGGCGTTCAAAGGCACGCGGCGACGAAGCGCGCGCGACATCGCCGAGGCGATCGAAAACGTCGGCGGCGACCTCAATGCGGAGACCGGGGTCGAGCGGACGGGCTATCTCGCCCGCGTTCTCGGGATCGACGCGGCTCTGGCCCTGGACGTGATCGGCGACATTCTCACCGAAAGCGCATTCAATCCCGATGAGGTCGAACGGGAAAAGAACGTCATCCTTCAGGAAATCGGCGCCGTCGAGGACACGCCGGACGACTGGGTGTTCGATCTTGTCACCCAGACCGCGTGGCCGGATCAGGCGATCGGGCGGCCCATCCTCGGAACTCGGGAGGGCGTCGGCGCCTTTGATCGGACCGCGATCGACCGCTATCTCGGACGGCGCTACAGCGCGGGCGCCACCGTGGTCGCCGCCGCCGGCGCCGTCGAACACAATCACGTCGTCGAACTGGTCCAGTCCCGACTCGAAAAGCTGCCGCCCATGCCGGCCCCCGCGGAAGCGGCGGCCCTCTATCGTGGCGGCGAGACCAAGCTCAGCCGTCGCCTCGAACAAACCCATATCGTGGTCGGGTTCGAGGGCCGCCCGGCGGACGCGCCGGATCACGACGCCGCCCAGGTCTTTGCCGCCGCAGCCGGGGGCGGAATGTCGTCGCGCCTCTTTCAGGAGGTGCGGGAGAAGCGCGGCCTCGCCTATTCCATCTTCGGCTTCCACTGGGATTTCATCGACACTGGGTTGTTCGGCTTCTATGCCGGCTCAGCCGATCGGGACGCGGCGGAGGTGGCAGCCGCTTCACTCGACTGTCTCGCAGAAGCCGCCCACGGGCTCACCGAAGCGGAAATCCGCCGGGCCAAGGCGCAGATGAAGGTCTCGCTCGTTACCGCCCTCGAGCAGCCGGGCGCGCGCGTTCATCAGCTTTCGCGCCAGATGCAGGTCTACGGCCGCCCGCTTTCATTCGACGAAATGCTGGCTCGCGTCGACGCGATCTCTGTTGAAGAGGTTCGCAAAATCGGCTCCGCCATGCTTAGATCGCCGCCTGCGGTGGCTGCGATCGGGGCGGTCGGCAAGGTCCCGGGTGAGGCGAAGATCGCCGGCGCTTTGAAAGGGGTATGATGGCGCTTTTCGGCTTGACGCGACCGGTAAGCCCGGAGCCGCTTCTGCGCGGCGACGGCGTTTATCTGCGCCCGGCGGCGCCGTCCGACTATTCGCCCTGGTCCCGGCTCAGGGGCGCAAGCCGCGGTTTTCTCGAGCCGTGGGAGCCGACCTGGCCGGACGACGACTTGACCCGCGCCGCCTTTCGCCGGCGCCTCAGGCGCCAGGACGACGACATGGCTCGCGACGACGCCTACACTTTCCTGATTTTCGACAGCGGCAACGACGAGCTCCTCGGCGGGATCACGCTCGGCGGCGTCAGGCGGGGTGTGTCGCAGAGCGGGACCCTCGGCTACTGGATGGGCGCGCCGCACGCCGGCAAGGGGAGGATGACCCGCGCGGTCGCCGCGACGGTCGAATTCGCCTTTTCGAGACTGCGCCTCCACCGGATCGAGGCCGCTTGCATCCCCGAGAACTCGCCCTCGATCGCCCTCCTCGAGCGCAACGGCTTCCGACGCGAGGGCTATGCGCGCGGGTTCCTCAGGATCAACGGCGCTTGGCGCGATCACCTCCTGTTCGCGCTCGTCGAGAGCGACGCGCGTCCGCGATTGACGTGGACAAATCTTGACTGAGCATCCGTTCAACGACCGGAGGCGAGCCCGCGCCCGAGCGGATCGCGCCGCCCGGCGCCCAAAGCGTGTTTCCAGCTTGCCGCGCGCCTGGCGGGTCCTGGTCGGCGTCGTCGCCCTGATCGCTTCCCTCATGGCCTTCGGGGCGCCGGCCTGGGCGGTGCAATCGGTCCGGGTCTCGGTCGACTCCGACGCGATCGACCTGACGCGGGCGGTCGAACGATACAGCGCCCAGGGCGACCGCATCCAGGTCTCGACCGCGCCGGGCGCCGACGGCATTGTCCGGCGAATCGAAGTCAGCGCGCTCGAACCGGGGGCGCAGCCGGCTTGGATCGTGTTCGCCTTGACTAACGATTCCGACGAGCAGCTGACCCGCCTGATCGTCGCCCCGCATTTTCGCTTTGTCGGCTCGGGGGTCGTCTGGCCCGATCTCGGCTCGTCGCGGATCGCTACGATCACCGCGAGCCAGGGCTCGGCGCCCGAACGCGAGGACAATCCCGAGGCGGACGTCTTCCGTCTGACCCTCGACCCTGGAACGACGGTGACCTATGTCGCCGAGCTGCGCACGCCGAACCTGCCGCAGCTCTATTTGTGGGAGCCTGACGCGTTCAAGGACAAGTCGACCAGCCTTACGCTCTATGAAGGAATCCTGATCGGCATCGCCGGCCTTCTCGCGCTCTTCCTCACGATAGTCTTCGTGGTCAGGGGCGCGATGATATTTCCCGCCGCGGCGGCGCTCGCCTGGGCGGTGTTCGCCTATGTCTGCATCGACTTCGGCTTCTGGCGCAAGATGTTCGGCCTCGAGG
>Ga0335076_10006030_pt1 | contig 12230 bp, 11 predicted proteins | sample Lox_Sample_25_FD_206717 | JGI IMG/M metagenome (GOLD analysis project Ga0335076, IMG submission 206717) | Soil microbial communities from Loxahatchee National Wildlife Refuge, Florida, United States - Lox_Sample_2.5 | ecosystem: Environmental > Terrestrial > Soil > Wetlands | place: USA...
GTACGCGAGGTGCGCAATCTCTGGCAGTTCTTTCGCGACCGACGGCCCGAGACTTACGGTGTCCTGACCGCGATTTGATGCCGAGTCGAACTCCTGAGCGGCATAAACCCGCGACCGCCCGGCAGGCCGCTTCGAACCAGGCGCGGTTCGTCGCGGCTGCGCTCGGGCGCGCTTACTTGGTGCCGGGGTTCCAATACTTTTTCGACGCGTCGTAGATCGCGTGCGTCCAGGCCCCTTCCGGCTTCTTGGTGATGACCGGCGTCGACGAGGAAGCGAGCAGCACACTCACCGTCCGCTCATAGGCCGCGGGAGCGAGATAGCCGATCGGCTCTTTCGAGTCGGTGATGAGCCTCGCCACCTCGGCCATCATGTGCTTTTGGTGCAGCTCGGTCTGAGCGCCGGTCGTGTCGTTGTCGAGCACGATCTTCACGGCTTCGTCGGGATGCTTCACGGCGTAGGCCCAGCCGCGATTTGAGGCGGCGACGAAGCGTGCGAGTTTGTCGGCGAATTTTTTATCGCCGAGCTTGGTGCCGAGCGCATAGAGGCCATCCTCGAGCGTCGCCACCCCTTCATCCGAGTATTTGAAGACGACGAGATCGGCGGGTTTCACGCCCGCTTCGATCACCTGCCAATATTCGTTGTAGCTCATGGTCGAGATACAGGCGGCCTGCTTCTGCAGCAGCGGATCGACGTTGAAGCCCTGCTTCAGCACCGTGACGCCCTTGGCGCCGCCGTTTGTCGGGATGTTCAGCTTGGCCATCCAGGCGAGAAAAGGATATTCGTTGCCGGCGAACCAGACGCCGAGCGTGTGCCCGGGAAACTGTGCCGGCGAGGTGATGCCGGTCGATTTGAGGCAGGTGAGCTCGAGGCCGGAGCGCTGGAAGGTCTGCGAGATATTGACCAGCGGCACGCCCTTCTCGCGCACCGCCAGCGCCGCCGGCATCCAATCGACGATGACGTCTGCGCCACCCGCCGCCAGCACCTGCTCGGGCGCGATATCGGGTCCGCCCGGCTTCACGGTAACGTCGAGCCCAGCGTCCTTGTAAAAGCCCTTGTCCTTGGCGACGAAATAGCCGGCGAATTGCGCGTCGGCGACCCATTTGAGTTGCACCGTCACCGGTTCAGCGGCGCGTGCCGTCCCTGCCGTGACGAGCGCGGCGGCGACGATGCTCAGCAACATGATCCTCATGATCCCTTCTCCTCCTCCAATGCCATCTACGATGCCCTGCGGAACGACGGATGCCAGAAGGTCAGGCTGCGCTCGATCAGCGCGATGGCGCCGTAGGTGGTCGAACCTGTCACTGCCGCCAGCACAATCGTCGCCCATACCAGCGGAATGTCCATGCGGCCAACGCTCGTCGAGATGCGGAAGCCCATCCCCACGATCGGCGTGCCAAAGAACTCCGCGACAATGGCGCCGATCAGCGCCAAGGTCGAGTTCACCTTGAAGGCGTTGAAAAGAAACGGCAGCGCGGCGGGGAGCCGCGCCTTCGCCAGCGTCTGCGCGTAGCTCGCGGCGTAGGTGCGCATCAAGTCGCGCTCGATGCGCGGCAGCGCGCCAAGGCCGGCGATGGTGTTCACCAGCATCGGGAAGAAGGTCATGACGACGACCACCGCCGCCTTCGACTGCCAGTCGAAGCCGAACCACATCACCATGATCGGCGCGACGCCCACGATCGGCAGCGCGCTGGCGAAATTACCGATCGGCAACAGGCCGCGTTGCAGGAAGGGGAGGCGGTCGATCAGTACTCCGACGAGGAAGCCGGCACCGCAGCCGATGACATAACCCGGGATCATCGAACGGATGAAGGTCTGGACGAAATCTTCGCCCATGATCGGCAGCGAGTGCAGGGTGACGGTGGCGATCGCACTCGGCGCCGGCAACAACACCTCCGGTACGCCGAAGCCCACCGTGAGCAGCTGCCAGAGATAAAGGATCCAGGCACCGAAGAACATCGGCACCGCCAAGCCGATCACGCGGCTGCCGGCCGCCGCGCTCCAGCTCGCACCGCGCTCGAGTGCGCGCCAGACGATCGCAGCAAGGGCGAGCAGCGCCAGCCACAGCCCTGTCGCTCCCGCTCCGCGCGCGCCGGCGGCGAGCAGCAAGAACAGCGCGACGGCGCCGAGAAATGCAGCGGCAGCGGCGGCGAGAGCGGCGCCTCCCGTCGGCAGGCGTCGCGGCAGAAGCGTCGCGACGGCGACGAGGCTGGCCAGCCAGAGGAGCAGGGCCGGCCAATGTTGTAACCAGCCGCCGGCCGCGCCGAGTGGCAGGAAGAGCGCAGCGAGCCCCACCGTCACGGCGCCGCCGAGCGTGAGATCGCGCCTCACGGTCGGCCGCCCATGCGGCGCAAGGTCAGCCGCTCGACAAGGCCGAGCGCGGCAACGCAGAGGCCGGCGATGACGCCGGCGACGATGAGCGCCGCCCAGATCTGCACGGTCTGACCGTAATAGGAGCCGGTGAGAAGGCGTGCGCCAAGACCTGCCTGCGCGCCGGTCGGCAGCTCGCCGACGATGGCGCCGACGATGGCAAGTGCGACCGCGACCTTGAGGCTGGCGAAGAGATAGACGATGGCGGAAGGCCAGCGCAGCTTCCAGAACACTTGAGCCGTGCCGGCATGATAGGTGCGGATGAGATCGAGATGGAGCGGCTCGGGCGACGTGAAGCCTTTGACCATGCCGATGGTCACCGGGAAGAAGCAAAGATACGCGGAGATGATCGCCTTGGGCACCAGGCCGACAAGACCCATCGATCCCAGCACGACGATGATCATCGGCGCGATGGCCAGGATAGGCACCGTCTGCGACCCGATGAGCCAGGGCATCAGAGCGCGTTCGAGCGTCCTGACATGCACGATGCCGACGGCGAGGATGATGCCGAGCAAGGTCCCGAAACAGAAACCGAGCAGTGCCGAGGAGAGCGTCACCCAAGCGTGATAGACGAGGCTCCGGCGCGAATCCGGAGCAACCTCCAGTACGCTCCGATTGAGCTCTGCCAGCACCTGGTGCGGTGCCGGCAGCACCGGTCGAGGCGCGCTCATGGTGTCGGCGATGAGCTCGCCGAAGCTCCAGCTCGGGCGACCATCGCGCGCATAGCCGTCGAGCACGCCCGGCGCGTTGAGCCAGACGGTACAGGCGTACCAGATAACGACGATAGCAAGCACGACCGTCAGCACCGGCACCGCTCTGCCGCGGACCAGGGCGCCGGTCAGCGCGTGCACCCGCTCGCCTTTGGCGCGCCGCGCGACGGCAGGAGTCCTGCTACTCTTCATAGCCGTGACCGGCCCGAAGGCCGGCGCGGACGCGATGGGCGAGCGCGGCAAAATCCGCGGAATCGCGAATGTCGAGCGTCCGGTCGGCGGGCAGGTCATTGTCGACGATGTCGATGATGCGACCCGGCCGCGGGCTCATGACGACGATGCGGGTCGAGAGGAATACCGCCTCCGGAATCGAATGCGTGACGAAGATCACGGTCTTGCCGGTGCGATGCCAGAGCCGCAGCAGCTGCTCGTTCAGATGATCGCGAATGATTTCATCGAGCGCGCCGAACGGCTCGTCCATCAGCAGAATGGGGGGATCGAAAGCCAGCGCTCGAGCGATCGAGACGCGCTGCTGCATGCCGCCCGAGAGCTGCCACGGAAACTTGCGTTCGAAACCCGCGAGATTGACGAGCTCGAGGACGTGGCGCGCCCGCTCCTGCCGTTCCGCGCGCGGTGTCCCCATGATCTCCAGCGGTAAGGTCACGTTGCGCAGCACGGTGCGCCACGGGTAAAGCGCAGGCGCTTGGAAGACGTAGCCATAGGCGCGCTTGAGCCGCGCCTCTTCGGGCGAAACGCCGTTGACCTCGATCGTGCCGCTGGTGGCGCGCTCGAGATCGGCCGTGACGCGCAGGAGCGTGGTCTTGCCGCAGCCCGACGGGCCGATCAGCGACACAAAATCGCCGGTCGCTACCGTGAGATCGACATGGGAGAGCGCATAAACCGGCGCGTCGGCGGTGTCGAAGACGAGGCTCAGATCGCGGATTGCGACGGCGGGCGCCGTGCGGCTGCCGACGGGGTTGTTATCGTGCGCCTTCGCCTCCGCGGCTCGTTCCGAAACGGCGGCCATCCCCGAGTTTTCAGCCCGAGGCAGCATGTTCGAGCATCGCTCGAAGCAACACGTTGCAGCCCGCGGCAAGATCCTCGGGCGTCGCACTCTCGACCTCGTTGTGGCTGACGCCATCGGCGCAAGGCACGAAGATCATGCCGACGGGTGCCACTCGGCTGATGTAGCCGGCATCGTGCCCGGCGCCGGAGACGATGTCGCGATGGCTGTGGCCCAGTGCCTCGGCCGCCCGACGCACGGAGGCGATGCAGTCGCTGTGGTAGTTCACCGCCGGGGAATGCCAGATCTCCGTGCACCTGCCCTCGAGGCCGAGTGCAGCGCAGATTTCGCCGAGCCGCGCCTCCAGCCCCGCCTTCATCTTCAGCAGGTCTTCGTCGCGGGGATGGCGGAGATCGACCGAAAAGTATACCGAGCCGGGAATGGTGTTGCGCGAATTGGGACCCACCCTGACCACGCCGACGGTCGATACCCCCGGCGGAAACGCGAGCGCGACCGCATTGATTGCGTCGATGATACGGGCGGCGCCCAGCAGCGCATCCTTGCGCCGGTTCATCGGCGTCGTGCCGGCGTGGTTCTCGCGTCCGGTCACGGTGACGTCGAACCAGCGGATGCCCTGGATGCCCTGCACTACGCCGATTGTCTTGCGCTCGGCTTCGAGCACCGGGCCTTGCTCGATATGCGCTTCGAAAAACGCCTTGAACGGCCGGCCGCCGATTTTCTGACCGCCGGCATAGCCGATGCGCTTCAGCTCCTCGCCGATGGTCTTGCCGTCGGCATCGGCGATGGCAAGGCCGTGCTCCTCGGTGAAGACGCCGGCGAAGACGCCCGATCCCCCCATCGCCGGCGCGAAGCGCGAGCCCTCCTCGTTGGTCCAGACGGTCACCTCGATCGGCGCGTCCGTCTGGTAGTTGAGGTCGTTGAGGGTGCGGATCACCTCCAGCCCGGCGAGTACGCCGTAGACGCCGTCGAACTTGCCGCCGGTGGGCTGCGTGTCGAGATGGCTGCCGGTGACCACCGGCGGTAGATCATCGCGCCGCCCCGGGCGGCGCGCAAAGATGTTGCCGATGCGATCGACGGTAACCGAGCAACCGGCCTCCTTGCACCAACGGACGAAGAGGTCGCGCCCGTCCCGATCGAGGTCGGTAAGCGCCAGGCGCTTGCTGCCGCCCTTCTCGGTGGCGCCGATCTTCGCCATATCCATCAAACTCTGCCACAAGCGCTGCTGGCTGATCTTGAGGTTGGGGGTGGCGTTCATTCCGCTGCCTTGCGCAAGGGGTTGTTGGGATGCTGCGTCCAGTCGAGCGGCTCCGCTCCACTGTCGGTGCGGCGCATCGTGATGCAGCTCTCGACCGGACAAACGAAGAGGCAGAGATTGCAGCCGACGCATTCCTTTTCGATGATCTCGTAGCGTCGCTTTCCGCCGACGCGCAGCGCCGCGATCGCCTGATGCGCCGTGTCTTCGCAGGCGATATGGCAGAGGCCGCATTGGATACAGAGATCCTGGTCGATCTCGGCAACGATCTGGTAATTGAGATTGAGGAACTGCCAGTCCGCGACGTTGGCCACGGCCTTGCTGCGAAAATCGGTCAGACGGCCATAGCCCTTGTCGTGCATCCAGCGCTTCAGCCCGTCGACCATGCCGTCGACGATACGGAAGCCGTAATGCATGGCGGCGGTGCAGACCTGCACCGTGCCGGCGCCGAGCGCGATGAACTCGGCAGCATCGTGCCAGGTCTCGATGCCGCCGATGCCGGCGATGGGGATGCCGCGACACTCCGGATCGCGCGCGATCTCGGCGACCATGTGCAACGCCACCGGCTTCACCGCCGGGCCGCAATAGCCGCCATGGGTACCCTTGCCGTCGACCACCGGCACCGGCGCCATTTGATCGAGATCGACGGCGATGATCGAGTTCAGCGTATTGATGAGGCTCACGGCATCGGCGCCGCCGCGCACCGCGGCGCGCGCCGGGCCCAGGATGTTCGTTACGTTGGGCGTAAGCTTGACGATCACCGGCATGCGCGAATGCTGTTTGCACCAGCGCGTCACCATCTCGACGTAGTCCGGCACTTGGCCGACCGCCGATCCCATGCCGCGTTCGGACATGCCATGCGGGCAGCCGAAATTGAGCTCGACGCCGTCGGCGCCGGTGTCCTCGACCTGCCGGAGGATGCGTTTCCAGCTCTCCTCCTCGCACGGCACCATCAGCGAGACGACAAGGGCGCGGTCGGGCCAGTTGCGCTTCACTTCCTTGATCTCGCGCAGATTGACCGCGAGCGGCCGGTCGGTGATGAGCTCGATATTGGTGAAGCCGGCGACCCGGTTGCCGCGGTAGGAGAGGCCGCCATAGCGGGAACTGGTGTTGACGATCGGCGGATCCTCGCCGAGCGTCTTCCAGACGACACCGCCCCAGCCCGCCTCGAAGGCGCGTACCACGTTGTAGGCCTTGTCCGTCGGCGGCGCCGAAGCCAGCCAGAACGGGTTTGGCGATTTGATGCCGGCGAAGGTCGTGGCAAGCTCGGCCATTGCGGCCTCCCTCATCCCGCGAGTGCGCGGTGGATGGACAGGGCGGCGAGCTTGCCGTCCTGTACCGCTTGAACGGTAAGGTCCTGGCCATCGGCGATGCAGTCGCCGCCCGCCCAGACCCGATCGAGCGATGTTCGGCGCTCGGCATCGACTTTGATGCGGCCACTGTCGAGCTCAAGCAGCTCGCGGCCATCGGCGCGCACGGGGTCAGCGACGAAATGCTGCCCGATGGCCTTGAAGACCATGTCCGCGGCGAGCGCGAAGGTCTCGCCGGTGCCGACGAGCCTTCCCTCGACCAGGCGCGTATATTCGAAGACGATCTCTGTGATCTGGCCGCCGCCGCCCAACGCGCGCAGCGGCCTTGCCCAATGTTTGATCTTCACGCCATTGATCTGGGCAAATTCCTGCTCATGCGCCGTCGCGCCCATCGCCTCCGGGCCGCGGCGATAGACAATGGTCACATCCTCGGCGCCGAGCCGCCTCGTCTGAACCGCAATGTCGATGGCGGTGTTGCCGCCGCCGATCACTACCACGCGGCGCCCCACCGACAGCTCGGCGAAGTCCTGGGCTTGGCGCAGTTCCGCGATGTAGTCGACGGCATTGTGGATGCCCTTGAGATCCTCTCCCTCGCATCCGAGCGCATTCACACCTGCAAGTCCTATGCCGAGGAACACGGCGTCGAACGCTTGCCGCAGCTCGGCGAGCGTGACGTCGGTTCCGAGCCGGGTCGCGGTGCGCAACTCGATGCCGCCGATGCCGAGAATGAAATCGACCTCGGCACGTGCGAAACGATCGGGGACCTTGTACTCGGCGACGCCGTACTCGTTGAGCCCGCCGGCCCGTGCGCGCGCCTCGAAGACGGTGACGTCATGGCCGAGCCCGGCAAGGCGATGGGCGCAGGCGAGCCCCGCCGGACCGCCGCCGACCACGGCGATGCGCTTTCCCGTGCCGGCGGCGCGGCCGAACGGGTGACTCGGACCGGTCAGGACAGGGTCACACGCATAACGTTGCAAGCGGCCGATCCGGACGGGTTTCCCCTCCTGCGAGGTCCGTACGCAGGCCTGCTCGCACAGGATCTCGGTCGGGCATACCCGCGCACAGGCGCCGCCGAAGATGTTGGCTTCGAGGATCTTGAGCCCGGCGCCCTGGACATTGTCGGCGGCTATCCGCTTGATGAAACCGGGAATGTCGATGCCGGTGGGACAGGCCTCGATACAGGGCGCGTCGTAGCAGAAATGGCAGCGATCGGCCTCGATCAGCGCCGCACTGCGGTCGAGCGGTGGCTGGATATCCGCGAAGTGGTCGCGATAGGCTTCGGGCGGCAGCCGCCGCGCCGCGATGTCCACTGCCATCGCCCGTTTCTTCGCCATGGTTTGCCGTCCCGAGGCGCCGGCCGAACCGCCGTCGCCTTCGCCAACTCTATTAGGAAGTTGACCGATTGTTCAAGCTTGAAGGAAGATTGGCAGGGCGCGGCCGGGAAGGGCAGCATGGCGCACGGGGATGTGAGAGGCTTGCCGGTACGCCGGGCGGCGAACGGCAAGGGCAGGCCGGCGAACGGCCGCGCCGCTGTCCGCGAGCGCAACGAGGCCAAGATTTTGAAGGCCGCCGAGGTGGTCTTCGCCCGCAAAGGCTTCAGCGGCGCCAGCACTGCCGAAATCGCGCGCCGGGCGAAGGTACCCAAGCCCAACCTGCACTACTATTTTCGCACCAAGCGGCTGCTCTATGCCGCGGTGCTGGCGCGCATTCTCGAGATCTGGCTCGATGCTCTCGACGAGATCAGGCCCGAAGCCGAGCCGGCCGATGCACTGTCTCGATACGTGGCTCGCAAGCTGGAAAGCTCGCGCATGCTGCCGGAGCCGTCGCGGCTCTGGGCGATGGAGCTGATCGGCGGTGCGCGTCACGTGCAACCCTTCCTCAAGGGGCGGCTGCGGCGACTGGTGCAGCAGAAGAGCGAGGTGATCCGCGGCTGGATCGAGGCAGGAAAGATCGACGAGATCGATCCCGCGCATCTTTTGTTCGGCCTCTGGGCGCTGACGCAGACCTATGCCGATTTCGCTGCGCAGATCGCAGCCGTGCTCGGCAAGGACCGGCTCGACGATGCGGTCTTCACCGCGGCGACGCGAACGGCAACGCAGCTCGTGCTACGAGGTGTCGCGGTGAGATCGGCGCGCTAGGCCGCCGCTTTCAGCACCTCGGCAAGCTTGCCGAAAATCTCGTCGATGTCGCGCTTGCCGATGGTGAACGGCGGCGACAGCGCGATGATGTCGCCGGTGGTGCGGATGAGGAGCCCCTTCTCATAGGCGGCGAGGAACGCGTCGAAGGCACGCTTGCCCGGCTGGCCGGGGATCGGCTCGAGCTCGATCGCGGCGATGAGGCCGAGATTGCGGATGTCGATGACATGCGGCACGCCTTTCAACCCGTGTGCCCGCTCTTCCCAATAGGGCGCAAGCGCCCGCACCTTCTCGAAGAGTCCCTCCTCGGCATAGACCTCGAGCGCCGCCAGCCCGGCGGCGCACGCGAGCGGATGGCCCGAATAGGTGTAGCCGTGGAAAAGCTCGATGGCATAATCGGGTCCGGTCATAAAGGTGTCGTAGATGCCCTTGCGCGCGATCACCGCACCCATCGGTACCGCCCCCGAGGTGAGCCCCTTGGCGGTGGTGACCAGGTCGGGCATGACGCCGAAATAATCGACGGCGAAATTGGTGCCGAGCCGGCCGAAGCCGGTGATGACCTCGTCGAAGATGAGCAGGATGCCGTGCTTAGTGCAGATCTCGCGCAGCCGTTCGAGATAGCCCTTGGGCGGCACCAGCACGCCGGTCGAGCAGGCAACGGGCTCGACGATGAGCGCGGCGATGGTCGAGGCGTCGTGCAGCGCGATGATGCGCTCCAGCTCATCGGCGAGATGCGCGCCCCATTCGGGCTGGCCGCGCGAGAACGCCTGCTTCGCGCGGTCATAAGTGTGCGGCAGATGATCGACGCCGGACAGCAGCGGGCCGAAGAATTTGCGGTTGGGGGCGATGCCCCCCACCGACATGCCGCCGAAGCCGACGCCGTGATAGCCGCGCTCGCGGCCGATGAGGCGGGTGCGCGTACCTTCGCCGCGCAGGCGGTGATAGGCGATGGCGATCTTGAGCGCGGTGTCGACCGCCTCGGAGCCGGAATTGGTAAAGAAGACATGATCGAGATCGCCGGGCGCCAACGCCGCGACGCGCGCCGCCAGCTCGAAGGCCTTGGGATGGCCCATCTGGAACGCCGGCGCGTAGTCCATCTCGGCGGCCTGCGCCTGGATTGCCGCGACGATCTTGGGATGAGCATGGCCGGCATTGCAGCACCAGAGCCCCGCCGTGCCGTCGAGCACCGCCCTGCCATCGGCGCTGGTATAGTGAAGGCCCTTCGCGCCGACGAGCAGCCGCGGATGCGCCTTGAACTGCCGGTTGGCGGTGAACGGCATCCAATAAGGCTGGAGGTCGTTGGGTGCGCGCGCGGCGGTAGCGCGGGCAGCAGGCTCGGCGGTAAGGGCGGGCATGGGAAATCCTCCGGGGGTTTCCCGCCATCTTCCGCACCTCCGCGCTTTGCGCAAGGCTGGCCATCGGAAATAGTCTGGCTTATTATAAGCACGCTTATTATATACCGGCCCATGACCCAACCGGCTCTCGATCGCAGCTTCGGCTTCCTGCTGCACGACATCGCGCGGCTGATGCGCAAGCGCTATGAGCAGCGCGCCCGGCCGCTCGGCCTCACCCGCGCGCAATGGCAGGTCCTCGCTCATTTGCAGCGGCATGAAGGCATCAACCAGTCGGGCCTCGCCGAATTGCTCGAGCTCGAGCCGATCACCGTCGGCCGCCTCATCGACCGCATGCAGGAGGCGGGGCTGGTGGAGCGCCGGGCCGATCCCGCCGACCGCCGCGCGCATCGCCTTTTCCTGACCGAGCGCGCGCGGCCTTTGGTCGATCGCTGCCGCGCGCTCGCCGACACCGTCTATGACGAGGCCTTCGCCGGCATCGCCGGTGGCGCGCGCGAACACATCATCGATGTGCTGATGCGGGTTCGCGGCAATCTGTCCGACCGGCGCAACGACGATGTGAGCAAGCCCGTCGCCACCCTGCAACGCGAAACCGCGGAGACCACGCTATGAGTTCGACGACCTCCGATCGCGTTCGCGAGCGCGCGACGGGGCGTCAGCGCCGCTGGAGTCGTGCGCGCTTGTTGCGCCTCGCGCTGATGTTCGTGCTGCCCCTCGTCATCGCCCTTACCGGCGTCTGGTGGTATGCGACCTCGGGCCGTTACGTCGCGACCGACGACGCTTATGTCCAGGCCGACACGATCGCGGTGAGCAGCGACGTTTCCGGCCGCGTCGTCGCGGTCGAAGTGCACGACAACGACTACGTCAAAGAGGGGCAGGTCCTGATCCGCCTTGACGACCGGCCTTACCGCGCCGCGGTCGAGCACGCTGCGGCGCAGCTCGCCAATGCCAGGCTGCAGGTCGAAGGGATGCGCGCGACCTACCGCCAGCGCCTTGCCGATCTCGCGGCGGCGCAGGACACGCTCAAATATCAACAGAGCGAGTACGAGCGTCAGCAGCATATGCTGGAGACGCATGTCACCTCGCAATCGAGCTTCGATCAGGCGCGCAACCGCTACGTCACCGCCCGCCAGCAGGTGGAGAGCGTAGAGGCGCAGATCGCCAATATCCTGGCGAGCCTCGGCGGCAATCCCGACATTCCGACCGATCAGCATCCGCTGGTGGAGGAACGGCAGGCGCAGCTCGATCAGGCGCAGCTCAATCTCGGCTATACCGTGATCCGCGCTCCGGCCAATGGCATCGTGACCAATGTCGACAAGTTTCCGTCCGGCAACTACCTCTCCGCCTCGACGCCCGCCTTCTCGCTGGTCGAGACCGACCATCCCTGGATCGAGGCGAATTTCAAGGAGACCGAGCTCACCCATATGAAGCCGGGCGACGAGGCGACTATCTCGGTCGACGCCTATCCCGACGCCACGTTCAAGGCGCGCGTCACCAGCCTCAGCCCCGGCACCGGCTCGCAATTCTCCGTGCTGCCGCCACAGAACGCCACCGGCAACTGGGTCAAGGTGGTGCAGCGTCTGCCGGTGCGGCTCGCCGTCGAGAACCCGGACCCGGCACAGCCCTTGCGCGCCGGCATGAGCGCCTATGTCGAGGTCGACACGCGCCACGAGACGCCGCTGGCGCGGCTCATCGACTCGATTTTCTGAGGGGCGCCATGCCCACCACCGCGCCCGTACCCAATCGCGGCCTGATCACCGTCTCGATCATGCTGGCGACGATCATGCAGGCGCTCGACACGACGATCGCCAATGTGGCGCTGCCTTATATGCAGGGGAGCCTCTCGACCGCCCAGGACCAGATCACCTGGGTGCTCACTTCTTATATCGTCGCTGCCGCGGTGATGACGCCGGTCACCGGCTGGATCACCGGCCGCCTCGGGCTGAAGCGCGTCTTCCTTGTCTCGGTCTTCGGTTTCACCGTCGCCTCGATGCTGTGCGGCGGCGCCACGAGCCTTGCCGAGATGGTGCTCTTCCGCCTGCTGCAAGGCGTCTTTGGTGCAGCGCTGGTGCCGCTGTCG
>Ga0335076_10006031_pt1 | contig 12229 bp, 9 predicted proteins | sample Lox_Sample_25_FD_206717 | JGI IMG/M metagenome (GOLD analysis project Ga0335076, IMG submission 206717) | Soil microbial communities from Loxahatchee National Wildlife Refuge, Florida, United States - Lox_Sample_2.5 | ecosystem: Environmental > Terrestrial > Soil > Wetlands | place: USA: Florida...
CGCCGACAGCGCCCACGACAGCGCCACGCCGCGCTCGACCGAGATGCCCACCGACCACGATGCGGTGTAGTCGTCGGCGATCGCGCGCAGCACCACGCCCATGCGGGTGCGAAAGAACAGCATGAATGCGGCGAACATCGCCACCGCCACCGCGGCGCCGACGGCGTAGGCGCGGTTGACCAGCACTGGCCCGAGGAACAGCGGCGCGTCGCTGATGCCGATCGGCATGTTGCGCCCGCTGCCGCCCCAGACGGTGAGCGCGGTGGCGCGCAGGAAGATGTCGATGCCCAGCGTCATCATCAGGATCATCACGATCGGCCGCCCGGCCAGGCGGCGCAGCGCGGTGCGCTCGATGACGATGCCGATCACGAACATCGACGCCATCGCCAGCGGGATCGCGGCCCAGATCGGCACGCCGGTCTTGGCCGCGAACGCCAGCACCAGGTAGGGCCCGAGCATCGTCAGCGCGCCCTGGGCCAGGTTGGGCACCGACGACGACTTGTAGATCAGCACGATGCCCAGCGCCACCAGCGCGTACATCAGCCCGGCCAATGCGCCGTTGACGGCCAGCTCGAGGAGGTACGTGACGTCCATCGCGTCACACCTTCACGACCGCCAGTTGGCGCTCGGTGACGCCGGTCTCGCCGGTCTCGTAGACGATCTGCGCCTTCACGGTCACGCTGGCCTGGCCGCCGTAGATGGCCTCGATGATCGGCGCATAACGGTCTTCGACCACGTTGCGCCGCAGCTTGCGCGTCCGCGTGATCTCGCCGTCGTCGGCATCGAACTCCTTGTGCAGGCTGACGAAGCGCCTCAATCGCAGCGGCTCGGGCAGCGTGGCGTTGACGCGGCGCACCGCGTCGCCGATCAATTGCGCGACCTCGGGCTTCTGCGACAGGTCGGCGTACGAGATGTAGGAGATGCCGCGCAGCTCGGCCCAATGTCCCACCGTCTCGCGGTCGACGCAGACGATCGCGCTCAGCCAGTCGCGCCCGCTGCCGAGCACGGCCACGTCCTTGATGAACGGGCTGAACTTCAGGCGGTTCTCGATGTAGTTCGGGATGTAGCGCTCGCCGCCCGCGGTGTGCACCACCTCCGACACGCGCCCGAGCACCACCAGATGGCCGTCGGCCTCGATGTAGCCGGCGTCGCCGGTGTGCAGCCAGCCATCGACCAGGGCCTCGGCGCTGGCCGCCGCGTTCTCGAAGTAGCCGTCGAAGATGCTGCCCGAGCGCAACAGGATCTCGCCGGATTCGCTGATCCTGGCGTCGACGCCGGGCAGTGGCCGCCCCACGGTGTGCAGGCGCACCTCGTCGGCCGCCTGCATGGCGGTGTAGGCGCTGCTCTCGGTCTGTCCGTAGAGCTGGCGCAGCTTGACGCCGAGCGCACGGTAGAACACGAACGTGTCCTCGCCGATCGCTTCGCCGCCGGTGAACGCGTGGCGCAGGCGCGTAAGGCCGAGCTGGTCCTTGATCGGCCCCATCACCAGCCACTCGCCCAGCGGGCGCATCAACTTCTGCGCCAGGGTCGGTTCCCTGCCTTCGAGCCGGCGCCGCTCGGCGGCCTGCGCCGAGTTCATGAAGGTGTCGTACAGCAGCTTCTTCAGCCGCGTCGAGTCCTCCATCCGCACGTGCACGGTGGTGAGCATGTTGTCCCAGCTGCGCGGCGCCGCGAGATAGAAGGTCGGTGCGATTTCGCGCAGGTCGTGCAGCACCGTCTCCTGCCGTTCGGGCACGTTGATCACGAACCGCAGCGCCACGCCGGCGCCGACGGTGAACGCGAAGTCGCCCACCCAGGCCATCGGCAGGTAGGCGAGCACGGACTCGCCGAACGCGTAGGCGCCACACCGATGGGCATTGCGCACGCCCGAGAGAATGTTGAAGTGGCTCAACACCACGCCCTTGGGCTTGCCGGTGGTGCCCGAGGAGTGGATGAACACGGCCGGATCGCGTGGCCCGGCGATGGCGAGGATCGCCTCGGCGAGGCCGGGTTCGCGGGCGAGCCGTGCGCGGCCCTGCGCCTCGAGGTCGGACCACGACAGCAGCCCCGGCGCCGTGTAGCGCGCCAGGCCGCGTGGGTTGTCGTACACGATGTGTCCGATGCGCGCGCCGCGCTCGCGCAGATCGAGCGCCTTGTCGACCTGCTCCTGGTCCTCGGCGATGGCGACGGCGATCTCCACTTCGCTGGCGACGTGCAGCACCTCCTGCGGCGTCGCGTCGGGGTACACCGGCATCGGGTATGCGCCGAGTGCGCCGGCGCACAGCATGCCCATGTACAGCCGCGGGCGGTTGTCGCCCAGCACCAGCACGCCTTGTCCGCGGCTCAAGCCCAGCGCCTGCAGACCGGCGGCCACCGCGAGCACAGTCTGATTCAGTTGCGACCAGGTGAACTCCTGCCAGATGCCGCGGTCCTTCTCGCGCATCGCGACCTGGTCGGGCACTGCCGCGGCGTTGGCGGCCAGCAGGCGCACCAGCGTCGTCTCGGGGTCGAAGTCCCAGCGCTGGGCATCGCGCTGGGGCTCAGCTGCCGGCACGTGCGCCTCCGATGTAGGCCTGCACGACGCGCGGGTCGGCGATGACCTCGCGCGGAATGCCGGTGCCGATCACCTCGCCGTAGCTCAGCACCAGCATGCGGTCGCAGATGCCGGTGATGATGTCCATGTGGTGCTCGATGATCAGGCAGGTGACGCCGCGCTCGTCGCGCGCGTCGAGGATGAAGCGCGCCATGTACGCCTTCTCCTCGTGGTTCATGCCGGCCATCGGCTCGTCGAGGATGAGGAAGCTGGGTTCCACGACGAGGGCGCGCGCCAGCTCGACCCGCTTCTTGATGCCCAGCGGCAGCGAGTCGACCGGTTCGTCGCGCACGCTTTCGAGTTGCAGGAAGTCGATGATCTCCTCGACCACTTCGCGGTGCCGGGTCTCCTCCGGGCGCGCGAACCACGGGTACAGCGCCGTGCGCCAGACCGCCGGGTGCATGTGCACGTGGCGGCCGAGCAGGATGTTGTCGAGCACCGTCATGCCGTTGAACAGTGCCAGGTTCTGGAACGTGCGCGCCACGCCGAGCCGCGCCACCTGGTGCGCGGGCAGGCCGGTGATGTCGCGGCCGTGGAGCAGGATGCAGCCCTTCTGCGGCGGGAAGAAGCCGGTGATGGCGTTGGTGATGGTGGTCTTGCCGCTGCCGTTCGGACCCACCAGACCGAAGATCTCGCCGCGCTCGATGCGCAGGCTCACGCCGGTGACGGCCACCAGCCCGCCGAAGCGGCGTTCGACGTCGCGGCACTCGAGCACCGCCTCATCGGCCGGCGTCGCCCCGGACTGCGTGACGTTGGATGCCGGGTGCACGTGGTCGATGCCGGAACCTGGGTCGATATGCAAATATGCGAACAAATCCTAGGCGGACATTCGCCCGTCAATGTTCGGGGATAACGCTAACGGGATCGCGTAGATAGGCAACACGCTGCCTACTTCGCGGCCGGGCAGACGATCGAGCGCACGCGGTGTCGCAAGGCGCCTCGACCGGTGCCGGTCGACACGGCCGCCGCGTCGTCGAGGCATCGGTCACGCGGGTTCACACAACTTCACCGCGTGGCCATCGCCGATGCACGCAGGCCGCGCACGCTGGACGCATGTTTCCTCGCAACCGTTTGCGCGGTTCGATGGGCACGCTCTCGACTGCACGGAGGATTGCCATGCTCGGAAGGACTTCTCTCGTCGCGCTGGCCTTTGCGGGTGCCTGCACGCTGGCCGTCGCACAACCCGCCCCCGCAAGTCCGCCGGATCCGGCCAAGTTCGCGGAGCACAAGCAGATGGAGTTGCAGCGCATCGGTCAGCGCATGCAGGCCCTGCAGACGCTTCAGAGCTGCGTGCAGGCGGCGGCCGACCATGCGGCCATGCGCGCGTGCAACGAGGCTGCCCGGGCCACCATGGGTCGCGGCGGCCACGGCGGGCCATCGGGTCGCGGTGCGCTCGCCGGGCCCTCGAACTGAGCATCCGCGTCCGCGGTGACGCCACCGCGGACGGTCGAACGCCGCAGCGGCGAAGCGTGTAGGCTTCCGGCCGATGAACTGGCTTCAGCTCTACAGCATCGCCGTTCGGCACCCGCGGGCGAAAGGCATGCTGTCCGACGTCGCCGCGACCGCCGTCCTGGACAGCAACAACGAGGCCCTCTCGCGCGAGGTGCTGAGCCAATCGCAGGACAGCCTGCGAGTGGTGTGCGAACTGCTCGACAAGCACGCGGTGCCGCTGCCGCCCGCGACGGTCGATCTGGTCGGTGGGATGAGCACGCGCGGACCCAGGACCAGCCGCGGGTCGGAGACATCGCGATGACTCGGCGTTGAGCTGCGCACCGTGCCGCCCGGCGCGGCGGCAGAGGCCCCAGGGCGCACCCGGACCCAAGCCAGGTGGGATCATCCGGGCTTGCGCATGAACGTCGCCGACATCGCGGAGGCCGTCGAGCGGAACGCCGTCGCGGTCGTCTTCGTCAACGTCCTCCTCCAGCAACTGGGACTGCCGGTGCCGGCGGTGCCGACGCTCTTGCTGGCCGGAAGCCTCGCCTCGACACCGTCGGTGCTGGCCAAGGCGTTGGCCGCCGCCGTGGTGGCCTCGGTCGTGGCCGACTGGCTCTGGTACGGGGCCGGACGCGTGTTCGGCTACCGGGTGCTGGCCGGCCTGTGCCGGCTCTCGATCAATCCGGCGTCGTGCGTCACGCAGACCGAGGCGCGTTTCGTGCGCTGGGGGATTGCTTCGCTGGTGGTGGCGAAGTTCATTCCCGGCTTCTCGACGGTGGCGCCGCCCATCGCCGGCGCGCTGCGCATGTCGTTCACCGGTTTCCTGCTCGCCGCCGCGGCGGGCGCCGTGCTGTGGGCGGGCTTGGGCCTGGGCGCCGGCTGGCTGCTGCGCGACGCGGCGCCCGACGTCATCGCGCTGCTCGAGCGCAACACCGCCGTCGCCGCACTGTTCGTCGTGCTGTTGGTGGTCGCCTGGTTCGCCTGGAAGGTGTGGCAGAGGCATCGCTTTCGACGCCTCGCGGCCGTGCCCCACATCACGCCGGCCGAGTTGTTCGCGGCGCTCGCGAACGAGCCGGCGCCGCTGCTGCTCGACCTGCGCGGCGCGAGCATGGTCGCCGAGACGGGCCCGATCCCCGGCGCGGTGGTGGCAGAGCCCGACCGCCTCGAGCTCGCGGTGCGGCACTGGCCCAAGGACCGACCGATCGTCACGCTGTGCGCCTGTCCGGAGGACGCCGGCGCCGTGCAGGCCGCCCGCCACCTGTTGGACCAGGGCTTCACCTCGGTGCGTCCGCTGCGTGGCGGCTACGACGCGTGGTTGGCCGGCGCACGGCCGGCCGTGCGCTGACCGCGGCCGCGCAGGCGTCGCGACCGGGCCCCGACCACGGGTGCGTCACCCAAGTGAGGGTGGCAATCCTTCACATGGCAGCGCGTCGTCGCGCTAGCCTTCGGCGCATGGTCAATCGTCGACGCGTGCTGCTGGTCCTCTCGCTGTTCGGTCTCGCGGGCTTCGGCGGTCACGCCGTGGCGTCGGACGAGGTGTTGCCCGTCTGGAAGCGCAGCGACGGCGAGGCGCACGTCAAGCTGTCGACGCCGAAGACCATGTCGCAGGGCCGTGTCGCGGTGGTGTACCAGTTGGTCGCCGTCAACACCGCGCTGGCCACGCCCGAGATGGTGGTCGCCGACTTCGGCGTGGTGTGCGCGCCAAAGACCGGCGCACCGGTGCGCCTGGTCCTTTCGCACACGACCATGTTCAAGCTGGTCGACGGCCGCTATGTCCAGGAGAGCGAGCAGCCGATCTCGCCGCCCAGGGACGTGTCGCTCGACTCGTACCACGACTTCGCGGCCAAGCCGGCCGGCGTGGCGTGCGCACGCGCGATGGCGATGGTCAAGACGCAGACACCGCAGTGACCGCCGCGCGGTCGCGATGAGCGGCCACCTCGCCACGCGACTCGAAGGCTGCGCACGGATTCGGGCATCCGTGCCGGCTACGCCGGCGTCGCGGCCATCCCTTTGCTGACGCTCTCGCCGTCATCCGGCCTCAGGGTGCGGAACGCGAGCGACGACAGCCACGTCAGCACCGCCAGCGTCAGGAACGCCCGGTGCAGCGCCGTCGTCACCGCGGCGGCGTCGGTCTGCGGCAGGTTGCCCAGGTACCAGCCGGCCACCAGCGAGGCGGTGGCGAAGCCGAAGCTGAGCGACATCTGCTGCATCGTGCTCGCGATCGTGCTGGCCATCGACGCGTCGGCCTCCGCGATGTCGGCATAGGCCATCGAGTTGATGCTCGAGAACTGCAGCGAGTTGAAGAAGCCCATCGTCAGTCCGAGCGCAATCAGCATGGCGACCGGCGTTCCCGGGCCAACCAGCGAGTAGGTCGCGATCGTGCAGCCCACCAGCAGCGTGTTGACCACCAGCACCCGCCGGAAGCCGAAGCGGCGCAGCATGCGGGTCGAGATCACCTTCATCGCCATCGCCGCCAGCGCGGTCGGCATCATCAGCAGGCCGGCCTGCCACGCCGGGTAGCCGAGGCCGAGCTGCAGCAGCAGCGGCAGCATCAGCGGCATGCCGCCGATGCCGAGCCGGGTGACGAAGCCGCCCAGCACCGAGACGCGGAAGGTGCGGGTATCGAACAGCTGCAGGCGCAGCAGTGGATACGAGGTCCGCCGTGCGTGCCAGCCGTACGTTGCCAGCAACGCGATCGAGACGGCCAGCGGCAACAGCGCCTGCACGAGGCTCAGATGGTGCTCGCCGAACACCTCGAGCAACCACGACAGCAAGGCGGTGCCGCTGCCGAACAGCAGCAGGCCGCGCACGTCGAGCGGGCGCGCCTCGCCGCTGCGGTAGTCGGGCATGTAGCGGTGGCCGAACCACAGCGCGGCGATGCCGACCGGCACGTTGACGAAGAAGATCTCGCGCCACGACAGCCAGTGCACGATCAGGCCGCCGACGGTGGGCCCGAGCAGTGGCCCGAGCAGCGCCGGGATGATGACGAAGGTCATCGCGCGCAGCAGTTCGCCCTTGGAGAAGGTGCGCACGATGGCCATGCGGCCCACCGGCATCATCATCGCCGCCGCGATGCCCTGCGGCACGCGCGCGGCGACCAGCATCGTGGCGTCGACCGCCAGCGCGCACACGATCGACGACAGCGTGAACAGCGCCACCGCGCCGAGAAACACCCTGCGGCTGCCGTAGCGCTCGGCCAGCCAGCCACTGACCGGGATGCACACCGCCAGGCTCAGGATGTAGCTGGTGACTACCGCCTTCAGGCTCAGCGGCGTGACCTGCAGGCTTGCGGCCATCGCCGGGATGCCGGTATTGACGATGGTCGAATCGAGCTGCTCCATGAAGAGCGCGGTCGCGACCACCCACGGCAGGAAGCGCTTGGTGGTGGCGAGGTCGATCGATGGGCCCGGCATGCTCAGAGTTCGACGTGCACGCGAGCCCCGATGAACGATGCCGGCCCGCGATCCGCGTTGTATCCCGGATTGGCGATGCGCTGCAGATCCAGCGACAGCGAGAGCTGCCGCATCGGCGAGATCGCGTAGTACGCCTCGACGATGCGCTCGGGCCGGTAGTTCAGGCGGCCGTCGCCCAGGAAGAAGGTCTGGCCTCCGAGCGCGAGCATCTGGCGGTGGCCCGACGACAGCATGTTCTGCGCCAGTGCGAATCCGACGGTGTCGGCGGCGCGGCCCCAGCCCGCACCGGTGACCGACACGCCGGCCGACGCCGAGCGGTCGGCCTCGGTGAAGGCGTAGGTCTCGGTCTTGCCGTCGGCCCACATCGCGCGCGCGAACACGCCCGCGCTGCCGCTCACCCGCTGTTCGACGTTGACGCCCACGCCGACCTTGGTGTGTTCGGTGGTGCGCACGGCGTCGAGGTCGGGCAAGGTCGCGGTCGCCGCGGCCAGCGCGAGGGCGTCGTCGTAGCGCGACATCACCGCGCGGTTGCGGAACATCAGCAGCCGCGCCACGCCGGCCTGTTCACCGAGGCGGAAGGGCCGCTCGAGTTCGAGCTGGTCGCCGAAGTGGGCACCGATGCGCGGGTCGAGCGGCAGCTGATTCGGCTCGCGCGGCTGTGCGAAGCGGCCGCCACGCAGCGCCCATCCGTCGGCGATGTACTCGACCGCCAGCCCCCAGCTGTAGCCGCGGGCATCGGCGGCATAGTCGTAGGCGCCGTGTGTCATCAGCGTCCAGTTCATGAACTGCGTGCGCGGGTCGTGGCTGTAGGCATTGGCGTCGAAAACGTCGAGCACCGACAGGTTGCCTGCGGTCAGCACCAGGCGCTGCTTCGCATAGCGGCTGCCGAGCTGGTTGAGCGATGCCTCGACCTCCTCCTGCTCGTCGGACAGGCCGATCACGTGCCGCACGAACAGGCGCGCCCGGTACAGCGTCAGCTCGGGGCCCGAGGTGCGGGCCAGCTCTCCGTTGGTGAAGCCGGCGAGCCCCAGCAGGCCCGACAGCGGCACGCCCTGGGCCACTTCGGGGTCGAGGTAGACCTCGGTGTGCGGCGCCACGCGCCAGCCCACGGCGACGGTGGCGGTGAGCGAGTAGCTCTTCTCGCGTTCACCCGACAGGCTGTGCGGCCCGCTGTACGGCGAGGTCAACGGCGGCTTGAGCTGCCAGACGTAGGTGGCCTGGGCCTTGAGGTTCCAGTCCTCCGGCTCGTCGGCGCGGGCACCCGCCGCCAGGCACGACGCTGCCACGATCGCCAGCACGCTTGTCTTCATGCCGCATTGTCGAATGCCGTGTGCGTCGAGGGAGTGTCGGCTGTGCGGGGCTTGAGCAGGCAGCGCTGGAGGTCCACGTCGACCGGCTCGCCGACCTGCAGCGCAGCGGGCGCCGGCACGACGAACGCCTGATCGCGCACCAGCCGTGCCGAACGATGGCGCACGACGACGATCGTGCTGGCGTCGTCGTGGGCGACGGTGTCGACGCAATGCCGGTCGGCCTGCGGGCCGAGCTCCGCGGTGCTGCCGATCGCCAGCACGCGCGCGCCGACCCACTCGGCGCCGGCTGCCGGGTCGGGCGGGGCCGCACACGCAGCGACGACGCCGCACGCACCGGCGGCCCAGGCCATGCAGCGGCGGCAGCGACGGATCACCGTCGTTCGCCCTTCAGGCCGGACGGCGCTGCAGCAGCGCGTCATCGGTCTCCGTGGCCGCGCTGCTGCGCGCGAAGCGCGCGTACAGCGTCGGCAGCACGATCAGCGTGAGCATGGTTGCCGACACCAGGCCGCCGATCACTACGATCGCCAGCGGCCGCTGGGTCTCGGCGCCGATGGCGCGCGACAGCGCCATCGGCAACAGGCCGAGCATCGCCAGCAGCGCGGTCATCAGCACCGTGCGCAGCCGCGTCAGGCTGCCCTGCATCACGGCGTCGTGCAGCGTCACGCCCTGCGCGCGCAGCTGGTCGTAGTGGGTCACCATCACGACACCGTTGAGCACCGCCTGCCCGAACAAGGCGATGAAGCCGATCGCCGCCGACACCGACAGCGGAATCCCGGTGGCGGCCAGCGCCACGATGCCGCCGATCAGCGCGAACGGGATGTTGGCGATGATCAGCAGTGCGCTGCGCAACGACTTGAAGGCGTCGAACAGCAGCACGAAGATCAACAGGATCGACAGCGGCACCACCCACGACAGCCGCTTCATCGCGCGCTGCTGGTTCTCGAACTCGCCCGACCAGACGATCTCGTAGCCGGTGGGCAGCTTCAGTTCGCGCTCGGCGGTGGCCTGCAGGTCGGCCACCACCGAGCCCATGTCGCGATTGCGGATGAAGATGCCGATCGCCACCACGCGCCGGCCGTTCTCGCGCGCGATGTTCATGGCGCCGCTGCTCTGGCCGATGCGCGCCAGCTGCCCGAGCGGAATCTGCGCGCCGTTGGGCGCGCCCACCAGCAGCTGCGGCAGCGCATCGAGCGTGCGGTAGCGGTGCGCCAGGCGCATCGTCACCGAGAAGTGGCGCTCGCCCTCCCACAGCTCGGAGGTGGCCTTGCCGGCCAGCGCCGTGTCCACCGCGTCCTGGATGTCGCCGACGTTGATGCCGTAGCGTGCGGCGGCGTCGCGGTCGATGTCGATGCGCACCTGCGGCAGCTGGCCTTCGCGGTCGATGAAGGCGCGCGTCACGCCGGCGGTCTGCCGGGTCAGCACCAGCATGCGGCTGGCCAGGCGGCTGAGCTCCTGCAGGTCCTCGCCCTTGAACTTGATGATGATCTGGCCGTCCATCTGCGAGATGCTCTCCAGCACGTTGTCGCGGATCGGCTGCGAGAACGACACGTCCAGGCCGGGCAGCAACGAGACGGCGCTGTCCATCGCGTCGAGCAGCTGCGCCTTGGTCACGCCGGGCCGCCATTGCGACTCGGGCTTGAGGTCGACGAACGCCTCGAATGCGCTCAGCAGCTTGGGGTCGGTGCCGTCGTCGGGCCGCCCCACCTTGCTGATCACGGTCTTGACCTCGGGCACCGTGCGCAGCTGCGCGCGGATGCGGTGCGCGATCTCCTGCGCCTCGCTCGACGACACCGACGGCGGCAGCGCCGCGTTGACCCAGATCGTGCCCTCGTTGAGCTCGGGCAGGAACTCCGAGCCGAGCGTCGTCGCCACCGCGGCGGCTGCGGCCAGCGCGGCCAGCGCGGTCGCCAGCACGCGCCTGGGCCGCTGCAGCGCCCACGTCAGCGCCGGCGTGTAGACCCGCTTGCACCACAGCACCAGGCGGTTGTCGTGGTGCGGCACGTTGTCCTTCAGCAGCAGCAGACACAGCAGCGGCACCAGCGACAGCGCCAGCAGCAGCGAGCCCACCAGCGCCGACGTCACGCTCCAGGCCATCGGCGAGAAGATGCGGCCCTCATGCCGCTGCAGCGTGAAGATCGGCACGTGCGCGACGATGATGATCATCATCGAGAACAGCGTCGGCCGGCCCACCTCGACGGCGGCGCGCATCACCGCCTGCAGGCGCTCGCTGCGGCTGCGCAGCTGCTCGGCGCTCAGCTCGCCGAGGCGGCGGAAGATGTTCTCCACCACGATCACCGCGCCGTCGACGATGATGCCGAAGTCCATCGCGCCGAGCGACAGCAGGTTGGCGGGAATGCCGACGATCGTCAGGCCGAGGAAGGTCGACAGCAGCGACAGCGGGATCACCACCGCCACGATCGCGGCGGCGCGCAGGTTCTGCAGGAACAGGTAGAGCACGAACATCACCAGCAGCGCGCCTTCGGTGAGGTTGGTGAACACCGTGCGCAGCGTGGTGGCGATCAGCCACGAGCGGTCATAGAACGGATCGATCTGCACGCCCGCGGGCAGACCGCGGGCGTTGACTTCGGCGATCTTGGCGTGCAGGCCGTCGAGCACCTTCGACGGGTTCTCACCCTTGCGCATCACCACGATGCCGGTGACCACGTTGTCGGTGTCGTCCTGGCCGGCGAGCCCCTGCGGCGGGAACTCGCCGACGCGCACCTGCGCGACGTCGCGCACCAGCACCGGCGTGCCGTTGTTCTCGGCCACCACCACGCGCTCGATGTCTGCCGATGTGCGAAAGCTGCCCAGCGAGCGCACCAGGAACTGCTGGCGCCCCTGCGAGATGGCGCCGCCGCCGGCGTTGGCGTTGGCGCGCTGCAGCGCGCCGAACAACTGGGCCAGCGTCAACCTGTGATCGCGCAGGCGGCCGAAGTCGGGGTTGACTTCGTACTGCTTGATGCTGCCACCCATCGTCACGACGTCGGCCACGCCGCCCACCTGGCGCAGCGCCTTCTCGACCACCCAGTCCTGGATCTCACGCAGCTCGCGCGGCGTGTGACCATCCCCGCGCAGCCGGAAGCGCAGGATCTCGCCGATCGCGGTGGACGGCGGCGGCACCTCGGTCTCGATGCCCGGCGGCAGGTCGATCGCGCGCAGCCGCTCCAGCACCATGAGCCGCGCCTGCTGGTCGCCGGCGCGGTCGTCGAAGGTGACCATCGTGAACGACAGCCCGTACTGCGTGTGGCTGAACAGCCGCACCGTGTACGGAATGCCGGTCAGCGCGATCTCGATCGGGATCGTCACCTGCTTCTCCACCTCCTCGGCGGCGCGACCCGGGTACAGCGCGATGACGTTGACCTGCGTGTCGGTGACGTCCGGAAAGGCCTCGACCGGCAGGTTCTCGAACGCCAGCACGCCCGCGCCGGCGAACAGCGCCAGCAGCAGCCAGACGAACAGCGGTTGGCCCAGCGAGAAGCGGACCAGGCGATCGATCACCT
>Ga0335076_10006032_pt1 | contig 12228 bp, 10 predicted proteins | sample Lox_Sample_25_FD_206717 | JGI IMG/M metagenome (GOLD analysis project Ga0335076, IMG submission 206717) | Soil microbial communities from Loxahatchee National Wildlife Refuge, Florida, United States - Lox_Sample_2.5 | ecosystem: Environmental > Terrestrial > Soil > Wetlands | place: USA...
AACTGCGGCGAGGCCAACGGAGCGAGCGCGCCGGCGATGCGCTCGGCCATTGCCTCGACGCTTGCGAGAGCCGGCCCGTCACTGCGCCCATGACCGGGGAGATCGAGTGCGAGCACTGCGAATCCGTGATGGGCGAGGTAGCGGCTTTGCAGGATCCAGACACTGTGATCGTGCTGCGCCCCATGAATGAACACAATGCATGGTCGACCGGCGTCGAACGGACGCCCGCCCGTATAGGCGAAGAGTTCCTGCGGCGCGGCGCCGAGCTTCATTTCTCCACCTTGGCCGCCGCCTTCAGCGCGCGTCCGAGGTCTTCGATCAGGTCGGCAGGATCTTCAAGTCCGATCGACAGGCGGATCGTTCCTTGCGTGATTCCGGCGGCCGCCAGCTCGGCATCCGGCACGCGGAAATGCGTCGTCGATGCCGGATGAATGACGAGCGACTTCGCGTCGCCGACATTGGCCAGATGCGAGAAGACTGCGAGCTGCTCGACGAACCGAGCGCCAGCGGCACGCGTTCCCTTCAGGTTGAAGCTGAAAACTGCGCCGCAACCGCGCGGCAGCAGCTTTTCCGCAAGCGCGCGGTCGGGATGCGATGGCAACTCGGGATAAGCGATCGACTCGACCTGCGGGTGCTCGGCCAGGAACGCGACGATCTTGCGGGTGTTTTCGACATGTCGTTGCATGCGCAGCGGGAGTGTCTCCAGCCCCTGCAGCAGGAGGAAAGCGGTATGTGGGCTCATGCATGCGCCGAAGTCGCGCAGTCCCTCGCGCCGTGCGCGCAGCAGAAACGGTGCAACGCTGCTTTCCTCGGTGAACGTCATGCCGTGAAAGCCTTCGTATGGCGCCGACAGCACTTCGAACTTGCCGCTCCTGTCCCAGTCGAAGGATCCGGCATCCACCAGCAGACCACCGATCGCAACGCCGTGGCCGCCGAGGAACTTGGTGGCCGAGTGATAGACGAGATCCGCTCCGTGCTCGAACGGTCGCATCAGGTACGGCGTCGTGAACGTACTGTCCACGAGCAATGGCAGGCCGTGTGCGTGGCCGAGTGCCGCAACACTCGGGACGTCGAGCACGTCGAGTCCCGGGTTGCCGAGCGTTTCGCCGAACAGGAGCCGCGTTTGCGGGCGGATCGCCGCGCGCCAGCCGTCGAGGTCGCGCGGGTTGACGAACGTCGTTTCGATTCCGAACCGTTTCAGCGTGTAGCTGAGCAGGTTGTGGGAGCCGCCGTACAGCGCGCGGCTTGCAACGATGTGGCTGCCGGCACCCATCAACGTGGCGATCGCAAGGTGCAATGCCGCCTGGCCGCTTGCCGTCGCGATCGCCCCGACACCTTGTTCGAGGGCGGCGATACGTTCCTCCAGCACCGCGACAGTCGGATTCGAGATGCGCGAATAGACGTGCCCGGCACGCTCCATGTTGAAAAGCGACGCGGCGTGCTCGGAGTCTTCGAAGCAGAACGAGGTCGAGGCGTAGATCGGAACCGCGCGCGCGCCGGTTGCCGGATCCGGCGGCTGTCCGGCGTGCAGTGTCAGCGTGTCGAAGCGAGGATGTTTCGGGCCGCTCATGGATGGATTCTTGGTGGGACCAGCGGTCGGGCCGGGCGGATATTCAAGCGCTTTTCAGTCGTTGTGCGCTTGCGTCCGCGTGCAACACGAAAGGCATAATGCCACGCATGGACAACCGTACCACCGCGCGCGCTGACCTGTATCCGGCGATCGAGCCGTACGACTCCGGCATGCTTCCACTGGATGACGTGCACACGATGTACTGGGAAGTCAGCGGCAATCCGCATGGTGTGCCGGTCGTCTTCATGCACGGCGGACCCGGTGGTGGTTGTTCGCCCGAGCACCGCCGTTTTTTCGACCCGGGCTTCTTCCGCATCGTTCTGTTCGATCAGCGCGGCGCAGGCAACTCCACCCCGCTTGGCGAAGTCACCAACAACACCACCGCGCATCTGATCCGCGACGTCGAACATCTGCGCGACTACCTCGGTGTCGGCAAGTGGCTGGTGTTCGGCGGATCGTGGGGGAGCACGCTCGGTATCGCTTACGGCGAAACGCACCCCGACCGTTGCCTCGGGTTCGTTCTACGCGGCATCTTTCTCGGCCGGCAAAGCGAGATCGACTGGTTCCTCAACAGCCTGCGGCAGGTTTTTCCGGAGGCGTGGCGTCGCTTCGTCGAACTGTTGCCGCGCGAGGAGCGGGACGATGTTCTCCGCGCGTACCTGCGGCGCCTGTTCGATCCCGATCCGCGCATCCATCTTCCGTATGCGCGCGCGTGGAGCGAATTCGAAGGCAGTTGTTCGACGCTGCTCCCCAATCCGGAGCTGGTCCGCCACTTCGCCGACGAGGCGATCGGGCTGGCGCGGCTCGAGGCGCACTATTTTGCGCATCGGTGCTTCCTGGCCCCGAACCAACTGCTCGGGGATCTCTATCGGATCCGCCACCTGCCCGCTTCGATCGTGCAGGCGCGCTACGACATGGTCTGCCCGATCGTCAGCGCCGATGAGCTTGCGCGCGCCTGGCCCAGCGCCCGCTACGTGGTCGTCCCCGACGCGGGTCATTCGGTCTGGGAACCGCCCGTGCGGTCGATGGTGATGCGCGAGGTCGAGCGGTTCAAGCAGCTGCTCGCCTAAGGCAGAACCCGGATCGCGCAGTCCAGTTTGCAGTGCACGATGCGCGGCTCAGCCGGCATTCACTACTGGCGCGCTTGACCGCGATATCACTTGTGCCGCGCTTGGGATAGGATGTTTGCATGGCGCCTGTGAGCGGCGCTGCTTGCGTGACGGGAGGCGAGCATGAAGGTGAGCGACATCCTGCGGGTCAAGGGCAATGCGTTATTCGCGGTCGCGCCCGATAGCACGCTTGCGGCCGCCATCCAAAGCATGGCCGAAAATGACATCGGCTCCGTCGTCGTGATGGATCATGGCGAGCTGGTCGGCATGCTCACGTTCCGCGAAGTCATCAATACCCTGCACCGCGCCGGCGAAAAGTACGGCGGCCACAAGGTGCGCGACCTGATGGCGCAGGCTCTCACCATCGGCCCGGATACCGACGTTAACGAAGTGCGCCGGATGATGCTCGAGCAGCACGCGCGCTACATGCCCGTGATGGACGGCCGGACACTGACCGGCGTGATCTCCTTCTACGACGTTGCACGTGCGGTTTATGAGGAGCAGAGCTTCGAGAACCGCATGCTCAAGGCCTACATCCGCGATTGGCCCGAGCAGGAGTCGGTCAGCGGGTAACCCGGCCAGGGAGTGAGTCTCGGACAGGCAAAGCCCCGCGTCGCAATCGTCGGCGCGGGCATCGCCGGATTGGCGTGCGCGCGCGAGCTGCTCGCGCGAGGTGCCTGGGTAACGGTTTTCGAGCAGGATCGCGTTCCCGGCGGGCGCGCCGGCACGCAGACCGCCGATGCGGGCAGCTTCGATCACGGCGCCCAGTACTTCACCGTCAGCAACCATCGGTTCGAATCGATCGCACAAAGCTGGGTCGACCGGCGCTTCGTGCGCCGCTGGCGCGGTCGCGTGATCGCCTTCTCCAACAACGAGCGCGTCGATCAGGGAAGTTCGACCGAGCGCTTCGTCGGTGTTCCGGGCATGGATGCGATCGCGCGTCGCCTGGTGGAGGACCTGGAGATCCGGCTCAACACGCGCGTGCACCGTATTCAGCGGCGTGGCGACCTGTGGTTGCTGCACGACGACGAAGGACGCGAGTTGTCGGTGAGCGGCTTCGACGTCGTTTGTCTCGCCGTGCCGTCGCCGCAAGCAGTGCAGCTGCTCGCAGGACAATCCGAGCTGAGCGCGATGCTTGCGCGCGTCGATTGGGAGCCGTGCTGGGCTGCCATGCTCGCGCTCAAGCGCGAAAGTGGCCTCGATTTCGACGGCGCGTTCGTAAACGACGATCCGATCCTGGGTTGGATCGCGCGCGACAGCGGCAAGCCGGGACGAGGCGAGGTTGCGGGCGTTGCCGAGCGCTGGGTGTTGCACGCGCGGCCAAAGTGGTCGCGCCAGTATTACTCGAAGGAACCCGCCGATGCGGCGCAGTGGATGGTGCGTGCGTTCTCGGCGCGCGTCGGCGTCCCGATGGCACCGCGTCACCTGATGGGGTATCGCTGGCGCTACGCCACGCCCGTCAATCCTTTGCCGACCGAGTATCTGTGGGACGAAAGGGAAAGGATCGGCGTCGCCGGGGATTGGTGTAACGGTCCGCGCATAGAAGGAGCCTATCTTTCGGGTCATGGGCTGGCGCTGGCCATCAGCCGCTAGGGCTGGTGACGCGCGGTAGCGCGCCTTGCGACCTTTCTTACCGCGCGATCAGCGCAGGGCGCGTTGCAGCAGCATTCGAACGGGCCAACTCAGGAGACCCGCTTGTCCACCTCGAGCCAGTTCGCACTCCTAAAGCAGCGCCGCTTCGCGCCGTTTTTCCTGACCCAGTTCCTGGGTGCGGCGAACGACAACGTCTTCAAATATGCGTTCACGCTCCTGGTCACGTATCGCGCGAGTGAATTCTCGAGCCTCGCGCCGGCCCAGTCGGTGAACTTGATCGCCGGGCTTTTCATCGTGCCGTTCCTGCTTTTCTCCGCGACCAGCGGACAGCTCGCCGACAAATTCGAGAAGGCAGGAATCATGCGCCTCGTGAAGCTGCTCGAGGTCGCGATCATGCTGCTCGCGGCGGTGGGCTTCTACGCGCAGAGCTTCTACATCCTTTGTGCCTGCACGCTCTTGATGGGACTGCATTCGACGTTGTTCGGTCCGGTGAAGTTTGCGTATCTGCCCGAGCGGCTCGAGCCGTCGGAACTCGTCGGCGGCAACGGAATGGTCGAGATGGGCACCTTCGTCGCGATCCTGCTCGGGACGATGCTCGCGGGCGGACTGATCAACAGCGGCCCGCAAGGCCATCTCGTATCGGCTGCCGTATGCATCGCGCTCGCGTTGGCCGGGTTGGGCGCAAGCCTGATGATCCCGGTCGCGACGCCGGCCGCTCCGTCTCTTGTGATTGATTGGAATCCGTTCCGCGTTACGTGGGACAACATCAAAGTCGCGCGGCGCGAGCAGGCTGTGTTCCAGTCGCTGCTCGGCATTTCGTGGCTCTGGTTCTTCGGCGCGGTGTTCCTCACCCAATTTCCCGAATTCGCCAAGGACACGCTCGGCGGCGGGCCAGCCGTGGCGACGCTTCTGCTCGCCGTGTTTTCGATCGGCATCGGCCTTGGTTCGCTTCTGTGCGAGCGCCTGTCGCGCCACCAGATTGAAATCGGCCTGGTGCCGTTCGGCTCGCTCGGCATGTCCATCTTTACCCTCGACCTGTATTTCGCGGTGCGCGGAATGCCGTTCGCGAACGGTCAGACAGTCGCGCAGTTCGTCGCCATCAAGGCGCACTGGCGCGTGCTGGCTGACCTGTTCCTGCTTGCGTTGTTCGCGGGCTTCTACAGCGTGCCGCTTTATGCATTGATCCAGACGCGCTGCGAACCCAGCCATCGGGCGCGCATCATCGCCGCGAACAACATCCTCAATGCGCTGTTCCTGATACTGGCCGCCGGTCTGAGCGTGGCCGCTCTCAGCGTTCTGCATTGGAGTATTGCCGAGCTTTTCCTGGCCACCGCGATCGCCAACATCATCGTGGCCATCTACATCTACTCGCTCGTGCCGGAGTTCTTGTTGCGCTTCCTGTCGTGGATTCTGGTGTCCGTCGTCTACCGGATCCGCCGCAGGGGCGAGGAGAAGATTCCGGAGCGCGGCGCCGCCTTGATCGTCAGCAACCACGTTTCGTTCGTCGATGCGCTGGTCCTGATGGCGATCAGTCCGCGTCCGATCCGCTTCGTGATGGATCGCTCGATCTTCGGTACCCCGGTCCTGTCGTGGCTGTTCCGTCAGGTCAAGGCGATTCCGATCGCCTCGTACAAGGACGATCCGGCGCTTGTCGAAAAGGCTTTCGAGCGGGTGTCCGAAGAGCTGCGCGCCGGCAGCCTCGTCTGTATTTTCCCCGAGGGACGTATAACCGCCTCGGGCACCATCCAGCCGTTTCGACCCGGTGTGACGCGCATCCTCGAGAGAGATCCGGTGCCGGTGATACCGGTCGCTTTGCAAGGCCTGTGGGGTTCATTCTTTTCGCGCAAGGGCGGCCCGGCGATGACCAAGCCTTTGCGACGAGGCGTGTTCTCGCGCATCGGCGCCAACATCGGCGAACCGGTTTCTGCGGCGCTGGCGACACCGGAGTACCTGCAGCAGCAGGTTTCCGCGCTACGCGGCGATTGGCTCTGACGAGATCGCGGGGTGGCTTTGCTTACAATCGATCTCCATGGCGGGATCGACGTTTGGCCACACATTTTGCGTCACCAACTTCGGCGAGTCGCACGGGCCGGCAATCGGATGCGTGATCGACGGTTGCCCGCCCGGTCTTGCGCTCTCGGTCGATGACCTGCAGCCGGACCTCGATCGGCGCAAGCCCGGGACATCGCGCCACGTCACCCAGCGGCGCGAATCGGATCGGGTCGAAATCCTTTCAGGCGTCTTCGAAGGTGTCACGACCGGGACGCCGGTCGCGCTGCTGATCCGCAACGAGGATCAGCGCAGCAGCGACTACGACACCCTGCTCGACACGTTCCGCCCAGGCCACGCCGACTACACGTATTGGCGGAAATACGGCCGGCGCGATCCGCGCGGCGGTGGGCGCGCCTCGGCGCGGCTCACGGCACCCATGGTCGCCGCGGGCGCAGTGGCGAAAAAATGGCTGCGCGAGCAGTTCGGGACCGTCGTGCGCGGCTACCTCGCGCAGATCGGCGAGATTGCGATCCCGTTCGAAGCGTGGGAGCACGTCGCCGGCAATGCGTTTTTTGCGCCGAATGCTTCGATCATCCCGCAGCTCGAGCAGTTTATGGACGCGCTGCGCAAGCGCGGCGACTCGTGCGGCGCGCGCATCCGCGTGGTCGCCAGCAATGTTCCCGCAGGACTGGGCGAGCCGCTGTTCGACAAGCTCGACGCCGACATCGCCTACGCGATGATGGGCATCAACGCGGTCAAGGGTGTGGAGATCGGCGCCGGCTTCAGAGCGGTCGAGCAGGCCGGAAGCGAACATGGCGACGAACTGACGCCAGCGGGATTTGTCGGCAACAACGCGGGTGGCACGCTTGGCGGGATTTCGACCGGACAGGATGTCGACGTGTCGATCGCCATCAAGCCGACATCCAGCATTCGCGTCCCGCGCCACTCCATCAACCGACGGAACGAGCCGGTGACCGTGTCGACCGAAGGACGGCACGACCCCTGTGTCGGCATTCGTGCAACGCCGATCGCCGAGGCAATGCTGGCACTTGTGCTGATCGATCATGCACTGCGCGATCGCGCGCAAAACACCGACGTCGTGGTTGACGTGCCGCCCATTTCCGGCCCGGCCACGCGTCGCCCGCGTTCGGATTCCTGATGTCGGCCCGCGCTGCCTGGCAGCCCTGGCGGCTGGGCACCTTCTACGCGGCCTATTTCGGCGCGGGTGCGGCGCTCTCGCCTTATTTCCCTCTGTATCTCGACGACCGTGGCCTGAGCGCGGCCGAGATCGGCATCGTCGTGGCGCTGGGGCAGGGCATGCGCGTGATCGGACCAACCGGCTGGGCCTGGCTCGCCGACCGCACCACGCATCGGCTGGCGATCCTTCGCCTCACCGCTTTTGCGGCCTGCACGAGCTTCCTGCCGATCTTCATTCCCGGAGGTTTCGCGCAGGTGTTCTGCGTGATGCTCGTCTTCAACCTGTTCTACACAGGGCAGATGCCGTTGGCGGAAGCAATCGCCGCGATGCGATTAAGGGAAGATCCAAATGCGGCTGCGCGCTACGGCAGGTTGCGTGCGAGCGGTTCGATTGCTTTCATCGTGTTCGTGCTGTCCACGGGCGCACTGCTGGATCGGATCGGGCTGACGCCACTGCCATATCTCGCTGCCGGTCTGCTGGCCGTCACCTTCGCGAGCACGTGGCTGGTACGCGACGCGCCGGCGAGCGAAACGGCGCATGAGCGCATTTCGGTGCGCGCCCGGTTGCGTGAACCGCGCGTACGTTGGTTCTTCATTTCGGTGTTCCTGATGATCTTCGCGCACAGCGCGCTCTACACGTATTTCTCGATCTATCTTGCTCAACTCGGGTATTCGAAGACGGAGATCGGGGTGTTCTGGGTGCTGGGCGTGCTGCTGGAAGTCGTCCTGTTCTATTCGCAAGGCCGGCTTTTCAAGCGCTTCGACGTGCTGCGGCTGATCGAGATCAGCCTTCTTGTTGCGGCCGTCCGGTTCATCCTGATCGCCGAACTCGCCCGCTTCGCGATCGTGCTCATGCTGGCGCAGCTTATGCACGCGGTGACCTTCGCGGTACATCACAGTGCCTGCGTGCTGACGATGCAGCGTTGGTTTCCGGGCCGCGCCGCGGCGCGTGGACAAGCGCTCTACACGAGCGTCGGGTACGGGATCGGCGGCGTGGCGGGAAGCCTCGTGGCGGCTTGGCTCTGGTCGACGGCGTCACCGAGCGCCGCGTTCCTTTCCAGCAGCGTGGCCGCCCTCCTGGGGTGGTGCGCAGTGCGCCGTGCGAGGAAGTTCGATAGTCCAGTCAACGCCGTTGCGTTCGCCCGGCAGTCGCAGTGAGGAACGATTCATGTCGAGGAGCCTGAGGCGTACGGTAGGCGGTGGTGCTTTCGCCATCCTTCTGGTCCTGGCCGGCTGCCAGACCGTGCAGACCACGCGTAGCGGTGAAGTCGGCGTGGATCGCCCGCAGCGCATGTCGTCGTTGGTCTCGGCCGCGCAGGTCGATGCGACCGCCCGCGAGCAATACGGCGAGATCCTCGAGGAGGCGCAAAAAAAGGGCCAACTCAATCGTGACGCCGCACAGACCGAGCGTGTGCGGCGCATCGCGCAACGTCTTATCCCCCACACCGGCGTCTTCCGCGACGACGCACCCGGCTGGCAATGGGAAGTCAACGTGATCACGTCGACCGATGTCAACGCGTGGTGCATGCCGGGCGGAAAGATCGCCGTTTACACCGCGTTGATCGAGAAGCTCGAGATCAGCGATGCCGAACTCGCGGCGGTCATGGGACACGAGATCTCGCACGCGCTGCGCGAACACGCGCGCGAGCGCATGAGCCGGCAGGCCGCGACCGGCGTCGGGCTCGCCGTGGTCGAGATTCTCACCGGCGTGCCCCTTGGCGACACGGGGCAGATGCTTGCGCAGAGCATGTTCGTGCTGCCGAACAGCCGCGACAACGAGCAGGAGGCCGATCGCATCGGTGTGGAACTCGCCGCGCGTGCCGGCTACGACCCGCGCGCAGCGGTTTCGCTCTGGAACAAGATGACGAGGCTCAGCGGGGGCAGTCAGCCGCCACAATGGCTCTCGACCCATCCTTCCAATGAAACGCGCGTGCGCGACCTGACGGAATACTCACGGCGCGTGCTCCCGCTGTACGAGAAAGCGCCGCGAGCCTGAGGGCAGCAATCCCGTCAGGCGAGCACCAGGTCCACGCGCGCCATGACTCGCGTTGCGCGGGCCAGCGGGTGATCGCTCATGGTCGGCTTGAGATTCAGTGCGACCAGCGCTCGCTCTGCCGGGTTGAGGTGGCGGTAGATCACGTCGCGCTCGTTTGCGGGTTCATCCGGCAGGTACAGCTGCGTTGCGAGCGTTCCCTTCCCGTCGGCCTGGATGCGGACGTGAATGTGCGCGGTGCGCCCAGGGTAAGGCACGGGCCGGATGGTCCGAAAATGAAACGCGCCGTCCGCTTCGGAGCGCATCTGGCCGTACCCCTGGAACGTCGGATCGTTGTGCGATTGATCGCCGCCGTCGGGATGGTGATAAATCGAGTTGGCGTCGCATTGCCAGATCTCGACCAGGGCCTGCGCGATCGGTTGGCCACCGCGTGTCAGGACACGTCCGGTGAGATAGAGCGGCGTGCCCTTGGTCATCACGTGATCTGCTTCGACGACGATGAGATCCGGATCGGTGTGCTTCGGTCGCTCCGCGGCTGTGCGCGGATAAAACGGCCCGAGCGTCTGAGACGGCGTCGGTGCACCCGTGCCAGCCTGGGCGAACGCTGCCGGCAGCGGCGCGAGCGGCGTGGCCGCGAGCACCGCGAGCGCGTGGCGGCGTGCAAGCTTGTTGCGGTTGTTGGGCCGGGTGGCCATGAAGGATTCCTTCTCGAGAAATGCTTGCTGAGACTATCCGTTGAGACTTTCCGCCCTGTGCGCGGTTCCGCGGTGATACGCGGTCCTCCGGTGGCATAATTTCGGCCCGCTTGCCTTCGCACCTCTAGCGTTGCTGGCGATTCACGTGGCTGCGAAGACTCTCTACGACAAGCTCTGGGACGATCACGTCGTTCACGTCGAAACCGACGGGACGACCGTTCTTTACATCGACCGTCACCTGGTTCACGAAGTGACAAGCCCGCAGGCTTTCGAAGGCCTGCGTGTCGCAGGGCGCAAGCCGTGGCGCGTTTCGTCGATCGTTGCCACCGCCGACCACAATACGCCCACGACCGGCTGGGAACGCGGGCTCGATGGCGTGGCCGATCCCACGTCGCGCGAGCAGATCGTCACGCTCGATACCAACATTCGCAAGGTCGGGTCAGCGGCGTATTTCCCGTTTCTCGATCGCCGCCAGGGCATCGTGCATGTCATCGGACCCGAGCAGGGCGCAACGCTGCCCGGCATGACCGTGGTCTGTGGAGATTCGCACACGAGCACGCATGGAGCGCTCGGAGCGCTTGCGTTCGGTATCGGCACGTCGGAAGTCGAGCATGTGCTCGCGACACAAACGTTGCTGATGAAAAAGGCCAGGAACCTGCTGATCCGGGTCGAGGGTCAGCTTCCTCGTGGAGTAACGGCCAAAGATCTCGTGCTGGCGATCATTGGTCGCATCGGCACCGCGGGCGGGACCGGCTGCGCGATCGAGTTCGGCGGTTCGGCGATCCGCGCGTTGTCGGTCGAAGGCCGCATGACCGTTTGCAACATGGCGATCGAAGGAGGTGCGCGATCCGGCATGGTTGCGGTGGATGAAAAGACGCTCGAATTCGTGCGCGGCCGACCGCTCGCACCAACCGGACCCGACTGGGACAACGCAGTCGCGTACTGGAAGACGTTGCACTCCGATGAGGGCGCGCACTTCGACCGTGTGGTCGAGCTCGATGCCCGCGCTTTGAAACCGGTCGTGAGTTGGGGGACGTCGCCCGAAATGGTCACCACGATCGACGGTGCCGTGCCGGATCCCTCGCGCGAGTCCGATCCGGTGCGACGCGAGGGCATCGAAAGGGCGCTGACCTACATGGGCCTGGCGCCGAACACACCGATGACCGACATCCGCATCGACAAGGTGTTCATCGGTTCGTGCACCAATTCGCGCATCGAAGACCTGCGCTCCGCGGCGTCGGTCGTGCGCGGCCGGCAGGTCGCCGCAACGGTGAAGCAGGCGCTCGTGGTGCCTGGATCCGGACTGGTAAAGGCCCAGGCGGAGCGCGAAGGGCTGGATCGCGTTTTCAAGGCCGCCGGCTTCGAGTGGCGCGAGCCCGGCTGTTCGATGTGCCTTGGCATGAATGCCGACCGGCTCGAGCCGGGTGAGCGGTGCGCGTCGACGTCGAATCGAAACTTCGAGGGGCGCCAGGGAGCGGGCGGGCGCACGCATCTCGTCAGCCCGCCGATGGCGGCGGCGGCCGCCCTGGCAGGTCGCTTTGTCGACGTGCGATCCATCTGACGAAACTGAGAACGGCCGATGCAACCCTTTCGCTCCCACAACGGACTCGTCGCTCCGCTCGATCGGGCCAACATCGATACCGATCAGATCATCCCGAAGCAGTTTCTCAAGTCGATCCATCGAAGCGGCTTCGGGCCCAACCTGTTCGACGAATGGCGTTATCTCGACCATGGCCAGCCGGGGATGGACAACAGCCGGCGGCCCCTGAATCCCGACTTTGTCCTCAATCAGGCGCGCTACAAGGGAGCGTCGATCCTGCTGGCCCGGCGCAACTTCGGCTGCGGATCGAGCCGTGAGCACGCGCCGTGGGCGATTGGCGAGTTCGGGTTTCGCGCAGTGATCGCGCCGAGCTATGCCGACATCTTCTTCAACAACTGCTTCAAGAACGGCCTGTTGCCCATCGTGCTCGACGAGGCGTTGGTCGATCGGCTGTTCGTTGAAGTGCTGGGCACGCCCGGCTACTCGCTGGTGATCGACCTCTCGCAGCAAACCATCCGCACCCCAGGCGGCGAGGTCGT
>Ga0335076_10006034_pt1 | contig 12224 bp, 13 predicted proteins | sample Lox_Sample_25_FD_206717 | JGI IMG/M metagenome (GOLD analysis project Ga0335076, IMG submission 206717) | Soil microbial communities from Loxahatchee National Wildlife Refuge, Florida, United States - Lox_Sample_2.5 | ecosystem: Environmental > Terrestrial > Soil > Wetlands | place: USA...
CACCGTACGCGATCGCACAGTCTCTTCAGCCGGCCTCGACCTCCAGGAACGCGTGGTCGAGATCAACCGCGTGGCCAAGGTGGTCAAGGGCGGACGCCGCTTCTCGTTCACCGCGCTGGTCGTCGTCGGCGACGAACGCGAGGTCGTCGGAATCGGCTACGGCAAAGCCAACGAGGTGCCGGTGGCAATCCAGAAGGGCGTCGAGCAGGCCAAGAAGAACCTGTACCGCGTCCCCAAGCACGGCTCGACGATCACCCACCAGACGACCGGGATCTTCGGGGCCGGGCGCGTGTTCTTGAAGCCGGCCGCCCCCGGAACCGGCGTGATCGCCGGTGGTGGGGTGCGGGCCGTGCTCGAACTCGCCGGCATCCACGACATCCTGTCCAAGTCGCTCGGGTCGCAGAACCCGATCAACCTGGTCAAGGCGACGATGGCGGGTCTCCAGTCTTTGCGCACGCCCGACGAGGTCGCCGAGATTCGTGGACTCTCGGTCAACCAGGTGCTCGGGCTCACCACGGACGAAGCCGAGCCGACTGCCGCCGAGACCCTCTCGAGCGCGAACGGCAACAGCGGCCCCACTCCTGAAGACGCCGCGCCCGCGGCCGAACCGGTGCCCGACGGAGAGACCGGTGAATCGTGAGCAAGCTGGTGGTCACCCAGCGCCGCTCGCGTAACGGCTCCGATCAGCGCCAACGGGACACGCTTCGTTCGCTCGGGCTGCGCCGGATCGGTCAGCGCGTCGAGCACGAGGACACGCCGCAGATCCGCGGGATGATCGCGAAGGTCTCCCATCTCGTCGAGGTCTCTGAGGACAATGCCTGATGGGTGACTCCGAAGCCCGCGACACGCCCGAGACCGAAGAGCGCGAGGAGCGCATCGGGCTCCACAACCTGAGGCCCGCCCCCGGGTCGCGCAAGGCGCGCAAGCGCGTCGGGCGCGGCGAGGGCTCCGGCACCGGCAAGACGTCGGGCCGTGGCCAGAAGGGCTGGGGCTCGCGCTCGGGCGCCAAGCGCCGCGTAAGGTTCGAAGGCGGCCAGAACCCGATTCACATGCGGATGCGGAAGCTCCGCGGTCCGCACATGAAGAAGTCGATGCCGTTCGAGCCGTTCCGGACGCATACGCAGCCGGTCAATCTGCTCCAGCTCGAGGCCCGGTTCGAGTCGGGCGCGTCGGTCACGCTGGATGAGCTGCGAGCGAAGGGCCTCGCCAATCGCAAGGAGATTCCGGTCAAGATCCTCGCCAAGGGCGAGCTGACCAAGCCGCTGACCGTGCACGCTCACCAGTTCTCGAAGGCAGCGCGCGAGCGGATTGAGGCCGCCGGCGGTACCTGTCAGGTCGTGGAGGAGTCGGCCGGCAGATGATCGCGACGATCCTGAGTTCGTTCAGGGTTGCCGAGATCCGCAACAAGCTGCTGTTCACCGCGGCGATGCTCGGTCTGTATCGCCTCGGGACGCACATCCCGGCGCCGGGCATCAACGCCTCCGCCGTCAACGCGATCCAGAACAACTTCGGCGGCTCGAGCATCCTCGGCTTCCTGAACCTGTTCTCCGGCGGCGGGCTAGGCCGGATCGCGATCTTCGCGCTCGGGATCATGCCCTACATCACCGCGTCGATCATCCTGCAGCTGCTGCAGGTGGTCGTGCCTTCGCTCGAGAAGCTCTCCAAGGAGGGCGAGGTCGGTCAGGCGCGGATCACCCAGTACACGCGGTATCTGACCGTCGGCCTGGCGTTCGCCCAGTCGATCGGCTACGTGTTCCTGTTCCGGACGTTCGAGCAGGGCGCCGGCGTCACAGTGATCCCGAACTTCAACCTCGCCAAGGTGCTGCTGATCGTGATCTCGCTCACGGCCGGGACCGTGCTGCTGATGTGGATGGGCGAGCTGATCACCCAGCGCGGGATCGGGAACGGGATCTCGCTGATGATCTTCGCGAGCATCGTCGCCCGGATCCCGAACGGCATCCACTCGTGGTGGACAAACCCCGACCAGGTGTTCAAGGTGATCATGCCGTTCATCGTGATCGGCGTGGTCGCGGCGATCGTGTTCGTCCAGGAGGGACAGCGTCGGATCCCGATCCAGTACGCCAAACGGGTGATCGGCCGGCGGATGACGCAGGGGACGCAGACCTACCTGCCGCTGCGCGTGAACATGGCGGGCGTGATCCCCGTGATCTTCGCCGCCAGCCTGATGGCGATCCCGCCGACGCTCGGTCAGCTACTCGGGCAGAACCGGACGAACTTCTGGACCGACGTCCAGAACTTCTTCAGCCCCCAGGGGTGGCACTACGTGCTCGGTGAGAGCCTGTTGATCATCGTGTTCACCTACTTCTACACCGCGGTCACGTTCAACCCGGTCGACCAGGCCGAGAACCTCCGCAAGTACGGCGGGTTCATACCCGGGGTGCGACCAGGTAGGCCCACGGCCGAATTCCTCGACCGCATCCTCGCGCGCCTGACGTTCCCGGGAGCGTTGTTCCTGGCCGCGATCGCTGCGCTGCCGACGATCCTCATCAGCCAGACGTCCGCGAACTTCTTCTTCGGCGGCACCTCGATCCTGATCGTGATCGGGGTTGCGCTCGACACGATGAAACAGCTCGAGGCGCAGCTGATGATGCGGAACTACGAGGGGTTCTTAAAGTAGCCCCGGCCGGGGCCGCCTTCAGGCAAGCGCTTCCGCGAGCTCACCCCGCGTCTGGATGTCCAGCTTGCGGTACGCGTTGCGCAGGTGGTACTCGACCGTCTTGGGCGTGACGAACAGCGCCTGGGCGATCTCGCGGTTGGTCTGACCGGTCGCCGCGAGCTCGGCGATCCGCCGCTCCGACGGAGTGAGGGACGCCGGGCCGCTCAGGAGCGCCTCGCGTCGGGGCCGGGCCCCCGCGGCGGCGAGCTCGATCCGGGCCCGCTCGGAGAGCGCCACCGCCCCGCCGCCCTGGGCGAGATCCGCCCCCCGCTCGAGCGGCTCGCGGGCCTCCGAGCGGCGGTTCTCCCGACGGAGCGCCGCCCCGAGGTCGACCAGCGCGCGCGTCGTCTCGAGGCGCGCCGGTCCATTCGCCGCCAGTCGCACCGCCGTGCGGAGGCTGCGCACGCCCTGGGCCCCCTGCTCGCACAGGCCCATGATGCGTCGCGCGCGCACGCGCAGGTGAAACACGTCGGTCCTCTCCGCGCGAGCGAGCGCCTCGCCGGCGAGTTCGCAGGCGCGCTCGCGATCGCCGAGCATGAGCGCGGCCTGGGCGGCGGTGCCCCTCCACTCGCAGTAGCCGAGGTACCCGACGGTCCGCTCACCGATGTCGCCGACGGCCAACGCCGCGTCGAGGGCCTCGCGCGGCCGGCTCTGCGCCAGCCGGAGCTCCGCGAGCGAGTACAGCCGGAGCACGTCCTCGATGTCCTGCGGCTCGTCGAGAGGGCCGTCCTCGTCCAGCACGTCCTGAGCTCGGTCGAGTTCGCCACCCTCGATCAGGCAGAGTGCGAAGTGCGCTGCCGCCGAACGGGCAAACTGCTGCCAGCCGTAGCGACGCGCGTCGCGCGCGAGCTCGAGGTCGCCGAGCGCGTCGGTGACCCTGCCCTGCCACAGCAGCGGCAGCCCGCGGATGTAGCTGGCGGTGGCAAACGCCAGCGGCCAGGCGTGTTGCCGGGCCTCATCGAGCGCCGCCTGCGCCACCTCGAGGGCGCTCTCGAGCTCGCCGTTGAATAGGAAAGCAGCCGTGACCAGCCGCCACCCGAGCCACTGCGGGTTGGCGTCGGACAGCATCCGCCCGCCGTCCCAGGCCCTCTCAGTAAGCTCGATCGCGTTGTGCGCCGAGTCGCCGGTGGTCGTGGCGTGGAGCGCCGCCTGGGCGAGGAGCAGCCGCTGCCCCTGGGTCTGCGGGCCCTTGACCGCGTGCTCGACTACGCGCGCCGCGCGCTCGAGCGCGAGCGGCTGCAGGTCCGGAACGATCGACGCGGTTGAGATGAAGCTGGCCTCGAGCTGGTCGCGGAGCTCGAGCTCGTCGGGATCCTCGGGCGCGGCCGGAAGCTCTCGCAGGGCGGCGTCGTACGCGCCAGCGGCATCCTCGTGGAGCGCCAGGGCGTCGAGCGCGCGTCCGAGCTGGAGCCCGAGTTCCGCGCGCCTGCGCGGGTCGGACGACGCCGCGGCGGCCTGGGCGAGGTGATCGGCAGCCGCCGGCCGGCCGAGTGCGGCCTCGGCGGCGCCGAGCTCGGCGAGGACCTCGGGACGGAGCTGGGCAGTCGGCGGCTCCTGGAGCGCCCGGTCGAGGTAGCGCACCGCGGGCTGCGCGGCGCGAGCCTCGCGCGCGGCCGCCCGTAGCCGCTCGACCACCCAGGGATCTCCGCCGGCGTGGCCGAGAAGCAGATGTGCCGCCACCCGCTCGGCGTCCTCGCCATCCGCGTCAAGCAGCCGGGCGGCGTCGAGGTGACGGCTCGCGCGCTCGAACAGCGGGATGTCCTGCTCGATCGCATGCTGGACCAGCGGATGGACGAATCGCAGCGGCTCGCGGGCGAGCACGATCTCGACGCCGGCGAGCGCGTCGGCCGCGGCGGTGGCGGCATCGATCGGGAGTTCCGCCAGCCCGGCCGCGCGCCTCAGCGGGACGTCGTCGCCCAGGATCGCGATTGCGCGCGCGAGCGCCGCCGCCGCCGGGCCGAGTCGCCCGACCCGGACGCGCAGCGACCGGATCACCGCGTCCGGGGCGAGCGCGCGGGCGCGGCGCGTGAGCGCGACGCCGCGGAGGCTCTGCTCGTCCGCCAGAGCCAGCAGCAGCTCGTGCACATAGAACGGGTTGCCGTTCGTGACCTCGCTGCTGGCCTCCACCACCGCGGGGTCGGCGCGTTCGCCGAGCGCTTCGCGAGTCAGCTCTTCGACAGCCTCGATACCGAGGCCCGTCAGGCTCTCGAGCTGCACATGGGGATGACTCGCGACGCGGTCGAGCGCATCGGCGGACTCGCCGCCGACCGCAGGTCGGCGCGTCATCACGAGCGCCACGGGCAACTCGTCGAGTCGATGCAGCACGTACAGGACGAACTCGAGCGAGGCGACGTCGCACCAGTGCAGATCGTCGATCGCCAGCAGTGTCGGGCGCGTCTCGGCCGCGCCGGCCATCACCGTAAACAGCCCGTGGGACATCGTGAGGTCGACGGCGTCGCCCGGATCGAACATTTCCTCGCGCGCCCCGGCAAGTGAGCGCACACGCTCGGGTGCCTCGGCCAGGAACGCCCGGCGTCCCGCCGGCGGAAGCTCGCTCAGCAATGCGCGGATGAGCTGCCCGGCGACGCCGAAGGCGACGTTCTGCTCGAGCTCGGCGCCTGCGGCGCGCAGCACTCGCATGCCGCGGCGCCTGGCGTCGTCGAGCGCAGCCTCGTGAAGGCGCGTCTTGCCCATCCCGGCGTGCCCCTCGAGTAGAAGCGCCTGCCCGTTCCCGTCATTCACGGCATCGAGGGCAGCCGCAATCGCCTGGAGCAGATCGTCACGCTCCAGGAGCCCTGCGCTTCCGCGCAGGGACCGTCCACGTCTGTCGGGCGCCTCCCGCACCGGCATCTAGAGCTTTGTACCCGGATTGGAGACTTACCTAATCCTGGGGTACCTGCCTGGTGCGAGTTTTAATCTGATGGCCCATATTTCTGAGCGTGACAAGGGGCATGGCACAGCTACGGGTCGCGATCGACGTCGGCTCTGAGCCGATCAGCGGTTGGGTTGCGACCGGGTCGGGCGTCTCGCGGCCGTTCCAAGGCTGGATCGAGCTCACCGCGGTGATCGAGTCCGTTCGCGCCGCTGCGGAGTCCCTCGGAGAGCTGGCCGAAACCGCAAGCGAAAGACTGGGGTCGGTCCCTGGTGCGAAGGCCTTGGAGCTCTAGTTAGCTACCGACATCGCATGACTCGCACGTCGAACATAAAGCGGATCGGGGGAAGCGCACCGGCGCGGATCCGTTGCGGTAGCAGTGACAAGGCTCAAGGCAGGGGGCAGAATCAGGCGGGCCTGGGGGCGCGGGCCCGCCGTGGGGGCAGTTGTGCAGGACCGATGGGTTGGGGGCGCGCGGGGGCGCAAACCCATCGCGGGGGCAGATATTGCGGGCAGGGCGGATCGGGAACGCGTGGGGGCGCCGATCCACACCGGGGGCAGACGTAGGGAGATAACAGACGACAGCGGTGGCGACCTCGGCAGCGCCAGGGGGGGCCGGCACGAAAAGCCGGCCCGGTGTCTGCCTCGGGGCAAGGGTCGCGCTCCGCTCCGACCGAACGCACCAGGGCCTGAGTCGACGCGCGTGACTCGGGCCCGGTGTGTTTTCGGGTGCGTCCGCCCGATACAGTGAGGCCCTCGTGTCAGAGCTCAACCTGATCCTGTTCGGTCCTCCGGGCGCGGGCAAGGGAACGCAGGCGGATCGCCTGCGTTCTGATTTCCAGCTCCCCTACATCGCCACCGGCGACATGCTGCGGGCGAACGTTAAGGACGGCACCGAGCTCGGCAAGAAGGCCAAGGAGTACATGGACGCCGGCGATCTCGTCCCCGACGACCTGATCGTGGCGATGGCGGCCGAGCGGCTCGGAGAGGAGGACGCCCGCGACGGGTTCATCCTCGACGGCTTTCCGCGCACCGTTCCCCAGGCCGAGGCGCTCGACAAGCAGCTGTCGAAAATGAGCCGGCGGATCACGACCGTGCTCCTCATCGATGTCCCCGACGACGAGCTGGTGCGGCGCCTGTCCGGCCGGCGGGTGTGCGTGAAGGCCGGGCACAACTACCACGTCGAGTTCGATCCCCCCAAGCACGACGAGGTGTGCGACCAGGACGGATCGCGTCTGGTCCAGCGCGACGACGACAAGCCCGAGGTCGTCGAGAAGCGTCTCCACGTCTACCACGATCAAACCGAGCCCGTGATCGACTACTACGATCAGAAGGGAATCCTCCGTCGCGTCGACGGAACCCGTCCACCGGCCGAGGTTCACGACCACATTCGCGCGGTGATCGCGACGCTGCGGCTCGAGGAAGACGTTTGATCATCAAGAAGACACCTGAAGAGATCGAGAAGATGGCCGCCGCCGGCGCCATCCTCGTCAAGACCATGAACCTGCTGGCGGGCAAGATCCGCCCGGGCGTGACCACGGCTGATCTGGATCAGGCCGCCGAGAAGTTCATCCGCTCCCAGGGCGCGACGCCCGCGTTCAAGGGGTACCGGGGGTTCCCAGGGTCGATCTGCGCGTCCCCAAACGAGATGATCGTCCACGGCATCCCGGGCGGGTACGCGCTCGCCAAGGGAGACATCCTGTCGGTCGACATCGGAGTCGTCTACGACGGGTGGGTCGCGGACGCCGCCCGCACCTTCCCCGTCGGCCCGATCAGCCCGGTTGCCACCAAACTGCTGCGCGTCACCGAGGAGTCGCTGTTCATCGCGGTCGACCAGTGCGTCGCCGGAAACCGCCTCGGCGACGTGTCCCACGCGATCCAGGAGCACGTCGAGGCCGCCGGGCTGTCGATCGTCCGCTCGCTCGTCGGCCACGGGATCGGGCGGGAGATGCACGAGGAGCCTCAGATCCCCAATTACGGCAGCCCGGGAACCGGGATCCTGCTCGAGGAGGGGATGGTGCTGGCGGTCGAGCCGATGGTCACCGCCGGCCGCCACGCCGTGCGCGTCGGCGACGACCACTGGGCGATCTACTCCCAGGACGGCTCGCTGGCTGCGCACTTCGAGTTCACGATCGCGATCACCGCCGCCGGGCCGCGGGTCCTCACGCCCTGGCACGAAGCCGCCGGAGCGCGGCTGGCGTCGGCGAGCCACTCGCAGGTCGCGTAGCTGTTGGGCCGGGCCGGCGCGCGGCATCCATGGGGGCATCCGGGCCCGTCCGGACGGGGCATCAGGCCCCATGGACGCCGAGCGAAGCGAGGCCCCAAGTCAACCAGAGCCCGCCGCGGCTCCCCTGCTAGTATCACGGGTTGCCCTCGGGGCGTGATGGTGTGCGCTTACGGGGCGCGCTACGGCGCGGTAGCGGCGACCGAACCGGTCGCCAGAGCCGCGCTGTGGGAACTACTGGAATCAGTCGACGAGAGCGATACGAGCGTGAAAGTACGACCCTCGGTCAAACCGATGTGCGAGAAGTGCAAGATCATCCGCCGGAATGGGCGGGTCCTAGTGATCTGCTCGAATCCGCGTCACAAGCAAAGGCAAGGTTGAGATGGCACGCATCTCCGGTGTCAACATCCCCCTCAACAAGCGCGTTGAGATCGGCCTGACGTACATCTACGGGATCGGCCGCTCGACGTCGAACCAGCTGCTCGCCCAACTCGGGATAGAGCCCGACCGCAAGGTCCGCGACCTCACCGAGGAAGAGGTCATCAAGCTGCGCGAGCTGATCGACAAGGACATGACGGTCGAGGGCGACCTTCGCCGCGAGCGCTCGCAGAACGTCAAGCGACTTCAGGAGATCGGCTCGTATCGCGGGCTCCGCCATCGCCGCGGGCTCCCGGTCCACGGTCAGAACACCAAGACCAACGCGCGCACGCGCAAGGGCCCGAAGCGGATGCAGGTCGCCGGTAAGAAGAAGGCGACCAAGAAGTAAATGCCAGCTCCTCGTAGACCTCAGCGCGGCCGCCGGCGCGTTCGCAAGAACATCCCGATCGGACAGGCGCACATCAAGACCTCTTTCAACAACACAATCGTCTCGCTGACCGACCGCGAAGGCAACGTGATCGCGTGGGAGTCGGCCGGCGGAGCGGGCTTCAAGGGCTCGCGCAAGTCGACGCCGTTCGCGGCCCAGGTGACCGCCGACGCCGCCGCCCGCAAGGGCATCGAGCACGGACTCCAGCGCGTCGAGGTGTTCGTCAAGGGCCCGGGGTCCGGACGCGAGACCGCGATCCGGTCGCTGCAGGCGGCAGGGCTAGAGGTCACCGGCGTCAAGGACGTCACCCCGCAGGCCCACAACGGGGTCAGGCCCCGGAAGCGGAGGCGTGTCTGATGGCTCGTGACACCTCACCACAGTGCAAGCAGTGCCGCCGGGAGGGACAGAAGCTGTTCCTCAAGGGCGAGCGCTGCCTGACCGACAAGTGCGGCGTCGAGCGCCGGTCCTATCCGCCGGGCGAACATGGCCGCGGCCGCCAGCGCCAGAGCGAGTACCGGGTCCAGCTGCGCGAGAAGCAGAAAGCCAAGCGCTACTACGGCGTGCTCGAGAAGCAGTTCCGGATCTATTACGACAAGGCGACCCGCCAGCCCGGAATCACCGGCGAGAATCTGCTGCGGATGCTGGAGTGCCGGTTCGACAACGTGCTCGTCCGGCTCGGCTTCGCGGCCTCGCGGCGCCAGGCGCGCCAGCTCATCCTGCACGGTCACTGGACCGTCAACGGTCGGCGCGTGAACATCCCGAGCTATCAGCTCCGGGACAACGACGTGATCGCGATCCACCCCCGGTCCTCGGCGGGCCAGGTGATTCGCGACGCCACCGAGCTGACCGGGCAGGTGCCGGCCTGGCTCCAGGCAGACCACGATTCGCTCACGGCCAAGGTGCTGCGCAAGCCCGAGCGCCGCGAGATCGCGGCTCCTGTGCAGGAACAGCTCATCGTCGAGCTGTACTCCAAGTAGGAACAAGCTTTGAGCCGCGCGACCGGGCTTTGCCGGCCGCGGCCATGACACCGCCCAGACGGCGGAAAGAACCCACGACGTTAGGACCCTGATGCTCGACTTCCAAGTCCCCCGAATCTCCTCCGAGAGTGTCGACGACAACCGCGGGTCGTTCACGATCGAGCCGCTCGATCGGGGCTTCGGTTACACGTTCGGCAACTCGCTGCGGCGCGTGTTGCTGTCTTCTCTGGCGGGGGCGGCCGTCACCTCCGTGCGGATCGAGGGCGTGGCCCACGAGTTCTCGACGATCCGGGGCGTCAAGGAGGACGTGACCGACATCGTTCTGAACCTGAAGGGCGTCGTCTGCCGCATGCACTCGGACGCCACCGAGATCGAGGCTCCGCTGGTGGTCACCGGACCTGGCGACATCACCGCCAAGGACATCGATCTGCCGTCGGGCGTCGAGATCCTGAACCCGGACGCGCACATCGCGACGCTCGAGAAGAAGACCAAGCTTGAGGTGTATCTGACGATCGGGCGTGGTCGCGGTTATCGGCCCGCCGAGGAGAACAAGTCTCCCGACCAGCCGATCGGCGTGATCCCGATCGACTCGATCTTCTCGCCCGTGCGGCGCGTCGCCTACAACGTCGAGCAGGCGCGCGTCGGGCAGCGGACCGACTACGACAAGCTCACCCTGGACATCGAGACCGACGGTTCGATCGACCCGCACGCTGCTCTGCGCGAGGCCGCCGAGATCCTGATCTCGCAGCTGGCGATCTTCACGGACGCCGAGCGCGTTGTGGAGCTGCGCGAGGCCGGCGCTCCTGGCGTTCTCGACACGGGTGTGGCGGGCGCGGTTGGCGCGCCCTCGCGTCCGCCGAACGCGATGGACGACATCCTCATTGAGGAGCTCGAGCTTGGCGTGCGCTCGTACAACTGCCTGAAGCGGGCGGGGATCCAGACGGTGGGCGATCTGGTCTCGAAGTCTGAGAGCGAGCTCGCGGCGATCCCGAACTTCGGCAAGAAGTCGATCGATGAGGTCATCGAGACGCTGCACACGCGGGGTCTCGGGCTGCGCAACGAATAGTTTGGTTTGTCGGTAACGTCCGGATTCGTTTGCTATGCGCCACCAGAGGAACCGATACCAGCTTTCTCGTGATGCGTCCCATCGCAAGGCGCTGCTCATGAACTTGACGAAGGAAGTCATCGCTCACGAGCGGATCCGGACGACCGAGACCAAGGCCAAGGCGGTCAAGCCCGAGCTCGAGAAGCTGATCACGCTTGCCAAGCGCGGCGATCTGCACGCGCGCCGGCAAGCGCTGTCCGCGCTCGGCCAGGACAAGTTCATGGTCTACAAGCTGTTCGAGGAGATCGCGCCGCGGTACTCCGAGCGGCCCGGTGGGTACTCGCGGATTCTGAAGCTCGGGCCCCGGCGGTCGGATTCGACCGAGATGGTGCTGCTGGAGCTGGTCTAGGACCGGTTGGTCTCCCGGCTCGTTCTCGAGTACGACGGTTCTCGGTTTTCTGGGTGGGCGAAGCAGCCGGGGCTGCGGACGGTTGCTGCGGAGGTTGAGCGCGCGCTGTGCGTGATTTTGCGGCTGGAGAATGTGTCGCTGGTGGTCGCGGGGCGGACCGATGCGGGAGTGCATGCGTGGGGGCAGGTGGCTTCGTATGTGGGGCCACCTGTGTCGGTGCGGTCGGTCAATTCGGTGCTGCCCGACGATGTGGCGGTGCTGTCGTGCGTCGCGGCTGATGACGGGTTCGACGCCCGCCGCGATGCCACCAGCCGCGCGTATTGCTACCGGATTCTGCTGCGCCGGCCGCGGAGCGCGTTCGAGCAGGGCCGGGCGTTATGGTGGCCTCGGCGCCTGGAGTTCCCGCCGCTGGCGGCGTGTGCGCGCGCGTTGGTCGGAACGCACGACTTCACCGCGTTCACGCCGACCGAGACATATCACGAGCGGTTCTCCAGAGACGTGTTCGCGGCGTCGTGGCGGTGGGGTGGTGGCGCCGGCGACGGTATGGGCGGGCGGAGTCTGCTCGGGTTGGGAGGGGGTTCGTCCGCGGTCGGTTCGTCCGCGGTCGGTTCGTCCGCGGTCGGTTCGTCCGCGGTCGGTTCGTCCGCGGTCGGCGGGGACCCTCGCGCGGCCGACCCGGGCGGCGCGCACATACTCGAGTTCTGGATCGAGGCCGACGCGTTCATGCGCCAGATGATCCGGGTGCTGATCGGGACGATGCTCGAGGTCGGGGGCGGTCGGCGGTCGGTTTCGTCGTTTATCGAGCTGCTGGCAGGACGGCCGCGGTCGGAGGCCGGCGGCACGGCGCCGGCGCACGGGTTATATCTCGCCGGCGTGGGCTACGGCGGCGAGCGCGTGCTGTCTGTGTGACGCTCCGTTCCGGTCGCGCCACGGGTTCGTCGCAACTCTGCAACTAGTTGCGCCCTTTCGCGCCACCGCGTCCCGCGTGGCGCATCCTGGGCGGCCCATGGCCGCAGATCCCCCTGTAAAACGCAGCAAACCACTCCCACCGCCACCGCCCCGCCCACATAAGCATGCACCCAATGCTTATGTGGCCAGGATCGTGTCGCTGGAGGAGGTTTGGCACGTTGTACAGGGTGGCGTTGGCCCGGATGCGGCGGTCACGTGGGTGGCCGAGCAGCAGCTGGCGCTGATCACGACGCCGCAGCTCCACGT
>Ga0335076_10006035_pt1 | contig 12224 bp, 9 predicted proteins | sample Lox_Sample_25_FD_206717 | JGI IMG/M metagenome (GOLD analysis project Ga0335076, IMG submission 206717) | Soil microbial communities from Loxahatchee National Wildlife Refuge, Florida, United States - Lox_Sample_2.5 | ecosystem: Environmental > Terrestrial > Soil > Wetlands | place: USA: Florida...
TTGACGAAGGCGGCGCCCGACGGATCGACCGCCGCCCACTCGGACTCCGCGAGGATCTCGGCGCCGACCGCCTCGGCGAGCCCGTGGAGCGAGAGGTCGCCCTTCGCGATCCGCCGCGCCGCCTCGGCCGAGGCCGCCTTCCGCCACACGCCGGCGAGAGGCTGGAGACGCCCGTCCGCGCGCGGGAGCACGGCGGCCGCCTCCGAGGCGAGCGAGCGCTCCGCGATCGCCGTCAGCAGCGCCGGCGGAACCGCCGGCAGGTCGACCGCCAGCACGAACACGCGGTCGGGCGCCTCCGCGAGCGCCCGGACGAGCCCGTGGATCGCCGCGCGCTCGGGCGCCGCGTCGAGGACGACGCGCGCGGGGCCGGCCGAGAACGCGGGCCGCTCCTTGGCGACGACGAGCACCTCGTCGAAGAGCGCCGCGAGGCGGGTCGTCTGGTATTCGAGGAGCGTCGTCGCGCCGTACGGGAGCGCGGCCTTGGGCCGGCCCATTCTCCGCGAGGCGCCGCCCGCGAGCACGGCGGCCGGCATCGGCAGCGTCGCCATGCCGCGATGCTATCCGAACCTACTTCTCGGTCCCGCCCCCGCCGAGGATGATGGGCAGGCCGCTCTTGGGATTGCCCACCACGACGACCTTCGTGTTCGGGCTCATCGCGAGCTTCTCCGTCGCCTCGATGCCCTTCCACTCGAGCAGCTGCGGCGAGATCCCCTGGGCCACGATCTTCTGGAAGTCGGCGATGCCCTGCGCCTCGATGCGCTTGCGCTCCGCCTCCTGCTGCTCCTTGGCCAGGACGAACTTCATCTGTTCCGACTCCTGCTCGCGCTTCAGCTTCTCCTGGATCGCGTTGGCCACGATCGCGGGAAGGCCGATCTTCCGGAGCAGGACGGAGTCGATGATCACGCCGCGGCCGTCGGTCATCTTCTTGACGAGCTCCTGGGTCTCCCGAGCCACCTTCTCGCGCTCGGAGGAGTACAGCGCCTTGGCGTCGTAGGACGCCGTGATCTCCCGGATCGCCGAGCGCACCTGCGGGATCACGATGACATCGGCGAAGTTCGCGCCCACCGTCTTGTAGACCTCCGCGGCCTTCGCCGGGTCGAGGCGGTAGAGGACCGAGCCCTCGAGGTCCATCATGAGGCCCTCCTTGGACGGGACCTCCGCCGTCTCCTTCAGCTCCTCCGTCCGGACCGACATCTTGTGCACGCGCGTGAACGGCACGATCAGATGGACGCCCGGCGGCAGGACGTTCGGCGAGACGCTGCCGAAGAAGTCCTTGACCCCGACGTGGCCCGCCGGCACGACGGCGACCGGCCCGCCGATCGCGATGAGCACGACGACGATGAGGAGGAGGATCGCGTTGCGCGCGACGCGCGGGTTGGTGCCCGCGTTGGGGACGATCTCGAAGGTCTTCGCCATGTGTCCTCCTGGGGAGGCCGGGAGCGGCCGGGAGAGGGAAAACGGGAACTTCGACCTAGACGAGCTTCAGCAGGTGCCCCATCTTGTTCTTCTTCGCCTCGAGGTACTTGCGGGAACGGTCGGTGGGGCTCACCTCGAGCGGGACGCGCTCGACGATCTCGAGGCCGTAGCCGTCGATCGCCACGTACTTCGACGGGTTGTTCGTCATCAGCCGCATCTTGCGGACGCCGAGGTCGCGCAGGATCTGGCAGCCCACGCCGTAGTTGCGGATGTCCGGCGGGAAGCCGAGCTTCTCGTTGGCCGAGACCGTGTCGTGGCCCTGGTCCTGGAGCTCGTACGCCTTCAGCTTGTTGAGGAGCCCGATGCCGCGGCCCTCCTGCAGCAGGTAGAGGAACACACCGCGGCCGGCCTCGACGATCTTCTCCATCGCGAGCTCGAGCTGCTCGCCGCAGTCGCAGCGCGCCGAGCCGAACACGTCGCCCGTCAGGCACTGCGAGTGGACGCGGACGAGCGTCGGCTCGTCCTCGCGGATGTCGCCGTGGACGAGGGCGAGGTGCTCCTCGTGCGTGACGTCGCTGCGGTAGGCGTAGAGCCGGAACTCGCCGAGGCGCGTCGGCAGGTGCGGCGCCGCGATCCGCTCGACCAGCCGCTCCGTCTTCATCCGGTAGCGAATCAGGTCGGCGACCGTGACCATGCGGAGGCCGTGGCCCGCGCAGAACTTCGCCAGGTCGCCCACGCGCGCCATCGTGCCGTCCTCGTTCATGACCTCGCAGAGCACGGCGGAGGGATTCAGGCCGGCGATCCGCGCGAGGTCGACCGACGCCTCGGTCTGACCCGCGCGCTTCAGGACGCCGCCGCGCTGCGCGCGCAGCGGGAACATGTGGCCGGGGCGGTTCAGATCGGACGGCTTCGTCGCGGGATCGATCGCCGTCCGGACGGTCGCCGCCCGGTCGGCCGCCGAGATCCCGGTCGTCGTGCGGCCGCGCGCCTCGATCGAGACGGTGAACGCCGTGCCGAAGTTCGACGTGTTCTCCGAGACCATCGGCGGCAGCTCGAGCGCGTCGCAGCGCTGCTCGGTCAGGGCCAGGCAGATCAGGCCGCGCCCCTCGCGCGCCATGAAGTTGATCGCCTCGGGCGTCACCTTCTCGGCGGCGAGGACGAGGTCTCCCTCGTTCTCCCGGTCCTCGTCGTCGACGACGACGACGAACCGGCCGGCCCTCAGGTCCTCGATCGCCTGCGCGATCGTGGCGAAGGGGGAATCCGGTGAATTCGGCATCCCGTCATCTTCTCACGAGGTCGCGAAGCGTCTGAGCCGTCACGAGTTCGGCTGGGCAGGACGGGCAGCCCGCGATGGCACGCAGCGAGCGCTCACGTTTCTCCACCATCTCCGCTCGATCCCCTCCCCCGCTTGATCCTCTCTCCCCCCGTTGGGGGGAGAGGGCGAGGGTGAGGGGGCGCTCGGAGAAGCCAACGGCGCACAAGATCACGACGGCGGGATCATCACCCCCTCACCCTTACCCTCTTCCCCGCGATGCGGGGGAGAGGGGATGAGACTGAGCGGTGTCGGGGCACGATCTCAGAAGACGGCCGGCTCCTCGTACGTCGCGAAGACCTCGCGCATGACGTCGGAGATCTCGCCGACGGTCGCGTAGGTCTGGACCGCTTCGACGAGCGGCGGCATGACGTTCTTTCCGTCCGCGCAGGTCTGACGCAGCGCGTGGAGCGCCGACGTCACCGCCTTGCCGTCCCGGGTCCGCCGCAGGCCCGCGACCGCTTTCTTCTGCTCTTCTTCGACCGAGTCGTCGATGTAGAGGATCTCGAGCGCGTGCGGGTCGTCGTCCACGAAGTCGTTGACGCCGACGATGACCTTCTCGCCCGCGTCCACCGCCCGCTGATAGGCGTACGCGGCGTCCATGATCTCGCGCTGCGGGAACCCCGCCTCGATCGCCTCGACCATGCCGCCGAGCTCGTCGATGCGGCGGAAGTAGTCGAAGCAGCCGCGCTCCATCTTCGTCGTCAGGTCCTCCATGAAGTAGGACCCGCCGAACGGGTCGATGGTGTTCGCGACGCCCGACTCGTGCGCCAGGATCTGCTGCGTCCGCAGCGCGATCTTCACGGCGAAGTCGGTCGGCAGCGCGAGCGTCTCGTCGAGCGAGTTCGTGTGGAGCGAGTTCGTGCCGCCGAGCACGCCCGCGAGCGCCTGGATCGCGGTGCGCACGACGTTGTTGTAGGGCTGCTGCGCGGTGAGCGAGCAGCCGGCCGTCTGGGTGTGGAAGCGGCACATCCACGAGCGCGGGTCCTTCGCGCCGAACCGCTCGCGCATCGTCTTCGCCCAGACGCGGCGCGCCGCGCGGAACTTCGCGATCTCCTCGAAGAAGTCGTTGTGCGAGTTGAAGAAGAAGGAGAGGCGCGGCGCGAACTCGTCGACCGGCAGTCCCGCGTCGATGCCGTACTGCACGTACTCGACGCCGTCGCGCAGGGTGAACGCGAGCTCCTGCAGGGCCGTCGAGCCGGCCTCGCGGATGTGGTACCCGGAGATCGAGATCGTGTTCCACTTCGGCACGTGCTTCGCGCAGAACGCGAACTGGTCCGTGATCAGGCGCATCGAGGGCCGCGGCGGGTAGATGTACTCCTTCTGCGCGATGTACTCCTTGAGGATGTCGTTCTGGAGCGTGCCGCCGACCCGGTCCCACGGCGTGCCGTGCTTCTCGGCCACCGCCAGGTACATCGCGAGCGCGATCGGCGCGGTCGAGTTGATCGTCATCGAGGTCGTGACGCGGCCGAGGTCGATGCCGTCGAAGAGGACCTCCATGTCGCGGAGAGAGTCGATCGCGACGCCGCACTTGCCGACCTCGCCCTTCGCCATCTCGTGATCGGAGTCGTATCCGTAGAGGGTCGGCAGGTGGAACGCCGTTGATAGGCCCGTCTGGCCGTGCTCGAGCAGATAGTGGAACCGCGCGTTCGTCTGCTTCGCCGTGCCGAAGCCGGCGAACTGGCGCATCGTCCAGAGCTTGCCGCGGTACCCGGTCGGGTGAACGCCGCGGGTGAAGGGGTACTCGCCGGGCCAGCCGAGGTCCCGCTCGTAGTCGAAACCGGGCCGGGTGTCGGGCCCGGCGAGCGGCTCGACCGGCGCGCCGGACACCGTCGTCCAGTCGTTCTTCCAGGCCGGTGCCTTCGCGAAGGACTTCTCGGAGCCCTTCCTCCAGCGGTCCCGCCCCGCCGCGATCGATTCCGGAACCAGGGGATCCTTTTCACTCATAGGACTCGAATGATACGTCGCCCGGCCCGGACGCCGCCGCGGCCTCATATAAACTGAAGACGGGAACCGTTTTGATGGACCTGACCCGCGACCAGAAGCTCGAGCTGTACCGCTTCATGCGGCTGAACCGCGTCGTCGAGGAGCGGCTCGTCAATCTCTACCGCCAGGGCAAGGTGGTGGGCGGGCTCTACCGGTCCCTCGGCCAGGAGGCGACCTCCGTCGGGACCGCGTACGCCCTCGCGAAGGGCGACATCGTGGGCCCTCTGATCCGCAACCTCGGCGTCGTCCTGGTCATGGGCTACACGCCGCGCGACGTCATGACGCAGTACATGGCCCGCGCGACCTCGCCCTCGGGCGGCAAGGACTGCAACCTCCACTTCGGCAAGCCGGAGCGCGGCGTCATCTCCCCCATCTCGATGCTCGGCGCCCTCGTGCCGGTCATGGCCGGGATCGCGCTCGGCGCCCGCCTGCAGAAGAAGGACCTCGTGGCGATGACGTGGATCGGCGACGGCGGGACGTCCACCGGCGCCTTCCACGAGGGGATCAACTTCGCCGCGGTGCAGAAGCTGCCGCTCGTCGTCGTCGCGGAGAACAACGGCTGGGCGTACTCGACGCCGTTCCGCAAGCAGACCGCGGCGCCGAACCTCGTCGCGAAAGCGGCCGCCTACGGCATCCCCGGCGAGTCGATGGACGGCAACGACGTGTTCGCGGTGCATGCCGCCGCACGCCGCGCCGTCGACCGCGCGCGCTCCGGCGGCGGACCGACGCTTCTCGAGTCGCTGACCTATCGGATGAAGGGCCACGCCGAGCACGACGCGCAGGCGTACGTGCCGAAGGCGGATCTCGAGGAGTGGAAGCGGCGCGACCCGCTCGAGCGCTGCGCGCGCACCCTCGTCGAGACGGCGGCGGCGACGGCGGCGGAGCTCGAGGCGATCGACCGCGCGGTCTCGGAGGAGGTCGACCGCGAGGTCGAGTCCGCGGAGAAGGCCCCGCTCCCCTCGCCCGACGCCGCGCTGCAGAACGTCTATGCCTCCGCCGCCGCGGACGCCGAACCCGTGATGCTCCGGAGGCGCTCGTGAGCGCGGGCGGGGCCGCCCCCCACCTGGGGGCCGACGGCGTCACGCCGGCGGCGAAGGGCCAGACCACCTACGTCGACGCGATCCGGGAGGGTCTGCGCGAGGAGATGGCGCGCGACGGACGCGTGTTCCTCCTCGGCGAGGACATCGGCGTCTACGGCGGCGCCTTCAAGGTGACCGACGGGCTCGTGCAGGAGTTCGGCGAGGAGCGGGTGATCGACACGCCGATCTCGGAGACCGCGATCGTCGGGGCGGCGGTCGGCGCCGCGATGATGGGCATGCGGCCGGTGGCGGAGATGCAGTTCATCGACTTCATCTCGTGCGCCTTCGACATGATCACGAACTTCGCCGCGAAGTCGCGGTACCGCACCGGCGTCGGCGTGCCGATCGTGATCCGCGGCCCGTCCGGCGGCGGCGTCCACGGCGGGCCGTTCCACTCCCAGAACCCCGAGGCGTACTTCGCGCACACACCGGGGCTGAAGGTCGTGCAGCCGGCGACCGCGTACGACGCGAAGGGGCTGATCAAGGCCGCGATCCGCGACGACGACCCGGTCCTCTTCTTCGAGCACAAGTTCCTGTATCGACGCATCAAGGAGGAGCTGCCGGCCGAGGACTACGTCGTTCCGATCGGCAAGGCGGCGGTGCGCCGCGCCGGGCGCGACCTGACGGTCGTCACCTACGGCGCGATGGTGTGGACCGCGCTCGAGGCGGCGAAGACGCTCGAGGCGGAGGGCATCGACGTCGAGGTCGTCGACCTGCGGACGCTCTTCCCGATGGACGAGAACACGGTCCTCGAGTCGGTGGCGAAGACCAACAAGGCGATCCTGCTCCACGAGGCGACGCGCACCGGGGGCATCGGCGCCGAGATCGCGGCGGTGCTGTCGGAGCGCTGCTTCGAGTACCTCGACGGCCCTCTCGTCCGCGTCACGGCGCCCGACACCCCGGTCCCCTACTCCCCGCCGCTCGAGGAGGCGTTCCTGCCCAACGCCGAGAAGCTCTGCCGCGCGGCGCGGGCGCTCGCGGCGTACTGATCGCGAGAGCGCTCCCCGCCCCGCCGGCTGCTCGCTATTTCAGCCATCCGCGCCTTTCGGAATCCCCTCTCCCCCCGGAGGGGGGAGAGGGCGAGGGTGAGGGGGGCACCTTGAACGCGAAACGCTCCTCATCACGCCGAGGACGCCCCTCACCCTGCCCCTCTCCCGCCGGGAGAGGGAACCTGGAGTCACGAGCGAGGCGATCAATCTCCCCTGCGATATAAGGAAGAGGTGCGCTTCGAGGGCACCGTCTCGATCCGGGCCTCCCGCCAGAAAGTCTGGGACTTTCTCACCGACCCGAACCGCGTCGCCTCCTGCGCGCCGGGGCTCGAGAAGCTCGAGATCCTCGAGCCCGGGAAGCGCTTCCGCGCGACGACCTCGATCGGATTCGGCACCGTCAAGGTGCGCTTCGTCAACGACGTCGAGTGGGTCGAGATGGACGCGCCGAATTTCGCGCGCATGAAGGCGCACGGCACCGCGCCCGGCTCCGGCGTCGACGCGGAGAGCTCGATGCGCATGACCGATGGTCAGGGCGGAACGACCGAGCTCGCGTGGACGGCGGACGTTGCGATCGTCGGCACCATCGCGAGCCTCGCCGCGCGACTCATGGGGGGCGTGACGAAGAAGCTCACGGCGGCGTTCTTCGATTCGGTGCGCCAGGAGATCGAAGCGCAGGCCTGAGCGGTGTAGACTCCCCGGCACTTCGCACGGGAGGTTTCCGATGCGTTTTCCGGTCTCGCTCACCGTCAACGGCGCGCGGCGCAGGCACGAGGTCGAGCCGCGCCTCCTCCTGGTCCACTACTTGCGCGAGACGCTCGGACTGACCGGCACCAACATCGGCTGCGACACCAGCCAGTGCGGCGCCTGCACGGTGCTCCTCGACGGCAAGGCAGTGAAGTCGTGCACGATGCTCGCGGTCCAGGCCGACGGCGCCTCGATCACGACGATCGAGGGTCTCGCGAAGAACGGCAGGCTCCATCCCGTGCAGGAGGCCTTCCGCGAGAAGCACGGCCTCCAGTGCGGCTTCTGCACGCCCGGCATGGTCCTGACCGCGTGCCACCTCCTCGAGAAGAACCCGAAGCCGTCCGACGCCGACATCCGGCACGGCCTCGAGGGCAACCTGTGCCGCTGCACGGGCTACCAGAACATCGTCGCCGCGGTGAGAGAAGCCGCGGCGCGGATGTAGGGGGCCGCCATGGCATCGAAGGTCTTCGGCTCCTCCGTCAAGCGCAAGGAGGACCCGCGCCTCCTGACGGGGCAGGCGAAGTTCACGGACGACTTCACGCTGCCCCACATGGCCCACCTCGCCGTCGTGCGCTCGCCGTACGCGCACGCGCGGATCAAGGCCATCCGCACGAAGAAGGCCGCCGCGATGGACGGCGTCCTCGGCGTCTTCACCGGCAAGGACATGAAGGACGCGGGCTTCGGCCCGATCCCCTGTGCGTGGGTCGTCCCCGGCTCGAACGCGAAGACGCCGCCATACCCGCCGATCGCGCTCGACGTCGTCCGCTACGTCGGCAATGCCGTCGCGATCGTCGTGGCGACCGACCGCTACGTGGCCCGGGACGCGGCCGAGGCCGTCGAGGTCGACTACGAGCCGATGCCGGTCGTCGTCGACGCGAAGAAGGCGACGGAGAAGGGCAAGCCGCAGCTCCACGCGGACGTGCCGAGCAACCTCGCCTTCACGTGGACGGTCGCGGGCGGCGACGTGGACGCCGCGTTCCGGGCGGCGGACGTGGTCGTCTCGGAGCGGATCGTCAACCAGCGCCTGATCCCGAACGCGATGGAGGCGCGCGCGGCCCTCGCCGACTACCGCTCGGCGACCGGCGAGGTCACGCTCTGGGTGACTTCGCAGAACCCGCACATCGTCCGCTTCCTCCTCTCGCTCGACACCGGCATCCCGGAGCAGAAGATCCGCGTCATCGCCCCCGACATGGGCGGCGGCTTCGGCAGCAAGATCCCGCACTACCCGGAAGACACGATGGCGATCTTCGCGTCGAAGCAGTGCGGCTGCCCCGTGAAGTGGACCGAGACGCGCTCCGAGAACTACCGCGGCACGATCCACGGGCGCGACCACATCCAGGACGTCGAGATGGCCGCGAAGAAGGACGGCACGATCACCGGGATCCGCGCGACCGTCTGGGCCAACATGGGCGCGTACCTCTCGACGGCGTCGACCGGCATTCCGACGATCCTGCACGGGCTGATGCTCTCGGGCGCGTACGACATCAAGAACATCAAGGAGGTCGTCCACGGCGTCTTCACGAACACGACGCCCACGGACGCCTACCGCGGCGCGGGCCGGCCCGAGGCGACGTTCATGGTCGAGCGGCTCGTCGACCTCGTCGCCGCGAAGCTGAAGATGGACCCGGTCGAGATCCGGAAGAAGAACTTCATCCCGCCGTTCACCGACGGCCACGCCGTCGCAACCGGCATCACCTACGACAGCGGCAACTACGTCGGCGCGCTCGACAAGGCGCTGCAGATGCTCGATTACAAGGCGCTCCGCGCGAAGCAGGCGGAGCTCCGGAAGAAGGGCGAGCACATCGGCGTCGGATTCTCGACGTACGCGGAGATCTGCGGCCTCGGCCCGTCGGCGGTCGCCGGCGCGGTCGGATTCGGCGGCGGGCTCTGGGAGAGCGCGATCGTGCGCTTCCATCCCTCCGGGAAGGTGAACGTCTTCGTCGGCATCCAGCCGCACGGCCAGGGTGAGGAGACGACGTTCGCCCAGATCGTCTCGAGCGAGCTCGGCGTGCCGGTCGAAGACGTCGAGGTCTTCCACGGCGACACCGGGCAGACGCCGATGGGCTGGGGAAGCTACGGCAGCCGGTCGACGCCGGTGGGCAGCGGCGCGCTGATGGGCGCGATCGTCAAGATCCGCGACAAGGCGAAGATCGTCGCCGCGCACCTCCTCGAGGCGTCGGTCGACGACGTCGAGTACGCGGACGGAAAGTTCGCGATCAAGGGCGCGCCGTCGAAGGCGAAGACGATCCAGGACATCGCGTTGATGGCGAACGTCGCGTGGAACTACCCGAAGGGGCTCGAGCCCGGGCTCGAGGCGTCGGCGTTCTTCGACCCGTCGAACTTCGTGTACCCGTTCGGCGCGCACGCGGCCGTCGTGCGGGTCGACGTCGAGACCGGCGAGGTCCGGCTCGAGCGGTACGTCGCGGTCGACGACTGCGGCCGCGTCATCAACCCGATGATCGTCGAGGGCCAGATCCACGGCGGCGTCGTCCAGGGAATCGGACAGGCGCTGTGGGAGGGCGCGGCGTACGACGACTCCGGCCAGCTCCTGACCGGCTCGATGATGGACTACGCGGTGCCGAAGGCCGACGCATTCCCGCTCTTCGAGCTCGCGATGACCGAGACGCCGACGAAGGTGAACCCGCTCGGCGTCAAGGGCATCGGCGAGACGGGAACGATCGCCTCGACGGCGGCCGTCTACAACGCGGTCATGGACGCGCTGGCGCCATTGGGTGTCACGCAGATCGACATGCCGCTGACGCCCGAGCGCGTGTGGCGCGCCGTCCGGGACGCGCGGAGGTAGAGCGATGTATTCCGAGAGTTTCGAATACTTCCGGCCGAAGACGCTCGCCGAGGCCTCCGCGCTGCTGAAGAAGCACAAGGGCGCGCGCGTGCTCGCCGGCGGCCACAGCCTGCTGCCCGCGATGAAGTTCCGCCTCGCGACGCCGAAGGCGCTCGTCGACATCGGCGTGATCAAGGGGCTCTCCGGGATCGCGGCGAAGGGCAAGTCGATCGCGATCGGCGCGATGACGGTCCATGCGGAGGTCGCGGCGTCGAAGCTGCTCCAGAAGTCATGCCCCCTGCTGCCCGAGGCGGCGGCGCAGATCGGCGACGTGCAGGTGCGCAACCGCGGCACGATCGGCGGCTCGATCGCCCACGCGGATCCGGCGGCGGACTACCCCACCGCGCTCGTCGCCCTCGGGGCGACGGTCGTCGCGCGAGGCCCGCGCGGCGAGCGCAAGATTCCGGCCGAGGAGTTCTTCGTCGACCTGTTCACGACGGCGCTGAAACCGGGCGAGATCGTGACGGCGGTCCTGGTGCCGATCTCCGCGAAGGGCTCGGGCGCCGCGTACTTCAAGCACCCGCACCCCGCGTCGCGCTACGCGGTCGCGGCGGCCGCGGCGGCCGTGGACGTGACGAACGGCGTCTGCTCCCGCGCGAGCCTGGTGATCGGCGGCGTCTCGGCGACGCCGGTGCGCGTCCTCAAGGCGCAGGACGCGCTCGTCGGGAAGAAGCCCGATGCGGCGTCGATCGCGGCGGCGGCGGCGCAGGTGGAGGCGCTGGTTCCGGACCCGATGGGCGACGTGTACGCCTCGGGCGAGTTCCGCGTCCACCTCGCGTCGGTGCTCGCGAAGCGGGCGCTGGCGGCCGCGTTCGAGAGGGCGAAGAAGGGGTAGTTTCCGCGCCGACTCGCGATGGCGTTCCGCCGACGGGCGGACGATAATCCCTCTGCCATGCGCGACGTTCTCGACGACATCGAGCGGTGGCGCTCGGAGGGGAAGCCCGTCGCGCTCGCGACGGTCGTCGCGACATGGGGGTCCGCGCCCCGGGCCGTGGGCGGGAAGATGGCCGTCGCCGAGGGGCGGAAGATCGCGGGGTCCGTCTCCGGCGGCTGCGTCGAGAACGCGGTCGCCGAGGCGGCGGGCAACGTGCTGGAGACCGGGAAGGCACGCCTGCTCAAGTTCGGCGTCTCCGACGACACGGCGTGGAGCGTCGGCCTCGCGTGCGGCGGCGCGATCGAGGTCTTCGTCGAGCCGCTCGACGAGAAGACCCACGGCGTGGTCCGCGACGCGCTGCTTGCGGAGCGATCCGTGGCCATCGCGACGATCATCCGGGGGCCCGGGGACGCCGTGGGGCGCAAGCTCGCCATCTCCGCCGACGGCCGCACCGCCGGGGATCTCGGCGACGCGATCGATCGCGAGACGCGGAACGCGTTGACCGACGGCCGCAGCCGCCGCGTGTCGATCGGCGAGGACGAGATCTTCGTCGACGTGCTCCTCCCCTCTCCGCGCCTGGTCGTCGTCGGCGGCGTGCACATCGCGGTCGCGCTCGTGAAGCTCGCGAGGACGCTCGGCTGGCGCACCGTGCTCGTCGATCCGCGGGAGGCCTTCGGCAATCGCTCGCGCTTTCCCGACGTGGACGACATCGTCTGGGAATGGCCGGACGCGGCGCTTCGCAGGCTGGCCTTGAACGAGAACACGGCGGTCGCCGTGCTGACCCACGATCCCAAGCTCGACGACCCGGCGGTCTCGGCGGCGCTGGCGAGCCCCGCCTTCTACGTGGGCGCGCTCGGCAGCGCCCGCACGCAGGAGAAGCGGCGGAAACGTCTCCTCGCCGCCGGCCTCACGGAGGAGCTTCTCGCGCGCCTCCACGCGCCGATCGGCCTCGACCTCGGCGGCCGCGCGCCGGAGGAGATCG
>Ga0335076_10006038_pt1 | contig 12218 bp, 11 predicted proteins | sample Lox_Sample_25_FD_206717 | JGI IMG/M metagenome (GOLD analysis project Ga0335076, IMG submission 206717) | Soil microbial communities from Loxahatchee National Wildlife Refuge, Florida, United States - Lox_Sample_2.5 | ecosystem: Environmental > Terrestrial > Soil > Wetlands | place: USA...
CGACGGCGAGGCCGGCGAAAATGACGTAGCGAGTACTGCGACTCATGAAGACAGGCACCCTAGGGCAAAAGCCGCTCCGCGGCAAAGAGCTGTTGCACCGCTTCGCGCTCTCGGATCAGCATCGCGTCGGCGCCGGAAACCATGACCTCGGCAGGCCGCGGGCGCGTATTGTAGTTGGAGCTCATCACCATGCCGTAGGCGCCGGCTGACATCACTGCAAGCAGGCTGCCAGGGCGCACGGCGAGGCGCCGCTCCCGGGCGAGAAAATCCGCGCTCTCGCAGACCGGGCCTACCACATCGTAAACACCGGGCTGCGCGCCAGATTCCGCCTCGCGCACGGCACGCACCTCGTGCCAGGCGTCGTACAGGGCCGGGCGGATGAGGTCGTTCATCGCGGCATCGACCACCGCGAAATTCTTCGCTTCGCCAGCCTTCAGGTATTCCACCCGAGTCAGCAGCACGCCCGCGTTGCCGACGATCGCGCGGCCCGGGTCGAGCAGCACGGTCTCCTTGCGCGCGCCGAGCGCATCCAGCGCGCCGTGTACGAACGCGGCGATCGGCGCCGGCTCCTCGCCATCGCGGTAACCGATGCCCATGCCGCCGCCCAGGTCGATGTGCGAGAGCGCGATGCCCGCGCGTTCGAGGCGCTCTGCGAGCGCCACGATGCGTTTCGTGGCAGCGACGAAGGGCGCGCTGTCGGTCATCAGCGAGCCGATGTGAAAGCCGAGGCCGCAGACGCGCAGCTGCGGCAAGCGCGCTGCCTCGCGATAGAGCCGCTCGGCGTCGGCATAGGCGATGCCGAACTTGTTCTGCTTCAGGCCGGTGGAGATGTACGGATGGGTCTTTGCATCGACGTCGGGATTGACGCGGAACGCCACCGGCGCGCGCACGCCCAGCTCGACCGCGACCCGGCTCACGCGCGCGAGTTCGGCCTCGGATTCCAGGTTGAGCGAGCGCACGCCCGCGGCGAGTGCCTGGCGAATCTCCGCTTCGGACTTGCCGATGCCGGAAAACACGACCTTCGCCGGATCGCCGCCCGCAGCGAGCACGCGCGCGAGCTCGCCGCCGGAGACGATGTCGAAGCCCGCACCGAGACGTGCCATCAGCTGCAGCACGGCGAGGTTGGAGTTGGCCTTCACCGAGTAGCAGACCAGCGACGGCCGGCCCGCGAGCTCGTCGGTGAATTCCCGGTAGGCGCGCTCGATGGCGGCGCGCGAGTAGACGTAGCACGGCGTGCCGAAACGCCTCGCAACCTCCTCGAGCGAGACCTGCTCGGCGCACAGCACACCGCCGGCGTAGGCGAAAGCCATCGGCGGCTACTTCTTCGCGCCGTCCGCGCTGTCGTCCTCGCCGGCGTCCTTTGGATACGGCACGGGCTTGTAGGGCTCGGGCTTTGGCGGCTTGACGCCCGCGGGAGGGCTTTCGCGGAAGTACAACTGCCCTTTCTGGCCGCAGCCGGCGGCGAGCGCAGCGAGCAGCAGTAGGAGAAGGGCTGAGCGCATCAAGTCTATGAAACGGCGGCTAAAATGGCCATGTTAGCAGGAACCGACCGGATGACCGATAGCGAATTCGAGAAACTTGCGGGCGCCGCGCTCGCCGCGCTGGAGCGGGCGTTCGAAGCGAACGCGCCCGACGCAGACGTGCAGGTAAAGGCCGCCGGCGTGCTCGAAGTCGAGTTCGACGACGGTTCGAAGATGATCATCAACCGGCACGCGGCCGCGCGCGAGATCTGGGTCGCGGCCGTTTCCGGCGGCTTTCACTTCCGCCACGACGGCGGCGCCTGGCGCGATACGCGCGACGGCACGGAGTTGTTCGCGGCGGTCTCCCGGCTCGCCTCGGAACAGGGTGGCAAGCCGGTAGTGCTCGGCGCCGGCTAGGTCGGCGGTCGCTCGGCGGGCGCAGGGGCGTCGCCCTTGTCGTCCCGGGCCGGCGCGAACTCCCGGTAGAAGTACTCCGAGCCGCGGCTGTCGGCCGGCGCCGCCGGATCGGCGTCGATGCGCGCCGCCACCACGCCCGGAGGCACGGTGCGCTGCGCCTCCGGGACGCCCTTGAGCACCTTGCCCATGTACTCGATCCAGATCGGCAGCGCCACGCGGCCGCCCGTCTGGTTCTTGCCGAGCGTCTTGGGCTGGTCGAAGCCGAGCCAGGCGATGCCGACCAGCGTGGGCTGGTAACCGCAGAACCAGCCGTCGACGAAGTCGTTGGTGGTCCCGGTCTTGCCCGCGAGGTCGTGCCGGCCCAGTTTCGAGGCGCTCGCCGCGGTGCCGTAGCGCGTCACGTCCTGCAGGATCGAATCCATGGTGAAGGCGTTGCGCGCGTCGATGACGCGCAGCGCTTCCTCGCCGGCGAGCGCGGGATGGGCGACGCCGAGCTCGTTGCCGCGGTCGTCGACGATTTTCTGGATGAAGTGCGGTTGGATCAGGTAGCCGCCATTGGCGAACACCGCGTAGGCGCGCGCCATCTGCAGCGGCGTCGCCGCGCCCGCGCCCAGCGCCATCGTGAGGTACGGCGGGTGCTTGTCGGCGTCGAAGCCGAATCGTGTGACGTAGTCCTGCGCGTATTTCGGGTCGATGCTCTGGAGGATGCGGATCGACACCATGTTCTTTGACTTCGCGAGCGCCGTGCGCAGCCGCATCGGTCCCTCGAACTTGCCGTCGTAGTTCTTCGGTTCCCAGCGCTGGCTGCCGGTGATTTCCGCCTCGACCACGATCGGCTCGTCGGCGATGACGGTCGCCGGCGTGAAGCCCTTTTCCAGCGCCGCCGAGTAGATGAAAGGCTTGAACGAGGAGCCGGGCTGGCGCCAGGCTTGCGTGACGTGATTGAACTTGTTGCGCTGGAAATCGAAGCCGCCGATGAGCGCGCGGATCGCGCCGTTGCCCGGATCGAGGGACACGAACGCCGCTTCGACTTCCGGCAGCTGCGCGACCTGCCAGTTCTTCTTTTCGTCCTTCTGCACGCGCAGAATCGCGCCGCGGCGGATGCGTCGTTGCGGCGGCGCCTTTTCCTCCAGCGCGCGTGCCGCGAAGCGCAAGCCTTCGCCCGCGAGCGTGATCACGTCGCCACTGCGCAGCGCGACTTTCACTTCGCGCACGCTCGCCGCAAGCACCAGGGCCGCCTTCAGGTCGTCGACGTCGCCGTGCTCGGCGAGCGCGTCTTCGATGTCGTCGTCGGTCGCGTTCGCCGGCAGCTCGGCAAAGGCCTCCGGGCCGCGGTAGCCCTGGCCCCGGTCATAGGCGAGCACGCCGCGCCGGATCGCGTCGTAGGCGGCTTCCTGGTCGGCTTTGCGTACCGTGGTGTACACCCGGAAGCCCTTGGTATAGGCCTCTTCCGGGTACTGCTCGAAGATCGCCTGGCGCACCATTTCGGCGAGAAATTCGCCATGAAGCCCTGCAAAATCATCGACATCCCTACGGACCGGAAGCGGCGCCTTACTTGCATCCTCAAGCTGTTGCTCGCTGATGTGCCCCAATTCCTTCATGCGCCGCAGCACGTATTGCTGCCGCTGTCTGGCGCGTTGCGGATTTGCAACAGGGTTGTACGCGGAAGGCGCTTTCGGCAACCCTGCCAGCACCGCCGCCTCCCCAAGGGTCAGTTTGTCGAGCGCTTTACCGAAGTAGATCTGCGACGCTGCCGCAAAACCGTAGGCGCGCTGGCCCAGGTAAATCTGGTTGATGTACAGCTCGAGGATCTGGTCCTTGCCGAGGTTGTTTTCGATCTTAAAGGCGAGCAGCGCTTCGTACAGCTTGCGCGTCAGCGTCTTCTCGGAAGACAGGAAGAAATTGCGCGCCACCTGCATGGTGATCGTGCTCGCGCCCTGGCGTTTTCCCCCCTGAGTCAGGTTCGCGTAAGCGGCACGCAGCACGCCCAGATAGTCGATACCGGTGTGCTGGTAGAAGCGCTCGTCCTCGGCCGCGAGAATTGCCTGCTTGAGCACCTCCGGCACTTCCTTCATGGTGACCAGCAGGCGCCGCTCTTCGCCGAATTCGCCGATCAGCGCGCCCTCCGCGGTGTACACGCGCAACGGGATCTTGGGCTGGTAGTCCGTCAGGGAATCGAGCGAAGGCAGGTTGGGGTAGGCCAGCGCGATCACCAGCCCGGCGAGGCAAGCACCGGCAGTGGCCAGGCCCGCCAGCAGGACCAGCGGAAAAGCCAAAAAACGCAGCCACTTCAAGGTGGTTACGCCAACTCTGGAGGAAAGTTGCAAGGGCGGCGGGACACGGCGCATTATAGACCTCCCCCTACGTGGAGGATTCACTAGACACCCGGGGGAGTTGTTGCTAGCATCTAACGCAAATTCTACGTATCGCGCCTAAGAGGCGATACGCAAAGGGAAAAAGGGATGAACCTCGACTTTTTCAAGCCGAAGGCGCCGCCGTTGTTCGGGCTGGACATCAGCTCGTCCTCGGTCAAGATGCTCGAGATCGTGGACGCCGGCAAAGGCGCCTACCGGGTCGAGCGCTACATCATCGAGGCCCTGCCCAAGGACGCCGTCGTAGACGGCAACATCAACATCCTGGAGGCCGTGGCCGACGCCGTCGGGCGCGGCTACAAGCGCCTCGCTACGCGCACCAAGCACGTCGCCATGGCGGTGCCCTCGGGCGCCGTGATCACCAAGAAGATCATCGTCGCCGCCGGCCTGCGCGAGGAAGAGCTCGAGACGCAGGTGGAGAGCGAGGCCAACCAGTACATCCCGTTCGCGCTCGAAGAAGTGAACCTCGACTTCCAGATCGTCGGGCCCTCGCCCACCAATCCGGAAGAGCAGGAAGTCCTCATCGCGGCGACGCGCAAGGAAAAGGTCTCGGACCGCTACGCGGTTGCCGAGAACGCGGGCCTCAAGCCCCTGGTAATGGACGTCGAGTCCTTTGCGCAGATGTCTGCGCTGCAGCTGGTGATCAAGCAGCTGCCGGGCGGCGGCAACGACCAGAACGTCGCGATCGTGGACGTCGGCGCCAACGTGATGCAGGTCAGCGTGGTGCGAAACGAGCAGTCGGTCTACAACCGCGAGCAGGCGTTTGGCGGCAATCAGCTCACCGCCGACATCGTCTCGCGCTACGGCATGAGCCCCGAGGAGGCGGAGAACGCGAAGCGCTCGGGCGGCTTGCCGGACGACTTCGAGGCAGAGGTGCTGCGGCCCTTCATGGAGAACCTGTCGCAGGAAGTGCAGCGCGCGCTGCAGTTCTTCTTCACGTCGACTTCCTACAACACCGTGGACCACATCCTGCTCGCCGGCGGCTCGGCCGTGATCCCGGGCCTGGACGAGGTGGTGCACACCCGCACGCAGGTGCCGACGGTGGTCGCCAACCCGTTTGGCGCGATGCAGACTTCGCCCAAGATCCAGCTCAAGCGCCTGGTACAGGATGCGCCTTCGCTGATCGTCGCCTGCGGCCTGGCGATGCGTCGCTTCGACCCGGTCTGAGCCAGAGGCGGATGCCGAAATGAGCGCCCGGATCAACCTACTGCCGCACCGCGAGGAGCGGCGCAAGCGTGCCCGCACGCATTTCGGCGTGCTCGCCGCGATGACGGCCGCGCTCGGCCTGGTCATCGTCGGTGCGGTCTGGCTGTTCTACTCCGGGCGCATCAGCAACCAGGAGGACCGCAACCGCTTCCTGAAGACCGAGATCGCCAAGCTCGACAAGGAGATCGACGAGATCAAGGAAGTGAAGGAGAAGATCGAGGCGCTGCTTGCGCGCAAGCGCATCATCGAGACGCTGCAGACCGACCGCGTGCAGACGGTCTACCTGCTCGACGAGCTGGTGCGGCAGATGCCCGAGGGCGTGTTCCTGAAATCGGTCAAGCAGCGCGGATCCAGCGTCGACCTGGTCGGCTACGCGCAGTCGAACGCGCGCGTCTCGACGCTGATGCGCAACATCGAGTCCTCGCCCTGGCTCGCCAATCCGAACCTGATCGAGATCAAGGCGGTGAACCTCGGCAAGATGCGCATCTCCGAGTTCAGCATGAAGCTCGCGCTCAAGCGCCCGGCGGCGCCCGACGCCAAGGCGGCGGCCAAGCCGGCCGCCCCCGAGAAGAAGGGCTAGGCCATGGCGATCAACTTCAACGAAATTGCAGACGATTTCAAGCGCACCAACTGGAAGGATCCGGGCACCTGGACGTTCGCGCCCAAGCTGCTGGTGCTGGTGACGATCCTGGCGGCGATCCCGGTGGCGGGTTATTTCGGCGTCTGGCAGGGCCAGATGGAGGAGCTCGAGAAGGGCCAGGGACAGGAAGTCACGCTGAAGAAGGAATATCTCGACAAGAAGACCCAGGCGATCAACCTCGACCTGCACAAGCAGCAGCTCAGGGAGATCGACACGCAGTTCGGCGCGCTGCTCAAGCAGCTGCCGAACAAGGCGCAGATGGACGCGCTGCTCGTCGACATCAACCAGGCGGGGCTGTCGCGCGGCCTGCAGTTCGAGCTGTTCAAGCCCGCGGGCGCCGAGTCAGCGAAGGAGTTCTACGCCGAGTTGCCGATCACGCTCAAGCTCATCGGCACCTACCACGACATGGGCGGCTTCGCGGCCGACGTCGGACAGCTGCCGCGCATCGTCACGCTGAACGACGTCGCGATCGAGGCGGGCAAGGACGGCAACCTGACGATGGATGTCACCGCGCGCACCTTCCGCTACCTCGACGAGGACGAACTCGCGGCGCAGCGCAAGGCGTCGGCCAAGAAAGGCGGAGCCAAGAAATGAGGAAGCTGCTCGCGATAGCAGGTTGCGTGCTGCTCGCCGCTTGCGGCGGCGAGGAGCAGGGCGAGCTGCGCCAGGAGCTCGCGGCCATGACCAAGGACCTGCGCGGCAAGGTCGATCCGCTGCCGCAGGTGCGTACCTACGAGCCCGTGCCCTACAAGGGAGAAAGCCTGATCGATCCGTTCGTGCCCGGCCGCATCGTCGTCGCGGCGGCGGCCGGCGGCGTTGGCGGCGGCGGCGGCGGCGTGCAGCCCGACCTGAACCGGCCGAAGGAGCCGCTCGAGGCGTTCCCGCTGGATGCGATCCAGATGGTCGGCACGCTCTCGCAGAACAAGGACATGTACGCGCTGGTGCGCGCCGGAACGAACCTGTTCCGCGTCAAGAAGGGCAATTACATGGGCCAGAACTTCGGCCTCATCACCGCCGTCGAGGAATCGCAGATCAACCTGAAGGAAGTCGTCCAGGACAGCGGCGGCGACTGGGTGGAGCGCAGCACTACGCTGCAAATGTCGGAGGCCAAGAAATGAATATGCTCAAACAACTGAAAGCAATGGGCGCGCTGATCGCGGTCTGGATGTTTGCGGCCGCATCGGCATTCGCGCAGAACGCCATCGAAGCCTTTGACGTCGCGCAGCAGGGCGGCAACATCGTCGTGCGCATCGCCACCAAGGAGCCCCTCAAGGCCGTGCCGCCGAGCTTCACGGTGGCCAACCCGGCGCGCATCGTCTTCGATTTCTCCAACACCACCAACGCGCTCGGCCGCAGCGCGCAGGACGTCGGCCAGGGCGAGCTGCGCAGCATGAACCTCGTGCAGGGCTCCGACCGCACGCGGCTGGTGCTCAACCTGCGGCGCTCCGTGGCGCATGAAGTGGCGCTCGACGGCAAGAACATCGTCGTCACGCTGAGCGCGGCGGCGGCGCCTAGCGGCGCTGCGGCGCAGGCGTCGCATTTCGCCGAAAACAAGGGGGATGCCAATCACGCGATCCGCGAGGTCGATTTCCGTCGCGGCGCCGGCGGCGAAGGACGCATCATGGTGGACCTCACCGACACCTCTACCGGCATCGACATCCGCCAGCAGGGCCAGAACATCGTCGTCGAGTTCCTCAAGACCTCGCTGCCGGAGAACCTGCGCCGCCGGCTCGACGTGGTGGACTTTGCCACGCCGGTGCAGACCGTGAACACGTTCCAGCAGGGCGAGAACGTGCGCATGGTGATCGAAGCCAAGGGTCAGTGGGAGCACAACGCCTACCAGACCGACACGCAGTTTGTCGTCGAAGTCAAGGCGGCGGCCCAGGATTCGTCCAAGCTGTCGCAGAAGGGCCGCTATACGGGCGAGAAGCTGTCACTTAACTTCCAGAACGTGGAAGTGCGCGCGGTGCTGAACGTGATCGCGGACTTCACCGACTTGAACATCATCACCAGCGACACGGTGGGCGGCAACATCACGCTGCGCCTGAAGGACGTGCCCTGGGACCAGGCGCTGGACATCATCCTGCAGACGCGCGGCCTCGACATGCGCAAGTCCGGCAACGTGATCTCGATCGCGCCGCGCGACGAGATCGCCACGCGCGAGAAGCTCGCGCTCGAATCGCAGTCGCAGATCAACGAGCTCGAGCAGACGCGCACCGAGGCGTTCCAGATGAACTACCAGAAGGCGGCCGACGTGCAGAAGCTGCTTTCCGACACCAACCAGCGCATGCTGTCCAAGCGCGGCAGCGCGGTCGTCGACGCGCGCACCAACACGCTGTTCGTGCAGGATACGCCGTCGCGGCTGGAGGAAGTGCGCAAGCTCATCGCGCGCATCGACGTCGCGGTTCGCCAGGTGATGATCGAGGCGCGCATCGTCGAGGCGAGCGAGCTGTTCAACAAGAACCTGGGTGCGCGCCTGGGCTACAACGACCTCAATGGCAACAACAGTGTCGGGGCGGGCGGCAACGCGCCGTATCGCTATACCGTGGGCGGCACGCTCGACAATGTCGGTGGGCAAGCAGGAGCCGGCGCGCAAGGCGGCACGCCCAACTTCAACCCGGGCAGTCTGTCGTCGAACCTGCCGGCGGCGGGCCTGAACTCGTTCACGGCGGGCGTGTTCTCGTTCATCCTGTTCAATTCATCGCTGACGAAATTCCTCAACCTGGAAATCTCGGCGCTCGAAGCCGACGGCAAGGGCAAGACGATTTCCAGCCCGCGCGTGCTGACTGCGGATCAGGTCGAGGCCGTCGTCGAGCAGGGCACGGAGATCCCGTACCAGCAGGCGACCTCGTCGGGCGCCACGAGCGTGTCCTTCCGCAAGGCCAACCTGTCACTCAAGGTGAAGCCGCAGATCACGCCAGACGGCAACGTCATCATGACGCTGGACGTCAACAATGACGTGCCCGGTGCTACGACGCCGGCGGGCATCGCGATCACGACGAAGCACGTGAAAACCGAGGTGCTGGTCGAGAACGGCGGAACCGTGGTGATCGGCGGGATCTACAGCCAGCAGGACCGCACCGACAACACGCGCGTGCCGTTCTTCGGCGACCTGCCCTACATCGGCTTCCTGTTCCGCAACCAGGTGAACACCTCGAGCAAGACTGAGCTGCTGGTGTTCATCACGCCGCGGGTCGTGACCGAGCGCATGACCGTGCGCTGACCGGCGCTTCAGGAGCCACAAAACGGCCGGGTTCTCCCGGCCGTTTTGTTTTTGGGCGGGCCCCGACTTCAACTGCGTAGAATGACCGCGTGAGTGCACCAGACGGAAATCTGATCCTCGTCGGCCTGATGGGCGCAGGCAAGACCACAGTCGGCCGGCTGCTCGCGCGCCGGCTGAAGCGCGACTACTACGACTCGGACGAGGAGGTCGAGCGCCGTTGCGGGGTGCGCATCCCGGTGATCTTCGACATCGAGGGCGAAGCAGGCTTCCGTGCGCGCGAGTCGCAGGTGATCGCCGAGCTCTGCGCGCTCGAGGGCATCGTGCTCGCCACCGGCGGCGGCGCGGTGCTCGCCGAGGAGAACCGCCGCCGCATGGCGGCGCGCGGCACGGTCGTCTACCTGCACGCGCGTCCGGCGCAGCTGTGGCAGCGCGTGCGCCACGACCGCAACCGCCCTCTGCTCGCGACGCCGGACCCGCAGCGGAAACTGGAGGATTTGTACGCAGTACGCGATCCGCTGTATCGCGAGATCGCCGGCATCGTGATGGACACCGGCAAGCAGAGCGTACAAACGCTCGCGCGCGACCTGCTCGCGCGCCTGGAGGCGGCGTGCAAACTCTCCGCCTAGCCCTCGGCGAGCGTTCCTACCCGATCCATATCGGCGCGGGCCTGCTCGGTGATGCCGCCCTGTATGCGCCGTATGTGCAAGGCAAGCGCGTCGCCGTCGTGACCAATCCGGTGGTCGCGGGTTTGTACCTGGAGCGCGTCCAGCAGGCGCTCGCGCAAGCGGGCGCGCAATCTGTGCCGGTGCTCGTCGATGACGGCGAGAAGGCGAAAAGCTGGGCGGTGCTCGACCGGGTGTTCGATGCGCTGCTGGCCGCCCGCCTGGGGCGCGACGGCGTCGTCGTCGCGCTCGGCGGCGGCGTGGTCGGCGACCTCGCGGGCTTCGCTGCCGCGGTCTACCAGCGCGGCATCCCGTTCCTGCAGGTGCCGACGACGCTGCTCGCACAAGTGGATTCGTCGGTCGGCGGCAAGACCGCGATCAACCACGCACGCGGCAAGAACATGGTCGGCGCCTTCCACCAGCCGCTCGCGGTCATCGCGGACGTGGCCAGCCTGGACACGCTGCCGGAGCGCGAGCTGCGCGCCGGCATCGCCGAGGTGATCAAGCACGGCTTCATCCTCGACCTCGCGTTTGTCGATTGGCTCGAGGCGAACATCGAGAAGCTGCTCGCGCGCGAGCGCGCCGCACTCGAGCACGCGGTGCGGCGCTCCTGCGAGCTAAAGGCGCAGGTGGTGGCGGCCGACGAGCGCGAGTCCGGGCTGCGCGCGATCCTGAACTTCGGCCACACCTTCGGCCATGCGATCGAGGCAGGCGCCGGCTACGGCGAGTGGCTGCACGGCGAGGCGGTCGCCACGGGGATGGTGATGGCCGCGGAGCTTTCCGCGCGTGCCGGCACGCTCCGCCGCGAGGACGCCGAGCGCGTGAAGCGCCTCATTGCGCGCGCCGGGCTGCCGGTGAAGGGTCCGAGCCTCGGTATCGAGCGCTATCTCGAGCTGATGCAGGTCGACAAGAAAGCGGCGGCCGGGAAAGTCCGGTTCATCCTGCTCGACGGAATCGGCCGCGCGAAGCTGCGTGGTGATCTGGACGACGCTCTAATCCGGGAAAGCATCGCCGCTGCGCTGCAGTAGGGGCGGCAAGGCCGCCAGAGCCTTGTAAGCCCGTAAGTCCACAGGTATATTTCAAGGTTCGCCCTCAATTTTTGTGCGGCGCGGCGAAACCCGCCGAAATGACCTCAGGATCATATAGTTAGGCATGAGCCCGCGATTTCACCCAGTGGCGCAAGGTCTTTACGACCCGGCTTACGAGCACGACGGTTGCGGTGTCGGTTTTGTGGCGCACATCAAGGGCAAGAAATCGCACGCCATCGTCGACCAGGGCCTGACGATCCTGAAGAACCTCAACCACCGCGGCGCGGTGGGCTGGGATCCGAAGCTCTCCGACGGCGCGGGCCTGCTGATCCAGATGCCGGACCGCTTCCTGCGCGAGGAGATGGCCCGGCGCGGGGTGACGCTGCCGCCGGCGGGGCAGTACGGCGTCGGCATGGTGTTCCTGCCGCGCGACCCGGCGAGCCGCTTCGCCTGCGAATACGAAATCGAGCGCGCCATCAAGGACGAGGGCCAGCTGCTGCTCGGCTGGCGCGACGTGCCCGTGGATCACAGCGACCTCGCCGAGCCCGCCAAGCAGCTCGAGCCCGTGATCCGCCAGGTGTTCATCGGCCGCGGCGCCGGCGTCACCGTGACCGACGCGCTGGAGCGCAAGCTCTACATCATCCGCAAGAGCTCGGGCCACGCGATCCAGGCGCTCAAGCTGGAGCACGGCAAGGAGTTCTACGTGCCGTCGATGTCGGCGCGCACGCTCTGCTACAAGGGCATGCTGCTCGCGCACCAGGTCGGCGAATACTACGTCGACCTCAAGGACCCGCGCGTCGAGTCCGCGCTCGCGCTGGTGCACCAGCGCTTTTCGACCAACACCTTCCCGTCGTGGGACCTCGCGCACCCGTTCCGCATGATCTGCCACAACGGCGAGATCAACACGGTGCGCGGCAACGTGAACTGGATCCGCGCGCGCCAGGGCGCCATCTCCAGCCCCGTGCTGGGCGACGATCTGGCCAAGATCTGGCCGCTGATCTATCCCGGCCAGTCGGACTCGGCGTCCTTCGACAATGCGCTCGAGCTGCTCGTGATGGGCGGCTACTCGATCGCGCACGCGGTGATGATGATGATTCCCGAGGCCTGGGAGAACCACACGCTCATGGACCCGGCGCGGCGCGCGTTCTACGAGTACCACGCCGCGATGATGGAGCCCTGGGACGGCCCGGCCTCGATCGCATTTACCGAC
>Ga0335076_10006039_pt1 | contig 12213 bp, 12 predicted proteins | sample Lox_Sample_25_FD_206717 | JGI IMG/M metagenome (GOLD analysis project Ga0335076, IMG submission 206717) | Soil microbial communities from Loxahatchee National Wildlife Refuge, Florida, United States - Lox_Sample_2.5 | ecosystem: Environmental > Terrestrial > Soil > Wetlands | place: USA...
GATCATGATCATGGGTCGTTTTGGGCAAATAGCGCCCACTTTGACCCACGATCATGAAACAGCCCGGCACGGGACGGTTCACAGCTGCATCGTCACCTCGACGATCAGGCGGTGGGCAGGCCGGATGGTGGCAGAGTTAGCACGTTCCCGTCTACCTGGCCGAGGCCGAAGGGGCCCCCGTAACCCCTTCGGCCCTGGTCTTGCCTAGTTGAGGACACGCTTGGTGAAGCTGCGGGCGCCCAGGTAGCCGAAGACCACGGTGCCGCCGACGAGCGCGAGCAGCACGGCCCACATCGGCATGTGCTCGAGCGACGGGGTGAGCACGGCCCGCAGCCCCTCGGACATGTACACCATGGGGTTGACCAGCACCGCAATCTGCAGCCAGCGGATATTTTGCAGCGCCGCCCACGGGTAGTAGACGCAGCCGAGCATCGTGGCGGGCAGCAGGATCACCGCGAACAGCATCTGCATCTTGCGCGGGTCCATGACCGTGCCGAGCAGCAGCCCCAGCGCGGCGGTGAGCAGCGACGAGAACACCAGGATCACCGCGAACAGCGCCCAGTTGGTCACATGCACGTGCGGAGCCTGGCCCGGCGCGTGCACGAGCAGCACGATCGGGAACACGATGAGCGCGCCGATGAAGGCCTGGACCGCGCCCGCCGTGACCTTCTGGATCGCCAGCACCCGGATCGGCACCGGCGCCAGCGCCCGGTCCTCGATCGTGCGCTGCCAGGAGAACTCCATCACCAGCGGGAACGTCACGGCCATGATCCCCTGCATGAGCAGCATCGAGGCCATCAGGCCCGGGACCAGGATCGTGGCGAAGTTGACGCTGCCCGCGGCCGCCGCCCCGGCCCCGGCCGCGCCGGCCGCGCCGGCGCCGGCGAGCATGAAGCCGCCCCCGATCTTCGGGAACACGTAGGCGAAGACGAAGACGAAGAGCAGCGGCTGCATGACCGCGCGGGTGAAGGTGGCGACGGCGTTGCGCCGCAGCACCCGGAACTCCCGCGCCATCATGGCGCCGAACGTCCTGGCCAGGGTCGGCCGCGGCTCGGGAGCCTCGGAGATCAGGGCCGCGACCTCTGAACTCGTGGGAACCTTGACGCGTTCGGCCATCTCGGCCGGAGCGTTTCGTGTTGTAGTGGTCATCAGAATCGCGGCGTGGAGACCCGGGCTTCAGGCCGGGAGAACACGCGTCTCACCTCCCGTAAATGTCAGTGGCGGTCGATAGTGTGTTCGCATGTCTCGATCTCGCCCGCTCCCCACGCCCGATCGGCGTAGTAGCTGGAATCCGGTGCTCTCAGGGGCGGCGGAGGATGTCAATCGCGGTAATCCCGTCCGGTCAAGCTCAAGAAGACAGTCTCCAGGCTCGGCTTGAGCTGGGTGGCGTCGCGCACGCTCAGCCCGGCGGCCGAGCCGGCCGTCACCAGCTCGCCGAGCACGCCGTCGGGCTCACGGGTGAAGACCCGGACGGAGTCGCCGTCGGCCTCCACCTTGCTGACACCCACCCGGTCGGCGAGGCCGGCCTGCTGGGTCATGCCGTCCGGGACCTTTTCGTCATAGCGGACCGTGATGACCGTTTCCGCGCCCGCGCCGTTCTTGAGTTCGTCCACGGTGCCGGAGGCGAGCACCTCGCCGTGGTCGATTACCGAGATCTGCTCGCACAGCGCCTCGGCTTCCTCCATGTAGTGCGTGGTCAGCAGGATGGTCTGCCCTTCCGCGTGCAGCACGCGGAGGATGTCCCACAGGTTGACCCGGGTCTGCGGGTCCAGGCCCGCGGTGGGCTCGTCCAGGAACAGTACGTCCGGCCGGTGCACCAGGGCCCGCGCGATCAGCAGCCGCTTGGCCTGCCCGCCGGACAAGTCGGTGGACATCGCCTTGCGCCGGTCGGCGAGCCCGAACACCTCGAGCAGCTGGGCCGCGCGGCGCGAGGCCTCACGCAGCCCGAGGCCGAAGAACCGGCTGCGGAACTCCAGGTTCTCCGCCACGGTCAGCTGCATGTCGAGCGTGTTGTTCTGGGTCACCACGCCGATCCGGCGCTTCACCGCGACCGGGTCGGCCACCACGTCTATGCCCGCCACCCAGGCATGGCCCCCGCTGGGCAGCACCAGCGTGGTGAGCATGCCGATGGTCGTGGACTTGCCCGCGCCGTTCGGCCCGAGCAGCCCGAAGAACTGACCGGATCTGACAGACAGGTCGATACCGCGCACCGCGGGCACCTCGCCGCGCGACGACTTGTAGGTCTTGCGCAAATCCTCGGTGCGGATCGCGAGCCCGGCTGCGTCACTCATGATGTCAACTTATGTTGACGTTCGGGCTGTGTCAATTTCGGTTGACGCACCCGGATTCCGCGCCGCGACAGCCTGGCGTCCTGCGTCACTTGCCGCGCTCCCTCCTGATCAGCTCGCTGAAATGCCCGATCATGTCGACGAAGAACTTGCGGATCACCGGCTCGTCGGCCGGGTCCACGAAATCGAAGGCGTCCTGCCAGTGCGGGCCGGCCATCGAGTGGTACTCCTCGCAGACCCAAAATATCTGCATGCCGCGCGACCGGGCATGCCGCGCGACCGGGCCATCCCGCGCGACCGGGCCATCCCGCGCGACCGGGCCATCCCGCGCGACCGGGCATGCACTGAGGGGTGCGATGCGGATCACAGGCGCTGAGGGGGGTGCGGGGTGCGGGGGGTGCGGCCGCTGGGCGATGCTGGCATCGGATGAGACTTTCTGAGGCGCTGGTGCTGCTCGCCGCTGGGACACTCGGCGGCATCTTCAGCACGGTGGTGAGCATCGCCTCGCTGGTCACCTACCCGGCGCTGCTGGCGCTCGGGGTGCCGCCGCTCAGCGCGAACATGACCAATACCGTCTCGCTCGTGCTCACCGGGGCCGGGTCGGTCGTCAGTTCCCGGCCGGAGCTGGCCGGCCAGGGCCGGCGCGTGATCCGGCTCGGGATCGTCACCGCGCTCGGCGGCGGGGCCGGCGCAGCCGTGCTGCTGCTCAGCCCGGCGAGCACCTTCACGGTCGTGGTTCCGGTGCTGATCGGCGGAGCCTCCCTGGTGCTCCTGCTCCAGCCCAGGATCAAGCGGCTCGCGCCGTCCGCCGACGGCGAGAGCCGGCTGGCCCACGGCGTGGCACTGTTCGCGGTGGCGATGTACGTCGGTTACTTCGGCGCCGCCGCGGGGGTCCTGCTGCTCGTGGTGCTGAGCACCATGATCAGCGAATCGCTGGTCCGGGTGAACGCGGTGAAGAACGCCGTCTCCGGGGCGGCGAACGCCACGGCGTCGGTATGCTTTGCGCTGTTCGGCGACGTCAGGTGGGAGTTCGTCGCACCGCTCGCGGCGGGTTTCCTGATTGGCGGCTGGATCGGGCCCAAGATCGCCCGCCGGCTGCCGGCCGGGCCGTTCCGGGTCATCGTCAGCCTGTGCGGCATCGGCCTCGCGGTGCGGCTTGGCGTCAGCGCGTATCACTGACGCTGGCGACACGACCGCCAAAGTGCGGTAACAACGCTCATTGCGGTAATGGTCATGGCAAAATTGATTCATATATCAGGCCAGAGTGCATTACTCTGTGCCAGTGAGTTGGTACCGGGGGTGAGATCCAACTCCGGTACCCACGGCGGTGGTCAACCTCGCCGGAGTCGCGGTTACCCGGCCCGTGTGTAAGGCGGTACCGGGACGGGCGGTTCCGGCGCGGGGGCAGTAGGGAGTACCAGGCATGGTAGCGGTGATCGTCATTGCCATTATTGCCGTCAGCTACATCGTCTCGACGCGCATCCATCCGCTCAGGAAGTGCCCGACCTGCAATATGTCCGGCCGGCACTTCGGCGCCATCTACAAGGGCGGATACCGGCGCTGCCGACGCTGCGACGGCAGCGGCCGCCGCGACCGGATCGGCACCAAGGTCTTCTGGGGCGGGACCAACCACACGGGGATCTTCCCCAAGAAGTAGGGCCACGGGAGTAGCCGCCAGCGCGACCCCGCCCGCGCTCCGTCCCGGCGCTCCCCTCCCCCGGCCTCCCCCGGCCTTCCCCGGCCTTCCCGCAGGGCAACGCCCTGCCACTGGCCTCCGCCGCGGCACCGCGCCGCTACGGGGTGACGATGACCTTGCCGACGGCGCCGCCCTCGGCGGCCTCGTGCGCCGCGGCGATGTCGGCCAGCGGGAACGTGCGCACCGGCAGCCCGGTGAGTTCGCCCGCGGCCAGCGCGGCCGTGATGTCGGCGGCCGCCTGCTCGAGCACGTCCCTCGGCACGCCGTAAAGCAGGACGAACTCGAGGGTCAGGTTGGCGGTCATGCAGGCCCGCACCGGCAGCGCCGGGTCGGCGGGTTCGGCCGCGTAGGTCACGATCGTGCCGTGCGGCCTGAGCACCGCCAGGTCGAGCTTGAGGTTGGCGCCGAGCGCCAGCTCGACGATCCTGTCGACGGGACCGAGCGCCTTGATCCGGTCCGCCGCGTCCGCCGCCCGGTAGTTGACCACCAGGTCCGCGCCCGCCTTCTCGGCCAGCGCCGCCTTCTCCGCGCTGCTCACGGTGGCGACGACACGAGCCCCGCCCCGTTTGGCCAATTCAATGGCGAAGTGGCCGACGGCCCCGGCACCTCCGGCCACCAGTACGGTCCGGCCGTGCACCGGCCCGTCACGGAACAGGCAGTAGTGCGCCGTCGTCGCCGGCACGCCCAGCGAGGCACCGAGCTCGAACGATACGCCGTCGGGCAGCGGCACCGCCTGCCGTTCCGGCACCACGGTCCACTCGGCGGCGGTGCCCCACGCACGGCCGGCCGTCGCGAGGAACAGCCAGACCCGCTGGCCGGCGCGGCCGGGGTCCACCCCCGGGCCGGCCGCCTCGATCACTCCCGCGCCGTCGTGGTGCGGAATCTGGAACTCGTCGATGGGCCGCGGCACCGCCCCGGACCTGGCCTTGTAGTCGGTGGGGTTGACGCCGGAGGCGTACACCCGGACCAGGACCTCGCCCGGTCCAGGTTCGGGCCGACCGACCTCCTCGACGCGGAAGACGTCGGCCGCTTTCCCCGTGTCCCGGTACAACGCTGCTCTCATGGGGGCAGCGTAGCTCCTTTCGAACCCTCCGTAAGATCGCGGATCATGGAACAGGGGGTTCCCGGCCGGACGGGCGGACCGGTTCTGTGACGGGGCTCGGCACCCGGAAGCTGGGCGCGGACAGCGCGGTGACGGACGATAACCGTTTATTACATTAGGGTAACTAAGACCTGCTCGCGACGGTCGCGAAACCCGGCAAGGTCCGCCCACGACCACCCCAGGGATCGCCGTTCACAGGAAATCCCCAGCTCAGCCCGGTGACTTCTGAACAAGTTTGGAGCGTTTACCTCTGGTACTGTCGCACCTTGTCGATCACAATTGGGTATCAAGTTGTGGAGTCAAAAGGATTTAAAAGCCTCGAAGCGGCCGGATTCGGACATAGTGAAGCGGGTGACCTGGCCAGGTGCTGTTGCGAGCGGGGCGGCGACACAGACGTTATCCAGACGTCCGCGACGCGGGAAACGTGCGGCCCGATAACGGTGACCAGGGCGGGCGGTCGCATCGGACCTCCCGGTGGCCGACCCGGGCGGCCTTGCTCACCGCGCTTGCCGTCGGCGCGGTGATGACGCTGACCCCGGCCAGCGGCGCCGCCGGCGACATCGCCACCGGCTTCGTGCGGGCCGTCCGGCATCTGAACGCGCCCTCGCACAACGGCCAGGCGTTCGCCGGAACCCCGGCGGTCGGGGCGCTGTTCACTGCCTCGGGGGGCAAGCTCGGGCAGCATTTCTGCACGGCGAGCGTGATCAACAGCCCCCACGGTGACCTCGCGATCACCGCCGCGCACTGCGTGACCGGCACGTCGGGCACCATCGACTTCGTGCCCGGATACGACAAAGGCTCGACCCCTTACGGGGTGTGGATGGTGACCAAGGTCTACGTCGACCAGGCGTGGCGCTCCTCGTACGGCGCCGACGACGACTTCGCCATCCTGCGGATCGGCCAGCCGGGGTCGACAGAGCCGATCGAGGACGAGACCGGCGCGGAGGAACTCGCCACCGGCACCCCGGCCAGCCACCAGCAGGTACAGGTGGTCGGCTACCCGAGCGCCACGAGCCAGCCCGTCACCTGCCGGAACTGGCTCAAGGAGCCGATGGCCGGCCAGCTCGAGTTCGACTGCGGCGGCTACCCCGACGGGACGAGCGGTGGCCCGTTCCTCAGCAAGGTCAACCAGACGACCGGTCAGGGCACGGTGATCGGCGTCATCGGCGGGTACCAGCAGGGCGGCGACACCGACGCGGTGTCCTACTCGGCCGTGCTGGGTCCGAGCGCCGCGGCCCTGTACAAGACCGCGGTAGCTGGCGGCTAGAAAGCCGCCGGCGGGGGGACGATGGCGTCGATCTCGGCTAGTTCGGCTGCCGACGGGCTCCAGTCGGCCGCGGCCGCGTTGGCCTTGACCTGCTCGGCGCTGGTGGCTCCGGCGATCACCGACGAGCAGCCCGGCTGAGCGGCCAGGCCGCCGATCGCGGTCTCCAGGAGGGTGGCGCCGTGCTCCTGTGCCCAGGCGATCAGCGCCTCGACCTTGGCCAGCTTCTCTTCGGTCACGTAGCTCTGACGGCCGGCCAGCCTGGTCCCGGCCGGGATCGGCTGACCCTGCCTGACCTTGCCGGTTAGCAGGCCGTTGGCGAGCGGGAAGTACGGCAGCACGCCCAGACCGAAGTGCCTGGCCGCCGGGACGACCTGGGCTTCGGCCTGGCGTTCAAGCAGCGACCAGTGATTCTGCGCGGAGACGAACGGGGTGTGGCCGTTCCGGACTGCGAGGTGCGCGGCGTCGGCCAGCTGCCAGCCGGAGAAGTTCGAGTGGCCGATATACCTGACCTTGCCCTCGGTCACCAGCTCGTGCAGCGCGGCGAGGGTCTCCTCGACCGGGGTCACCGGGTCCGGGACGTGCAGCTGGTACAGGTCGATGTAGTCGGTGCGCAGCCGGCGCAGCGACCCGGTGACCGCGCGCCGTAGGTAGGCGCGCCCGCCCCTGGCGCCGGCCGCCGGCCCGTACCCCAAATCCACGCCGCGGCCGCCGAACTTCGTGGCCAGCACTACCTGCTCGCGACGCGAGCCGAGCACCTCGCCCAGGGCGCGCTCGGAACCCCCGCCACCGCCGTACGTGTCCGACGTGTCGAGCAGGGTGATCCCGGCGTCGATAGACGCATCCACCACCGCGCGCGTCGCGGCCACGTCGAGGCGGCCGAAGTTGTTGCAGCCGAGCCCGACGACAGACACCAGCAGTCCCGACTGTCCCAGGGGCACGTAGCGCATATCCCCATCCTAGGGACGGCCCGGCCAGTGGCCGACTACGGGCCGGGCCGTCGCCGCGCCGGGCGCCGGATGACCTCGCAGATTCCGCCCGCGACGGTCTGAACCGCGGCCGACGGCCCTGGCTGCCCTCCCCGGGCCGCCGCGGCGCGGACATCATCGCTGGCTGGACCGGTACCTGACGGACGACCGCGGATGGCTGCCCGCCATCCCGGCCTAGCGGTCAGCCGCTCTTGCGGCGGAAGGAGCGGCGGCCCGAGGCCGGGCCATGGGACCCGTGCACCTTGCCGGTGTGGTCCGCGCCTTCGGCTCTGGCCTGGGTGCCGCGCTTGCGCGCGAGCGCCTCGCGGAACTTGCGCTTCATCTCATCGAGTTCTGGATCGGCCCTGGCAACCTCAGGGGCGGCGGCCTCGTCCCCGGCGGCCTCGTCCCCGGCGACCTCGTCCCCGGCGACCTCGCGGGCCTGCGGGGCTTTCGGGGTCTTCGGGACGGGCCGACCGGGGGACGCCTCGGTTCCGGATTGCTCGACGGCCATACGGACCTCCTGGGGCATCGACATACCTACACAGCCTCGCACACCCGGGCCGGTTTGATCGAGCCGGAATCCGGCCGGCACCCGGGGAGCCCGATAATGGCCGGTGTGGCGCGACGAAGGGAACCGGCCGGGGATCTGGTGGCGACCGGGAGGGCCGAGCTGCTGCGGGACGCCGACCGGCCGGCGGCGTGGATGCTGCTGATCGACGGGGTGCCGCAATCACATGTGGACCTAGACGACCCCGGCTACCTGGACTTCGAGTACATCAGGCGGCTCGGCCACGTGCTCGACACGGCGGCGCCCGCGGGGCAGCCGCTGCGCGTGCTGCACCTGGGCGCCGGGGCGCTCACGCTGGCCCGGTACGTGGCCGCCACCCGGCCCGGCTCGCCGCAACTGGCCGTAGAGGTCGACGCCGTACTGGTGCACATGATCCGGCTGCGGCTGCCGCCGCGCAATCCGCGGCTCCGGGTGCGCGTCGGCGACGCCCGGGCGGAACTAGAGAGGCTGGCCGCGGGCCGCCACGACGTGGTGATCGCGGACGTGTTCGCGGGCGGCCGCACGCCGGCCCACCTCACCTCGGCGGAGTTCTGGGCCGCGGCCCGCCGCGTGGTGCGCGGCGGAGGCGTCGTCGCGGCCAACGTGGCCGACGGGGCGCCGCTCGCGCACGCCCGGGCGCAGGTCGCGACGGCACAGGCGGTCTTCCCGCACGCCTGCCTGATCGCGGACGCCGCGGTGCTGCGCGGCCGGAGGTTCGGCAACCTGGTGCTGGTGGCAAGCTTCGCACCGCTTCCGGTTGACGCGCTCATCCGGCGGGCGGCCGGGGATCCGATGCCCGGGCGGGTGCTGCACGGCCCGGACCTGACGCGCTTCACCGGCGGGGCCAAGCCGGTGACGGACGCGACAGCCACCCCCTCCCCCGCCGCCCCGCCGGGCGTGTTCGCGTCCTAGCCAGATACCCCTGTGGACGGTGGTACGCCAGCGTGCCATGGTGGGCCCAGCGTGAGAAATACCGGGGAGGAATTGGGGTTGAGGGATTAGGGATTAGGGATTAGGGATTAGGGATTAGGGATTAGGGATCGCACGGGGCCTGGCTCCTGGGAGTCGACGGCGGCGAGCATGCCGCGGCAGATCAGGGCGAGGTCCTCGTCGCCAGTCACGTAGGGCGGCATGGTGTAGATCAGGTCGCGGAACGGCCGCAGCCACACCCCGGCGCGGACGGCGGCGGCGGTGGCCGCGGCCACGTCGACGTCGCGGGTCAGCTGGACCACGCCGATGGCACCGAGCACCCGGACGTCGGCCACGCCGGGCCGGCCCCGGGCCGGCGCCAGGCCGGCCTCGAGCCCGGCGGCCAGCCGGTCCACCGCGGACTGCCAGCCGCCCGGGTACCACTCCCGGCCGGACAGCACCGACAGCGAGGCCAGGGCCAGCGCGCAGGCCAGCGGGTTCGCCATGAACGTGGGCCCGTGCGCCAGCACGGGCACTGAGCCCGAGGAGATCCCCGCGGCCACGGCCGGCGTGCACAGCGCGGCCGCCAGCGACATGTACCCGCCGGTCAGCGCCTTGCCCACGCACATCACGTCGGGGCTGACCCCGGCGTGCCCGGCGGCGAACAGCGACCCGCTCCGGCCGAACCCGGTGGCGATCTCGTCGAAGATCAGCAGCACGTCGTGCGCGCTGCAGGCCTCGCGCAGCACCCGCAGGTAGCCGGGGTCGTGGAAGCGCATCCCGCCGGCGCCCTGGACCACGGGCTCCACGATCACCGCCGCCAGCGAGCCGGCATGCTCCTCGATCAGCCTGGTCAGCGCGGCGGCGTAGCCAGGCTCCACCCCGGCGGCGAAGCCGGCCGGCGGCACCGGGGCGAACACCTGGCGGCCTACCACGCCGTCCCACAGGGCGTGCATGCCACCCTCGGGGTCGCACACCGACATGGCCATGAACGTGTCGCCGTGGTATCCGCCGCGCCAGGTCAGCAGCCGCCGCTTGGCCGGGCGGCCGGCCGAGCGCCAGTACTGCAGGCACATCTTGACCGCGACCTCGACCGAGACCGAGCCCGAGTCGCACAGGAACACGTGCTCGAGCCCGGCCGGGGCCATCGCGACCAGCCGCTGGCACAGCCGCACCGCGGGCTCGTGGGTCAGCCCGCCGAACATTACGTGGCTCATCCGCCCCAGCTGGCGCGCGGCGGCCTCGTCCAGCGCCGGGTGCCGGTAGCCATGGATGGCCGCCCACCACGACGACATGCCGTCGACCAGTTCGGTGCCCGGGTCGGCCAGGCGGAGCCTGACCCCGGACGCCGACTCCACCACCAGCGGGGCCAGCCGGCCCGGCATCGGGCCGTACGGATGCCACACGTGCCTGCGGTCGGCCTCGAGAAGGTCGAGGTCAAGACCTTCGGGCCGAACGGAGCCGGGTGACACGCTCAGCGCCGGTGCCCGCTCCGGGCGGGATGGCGCCCGGCCCGGCCTTCTTTCCTGGCCGCGCCATCTCGTTTGGCCCGGACCCGGACGGAAACCCGCACCGGGCTGCCCTCGAAGCCGAACTCCTCGCGCAGCCGCCGCTCGATGAACCGGCGGTAGGCCGCCTCGAGGAACCCGGACACGAACAGGACGAAGTGCGGCGGGCGGACGCCGGCCTGGGTGGCGAACAGGATCTTCGGCTGGCGGCCGCCGCGCACCGGCGGCGGGGTCGCCGCGGCGAGCCCGGTCAGCCACGCGTTGAGCCGGCCGGTCGGCACCCGGGTCTCCCATCCGGCCAGCGCCTGCTCCAGCGCGGGCACCAGCCGGTCGATGTGCCGCCCGGTGGCGGCGGAGATGTTCACCCGGGGCGCCCAGCGGGCCGTGTGCAGCTGGCGGTCGATCTCGCGCTCCAGGTACCGCTGCCGCTCGGAGTCCAGGAGGTCCCACTTGTTGTAGGCGATGACCAGGGCCCGGCCGGCCTCGATGACCATGGAGACGATCCGCAGGTCCTGCTCGGTGAGCGGCTCGCTCGCGTCGATCAGCACCACGGCGACCTCGGCGCGATCGAGCGCGCCCGCGGCGCGCAGCGCGGCGTAGTAGTCCGCGCCCTGGTTTTCCCTGAACCGCCGCCTGATGCCCGCGGTGTCCACGAACCGCCAGGTGGTGCCGCCGAGCTCGACCAGTTCGTCCACCGGGTCCCTGGTGGTGCCGGCCACCGGATCGACCAGGGCCCGCTGGTGGCCGGCCAGCTTGTTCAGCAGGCTGGACTTGCCGACGTTAGGGCGGCCGAGCAGCGCCACCCGGCGCGGGCCGCCCTCGGCGTCGGTGGCGCGGGAGGCTTCCGGCAGCGCGTCGAGCACCAGGTCGAGCAGGTCGCCGCTGCCGCGCCCGTGCAGCGCGCTGACCGGAGCGGGCTCGCCGAGGCCGAGCGACCACAGCGCGGCGACCTCCGGTTCGGCCCGGGTGTCGTCGATCTTGTTGGCGGCGACCACGACCGGCTTGCCGGAGCGGCGCAGGACACTGGCCACCGCCGCGTCCGCGTCCGTCACCCCCACGGCGGCGTCCACCACGAACAGCACCGCGTCGGCGGCGTCGACCGCCACCCTGGCCTGGGCGGCGACCCGGGCGGCCAGGCTCGGCTCGCTCTGCGGCTCCGCGCCGCGGGCACCGCCCTCTACGGAGGGCTCCCAGCCACCGGTGTCCACCAGGGTGAACGCCCGGCCGTTCCAGATGGCGTCGTAGGCGACCCGGTCCCTGGTCACCCCGGGAGTGTCCGCCACGACCGCCTGCCTGCTGCCCAGGATCCGGTTCACCAGCGTCGACTTGCCCACGTTGGGGCGCCCGACGACGGCGACGACGGGGACCGGCTCGTTCGGCATCGTTACCTGCTCTTCTGCACGGCCAGCGCGACGATCATGCTGACCACCTCATCCAGGCCGAGCCCGGTGGAATCGATCACCACCGCGTCCGCCGCCCGCCCGCTCTGGGCCGCGTCTAGACGGTCGCGCCGGTCCTGGTCGGCCCGGGTGGCCCAGCTGGCCTCGGCGGCCCGGCGGCTGGCCCGGGCCGCGCCGTCGGCGGTCAGGAACACCTTGACCTGGGCGTCGGGCGCGACCACGGTGCCGATGTCCCGGCCCTCGGCGACGATGCCCGGAGCAGCGGCGATGATCTCCCGCTGCATCGCGACCAGATGGCCCCGGACCTGGGGAACGGCCGCCACGGCGCTGACCGCGCCGGTGACCTCGCGGGTCCTGATCGCCTCGGACACGTCGGTGCCGTCGACCCGGGTCCACGGCGCCCCGGGGTCGGTGCTGACCTCGATGACCGGCTCGGCGGCCAGCCTGGCCACCGTCGCGGAGTCAGCCGGGTCGACGCCGCGGTCGAGCAGCCACCAGGTCAGCGCCCGGTACATGGACCCGGTGTCC
>Ga0335076_10006040_pt1 | contig 12212 bp, 13 predicted proteins | sample Lox_Sample_25_FD_206717 | JGI IMG/M metagenome (GOLD analysis project Ga0335076, IMG submission 206717) | Soil microbial communities from Loxahatchee National Wildlife Refuge, Florida, United States - Lox_Sample_2.5 | ecosystem: Environmental > Terrestrial > Soil > Wetlands | place: USA...
CCGCCGCTCACCCGGCGGGCCCGGTCGGTCGCGGTCGGCAATGCCGGGCTGCTGCCTGGCGGCTTCGCCCTGCTGCCCGGCGCCCGGCTGGACGACGGCCTGCTCGACGTGGGCATCCTGGCCCCGGCCGGCCCGCTCGGCTGGGGCCGGGTGGCGTACCGGATCATCACCGGCGGCGGGCACGACGACGCGCGGCTGGAGCGGTTCCAGGCCCGCCGGGTGGAGATCCGGGCCGCCGCCGATCTGCCGCGTGAGGTGGACGGCGAGATGATCGCGGCGGGCCGGACGCTGATCATCGGGGTCCGCCCGGCCGCGCTGCTGGTCCGCTCACCCTGAGCACATCTGTGCGCACCGCGCCCAGGTCAAGGCCCGGTGATGACATAAGGTAGCCCGCTGCTCACAAGAAGCCATTACCAGGTAACAGAACCACGCAACATATGCGTAAATGCTTGCGCAGGAGATACCCACAGGAACAACCTTTACGGGTTGTGGCCTGTTACCCAGGACACAATCAGGCGCCACGGACAGCCCCCGCCCCTACGGAAGGAATGTGCATGCCGCACGTCACACGCCTGCGTGTGGTGAGCGCCGCGGTCGCTGCCGGAGCATTGACGCTCGGCACGCTCGCGGTCGCCACTGCCGCGCAGGCGGGCACCACCAGACGGGAGATCGCCAACACCCACCCATCGTGGGCCGTTGCCGCGAAACGCCTCAGCAGCACGGCCAGCGGGACAGTCAACGCCAAGGTGTACCTGGCCCCCAGCAACGAGACCGCGCTCGCCCAGCAGGCGGCGGCCGTCTCCAACCCGCAGAGCAGCCAGTACCGGCACTACCTGACCGCTGCTGAGGCCCGGGCCAAGTACGCGCCGAGCTCGGCGGAGGTCTCCGCAGTGCGGTCGTGGCTCACCTCGGCGGGGCTGTCGGTGACCGGGGTCAGCGCGGCCAGCCCGGCTGGTGCCTACATCGCGGTGCGCGGCTCGGTGGCCGCGGCCAGCAAGGCGTTCAGTGTCTCCTTCGGCACCTTCCGGAGTCCCGGCGGGCAGGCCGCACGGGCGCCTGAGTCGGCCGCTTCCGCGCCGTCCTCGGTAGCCGGTGACGTTCTCGCGGTGGCCGGCCTGGACACCGCGAAGAGCGCGATCAAGCCCGCGCTGCCGCCGCCGGGGCCGAACTACTGGGTGGCCCCGCCGTGCTCGACCTACTTCGGCCAGAAGATCGCCACCAACAAGCCCAAGGCGTACGGCCAGCACTGGTCGTGGACCAACTGCGGCTACACGCCAACTCAGGTGCGCGGCGCCTACGGGGTGACCGCCTCTGGTGAGACCGGCGCGGGCCAGACGGTGGCCATCGTGGACGCCTATGCGTCCCCGACCATCAAGAACGACGCCAACCAGTTCGCCACCGTGGTCGGCGACCAGCCGTTCGGGCCGGGCCAGTTCAAGCAGTACAAGGCGGGCCCGTACACGCTGGCCGGCGCCAACGAATGCGACGCGCAGGGCTGGTACGGCGAGGAGACCCTCGACGTCGAGCAGGTGCACGGCATGGCGCCGGACGCCAACGTCCGGTACGTCGCCGCGGGCAGCTGCGAGGACTCCGACCTGGTCCAGGCGGACGCGTACATCGTGAACAACGGCCTGGCCAGCATCGTCAGCAACTCCTGGGGCGAGCCGGCCAGCTACTCCACCATCAGCGACGCGTTCAACGCCGTGTTCGAGCTGGGCGCGATCGAGGGCATCGGCTTCTTCTTCTCCTCCGGGGACAGTGGCTACGAGGGCCCGGGCGAGGACGCCGCGTCCCCGTTCGACCAGGTGGACTTCCCGACCTCCAGCCCGTGGGTCACCTCGGTGGGCGGGACCAGCCTGGCCATCAGCAAGACCAACAGCTACGAGTGGGAGACCTCCTGGGGCACCCTGCTCGACCCGCTGGTGCACAAGAAGAACGGCGGCCAGAAGTGGCAGTACACCCCGCCCGGTAAGTACCCGTCGGGCTATGACGGGTCCAGCGGCGGCGGTGTGAGCACCGAGTACACCCAGCCCTTCTACCAGCGCCACGTGGTGCCCAGGTCGCTGGCGACGTCGCTGCCGGACGGCACGACCAGCAGCACGCCGATGCGCGTGGTGCCGGACGTGTCCGCGCTCGCTGACCCGAGCACCGGCGTCCTGATCGGCCAGACCACGCTGCAGCCGAACGGGAAGACCTACGCCTTCTCGCTCAGCCGGATCGGCGGCACCAGCGTGGCCAGCCCGGCGTTCGCCGGTATCGAGGCGGACGCCCAGCAGGCGGCCGGGGCGGATCTCGGGTTCGCCAACCCGCTGATCTACTTCCTGGACCGGCACAACCGGTACCACTCGCCGTCGCCGGCGTTCAACGACGTGACCGACCACCCGCTGGGTCCCGGTTACCTCGCTCAGGTACGGAACAACTACACCAACCCGTACACCAAGCAGGGCCCGCTGCTCACCTACCTGCGGACCCTGGGCATCGACGGCCTGGGCGCGGACGCGCTGCCGGCCGTCAGGGGCTACGACGACTCGACCGGAGTCGGCTCGCCTGCCAACTACATCAAGGATGTCGGGGCGCTCGGGTAATCGCACGAGCAACCCTTACGGAGGGGGCGGCCCGCACCAGGGCCGTCCCCTCCGGCGTGAGCGGGCTGGGTCGCGGGTACTGGCGTTCGACAGGAAAGTCAGCTGTAGTGGGCGCTGACCTCGGCCGCCGCGTCCGGGCCGTACACGGCACCGAAGCGCTCGGCCAGCGGGCCGGGCTTCAGCTCATACTCCTGCGGGCCCACCGTCTCCAGCACGTGCACGGCGAGCATATTGCCCAGCTGCGCCGCCCGCTCCAGGGACAGCCCCCAGGCCACCGCGGCCAGGAAGCCGGAGCGGAACGCGTCCCCGGTCCCGGTCGGGTCCGCCTTGCGGGTCTCCGGCACCGGCCCGACCAGCACCGGCGCCTCCCCGGCCCGCTCGATCCTGGCCCCGGCCGGGCCGAGCGTGGTGATCCGCACCCCGACGTTGTCCAGGATCTGCGTGGCGGTCCGGCCGCTCTTGCGCTCGATCAGCGCTTCCTCGTACTCGTTGCAGAACAGGTAGGCCGACCCGTCGACCAGCGCGCACACCCCGTCCGCGTCGAGCCGGGGCAGCTGCTGGGACAGGTCGGCGGCGAACGGGATGCCCAGGTCCTTGCACTCCTGGGTGTGCGCGAGCATGGCCCCCGGGTCGCTGGCGCCGACCAGCACCAGGTCGAGCCCGCCCGCCTGCTCGGCCAGCGGGGCCAGCACGATGTCGGCGTCCTCGCTCATCGCACCCGGGTAGAACGAGGCGATCTGGTTGCCGTCGATGTCGGTGGTGCAGACGAACCGGGCGGTGTGATGGATGACCGACTCACGGACCCCGCCGCAGTCCACCCCGTGCTCGGTCAGCCAGCCCCGGTACGGCGCGAAGTCCGCGCCCACCGCGCCGATCAGCAGCGGGTCCAGGCCGAGCACGCCGAGCCCGAACGCGATGTTGGCGGCGACCCCGCCGCGCCGGATCTCCAGGCCATCCACGAGGAAGGACAGCGATACCCGGTCCATCTTGTCCGGGATGAACTGCTCGACGAACCGGCCCGGAAATGTCATCAGGTGGTCGGTCGCGATGGACCCGGTGATAGCTATGCGCACTGCCGCACTCTAGGGCATGCGGCCGCCGGGCGGGAAACCGCCCGGCGGCCAGTCAGCTCAGCAGGCCGATCAGTGGAACGAATCGCCGCAGGCGCAGGAGCCGGTGGCGTTCGGGTTGTCGATGGTGAAGCCCTGCTTCTCGATCGTGTCCACGAAGTCGATGGTCGCGCCCATCAGGTACGGGGCGCTCATCTTGTCGGTGACCACGTGCACACCGGAGAACTCGGCGTCGACGTCGCCGTCCAGCTCCCGCTCGTCGAAGTAGAGCTGGTAGCGCAGCCCGGAGCAGCCGCCGGGCTGCACGGCGATGCGCAGCCGCAGGTCGTCACGGCCTTCCTGCGCCAGGAGAGCGCCAACCTTGGTGGCCGCGGCGTCGGACAGGATGACGCCCGCCGGGGCCTGGCCCGTGGTCTCCTGGTGAAGAGCACCCTCGTGCTGGACAGTCATAGGTGATTTACTCCCGCGTTGGACTGCCGCCGCGTCCGCGGCGCTGACTGATCTCCACCCACAACCATATGCCGTCCGCAGGCATTCCGGGCCAGCCGGCCCAGCTCAACCGCTGGCGAACTGCATCCCCGGGGTCCACGACTCGGTGCCGTCCGGGCTGATCAGGTACGCGTGGTAGCCGGCCAGCCCGCTGATCACCTCCAGCGCGGCGTCCCCGCCCACCGCCAGGCCGGTGGCCAGCGCGTCCGCCTGGGCCAGGCTGGGGCCGGTCACGGTGGCCGAGGCCGCCTGGCAGCCCGGCTGGCCGGTGCGCGGATCCACCAGGTGGGCGCCCCGCTCGTAGCTGGCTGAGGTGGCCACCGCGCCGTGCACCTCGATCACCGCGGCCAGGCCCGATCCCCGCCAGGGATGGCGGATCCCGGCCCGCCAGCACCGGCCGGGCCCGGGCATACCGAACGCGGCCAGGTCCCCGCCGCCGTTGACCAGCGCCGCGGGGATGCCCGCCTGGTCAAGCGTGCGCAGCGCCTTGCCCACGGCCCAGCCCTTGACCAGCCCGGTGGGGTCGTAGCCGCCGGGCATGGCCCACGGGTCGAACCAGCCGCCGGACGCGTCGCGGGCCCGCCGGCAGGCGGCCTCCACCTCGGCCATGACCGGCGGCGGCGCGCTGCCCGGCGCGCCGCGGCGCAGCAGGCTCAGTGGGCTGCCCGGATCCCAGGTGCTGAACACGCGGTCCGCGTCCTGCAGCACGGCGCAGGCGGCCTGGAGCGCGGTCCGCAGGTCCGGGCCGGGCAGCTCGCCGGGGTGCAGCGCGAACGAGACCACCGTGCCCATCACCGGCTCGGCGTGGGTGACCAGGCCGTCCTGGTTCACTTGAAGTGCGCCTTGTCCAGCGCGGCCTGGACCGACTGCGCGTAGGCCTCGCTGGTATAGGTGGCCCCGGACACCGCCTGGATGTGCGCCGACTGGGCGGCCAGCACCTCGTGCCGCAGCACCGGGATGGCCCGGTCGGCCAGTTCCTGGGAGAACTGCTCGGCCACCCGGATCACCGGCACGCTCACCCCGGTGATCCGGCTGCCGCTGATGGCGACCCGGGTGGCCAGTTCGCCGTACCCGTAGTTCACCACCGGGCCGGTGACGGTACCCGGCGGCCCGGCCGCTGTGGTGGTGCGGCCCGGGCTGGCGGTTGGCCCCGGGCCCTGGGTCCCCGGGCCTTGAGTCCCCGGGCCTTGAGTCCCCGGGCCTTGAGTCCCCGGGCCTTGAGTCCCCGGGCCTTGAGTCACTGTGCCCCCGGCCAGCGCGCTGGATGAGGCCGGCCGGTGCAGCCCGAGGACGCCCAGGAAGCCGGCCACGGCACCACCCAGCACCAGCCATGCCCCAGCCCTCATGGCGTCACCTCCCCCTTGGCGCCGGCCGCCCTCACAGCGCGAACGCCTCGTGGTGAATAGCGTCATCGGGGACGCCCAGGTCACGCGCCAGCGCCACGATCGCGGCCACGAAGCCCTCCGGGCCGCACACGTACACGTCGCGGTAGTTCAGGTCGGGGACCAGCCGGCGCAGCGATACCTCGTCGAGCACCGCCGCCGCCCGCGGCCCGACCAGCTCGTGGATGGTGCCCCGGCGCTGCCGGACCAGTTCCCGCACCTCGGCGCCCAGCACCAGATCCTCCGGGCGGCTGGCCCGCAGCAGGACCACCGGCGCGCTGCCGCGCGGCAGGTCCTCGAGCAGCGACCGCAGCGCGGTGACCCCGATCCCCCCCGCCACCAGCACCGCGCGGCGCCGCCGCTGCTGGTAGCGGGTGAACGCCCCGTACGGCCCCTCGACGGCCACCCGGGTGCCGGGCCGCAGACCGGTCAGGGACCGCGTGAAGGTCCCCACCCCCTTGACCGTCAGCCGCAGGTAGGGCGGCTGCGGCAAGGCGGACAGGGAGAACGGGTGCGCCTGCCACCACCGGCCCAGGGTGAGGAACCGCCAGTACAGGAACTGCCCGCCGGACACCGGCAGCCGGTCCAGCTGCCGGCCGGCCAGGATGACCGACACCACGCCGGGGCCCTCGGACCGCACCTCGACCACCCGCAGCTGGTGCCGCACGGTGCGCAGGATGGGCAGGCCAATCCGGTAACCCAGCACCAAGCCAGCGGTGGCCGCCCAGAGCACCGACCACACGAGCCGGGTGAGCGGATGCCCGACGAAGGACGGCCCGAGCACGAGCTCGTGCGGGACGGCCAGCGCCAGCGCGAGGTACATCCACAGGTGGATCAGCCACCAGGTGTCCCGGGGCAGCCGCCGCCGGATGGCCCGCAGCGAGATCACCCCGATGAAGCACATGATGCCGAGCGCGACGGTGGCGATCAGCACGTCCGGGTAGTTCACCAGCGTGCCCGCCTCATGCCAGAGCCCGGTCCGGGCGGCCTGCGCGTAGCCCACGGTGAGGAACAGCGCGTGCGCGGCCAGCAGGCTGATCGGCCAGGGCGCGAGCGCCCGGTGCAGCCGGACCAGGCCGTCCTGGCCGGCCACCCGCTCGATGGCCGGGATCCGGCTGACCAGCAGAACCATGATCAGCGCCAGGTAGGTGCCGGTCATTCCGGTCAGGCTGCCCGCGAAGGTGGCCAGGCCGCCGGGCGCGGACAGCTGGCTGGCCGGCTCGGCGGTAACAGTGAGTGCGGTTGTGCTGCCCAGGCCGAGCCCCGCGGCCAGCAACGCGATCCTGGCCAGCGCGGGGTGCGGCTCCGGGGCAGGCAGGCGGTCAGGCTGCTGCTTCCGGTCGCGGCCGGCCGGTGCCTTCGGGGTGCCGAAGGCAGCCGACGGAGCACTCATAGCGGCCTACCCTGCCAGCAGGCATTCTTCGCGGTATTGCTAGATGCTCTGCGTTTCTTCTGGATCTGGCGACTGGGCGGCTAGAGCCCGGGGGCGCCCCATACCGCAAACCAGCGGCTCAGGTCGGGCTCGATCTTCAGGTCGGCGCCGACCTGGCCGCGGACCTGGAGTTCGAGCGCGTTGTCCCGCTGCTCCCCCGAGGTCGGCGCGAACGGGTAGAACGTGCCCCGCTTGTACAGGTAGATGATGCCCAGCTTGCGGCCCGAATCGTCCTTAAAGCTGACCAGCGTGCACAGCAGCTGCGGGCCGAACCCGCCGTCGGCCAGCGAGGAGTTCACCGCGTGCAGGTCGGTGACCAGCGCCTCGAAGTCGTCCTTGCTGTGCTGGCAGGTCAGCCACGTGAACCCGTAGCTGTCCTTGGTGACCTCGACCGACGCGGTACCGCTGCCCATGCTGAGCAGCTCGCGAACATCCGACTCGATGTCGCTGAACGCCTTGCCCTCGGCGGCCCGGAAGCAGACCGAACCGGTGCCGGTGGGCACCATGTTCATTCCGGCTTCCAGCGTGATCGCGGCGGTGGGCAGTTCGAACAGCTGGTCCAGGTTCGGCTGGGCCGGCTTGGTCCGGCCCAGCAGCGTGTCCAGGAAGCCCACCGGTTAGGCCTGCTTGTTCAGCTGATCGGAGATCTCGGACAGCTGGCGCAGCCGCCGCTCCAGCGTCGGGTGGGTGGAGAAGATGTTGGACAGCGCGACTTCCTTGCCACCCGCCTTGAACGCCGGCACGAAGTAGAACGCGTTCAGCGGCTCGGCCGAGCGCAGGTCCTTCTGGGGGATCCGCGACATCGACCCGCTGACCTTCTGCAGTGCGCTGGCCAGCGCGGACGGCTGGCCGGTAAGCAGCGCGCCGGACCGGTCCGCGGCCAGCTCCCGGTACCGGGACAGCAGCCGGATGAGCAGGAAGCTGATCGCGTAGGTAACGATGCCGACAAGCAGCACGATGAAGATGACCGGCAGCGCGCCGCCGTTGTTGTTGTTGCCGCCGCCGCGGCCCCGGCCGCCGCCGCCGAACAGCTCGGAGTAGAACGCGAACCGGACCAGCAGGCCGGCGATGATGCCGAGGAACGACGCGATGGTCATCACCACCACGTCCTTGTGCGCGACGTGGGACAGCTCGTGCGCCAGCACGGCTTCCAGCTCCTGGTCGTTCAGGTCGGGGTTGTTCAGCAGGCCGGTCGTCACGACCAGCACCGCGGTCTTGCTATTCCGCCCGGTGGCGAACGCGTTCAGCATCGGCGACGGGGCGATAGCCACCCGGGGCTTGGGCATGTTGGCCAGCGCGCAGAGCCGGTCCACGATGCCGTGCAGCCGGGCCGCCTGCGGCCCGTCCTGCGGGGTGACGAGCTGGGCGCCGGACGTGCTGAGTGCGATCTTGTCGGAGTAGAACAGGGAGCCGACCCCGAGTACCAGGCCGAGCAGCACCGCGAAGAATATGATCGCGCCGCCGGACACCCTGCCGGTCGCGCTGAGCACCAGCACGAGGACGGTGATGAAGGCGACGAACACGATCCCGAGCAGGAACATCGTGAGGGTCATCCGGGCGGTGAGTCCTCTGTCGGGCGCATAGCGGGTCTTCGCCATCGCGCCGCCTCCGTTCCGTCAGCTGGGCACTGCCAGCTGAGCGCTAACCGGCTTCATTGATGAAGCCATCCATGACTCAATTATCGGGCAGCATCCAGTGTGCGCAGTCAGCCTGAAAGCTAGCTGAGCGTTGACTCAACCCGGGATGAGCCCGTCGTCAGTAAGGAGGGCACGCACGTCGTCCATGCTCGCCTCGGAGTACGGCAGGATCACATCCGACGCTTCCAACGAATCCGCGGGGATTGGTGTTCCCGCTGCCCGGACCCGGGCCAGCAGGCCTTCGAGCGCGAGCCGGAACGCCTTCTCGTCGCCCGCGTTCAGCGCCGCCTGAAGCTCGGCGTCCAGCTGGTTCAGCTCGGTGGACAGCGCGTCGTCCATCGTGAGCTGGCCCTCGCCGAGGATCCGGACAATCATGACCCGTCACCGGTCTGCGGCTGGTCGGCTGGCTTCTCGGCCTGGCCGTTGCTGGTGCTGGTGTTACTGGCCGCGTCCGGCGTGGAGCCTTCAATCTCGCGCGGCGCCTCACCGCCGATCTCCAGCTTCATCCGCTCCAGCTCGCGGTCCACGTCGTGGCCCGCGCCCATCTGGTCCAGCTCGCGCTGAATGTCGTCGTTCGGCTGCGCGGTGACGTCGTCCAGCGCCCCGGAGGCCATCAGCTCGTCGATGGCGCCCGCCCGGGCCTGCATCTGCGCGGTCTTGTCCTGGGCCCGCTGCACGGCCATGCCCACATCGCCCATCTCTTCGGAGATGCCGGAGACGGCCTCGCCGATGCGGGTCTGCGCCTCGGCCGCGGTGTAGGTGGCCTTGATGGTCTCCTTCTGGGTGCGGAAGGCCTCCACCTTGGCCTGCAGCCGCTGCGAGGCAGCGGTCAGCTTCTCCTCGTCGGCCTGCAGCGACTGGTACTGGGTCTGCAGGTCACCGAGCTGGCTCTGCAGCGCCGACTTGCGGGTCAGCGCCTCACGGGCCAGGTCTTCCCGGCCGCCGCCCAGCGCCTGCCGCGCCTGCCGGTCCAGCTTGTCCTGCTGCTGCTGCAGCGTGTTCATCTGCAGCTCGACCCGCTTGCGCGACGTGGCGACGTCGGCGACGCCGCGGCGGACCTGCGTCAGCATCTCCAGCTGGCGCTGGTAGGAGTAGTCCAGGGTCTCGCGCGGATCTTCCATCCGGTCCAGGGCCTTGTTGGCCTTGGCCTTGAAGATCATCGATACCCGCTTCACCACGCTCATCGGCGCGACCATCCCCTCATCGTGTAACGCTGCCGCCAGCCACCTGCGGCGCGCGAGCCTACATCCCCGCGGCGTGGCAGCGGCGCTGCGCAGGCTGGTGAACACAGCCTACGCGGTGTTAGCCCGGGGGGACGACCCCCCTGAGAACCCCCCGAACGCCGCTCCGCGGCGAACGCGGTGCCTGCCGGGCAACCGACCCCCCGGACCCCGATCGCCACTCCGCACCGAGCTGGAATCCCCCAGCACAGAGAGGCTGTTGCGGGGCCTTCGTCCCGGTAGGCTGACCTCGTGTTCAGACGACGTAATGCGGCCACCGCGGACGCCCCGGCCGAGCCCACGGCGGACGAGGTTAAGGCCGCGGCCGCGCGCGGCGCGGTGACGGCGGGCAAGGGGCGGCCCACCCCCAAGCGCAGCGAGGCGGAACGCCGCCGCCGGTACCAGCTCTCCGCGGAAGACCGCAAAGCGGCCGGGAAGCAGGCCCGCACCAAGGACCGGGCCGAGCGCGCGCGCAAGACCGAGGCGATGCGCCGCGGCGAGGAGTGGGCGCTGCCGGCCAAGGACAGGGGACCGGTCCGCGCGCTGGCCCGGGACTACGTGGACTCCAAGCGCCGGTTCAGCGAGTTCTATATGTATGGCCTGGTTGTGCTGCTGTTCCTGTTGTTCCTGCACAGCCCGGTGATCCAGACGATCCTGCCGATCGTGCTGATCGTGATGGTGCTGATCATGGCGGGTGAGGGCTTCTGGATCGGCACCCGGGTGGCCAAGCTGGCCAACGAGCGGTATCCCGGCCAGAGCACCCGCGGCATCAAGATGTACTCCGGCATGCGTGCCCTGCAGATCCGCAAGCTCCGCTTCCCCAAGCCCAGGGTCAAGCCCGGCGAGCAGATCTAGCGCGGCGCTGGCTAACCTCCCTGCTATGGAGCATCGTCATCTGGGCCGGAGCGGGCTGAGGGTCAGCGAGATCGCCTACGGGAACTGGATCACCCACGGGTCGCAGGTTGCGGAAGAGGCCGCCCTGGCCTGCGTGGCCGCGGCCCTGGACGAGGGCATCACCACGTTCGACACCGCCGACGTGTACGCGGGCACCCGGGCCGAGGACGTGCTCGGCCGGGCGCTGCACGGGGTACGCCGGGAATCCATCGAGGTGTGCACCAAGGTTTTCTGGCCGACCGGCCCGGGAGCCAACGACCGTGGCCTGTCCCGCAAGCACATCATGGAGTCGGCGCACGCCTCGCTGCGCCGGCTGCAGACTGACTACGTCGACCTGTACCAGGCGCACCGGTACGACCGCGAAACCCCGCTGGCGGAAACCATGCGGGCCTTCGACGACCTGGTCCGCCAGGGCAAGGTGCTGTACATCGGGGTGTCCGAGTGGCGCGCCGAGCAGATCGCCGCGGCGCTGCGCATCGCCGACGAGATGGGCTTCGACCGGCTGGTCTCCAACCAGCCGCAGTACAACATGATCTGGCGGGTGATCGAGTCCGAGGTGATCCCGCTGTCCGAGCGGGAAGGCGTCGGCCAGATCGTCTGGTCCCCCATCGCGCAGGGCGTGCTGACCGGCAAGTACCAGCCCGGGCAGCCGGTGCCCGCCGGGTCACGGGCCACCGACGCGAGCGGCTCCCGGTTCATCCAGCGGCTGCTGGATGATGCGGTGCTGCGCCGGGTGGCCGGCCTGGCCCCGATCGCCGCGGACGCCGGGCTGAGCATGGCCCAGCTGGCCGTGGCCTGGGTGCTGCAGAACCGGAACGTGTCCGCGGCCATCATCGGCGCAACCCGGCCGGAACAGGTCCGGGAGAACGTCAAGGCGTCCGGCGTGGTCCTCGAGCCAGACCTGCTCAAGCGGATCGACGAGGTGCTGGCCCCGGTGATCCAGCGCGACCCGGCCCTGACCGAGAGCCCGTAGCCGCGGCCCGGGGCGCAGTTAGCCGGCGTCCGGGTGCAGGCTCATCGGGCCGTATTCGATGCGGCCTTCCTCCAGCAGGGTCACCTGGTCCACGCCGCTGGCCAGCAGGTCGCGCCAGTTCTCGCCGAGCCAGCTCTCCGCGTCGCCCTGGCTGCTGAACGTCTCCCGCGGCATTCCCCGGGACGGCACCAGGCTGCCGTCGGCCTGCTCGAACTGCCAGCTCCAGGCCATGCTCGTCACCGCCTCCGTCAAGATCCGCGCGTAGCGACAGTAGCTCACTGCCCGGGCTGGCCAGCCAGCCGGGCGGCCGCCGGACCGCATGTGACCAAGTTCACATGCGGGGTCCCAGGGCTGGGCCGAGATTCCCGGCATGCCGTATCCGTCCGCATCTGTACCCACCCGGCAGAACACCCGCCGTAGCAGCCAGGGAACTGTTAAGTTCTATGAGCTAGCCTGAGCCGTTGGGTGGTGCAGTCCCCAGGCTCAGCCCCGGGAGCAAGGTGGTGACGACATGGCGCGCGTCGTCGTCG
>Ga0335076_10006042_pt1 | contig 12210 bp, 9 predicted proteins | sample Lox_Sample_25_FD_206717 | JGI IMG/M metagenome (GOLD analysis project Ga0335076, IMG submission 206717) | Soil microbial communities from Loxahatchee National Wildlife Refuge, Florida, United States - Lox_Sample_2.5 | ecosystem: Environmental > Terrestrial > Soil > Wetlands | place: USA: Florida...
CGTTCTCGTCCGTCGCGCGCCGGCTGCGCGACACCTCCCAGGAGACCCTGGCCCCGTGGGACATCACCCCCGCTCACCTGCGGGCCCTGCGCGTGCTCAGGCGCCACGGGGTCATGCGTCTGTCGGAGCTGTCGGACAGGCTGCGCATCGCGCCGCGCTCGGCCACCGAGGTCGTGGACGCCCTCGAATCCCGCGGCCTGGTCCGGCGGCGGCCCGACCCGGGTGACCGGCGGGCCACGCTGGTCGAGGTGACCGATGACGGGGCCAGCGTCCTCGACGCGGTCCGCGGTACCGAGGCCGAGCGGGTCTTCGGCCGGCTGAGCCAGGCGGACCGCGCCCAGCTCGCCCGCATTCTCAGCAAGCTGCGGGATTGAGCGGCCGGGTTCCCCCCGCCCCATGCCGCCGGGCAGCTCCGGGGTCAGCCGCTCCAGAGCGCGTCGAGGTCGGCGTCGATCCGCGCGGCCAGCTGCCCGGTGCGGGGCAGCACCGGGCCGGGCGGCGCGGCCTCGACGGTTTCGCACGCGGCCAGCGCCCCGCCGTCGAGGAACCGGCTCAGCTGCCCGTAACCGTGCCGGTCGTCGCTGGCCAGCCGGTGGTGGTGCAGGCGCATCGGCGCGTACAGGAACAGCTGGTCGCGGGCCCGGGTGACCGCGACGTAGAACAGCCGCCGTTCCTCGGCCAGCCCGGCCGGGGAGGCAAGCGCCATGTCGCTGGGCACGGCGCCATCGACCAGGTGCGGCAGGTGCACCACCGGCCATTCCAGGCCCTTGGCCGAATGCACGGTCGAGATGACCAGGAAATCGTCATCCAGCCGGGGCGGACCGGCCAGGTCCGAGGCGGACACCGGCGGGTCGAGCGCCAGCTCGACCAGTGCGTCGTGCAGGGACGGCCTGCTCGCCGCCGCGTCAGCCAGCCGCTGCAGGTCGGCGATCCGGATGTCGGCGTCGATGTAGCGCGCCCGCAGCGGGCCGGCCAGCGCGGCCAGGATCGCGGTCGCCCGCTCACCGGTCCGCTCTACCGCGGCGGCGTCGGCCAGGCCGCCGATGGTCGCCGCCAGGTTCTCTCGTGCCCGCCGGGGCGCCGCGTCCACGGCTTCCTTCCAGCGGTCAAACGGGGCGGGGTCGGCCAATCGCAGAATTTCCATGATCCGCCGGGTACTGGCCGTCCCGATGCCCTCGTGCAGCCGCAGCACCCGGAACCAGGCGACGTCATCGGCGGGGTTGGCCACGATCCGGGCGGCGGCCAGGAAATCCTTGACGTGAGCCGCCTCGGTGAACCGCAGCCCGCCGTACTTCACGAACGGGATACCCCGGGCGGCCAGCTCTATCTCGAGCACGTCACTGTGATGCGCCGCGCGCACCAGGACCGCCTGGTCATGCAGGTCCGTGCCGGCCTCGTGGGCGTCCAGTACCCGGGCGCAGATCTCGCGCGCCTGGGTCGCCTCGTCGTGGCAGCGCACCAGCACCGGGGCCGCCCCCGCCTCGCGGGCCGCGGTGAGCGCGAGCTCGAGCCCGGGCGAGGCCGGGCGCACCGCGTTGGCCAGCCGCAGCACCGCCTGCCGCGACCGGTAGTTCTGCACCAGCCGCACGACGGTCAGGCCGGGGAAGGTGCCGGCCAGCCGCTGCAGATGACCCGGATCGGCGCCGCGGAAGGCGTAGATGGCCTGGGCGTCGTCGCCGACGCAGGTCAGGCAGCCGGCCTCGGGCTGAAGCAGCCGCACGATGTCGGCCAGTACCGCGTTCACGTCCTGGTACTCGTCGACCAGCACCGCGTCGAACATGCCGCGCAGGACCGGCCCGGCGGCCGGATCGGCCAGCGCCGCCCGCCAGAGCAGCAGCAGGTCGTCGAAGTCGACCAGGGCATGGCTGCGCTTGTGCGCGACGTAACCGCGGAACAGCTCGGCAAGCTGGCTGGTGTAGTCGATGCACCACGGGAAGCCGCCGCGTACCACGTCGGCGACCGTCATCTGGGTGTTCACGCACCGCGTGTAGATGTCGGCGCACACCGCGGCCCGGGGCGCGCGGCGCTGCGTCCCCACCAGGCCGTGCTCGGCCCGGCGGGCGTCCAGCAGATCCGCCATGTCCGCCGGGTCGATCACGGTGAACTCGGGCGGCAGGGAGAACGACTCGGCGTGCTGGCGGATGATCCGGTGGGCGATCGCGTGGAAGGTCCCGCCGGTGATCCGCCCGTCGGCCGGCCGGGCGCGCGGCACCGCGCGGGACAGCATGTCGTCGGCGGCCCGGCGGGTGAAGGTCAGCAGCAGGATCCGGCTGGCCTGAACACCCTGCTCGCACAGCCAGGCCGCGCGGGCCACCAGCGTGCGCGTCTTCCCGGTACCGGCTCCGGCCAGGATCAGCAATGGGCCGCCCGGATGCGACGCTGCCTTGCGCTGTTCTTCGTTCAGCCCATCGAGCAGGCTCGCCGAATCGAACATGAACACGAATGTAACCAGAGCACCCAGCATGACCGGATCGCCACGCTGAACGCATGCCAACCGCTTGCCGGGCCGCCGGACGGGCCGCGGTCCCGGAGCCGGGTCACGCGCCCGCGATGACGGGCCAGCCGGCGACGTCGCCCTGCGCAAATCAGTAAAAATACTTCATAATTCGGGTAGATCGCTGGCCGGGCGCCGATCGCTGGCTCTCGCTGACTGGCATCGCGGGAGAGTGAGCCTAGTGCGGCAGGTACCCGGGGAGGCGGCGGCTCCGCTTACGCGCCTGGTGGAACTGCCCGGCCGCGGAACCACCCGGGTATGGGAGTGCCCGGGCCCGCGCGGCGCCGAGACGCTCATGCTCATCCACGGGGTGGCGGTCACCGCCGAGCTGAACTGGGGGAAGGTCTTCGCACCGCTCGCCCGCCATTTCCGTGTCGTGGCTGCCGACCTGCGCGGCCACGGCGACGGGATCAGCGCCGGCTGCCGGTTCCGGCTCGAGGATTGCGCCGACGACACCGCCGCGCTGGCCGAGGCGCTCGGCATCCGCAAGTTCGCCGTCGTGGGCTATTCCATGGGCGGCATGGTCGCCCAGCTGCTGTACCAGCGGCACCCCTCGCTGCTGTCGGGCCTGGTGCTGTGCTCCACCGCGCGCAGCGTCCGGGAGTCGCCCATGGAAAGGCTGGCCGCCCTGGCGCTCCCGACGGTGGCCGCCGCCGTCCGGTGGAATCCGCTGATGCAGCTGGTGAGCGCCGAGGTCCCAGGGATGGCGCTTCTGGGTCACATCGATGACCCGGCCACCGCCAGCTGGGCCCGCGCTCAGCTGAGCCGGACCTCGCTCGCCGCCGCCGTCTCGGCCATCCAGGCCGTGTGCGACTTCACGTCGGACGGATGGATCAGCGAGGTCGACGTCCCGGCCGCGGTGGTCGTGACCACCCGGGACCGGATCGTGCCAGCGGCCCGCCAGCTTGGGCTGGCCCGGGCGATCGCGGGCGCATCAGTCCACGAGGTGGACGCCGACCACGGAGTCTGCATCAACGCGCCGCAGCTGTTCGCCCCCGCGCTGCTCGAGGCGTGCTGGTCGGTGGCGCCCGGCCGCGGCAACGGCCGGATGATCACCGCGCCCGGCCGAAGCGGCCGCCCCTCATTACCGCTGCCCTGAGACACCCGGGCCGGCCGGACCGCCGCTAACCTCGATTCCCGGTGCGGGAATTGAGGTGAGACGCTGCGCTGGGTGTGCTCGCGTCCCGGCGCGCTGCGTGTTCGGCTGCGTGAGGAGCGGGTTCGCGTGCCGGGACGCGGTGGGGGTGGTCATCCAGGTGTGATCGGTTCTTGCAGTTCGGTGACCCACTTGTCCTGGTCGTCGGGGCATTCGAGGTACAGCTCGCGGGGGTATCCGCTGCTGCGGTAGCCGTTGTCGTCGATCCACCGGGCCAGGGTCTGGATGGTTGCCATGACGTTGTCCATGGACCCGCGGTGCACGATCGTGGCCGCTTGGGCGATCTGGGGCAGGTCGGTGATCTGGAAGCCGTGGCCGCTGCCGGGGTCGGCGTTGACCGGCAGGGTGGCGTGGACGACCACCCCGTCGCCGTCGGGGGCGTCTTGGTAGTAAGCGATCGCCGGGCCGGCCGGGGTCAGCCCTGCCTGGCCGAGCCGTTCGCCCAGCTCCCGGTATAGCGGCTGGATGACGGTGGTGATGGCCGCAGGCTCCAGGCTCGCGGCGGCCGCGGTGAGTTCCGCGACGCGGACTGCGGGGATCTGCTTGACCTGGATGTCGTCGGCTGGCATGGCGCCCTCCATCTCGATGATCCGGAGCCTCGCCTCGACCTGTGTCAGCCGGGATGTGTCGGCGGTGATCGCCGATTGCAGCTCTGCTTGGCGCAGCCGCAGCATCCCGCGCAGCTGCTCGGCGCTGACCTGCTCGTCCAGCACGGCGCGCACTTGGTCGAGGGTGAAGCCGAGGTCTTTCAGCGCGATGATGCGGTTGAGCCGGGCGAGCTGGCCGGCCTCATAGAACCGGTAGCCGCTGGCCGGGTCGACCCGGGCCGGGCGGAGCAGCCCGGTCGCGTCGTAATGGTGCAGCATGCGGGCCGACACCCGGCCGTGCCTGGCGAAGTCTCCGATGGTGAACATGACGCCTCCAACTCGACAGCCTCACACGGTGTCAGGGTCAAGCCAGTTGCCCGCAGCCTCTCTGGCCTGGAGCGTTTCCTCAACTTATTGACTGGAATACTCAGCGGCCTCGGATGAGATTATCCCAGCATAGCCAGTCCCCGCTGGCTCGCTCCATGGGGCGGTTTTGTGGCATGTCGCATCCCATGCCCTGCGCAAGAGATAAGAACGATGCTAGCGTATTTGTGAGATGTTCAGTGAGATCGATTGAGATGCGTTCCGGAGCGGAGTACTTCTTGCAGCCGACCGGGGCGGCGCAGCGCCGGTATGAGGCGCTGCGCGCCTACTTCCTCGACGGCATGCCCGCCGCCGAGGTCGCCGACCGGTTCGGCTACTCCACCGCGAGCGTCCACCAGATGGCCACTTTGCTGCGCCAGGGCAAACTGAGCCTGTTCGCCGAGACCAGGCCCGGCCCAAAAGGCCCCCGCAAGGCCACCGGCCAGCTGCGGCAGCGGGTACTGGCACTGCGGGGCGCCGGGCATTCGGTCACCGAGATCGCCGCCGCGCTGACCGCCGAGGGAATGCCGGTGTCGGCGCAGACAACCTGGCAGATCCTCGACGCCGAGGGGCTACCGCGGCTGCCCCGCCGCGACGAGGGGCGCCGCGGGCCCCCGGCCCGGCTGGACGCGGTCAAGGCCGCGAAGCTGCCCGGCTGGCCCGCCGGCGACACGGTGCTGCCATGTGATCATGCCGGGCTGCTGCTGCTGTTCCCCGCTCTCGCCCAGCTGGGACTGCCCGGCCTGGTCAGGTCGGCTGGCTACCCCGCCACCAGGGCGCTCAGCTCCTGGCAGTCGGTGGGCAGCCTGCTGCTGGCCAAATGCGCCCGCAAGGCCCGCATCCACCATGTCGGCTCGCTGGCTGACGATGCCGGCCTGGCGTTCGCCCTCGGCCTGACCGCCCTGCCCAAGGCCACCCACCTAGGCACCTATTCCTGGCGGGTCCGCCGCGACTCCAACCGCAAGCTGCTCACCGGCCTGGTCAAGGCGCTGCAGCCGCTGGGCCTGGCCACCGGCGAGGCCGGGTTCAACTGCGACTTCCACGCCATCCGCCACCATGGCCAGGACGCGGTGCTGGAAAAGCATTACGTGCCCCGCCGCTCCCAGCGCACCCGCGCCGTGCTGACGTTCTTCGCCCAAGACCACGCCTCCGCCGAGATGGTCTACACCAACGCCGACATCACCAAAGCCGAGCAGGCAGCCGAGATCATCGCCTTCGCCAACTACTGGAAGCAAGCCACGGGGGCCGAGCCCGGGCTGCTGGTCTTCGACTCCCAGCTCACCACCTACAAGATCCTCAACGAGCTCACCGGCCGGGGCATCCACTGGCTCACCCTGCGCCAGCGCGGCAAGGGCGAGATGGCCCGGCTGGCCGCACTGCCCGCCTCAGCGTGGAAAACCGTCACCATCAGCAGGTCCGGCCGCTACCGGCGGCCCCGCCTGCACGAGGACATGATCAAGCTCAAAGACGTCAGCTCCAAGGTCCGCCAGATCGCGGTCACCAACATCGGCCGCGACGAGCCCACCCTGCTGATCACCCACGACCTGGCCACCCCAGCCAAAGACCTGTTCAGCCGCTACGCCGAGCGGATGATGGTCGAAAACGAGCTCGACGCCTACATCGGCGGCTTCCACCTCGACACCCTCACCAGCGGCGTCCCCCTCAACATCGATCTCGACACCACGCTGACCGTCGTCGCCGGGAACCTCTACCGGCTGCTCGCACTCAACCTCGACCGGTACCACAACGCCACCCCGGAAAAAATCTGGCGGCACTTCCTCGACGCCACCGGCAACCTGCACATCACCCCAAGCGGCGTCACCTGCGCGCTGAACCTGCGCAGCCACCACCCCGTGCTCATCGACGCCGGGTTCGCCGACCTCCAAGTCCCCATCCCCTGGTGGGACGGCCGCACCCTAAGCTTCCGGTTCCCGCCACGATGATTACCACCACACGGGAACCTCAACTCGATTACCGCACCGGGAATCGAGGCTAACCCGGGGCGCGGCGGCGCCCGGCCGGTCACGATTAACCCGGGGCCCGTGGCGGCACCCGGCCCGTCATGATGTAGCCGCTGCCGAACGCCATCTCCTGGACGTGGACGCCCTCGATCATCTGCTCGAGATAGTTCCACGGCCGGCCGAACCCTTCGAAGCTCCGCACATACGGAGCGTGGAGCATCCTGACCTGCATGTTCACGGCCACCATGACCGCCGGGGCCCACTTGCCGCCGCCCGCGGCCACCCAAGCCCCGGGACGCAGGCTCTTCAGGACGTTCCGCAGCGCGTCCGGGGACTGCAGGATGTCGTGGACGGCACAGAAGAGGGCGGCGTCCGCGGTGACCGCGACCTCCGCCTCCTCGGCCCGCGCCTGGACCACCGTGACGTTACGCCCGCCTTCCGCGGCGATGTGCTCGCGGGCCACCGCCGCCATCTCGGGCGACTCCTCGATGCCGACGACGCTGCCGCGCGGGCCCACCTTGTCCCGCAGTAAGCCGCAGCACAGCCCGGTCCCGCACCCGACGTCGAGGACCACCTGCCCGCGGCCGACCGGGAGCGCCTCGACGATCGCCTGGCGGTAGTGCTGGAACGCGCCGGTATCCCGGTTGTAGGAGTGGGCATGCTCGCGGTAGGCCGGCAGCGGCGCGAGCTGCGGGGCCGGCCGATGCGCGGGCGGCGCGGACGTATGTGACCTGCTCATGACCTTCCGGCTCGCCTGTGGACGGGCAGCACCCTGCTGACCTACCCGGCATGCGCTCCCCGTAACGGGGAAATGCCTTCGGGCGCGACCGGATCGGGCCGGAGCCTGCGGCGCCCCGGCCATCTACCTGCCCGCAAGGGTAATCGCCCAGCATGAGGGGCGTTTAGCCAGTTAGGATGGTCTCTTCTTGCGCGCGCCCAGCCCGCTGCACAGCTGGCGGCCGCGCTTGCTGAGTAGCGGGGTTCATGCTGGCCGGTGTCGAGGCAGACGCCGCTGCCGGACGCGGCCAGCCGGCGGCTTCACGCTGCCGGTTCTCCTGTACCGCCTGATGGCGCCGGCGCCACCAGGCCTGCTCGGGGAACCGGCCGCCTGCGGAGTGGACCGCCGTGGAAGGGTAGGTGTGACCGTCGTGTCCGATGCCAGCGTGATGCTCGCGGGCCGCTACCGCCTGGATGCCCCCATCGCCGCTGGCGCCGTCGGCCAGGTATGGCGGTCAACCGATCTCGTTCTGGGCCGGCCGGTGGCGGTCAAGCTGCTGCGGCCGGAATACACCCAGCATCGTGAGATCCTGACCCGGTTCCGGGCCGAGGCCCGGCACGCTGGCTCCCTGTCGCATCCGGGGATCGCCCAGGTGTACGACTACGGCGACGCGGACCGGCCCGGCTCGCCGTATCTGGTGATGGAGCTGGTCGACGGGCCGTCGCTGGCCAGGGTGCTGGCCGCTGGGCCGCTGGACCCGGCGCGCGCCACGGACGTCATCGCCCAGGCCGCCGCGGGCCTGGCCGCGGCGCACGCGGCCGGGCTGGTGCACCGGGACATCAAGCCGGGCAACCTGCTGCTCGCTCCGGACGGCCGGGTGAAGATCACCGACTTCGGGATCGCTCACGTGGCGGGGTCGGCGCCGCTGACCCAGACGGGGGCGCTGGTGGGCACCCCGGCCTACCTCGCGCCGGAACGTGCTGCGGGCGGCCCGGCCACCCCCGCCAGTGACCTGTATTCCCTAGGCGTGGTCGCGTACCAATGCCTGGCCGGCGACGTGCCGTTCAGCGGAGCCCCGCTGGAGATTCTGGCCGCCCACCGCGACCGGCCGCTGCCGCCGCTGCCCGCCGATGTGCCGCCCGGGCTGGCCACGCTGGCGGCCGAGCTGACCGCCAAGGACCCGGCCGCGCGGCCCGCCAGCGCCGCGGCGGTCGCCGAGCGCGCCGGGCGTCTTCGCGACGCCTTGGCCCACGGCACCGTGATCCGCGGCGGGCCCGGGGAGGCCCCGCCTCCCGCTCCGGCCGCCGACGCGCAGCCAGCGACCTTGGTCCAGACCCTCCCACCGGCGCTGGCCGACCATCACGCGGCGCGCCGCCCGCCTCTTCACCACCGGCTCTGGGGTGGCCGGCCGTGGCCGGGCCGGAGCCTGGTGCTGGCGCTGGCCGCGATTGCGCTGGCCGCTGGCCTGGTCGGCTGGCTGCTGGCCAGCGCGTTCGGCGGGCCATCGCCCGCGGCCCCGGCGGGGCCGCCCGCCGCCCGGGCCGCATCGGGCCCACCAGGGTCCCGCACCGTCACCGTGCACAGCGGCTCGTTCATCGGCCGGCCGGTCAGCGCGGTCCGGGAGCAGCTCCGCCTGCTCGGCCTGCGGTCCCGCGTGGCCTGGATACCCACCAGCCAGCAACCCCCCGGCATGGTCGTGTCCGTCCACCCCACCGGGCGCCTGCCTGCCGGCGCCACCGTGCTGCTGACCGCAGCGGCGCGGCCCAGCCACCACGGCAACGGCAACGGGCATGGCAACGGCAATGGGAACGGGAACGGCAACGGCAATGGCGACGGCGGCGATTGATGCCGTCCCGGGCGCCGCTATGAGGCCCGGCCCGGTCAGGCGTCGCCGCGCCAGCTCTGGAAGTGGCTGGTGGCGAGCGTGATAAGCGTGCGGGCGGCGGCTAACAGGTAGGCGTCCGCGCGCCAGACCAGGCTGAGTGTGCGCTGGCAGCCGGGAGCGTCCAGATGGAGCCACGCGACCGCGGGATCCGGGGCCAGGTGGCGCGCCATGGCCGGCATCAGCCCGATGCCCGCCCCGGCACTGATCAGCTCGCGGATGGCGTAGGGCTCGTCGCCTTCGCAGACGATGGTGGGCTCGACGCCCGCGTCCGCCAACAGCTGAAGGCCGGCCGCTGTGGCCTTTCCGGCCGCCGCTACGGCGTCCGGCGGCCGTCGATCTGGTCGAAGTCACCGACGCCGTTGTTACTTCCGCCGCCACCCGACCACTGCCACATCAGCGCGTACTTGCTGCTGCTGGTGACGCCGCCGAAGAAGCGCGCGCAGGTCGACGAGGCGCTGCCGGTCAGGCACCATCCCGCGGGCGGGTGGGCCAGGCTGCTGGTGAAGGACTCATAGGTCCATTCGTAGGTGTTGGGTATGGAAGCCGCACTGCCGGTGCCGAAGATCTCGGACCAGATATCCGGTGCCGAGTACACGCCCGCCTTGTCGGAGGAGTGGCTGGTCAGGTAGGCCGCGAACCCGTTCACGTCGGCCCGGTCCACGCTCGCCGGGATGAAGCTGGTCTTGACCACGCCGCTGCACGGCGAGGTGTAGACGGAGTTCCAGCCGTTGTCGGGGGCCGGGGTGTAGTTGGGCGCGTTCCCCGGGATCTCGATATCCATGAAGACCACCGGGTAGGTCACGTGCAGCCTCGCCGCGTCGGCCAGGGTCCGCTTCGCCTGCCGCGCGCCCCACGCGCGCGCCTCGCTGGCCGTGCCGTTGTAGTGCGGGTCGACCCCGGGGCCGCCCATGAACCAGTACACGCCGGTGCCGATGCCCTTGTGGTAGGTCGTATGGTTCGTGTTCGCCTGTGCGCTGTTGGCCGCCGACCAGACGATGATCTTGTGGCACCCGGTGATGTTCGCCCAGTTCCCGGCCATCCCGATGTAGCCGCCGTAGGCACCGGCGATCACCGGCATCCGGTACGGCGCGGGCCCGCGGACCGGGACCGTGCGGCTGTCGGTCCCGTAGTAGAAGCCGGACGGGCGGTCACCGGCGCTCGCGGCAGCGCTCGCCGAGGCCGGGACCGCGGCCGCCGCGGCCAGCACGATTGCCCCGGCCGCCGCAGCAACACGGCAGCCGGCCCATCGCAGTCCGTGCCATGCCCGCCCTGCCATAACCCACCGCCTTGCCCGCCCAGGTCCTGTTTCCTTGCGATACCACGCCGGCCCCCCTATCGTTACGCCGATTCGAGGGGTTTCAAAGCTTAAGGTCGCCAGCGTTTTGTGGCGAATGGCCGCGGGCGGCGGGCTGACCGGACGCTCTACCGGGCCCGGAGCGCTGGGCCTGCCGGTCAATCTCGCGCTGGATCTCGCTTTCCGGAATAGGCCGGCGCCGGTAAACGAACCAGGCGCCCGCGGGGGTGCCCAGGACCCACGCCATGAACTGGTAGGTCGTCACGCAACCGCCAGAGGCGGCGTTCCGGCGGCAGCGTAGGGTCGGTTGTCGTGTCCGACCGTGAGCTGGTGGTTCTTGGCACGGCGAGCCAGGCGCCCACCCGCACCCGCAACCAGAACGGCTACCTGCTGCGCTGGGACGGCGAAGGGCTGATGTTCGACCCGGGCGAGGGGACCCAGCGGCAGATGCTGTTCGCCGGGGTCACGGCGAGCCAGATCACGCGCATCTGCGTTACGCATTTCCACGGGGATCACTGCCTTGGCCTGCCGGGCGTGCTGCAGCGGATGTCCCTCGACCGCGTGCCCCACACGGTGGACGCCTGCTACCCGGCGCAGAACCGGGACGTCTTCGCGCGGCTCCGGCGTGCGGCCCTATTCCACGACGCGGCGAACCTGCGGGAATGGCCCATCGAAACCGGCGGCACCGTCATTCGGGCGCCCTCGTTCTCCGTCGAGGCCCAGCCGCTGTCGCACAGCGTGCCAGCGCTCGGCTACCGGCTGGTGGAGCCGGACGGGCGGCGGATGCTCCCGGGCAAGCTCGCCGCCTGGGGCATCACCGGCCCTGACGTCGGGCGGCTGCAGCGCCAGGGAAGCCTGGACGTGGACGGCCAGGTGGTGACGCTTGAGCAGGTCAGCGAGCCGAGGCGGGGCCAGCGTTTCGCCTTCATCATGGATACCCGGCTGTGTGATGCCGCGTTCACGCTCGCCGACGGCGCGGACATGCTGGTATGCGAATCCACCTTCGCCGACGCCGAGGCCGCGCTGGCCCGCGACTACGGGCACCTGACCGCCGGGCAGGCCGGACGCATCGCGTCCGAATCGGGCGCGCGGCTGCTCGTGCTCACCCATTTCTCCCAGCGCTACGACTCCGGCCCCGGCCAGCGCCTCGCGGCGGAGGCGGCGACGGCATTCGGCGGCGAGGTCGTGATGGCCCGCGACCTGGACCGGATCCCGGTGCCGTCCCGGCATCCGGCAGCGACCTAGCCGGCGCCGGCCCGGCCGTGGGAGGCCCCGCCCCCCGGCCATTCCCCCCGCGGGGGGACGTGAGCCCGGCCGCCGGTTCATATCGTCACCAGCACGGCGGGTGCGCGTTCGGCGCCGGCGGCTGACGCCGGTGCCCAGCTGGCGGAGGTGCGTCGTGACGGTAGACAGGCTCCCCGACAACACCGCTGGCCGGCCGCTCGCCGCGTGCATCGACGCTGCCCAGGGCGCGGTGGGAGAGGTGCACGACGTCGATGAGCCGGATTCGGGCTACCGGGCGGTCGCGCGCCTGAGCGGGCACCTGGCCGCCATGTGGCGCACGGTATATCCACACGCGCACGGCCAGCTTGACGCGGATGGGCACCTGCGGGCCGCGTGCCTCAGCCACGCCCGCGAGGTCGAATGGACGCCCGGTTGTTACAATGCCAGCTTTCCGGCGAAGTATCCGCCGCCGGCCATTCGGCGGAGGCCCGGCAGGCGTTGCTGGCGCAGCGCCTCGACAGCAACCCG
>Ga0335076_10006044_pt1 | contig 12207 bp, 13 predicted proteins | sample Lox_Sample_25_FD_206717 | JGI IMG/M metagenome (GOLD analysis project Ga0335076, IMG submission 206717) | Soil microbial communities from Loxahatchee National Wildlife Refuge, Florida, United States - Lox_Sample_2.5 | ecosystem: Environmental > Terrestrial > Soil > Wetlands | place: USA...
GGTGGACTCGTGCGCCGGCGAGGTCGAGGCGGCTTCCAACTACTACTACTCCACCTGGGGCGAAGCCGACGAGGCCCCGCCCACGGGCGACCGGCCGCGCGTCGTCATCCTCGGCTCCGGCCCGAACCGGATCGGGCAGGGGATCGAGTTCGACTATTGCTGCGTCCACGCCGTCACGACGTACCGCGAGCTCGGCTACGAGGCGGTCATGGTCAACTGCAACCCCGAGACCGTCTCGACCGACTACGACACGTCGGACCGGCTGTACTTCGAGCCGCTCGACGCGGAGTCGGTGCTCGCGGTCTGCGAGCGGGAGCGGCCCGACGGCGTCGTCATCCAATTCGGCGGGCAGACGCCGCTGAAGCTCGCACGCGCGATCGAGGACGCCGGCTACCGGATCCTCGGCACGCCGTTCGACGCCGTCGACCTCGCGGAGGATCGCGAGCGTTTCGCCGGGCTGCTCGAAGCGCACGGGCTCCGCTCGCCGGAGTGGGGGATCGCAGCGTCGCCGGACGACGCGGTGGAGATCGCCGAGCGGATCGGCTATCCGGTGCTTGTCCGGCCGTCCTACGTGCTGGGCGGCCGTGCGATGCGGGTCTGCTACACGGCCGACGAGGTTCGAGACATGCCTCGCTTCGACCGAATCCTCGTGGATCGCTTCGTCGAGCACGCGGTCGAAGTGGACGTCGATGCGCTTTGCGACGGCGTGGACACCTATGTCGCGGCGGTCATGCAGCACGTCGAGGAGGCGGGCGTCCACTCGGGCGACTCGGCCTGCGTCCTGCCGGCGCCGAGCCTGAGCTTCGCGCAGACGCAGGAGATCGCGCGCGTCGTCCGGATCCTCGGCCGCGCTCTCGGTGCCGTCGGGCTCCTCAACGTCCAGCTCGCGGTGACGGGCGACGGCGACGTCTTCGTGATCGAGGCGAATCCGCGGGCGTCGCGGACGGTGCCGTTCGTGAGCAAGGCAACCGGCGTCGAGCTCGTCAAGGCGGCCTGCCGCCTCGCGCTCGGCGCATCGATCTCGGAACTCGATCTCCCGCCCGAGCGTCCGCCGCGGCAATGGAGCGTCAAGGCCGCTGTGCTCCCGTTTGCGCGCTTCCCCGGCAGCGATCCCGTGCTCGGCCCCGAGATGCGCTCGACGGGCGAGGTGATGGCGAGCGCCGCCGATCTCTCGACCGCGCTCGACAAGGCCGAGCGTGCCGCCGGGAGGAGGCTGCCTCGCTCGGGCTCCGTCTTCATCTCCATCCGCGAGCCGGACCACCAGGCGGCCGTGCCGATCGCCGCCACGCTGGTCGGTCTCGGCTTCGAGCTCTACGCGACCGAAGGGACGGCCGGCACGCTGGCCGCCGCGGGGATCGAGGTCGAGCCGGTGCGGAAGCTCAGCGAGGGGGCGGAGGGTGAGCCGACCGTCGTCGACCTGATCCGGCGCGGCCGTTGCGATCTCGTGATCAACACGCCGGAGGGACGCAACGCAAGATCGGACGGCTACGCAATCCGCGAGGCCGCCCTCACGCGGCGCGTCCCGTGCATCACGACGCTCTCGGGTGCGGCCGCGGCCGTGCACGCGATCGCGACCGCCCGCGTGGAGCAAGCGGTGTCCCTGCAGGAGCGGATCGATGCCGAGCTCGGCGTCACCCAGTCGGCATAGGGTCACCGCCTCGGAGCGGGTTGGGCCCTACACGCTGCTGCGGCTCGAGCGCGGTGATCTCGAACCGGGTGTGCCGGGGCAGTTCTTCATGCTCGAGGCGCCGGGGCGGTTGCTGCCACGGCCGTTCTCGCTCTGCCTGGCGCCGCCGCGTGAGCTCGCGTTCCTCGTCGATCCGATCGGTCCCGGCACGCAGGCGCTCTGCGAGCTTCGGACAGGCGACGAGATCGGCGTGCTCGGGCCGCTCGGCCGTGGTTACCGGCTCGATGTCGAGCGGCCGCTACTGGTCGGCGGCGGGATCGGGATCGCACCCTTGCCGTACCTCGCCGACCACCTGGGCGGGTCGCCGCCCGTCGTCCTCGGCTTCCGGAGCGGCGAGCACGCTGAGGCGGCTGCGCTTCTGCCGGGCGCGGAGGTCGCCGTCGATCCCGTCCTCGTCACCGAGCTCATCGAGCCCGGGCACGACGTCATGGCGTGCGGCCCGGAGCCTATGCTCTGCGCCGTTGCGGCGACGTGTCCGGAGGCGCAGCTGGCGTGGGAAGCGCCGATGGCGTGCGGCTACGGCGCCTGCTACGGCTGCGTCGTCGAGATCGACGGTGCGCTCAAACGGCTCTGCCTCGAAGGGCCGGTGCTCGACGCCGCGCGCGTGCGCCCGCCGGTGGAGGCTGTCGCATGAGGATCCTCAACGCGAGCGGTTGCCTCGACGCGCTCGCCGCGCCTGAGGTCGCGCGGGAGCTCGACGCGTTCGTGACGAAGACGGTCACACCGCTGCCGCGTGAAGGGAACGCTCCGCCTCGGATCGCCGAAACCGCGCACGGGATGCTCAACGCGATCGGCCTCGCGAACCCCGGCCGCGAGCGCTTCCTCGCCGAGCACCTGCCGCGTGTGCGCGAGCTGGGGGTTCCGGTCTGGGTCAGCGTCGGAGGCTTCTGCGCGGACGACTACGCCGAGACCTGCTCGCGCTTGACCGGCATCGAAGCGATCGAGCTCAATCTCTCGTGCCCGAACGTCGACGAGGCCGCCGACTCGGCAGCGGAGATTGTCGCCGCCTGCCGACGCGCAACGGAGCTTCCGCTCTACGCCAAGCTTTCCGCGGCGCATCCCGATGTCACGGACGTCGCACGAGCCGTCGCGCACGCAGGCGCCGACGGGCTCTCGCTCATCAACACGCTCCGCGCCGTGGCGCTCGACAAGCACCTCCGCCCGGCGCTCGCCCGCGGGAGCGGCGGCCTCTCAGGCCCGGCGCTGAAGCCGGTCGCCCTCCACGCGGTGAGCGTCTGCCACGAGGCTGCCGCGCTGCCGATCGTCGGGATGGGCGGGGTCCAGACCGGCCGTGACGCGCTCGAGTTCGCTGCCTGCGGAGCAGCCGACGTCGCGCTCGGAACCGTGCTCTTCGCGGACCCGGGTGCTCCGGCGCGCGTCCGCACCGAGCTCGCGGCTGCCTGCGCGGAAGCCGGTGTTGCCACACCGGGCGACGCCGGGCCTCTGACAAAAAGCCCGGAAACCGGACGAAAAGTCCCAGCTTGAAGCTGGCTGGCGCATTGGTAAGATCGGCGCTCGGTGTCACCGACCAAGACCCAGGCGCATGCTCCGCTTCGTTCTCTCGACCAGCGGATGGACGCCCTCAAGCGAGCGAACGACGTCCGCGTCAGGCGCGCGAAGCTCAAGAAGGATCTCAAGGACGGGAAGGTCCGGATCGAGCAGATCCTCGGTAATCCGCCCGAGTACGTCTCGACCGCGAAGGTCATCGACATCCTCATGGCGGTGCCGAAGTTCGGGCGCGTGAAGGCCGCGCGATTTCTCAACACCTGCCGGATCAGCCAGTCGAAGACCGTGGGCGGACTGTCCGATCGCCAGCGCGCCGAGCTGATCGGCCTCTTCAACAGCCGGTAGTGGTGGTGGCTCGGATGCCCCCGGTGCTCGTGGTCACGGGCCCGTCTGGCGCCGGCAAGGGGACATTGATCCACGAGCTCGTCGAGCGCGTGCCGGGAATCGAGGTGACGGTCTCGGCCACGACGCGCGAGCGGCGGCGCGGGGAGGAGGACGGTCGCGACTACTGGTTCCTCACCGACCACGACTTCCTCGACCGTGTCGCGCACGGCGAGTTCCTCGAGCACGTCGAATACGTCTCAGGCCACCGCTACGGCACGCTCCGCTCGGAGCTCGACCGGATCGCGGCCAACGGCCACGTCCCCCTCCTCGAGCTCGAGACCGAGGGAGCGCTCCGTGTCAAGCGCCAGGTGCCGGGCGCGGTGACGATCTTCATCTCCGCCCGTGTCGAGGAGCTCGAACGGCGGCTGCGCGAGCGGGCCACCGAGAGCGCGGGTGAGATCGGGGAGCGGATCGAGCTCGCGCGCAAGCAGCTCGATCAGGCCGGCGAGTTCGACCACGTGATCGAGAACGACGACCTCGAGCGGGCCGTCGCCGAGCTGACGACACTGGTCCGCGGGCTCCTCGGCGCGACGGCTACCATGCCGCGGCAATGATCGAACCACGCGTCGACGACCTGCTGCAGAACGTGGACTCGCGCTACGCGCTCGTGATCGTGGCTGCGAAGCGCGCGCGGCAGATCAACAACTACCACCACCAGCTCGGCGAGGGCACCTTCGGCGACAACCTGCCGCCGCTCGTCGAGAGCCGGTCGAAGAACTACCTCACGATGGCCCTGGAGGAAGTCTCCCAGGGCATGCTCAAGTACGCGTACACCGCGTAGCGCGCGTCAGCCGCGACTGCGGCGCGCAGGCATCATTTGGGCATGTCTCGCGTCCTCCTCGGCGTGACGGGTGGCATCGCCGCTTACAAGGCGTGCGAACTGTGCCGCTTGCTCGTCAAGGAGGGGCATGACGTAGTGCCCCTCGTCACGCCGGGCGCCGAGCGATTCGTCGCCGGCGAGACGTTCCGCGCGCTCGCGCGCCGTCCACGCGGAGACGACGTCTACCTCCACCTCACGCGCGCGGATCTGCTCGTCGTCGCGCCGTGCACGGCGAACACGCTCGCGAAGCTCGCGTACGGGCTCGCCGACAACGTTCTCACCGAGGCTGCGCTGGCACATCGCGGGCCTGTGCTCGTCGCTCCCGCGATGAACCCGCGGATGTGGGCCCATCCCGCCACCCGCGCGAACGCCGAAGCGCTGCGATCGCGTGGCGCCGTTCTCATCGGCCCGGACGAGGGAGAGACGGCCGAGGGCGAGCTCGGCGTCGGACGGATGGCGGAGCCGGACGAGATTCTCGCTGCCGTGCGTGAGTTCCTCATGGGAGCCGGCGTTCTCCGCGGCAAGCGCGTTCTCGTCTCTGCCGGCGGCACGCGCGAGCCGCTCGACGCGGTCCGGTATGTCGGCAACCGCTCGTCGGGGCGAATGGGTGCAGCGCTAGCAGCCGAGGCCCGAAGGCGCGGCGCGGCGGTCACGTTGCTCGCCGCGAACCTCGCCGTCCCGGCACCGGCCGGGGTCGAGGTAGTCGAGACGCCGACCGCCGCCGATCTCGAACGCGAGGCCCTGGCGCGGGCAGCGGAGGCGGACGTCGTCGTGATGGCAGCGGCCGTTGCGGACTACCGGCCAACGGAGACGCTCGCGGCGAAGCGGCCGAAGGACGCAGCGACGTGGACGCTCGAGCTCGAGCCGACGACGGACGTGCTCTCGGTGCTCGGCGAGCGCCGGCATGACGGCCAGCTCCTCGTCGGCTTCGCCGCCGAGACGGGCGCGAGCGGTCTCGAACGCGCTCGCGAGAAGCTCTCACGGAAGCGTGCGGATCTGTTCGTCCTCAACGACGTGTCGCGAACCGACATCGGCTTCGACACGTACGAGAACGAGGTGACACTCCTCACGACCGACGCCGAGCGGACGGTTGCGAAGGCGCCGAAGGAGGACATCGCCGTTGCCGTCCTCGACGAGGTGGAGGCGCTGATCGCAGATGGCTGAGCGCGCAGTCGAACTGGCTCCGAGCGGGCTGATCTCGACGATCGTCAAGAACCTCGGCCGCGTCGTTCACGCACCCGACGAGACGCTGCAGCTCATCGTCCTCTGCCTCGTCGCGGAGGGCCACGCGATCATCGAGGACTTCCCCGGCGTCGGCAAGACGATGCTCGCGAAGGCGCTGGCCCGGTCGCTCGACTGCCACTTCGCCCGCCTCCAGTTCACGCCCGATCTGCTGCCGTCGGACGTGACCGGCGTCAACGTCTTCAACCAGCAGCAGAACGAGTTCGAGTTCCGGCCCGGACCGGTGTTCGCGAACCTGCTGCTCGTCGACGAGGTGAACCGCGCCTCACCGAAGACGCAGGCTGCGCTGCTCGAGTGCATGGAGGAGCGGCAAGTGTCGGTCGACGGGGTCACGTACCCGCTCGAGCCGCCGTTCATGGTCATGGCGACGCAGAACCCCATCGAGTACGAGGGGACGTATCCGCTCCCGGAGGCGCAGCTCGACCGCTTCACGATGCGGCTCTCGCTCGGCTATCCGACGCTCGCGGAGGAGGCGCGGATGCTCGACGAGCAGACGAGCGAGCCGCCGCTCGAGTCGCTGCCCGCGGTCGCCGACGGTGCGGACGTGCTTCGCCTGGTCGAGGCTGCGCGCGGCGTCTACGTCGAGGAGAGCCTCGGCCGATACGTCGTCGCACTCCTGCGGCAGACGCGCGGCGACCAGCGCCTCTACCTCGGCGCCAGCCCTCGGGCCGGCATCGCGCTGCTGCGCGTCGCCAAGGCGCGGGCGCTCTCGGAGGGGCGCGACTACGCCACTCCGGACGACGTGAAGGCGGTCGCGGCGCCGGTGCTCGGCCACCGATTGATCCTCGCGCCGGAGGCCCGCTCGGCCGCGCTCGGCCCGGATGAGCTCGTCGCGGACGCGCTCGCCCACACCCCGGTTCCCGTCTGATGACGGCCCGGGGTCGGGCGGTACTGGCTCTCGGCATCCTCTGTTGGATCGTCGCCGTCGTCTTCGGCTCGCTGGCCCTCTATCCGGTCGCGGCCGGGCTCGTGCTCTGCGTGCCGTTGGCGGTGGCGTGGGTGCGGATCACGCTGCGGCAACCTCGCGCCGGCCGACGCTGGCCACACGAGAACCTGCTCGAGAGGGACGACGTCACGATCGAGCTCGTGCTCGAGCGCGAGCCCGGAGTTCCCCTGCCGAAGGTCATCGCGCGCGAGCAGGTCGGACGGCTCGGGGAAAAGGAGGTCGAGCTGCGCGTGCGCGGTCGCGGCCGCTACTCGGGCTCCTACCGCCTCCGTGACGTGCCGCGGGGGCGCCATCGCTTTGCTCCCGTGCGCCTGTCGATCGCCGATCCGTTCGGCCTCGCCGAGACCGGGTTGGTGCTCGGGGAGCAGCAGGCGCTCGTGGTCTACCCGCGCCTCGTCGAGGTCGAGCAGCTGTTCTTCGACGGTGGCACGGGGCCCGAGCATGGACGGCGGCTCCTGCTGCGGCGGCCCGTGGGCTTCGAGCTCCACAGCGTCCGCGACTACCAGCAGGGGGAGTCTCTGCGGCGCGTCCACTGGCCGTCGACGGCGCGCCGTGGATCGCTCATGGTGAAAGAGCTCGAGGATTCGCCGCGGGACGAGGTCGCAGTGCTGCTCGACGGAGACCCCGTTGCGGTCGCAGGGTCGCCGCCGGACTCCTCCTTCGACGTCGCCGTCCGGGCCGCCGGCTCCATTCTTCTGGCGCAGGTCCGGCGCGGGCGCCGCTGCGTCCTCCTGCTCAACACCGCAGGACGGGAGCTGCAAACGGTTTCCTCGGACGGACCCGAGTGGCAGCGTGCGCTGGAGCTTCTCGCCGCCGCGGAGCCCGATGCCCGAGCGCCGGCGGCGGCGCTGCTCCAGTCGAGGGAAGGTCCGGCGGCACGCTCGCTCGAGCTCGTGGTCGTCACCTCGCGGGTCGAGCGGTCGCTCGTCGACCGCCTGCTCGAGCGCGCCCTCACGCGCCGTCCGGTGGCGCTCGTCCATATCGAGCCGGAGAGCTTCGCCGGACGCCCGCGTCGCCCAGATCCAGAGCTCCTTCGCCTGCAGGCCGCCGGTGTGGCGATCGCCGTGGTCAGGCAGGGTGAGGATCTCGCCTCAGCCCTGAACGGCGTGGCTGCGAGGGAGGCTGTGCGTGCGTAGCGCGGGACGGACGGTGGCCATCAGCCTCCCGGCGCTCGTCGTCGTTGCCGTCGCGTGGCTCCGCCTGGAGCAGCCGTCCTCGTCGCTGTGGCGCGTGCTCGCCCTCCTCGGCCTCGCTCTCGCAGCGACCCTTCCTCGCCGCCCTGTGTTGCGCGCCGCCGCAGCCGTGGCAGCGACCGCCGTCGCAGCACGGGTTGCGGTGGGAGTCGACCTCGTCCCCTCGCGGCTCGACCACGCCGGCTCGACGCTCGGGACGCGGTTCGGGAACGGCTTCGATGACTTCTACGGCACCCCGCTGCCTTTCGATCCGCGCGTGCACCTGGCCATGGGCGAGCTCGTACTGTCCGGCATCTTCGTCTTCGCCCTCGGCGTCACGCTGTTGGTCGCGGCACGGAAGCCGGTGGCGAGCGCTCTCGTGCTCCTCCTCGGAGCCGGCTGGCCGGCGACCCTCCTCGGCCCGTCGCACGGGGTCGCAATGGGGGCCGCGATCCTCGGCGCTGCACTCGTCCTGCTCGCTGGGGTCGGCTCTCACCGCGTGCCCGCTCTCGCGCTACCTGCGGCCACGGTTGTGGCCATGGCGGCTGTTGTGGTCGGCTCGGCGACGGCCGCTCGACACGGGCTCGTGCACTGGCAGACGTGGAACCTGGCGCATGTCGCGACCGGACCTGAAGACGTCGGCTTCGTCTGGAACCCGCAGTACGGCGGGCTCAAGTGGTCAGGGCGTCCGACGATCGTCCTCCAGGTGCAGTCCCATCAGCCGCCGTCCTACCTGCGCGCGGCGGTGCTCGACGATTTCAAGGGTGGCGACTCTTGGTCGATCGGCCAACCTCGTTCCGCCGACTCGCTCGAGCCTGCTGCCGCCCGGAAGCGGCGAAACCAGACGCGTGAGACCGTAACCGTGAACGCTCTCGCCGACACCCACCTCGTCGGCGGGAGCATCCCGATCCGCTACAGGGCCGAGGGCGGCGCGCCGCTGCTGAAGCTCGAGCCGGGCTTCGCTGCGCTCGATCAGAACCTGCCGCACGGCTTCCGATACTCGGTCTGGAGCTACACCGCCCGGCCTACTCCGGCTGCTTTGCGCCGATCGCCCGCGAAGTACCCCTCGGTGCTCGAGTCCCAGGGGCTGCTCGACGTCGGAGGCGTTCTCACGCTGCCGCGGTTCGGAGCACCGCACCGGGCGTCGCGAGTCCTGGCGGCGGTGGGCCGGGACCCGGCGATCGACAGGTACCTACCGCTCGCCCGACTCGCGGAGCAGCTCGCGGGCAGCGCGCGCACTCCCTACGGGGCGGTTTCTCGGCTCGAGAACTGGTTCGTCGCCTCCGGCACCTTCCGCTACACGAACCACCCGCAAGTGATCTTCCCGCCCTTGGTCAGCTTCGTGACCCAGACGCACGCCGGCTACTGCCAGTACTTCGCCGGGGCGATGGCGCTCATGCTCCGCTACCTCGGCATTCCTGCCCGCGTCGCCGTCGGATTCGCCGGCGGGACCTACGACTCCAAGCAGCGCCTCTGGAACGTCTCCGACCGAGAAGCTCATGCCTGGGTCGAAGTCTGGTTCAAGGGATACGGGTGGCTGCCGATCGATCCGACGCCCGCAGCACCGGGAGCCGCACCTCGCCAGAGGCAGGCCGGCGTGCCGGTGCAGTCGACCGGGTCGGGGACCGGGGGCTCGACCCCCCTGGTCGGTGGACCGACTCGGACGAAGACAGGCGGGACGTCCAGCGTCGCCAACAACCTGAGCCGCAAGAACGGGTTCCTCCGACCGCACGCGAAGGCCACGGCCCCTCGTCCGGTCGGGGCAGCCGGGGATGGCGGTGGCAGTGGCACCGGCGGGAGCGGTCGCACCCGCCCGGTCCTGCTGCTGCTCGCCCTCCTCGCCGCGGCGGCGGGAGGCATCGTGCTCACGAAGGCCGGCTTCCGGATGACTCGGAGCGTCCGTCGTGACCCACGAAGTGTTGCTTCCGCGTGCCGCCTGGAGCTGACCTCGTTCCTCGTCGACCAGCGAATCGACGCACCGAGCAGCGCAACCCTCGGCGAGCTCGGAGAGCTCCTCAAGCGCGAGTTCGGCGTGAGCCCCGAAGCCTTCGTGGCGGCGGCGACGGCTGCCCGCTTCGGAGCGCCAGAGGACGCAGCGATCGCAGCTGTGACGGCGCGACAGGAGCTGCGGGCTCTCCTCGACGCCGCCCGCCGCGGGCTCACCCGGGGGGAGCGGCTCCGCGGCCTGTTCTCGCTCCGCTCGCTCATCCGTCCGTTGCCCCGGGTCGACGCCTCCGCTTCTGCGGGTAGCGGGATGGTGGGTAGCAGCGCGTCGTGAGCGAATCGACCTACAACCTCTTCCAGCGTGGCCGCCGCCACCTACGGGCCGGTATGGCCGCGCAGGCGACCGTCTCGCTCGAGAAGGCCAAGCGGCGCGAGCCGGACAAGGCCTCGATCCGCGAGACGCTCGGGATCGCGTACTTCCGGATCCGGCGCTGGAGCGAGGCGGAAGGGGAGTTCCGGAAGGTGCTCGAGCTCTCCCCGGTCAACGACTACGCGCACTACGCGCTCGGGCGCTGTCTCGAGAAGCAGGGACGGGACGTCGAGGCGAACCGGCACTACAAGCTGGCCAGCTCGCTGCGACCGGGCTCGGAGCAGTACCGCGCGCGCATCCGCGAGCTGGACTAGCGTCGTCCGATGCGCGCTGTCGTGCAACGGGTCTCGCGTGCGCGGGTCTCGCCCGGCGGTGAGATCGGCCGTGGTCTCTGCGTGCTGCTCGGTGTGGCTCGTGGGGACGCGGAGGCGCAAGCGGCGCGCCTCGCGGGCAAGGTCGCGCGGCTGCGGATCTTCTCCGATGACGAGGGGCGGTTCGACAGGTCGGTCGAGGACGACGGCGGTGTGGTACTCGTCGTCTCGCAGTTCACGCTCATCGCGGATACCGCGAAGGGCAACCGGCCGAGCTTCGCCGGCGCTGCGCCGCCTGAGGATGCGGAGCCTCTCTATGAGCGTTTCTGCGCCGAGCTGCGCGCACTCGGTCTGCCGGTGGTGACGGGCGTCTTCGGCGCGAGGATGGAGGTCGAGCTCGTGAACGACGGGCCGGTGACGATCGTGCTCGAAGCCTGACGTGAGGAGGCTCGCGGAGCTCGAGGAGCGGCGGGCATTCGAGTGCCGCCTCACGCCGGACCGAGCGCTCGAGACGCTCGACGAGGCGGAGCTCTTCCTCCGTGAGCGCGGCCTCCTCACGCGGACTGCCGACTCCGCTCTGCCGAGCCTCTTCGAGGCGTGTCACGAGAAGCCGTATGCGCGCGAGAGCCGCGGCTTCGGTCGGTGGCCGGCGACGAAGTTCCGCGCGCCTGGAAGCGGAGGATGAGAACTGGGGCTTGGATACTGCGACACCTCGCCGAAGTGGGGGCATCCGAGCTCGAGGATCTCCGGCTGGAGCTGGTGCTGACGCCAAAGGAGCTGAAGAGCCTCCGCTCGCCGCTCGAGCGCTGCGGCGCAATCGTCGCCCGGCCGATCGTCTACGAAGAGCCACACCGCCACACGAGCGTCCTCGCGCTGGGACCAGGCGCACCCTGAGCCCGCTCGGTGACCTCCTCGACGGCCACCTCGCAGTCGGCGGCTGACGACCACACCGCTGCTACACTCGCGCCACCACATTTCACCGGATCGGAGAAATGGGCCTGCGGGCCCATTTTTTGTGAAAGAGACGGACAGGATGCCGACGACACTCGAGAAGGAGCGCTTGCTGCAGGGGGAGATCGCAACGCAGGTCGAGCACGACCTGCCCGACGTCGACGTCCTCGCGGTCGAGTTGCTCACGCCGTCGCGCTTCCGCGTCTACATCGACCACCCGGAAGGCGTGGACCACGCCTTGTGCGAACGCGTCACCGATGTCCTGCGCGAGTACCTGCGCGAGTACAGCGTCGAAGTGTCGTCACCGGGGCTGGACCGGCCCCTGCGCCGGCAAGAGCATTTCGAGGCTGCGCTGGGACGCCGCGTCCGGCTCCGCACTTCCGGACGGAAGCTGCGCGGCGAGGTTCTCTCCGCCGACGAGCAGAGCGTCACCTTGGCCGCCTCCGACGGCGCCGAGGCCGAGATCCCGTATGCCGAGATCGTTCGTGCAAATCTGATCGACGAGGGAGCGTGACATGACTCAGGAGATCATCGAGGCCGTCCGCGAGATCGAGCGCGACAAGGGAATCGAGGAGGGCGCGCTCGTCTCCGCGCTCGAGGATGCGCTCCTCGCGGCCTACAAGAAGACCCCGGGCGCGTCGCGTCACGCCACGGTCGAGATGGACGACGACACGGGCGACTTCCGTGTCTTCTCGGTCGAGCTGCCGGCCGACATCGAGGAGCGCCTGCTCGACGAGGCCCGCGAGCGGAAGCTCGAGGAGCTCGAGCGGCTCGAGGAGGAGACCGGTGAGCGCCAGCACACGCTCATCTCCGACGACGACCTCGACATCGACTGGTCCGACGTCCCCGATCAGGACGTCAAGCGCGAGGACGT
>Ga0335076_10006045_pt1 | contig 12206 bp, 12 predicted proteins | sample Lox_Sample_25_FD_206717 | JGI IMG/M metagenome (GOLD analysis project Ga0335076, IMG submission 206717) | Soil microbial communities from Loxahatchee National Wildlife Refuge, Florida, United States - Lox_Sample_2.5 | ecosystem: Environmental > Terrestrial > Soil > Wetlands | place: USA...
CGGCGCCAGTTCTCGCTGGAGAAGGCGAAGAGCGTGAGGTACTCGACGCCGGACTGGGCGCACGCCTTCACCGTCTCGCGCACCGCTTCCACGCCCTTGCGGTGGCCGGCCACGCGCGGCAGGAACCGCTTCTTCGCCCAGCGGCCGTTGCCATCCATGATGATGGCGACGTGCCGCGGCACGATGCGCGATTCGGGGATCTCCTGCGTCGACGATTCGAACTGGCTCATCTCATGCCTCGCAGCCTCGCTTCAGACCGCCATCAGGTCCTTTTCCTTCTCCGCCACCAGCTTGTCGATGTCCGCCACCGACTTGTCGGTGAGCTGCTGGATCTCCTTCTCGGCGCGCTTGTCCTCGTCCTCGCCGATGTCGCCGTCCTTGAGCAGCGCCTTCACGTGCGTCATCGCGTCGCGGCGGATGTTGCGCACGGCGACCTTGGCGTTCTCGCCCTCGTGCTTCACGATCTTGGCGAGCTCCTTGCGGCGCTCTTCCGTGAGCGGCGGCATGGGGATGCGGATCACGTCGCCGGAAGTGGCCGGGTTCACGCCCAGGTCCGAATCGCGGATCGCCTTCTCCACCACGGGGATCATCTTCTTCTCGAAGGGCTGGATCGCGATGGTGCGCGCGTCGGAAAGGGTGACGCTGCCCACCTGGTTGATCGGCACGTCCGAGCCGTAGTAGTCCACCTTCAGGTGGTCGATGAGGCCGGTGTGGGCACGCCCCGTGCGCACCTTCGAGAGGTCGTGCTTCAGCGTCTCGATCGACTTGGCCATCTTCTCCGTGGCCTGCTTCTTGATGTCGGCGATGCTCATCGCGCTCCTCCGCCCGCTTCAGTTGTGGACCAGTGTACCCTCGTCTTCGCCCATCACGACCCGCTTCAGCGCGCCGGACTTGAAGATGGAGAAGACGTTGATGGGCAGCTTCTGGTCGCGGCACAGCGCCAGCGCCGTGGCGTCCATCACCTTCAGGTTCTTCACGAACGCCTCGTCGAACGTGATCTTCGCGTAGCGCGTGGCGCTCTTGTCCTTCAGGGGATCGGCCGTGTACACGCCGTCCACCTTGGTCGCCTTCAGGACGATGTTGGCCTCCACCTCGCGGCCGCGCAGCGCCGCGGCGGTGTCGGTGGTGAAGAACGGGTTGCCCGTGCCCGCGGCGAAGATCACGATCTTGCCCTCTTCGAGGTAGCGGATCGCCTTGCCGCGGATGTAGGGCTCGACCACCGGCTCGATTGAAAGCGCCGACTGCACGCGGGCGACCAGGCCGCCGCGGTTCATCGCGTCGGCGAGCGCGAGCGCGTTGATCACCGTGGCGAGCATGCCCATGTAGTCGGCCGTGGCGCGGTCCATCCCGGCGGCGCCCTGCGAGACGCCGCGGAAGATGTTGCCCCCGCCGATCACGACGGCGACCTGCACCCCCAGGTCCGAGACCTCCTTCACCTCGCCCACGATGCGGTCGACCATCTCGCGGTTGATGCCGAAGGAGTCGTCTCCCATCAGCGCCTCCCCCGACAGCTTGAGCAGGATGCGTTGGTAGGCCGCCTGGGCGGGCGGATTGGCCTGCGGGGCGCGCGTATCGTCGGCCATGCTTACGCGGCGGTCTTTGCCATGGCCGCTACCTCGGCCGCGAAGTCGCTCGCCTTCTTCTCGATGCCTTCGCCGACCACGAGGAACCTGTAGCCCCTGAGCTTCGACTTCTGCGAGGCGACCATCTTCTCGACAGTCACCTTGTCGTCCTTGACGAAGGGCTGGCCCAGCAGCGAGATCTCGGCGAGGAACTTGTTGATGCCGCCGTCGACCATCTTCGCCACGATCTCCGCGGGCTTGCCCGATTCCGCGGCGCGCGCCTCGAGGATCTTCCTCTCGGCGGCCACCACCTCGGCGGGCACCTGGTCCTTCGACATGAACCTGGGCTTGGCGAAGGCGATGTGCATCGCGACGTCCTTGGCCACGGCCTCGGCGCCCTCGAGGTCCACGAGCACCGCGACCTTCGAGCCCGGGTGCACGTAGCGCACGAGCTTGCCGTCGCTCTTGATGCGCTCGAAGCGGCGCACGGTGATGTTCTCGCCGATCTTCTGCACGAGCTTCTGGCGCGCCGATTCCACGGTCTCGCCGTTGATCTCCATGCCCGAGAGCGCGGCCACGTCGGCCGGGCCCTTCTCGGCCACGAGCCTCGCCACGTCGATCGTGAACTGCGCGAAGTCGGGGTTCTTGGCGACGAAGTCCGTCTCGGAATTCACCTCGACCAGCGCGCCCAGCGTGCCGTCGTCGGACAGGTAGGCGCCGATCGCGCCGTCGGCGGCCACGCGGCCGGCGGCCTTCGAGGCCTTGGCGCCGCTCTTGATGCGCAGCAGCTCCCCGGCCTTCTTGATGTCGCCGCCCGACTCCTCGAGCGCCTTCTTGCATTCCATCATGCCGAGCCCGGTGAGCTCGCGCAGTTCCTTGACCAGTCCAGCGGTGATTTCAGCCATTTCTCTTCTCTCTAGTTAAACAAAAGGGGCTCGATCGCCCCTTTTTGTCTGCGGGTTGCTCCTGATCGGACCCTCTACTGCTTTTCCTGTTCCTCGACTTCGACGAAATCCTCGGAGCTGCCGCCCTGGGAGACCATCTCGTTCACCACCTGGCTGCGCCCTTCGAGGATCGCGTCGGCCACGCCGCGCGCGTAGAGGCGGATGGCGCGCGTCGAATCGTCGTTGCCCGGGATCACGTAGTCGATGCCGTCGAGCGAGTTGTTCGAGTCCACGACGCCCACGATGGGGATGCCCAGCGTCTTGGCTTCCGTGACCGCGATCTTGTGGAACCCCACGTCGATCACGAAGAGCGCATCCGGCACGCGCTCCATGTTCTTGATGCCGCCGAGCGAACGCTCGAGCTTCTCGCGCTCGCGCGCGGCCAGCAGCTGCTCCTTCTTCGACAGCCGCTCGATGGAACCGTCGGCCACCATCGCGTCCATGTCCTTCAGGCGCTTGATCGAGCCCTTCACCGTCTTGAAGTTGGTGAGCATGCCGCCCAGCCAGCGATAGTCGACGTACGGCGCGCCTGCGCGCAGGGCCTCTTCCTTGACGATCTCGCGAGCCTGGCGCTTCGTCCCCACGAACAGGATCTGCCCCTTGTTCGAGGTGAGCTGGCGCACGTACTTGATCGCGTCCTGGTACATCGGAAGCGATTTCTCGAGGTTGATGATGTGGATCTTGTTGCGGGCCCCGAAGATGTACGGAGCCATCTTGGGATTCCAGTAGCGCGTCTGGTGGCCGAAGTGAACGCCGGCCTCCAGCATCTGGCGCATGGTGACGGACATGCTTGCGAACTCCTGTGGTTAAGGTTGGCCTCCCCCGCGTAGCAACTGGTGATTTCCACCAGCACCTTAGCCCTGTCGCGGGGTGTGGATTTCCGTAGCGGGACGCCCCACCCGGATAGCTCGCCATTATAGCCCGAAAAGGGGCATCATTTCAATCAGTTCCGAGGGTATAATTTCACCGCAAGACAATGCTCCAGCCCCTTCACCAGCCGCTGAAATCGCCCGAGGACCTCGACCACATGCGGGTCGCGGGCAAGCTCGCCTCGGAAGTGCTCGACTTCATCGCGCCGCACGTGAAGCCGGGCGTGACCACCGCGCACCTCGACAAGCTCTGCCACGAGTTCATGGTCGACGTGCAGGGCACGATTCCGGCGCCGCTCAACTACGCCCCGCCCGGCCATCGCCCCTACCCGAAATCGATCTGCACCAGCGTGAACCACCAGGTCTGCCACGGCGTGCCCGGCGACAAGGTGCTTCGCAACGGCGACATCCTCAACATCGACATCACGGTGATCAAGGAAGGCTGGCACGGGGACACGAGCCGCATGTTCTACGTGGGCGAGCCCTCGGTGCAGGCGAGGCGCCTGTGCGAGGTCACCTACGAGTGCATGTGGAAGGGCATCGCGGCGGTGCGCCCGGGCGCCACGCTCGGCGACATCGGCTTCGCGATCCAGCGCCATGCCGAGGCCAACGGATTTTCCGTGGTGCGCGAGTTCTGCGGCCACGGCATCGGCAAGCGCTTCCACGAGGAGCCGCAGATCCTGCACTACGGGCGGCCGGGGCAGGGGCTGAAGATCGTGCCGGGGATGACCTTCACGATCGAGCCCATGATCAACGCGGGCAAGCGCGACATCCGCCAGCTCGCCGACGGCTGGACCATCGTCACCGCCGACCACTCGCTCTCGGCGCAGTGGGAGCACACGGTCCTCGTCACCGAGGACGCTTTCGAGATCCTCACGCAGTCCGCGGGCACGCCGCACGCGCCCGCATTCGTCGAGCCGCGGCCCGCCCGCCCGGCGTGAGCTCCGCGGCAACCACGGCGCGCGAGGCGCCGCAGCGTTCGCTGGCATTGCAATCGCGCGCGTGGCTCAAGGAGCGGCGCGAGGAGTCCAGGCGCCGCTACTTCCGCGATCCCGATCCGGCGAAGAACCTCGCCGGGCACGCCGCGCACGTCGACGAGCTGCTGCGGCGCCTCTGGGCCGACGCGGACATCGAAGGCGACATCGCGCTCGTCGCCGTGGGCGGATACGGCCGCGGCGCCCTCTTCCCGCATTCCGACGTGGACGTGCTCGTGCTCCTGCCCGACGGGCGCAAGGCCGACGCCTCCATCGAGCGCTTCATCGGGTCGCTCTGGGACTGCGGCCTGGAGCCCGGCCACAGCGTGCGCACCGTCGCCGAGTGCGTCGAGGAAGCGGCCAAGGACGTGACAGTCGACACGAGCCTGCTCGAAGCCAGGCGCGTGGCGGGCAACCTCGCGCTGCTCGACGATCTGGACGCTAAGCTTCGCGCGCGGCGCAGCGTGCGCCAGTTCTTCGACGCGAAGCTCAACGAGCAGAAGCGCCGCCACGAGCGCTTCCAGGAGGCCGCGTACAACCTCGAGCCCAACATCAAGGAAAGCCCGGGCGGATTGCGCGACCTGCAGATGGTGCTGTGGCTCGCGCGCGCCGCCGAGCTCGGGCAATCGTGGAAGGCGCTCGCCGACGAGGGAATCATCACGGCGAAGGAGGCGGCCGCGATCCACGCCAACGAGCGCGTGCTGCAGGACCTTCGCATCCGCCTGCACTACCTCGCGGGGCGCCGCGAGGACCGCCTCGTGTTCGACCACCAGATCGAGATCGCGCGGCAGCTCAAGCTGAAGAGCGCGAAGAAGGCCATGGCGCCGTCGGACCTGCTCATGCAGCGCTACTACCTCGCGGCCAAGGCCATCTGGCGCTTCAACCAGATCCTGCTCGCCAACCTCTTCTCGCGCATCACGCCGGAATCGGAGCGCAAGGTCCGCAAGCTCGACGACGAGTTCGTGGTGGACAACCTCACGCTGGAGCCGCGCGACGAGAAGCTCTTCGAGAAGAAGCCGGGGATGATCCTCGAGGCGTTCCGCCGCCTGCAGGACAACCGCGGCATCGTGGGCCTGGGGCCCACCTCGCTTCGCGCGCTGTCCCGCGCGCTTCCGCGCATCGACGCCCGGTTCCGCGCGAGCCGCAACAACCGCCGCCGCTTCATGGACATCATCCGCGGCGACCGCCTCACGTGGACGCTCAGGCGCATGAGCCGCTACGGCGTGCTGGGCCGCTACCTGCCCGCCTTCGGGCGCATCGTGGGGCAGATGCAGCACGACCTCTTCCACGTCTACACCGTGGACGAGCACATCCTCATGGTGATCCGCAACCTGCGGCGCTTCCGCCTGCCGCGCTTCGACCACGAGTACCCGTTCCTGTCGCAGCTCATGCAGGAGTTCGACCATCCCGAGGTGCTCTACCTCGCGGCGCTCTTCCACGACATCGCCAAGGGCCGCGGCGGCGACCACTCGCACCTGGGCTCGCGCGACGCGATCGACTTCTGCGAGGCCCACGGGCTTTCGAAGGCCGACGCGGACCTCGTCGCGTGGCTGGTCGAGCAGCACCTCGTGATGTCGTCCACGGCGCAGAAGCAGGACCTCACCGACCGCGAGGTGATCTCCTCCTTCGCCACGCTCGTGGGCGACGAGCGGCGCCTCACGGCGCTCTACATCCTCACGGTGGCCGACATCCGCGGCACGAGCCCCGCGGTCTGGAACGCGTGGAAGGGCAAGCTGCTCGAGGACCTCTTCCGTTCCACGCGGCGCGTGCTGCGCGGGGAGCTCGACTACGCCGCTTCCGCGATCGTGGCGAAGAAGGACGAGGCGCGGCGAATCTTCCGCGGCTACGTGCCGCAGCCCGGGAAAAACGACGCGCTGTGGGCCACGCTCGACGACAACTACTTCCAGCGCTTCGAGGTGGCCGAGATCGCATGGCACACGCGCACGCTCTGGTCGCGCGTCACGCCCGACAAGCCCATCGTGCGCGCGCGCCTGTCGCCCGTGGGCGAAGGCCTGCAGGTGCTCGTGTACGCGCCCGACCAGCCCGGGCTCTTCGCGCGCATCACGAGCTTCTTCGAGCGGATGCAGTTCGACGTGGCCGCGGCCAAGATCTACACCACGCGCAACGGCTTCGCGCTCGACAGCTTCCAGGTGCTCACGCACACGCGCGGCGACGAGCACTATCGCGACCTGATCCAGACGATCGAGACGGGGCTCGCCGCCGGCATCGCGTCGGGCCAGCCCCTGGGGGCGCCGCCTTCGGGCCGCGTCTCGCGCTGGGTGAAGCATTTCCCCATCGAGCCGTCGATCTCCATCGTGCCCGACCGGCGCGCGGGCCTGTGGAACGTGAACGTGAGCTGCGCGGACCGCCCGGGGCTGCTCTCGTCGCTCTCGCGCCTCTTCCTGGAGCACGGCCTGAATCTCGCCGACGCGCGCGTGACCACCCTGGGCGCGCGGGCCGAGGACGTATTCGTCGTGAGCGGCACGGAGCTGCAGGAGACCGGGCGCCGCGAGAAGATCGCCGAGGAACTATGCCGGATCGCCGCCTAGCCGCATTCGCCGTCCTGCTGCTCGCCGCCGCGTGCGGCCCGAAGACGCCTGCGCCTGCGCCCGCGCCCAAGGAGGTCCTGGTGACGCTCGGCGTCGCAGGTCCGCTCACCGGCCCCATCGCGCACCAGGGCAAGGACGACGAGAACGGCGTGGCGCTCGCCATCGCCCAGGCGAACGCGAAGCATCTCGTGATCGGCGGCCAGAAGGTCACCTTCCGGATGATGAGCGAGGACGACCAGGGCGATCCCAAGATCGGCACGACGGTCGCGCAGAAGCTCGTGGACGCGCACGTGGCCGCGGTGATCGGCCACCTCAATTCCGGCGTCACGATCCCCGCCTCCGAGATCTACAACAAGGCGGGCATTCCCGTGATCACCGGCTCCGCCACGAGTCCCGAGCTCACGGAACGGAACATGAACGGCGTCTTCCGCACCATCGGGCGCGACGACCAGCAGGGGCCGGCGATCGCCGCCTACATCGCCCAGGAGATGAAGGCGAAGAAGGTCGCGATCGTGGACGACAAGACCGCGTATGGCGAAGGGCTCGCCAACGAGGTGGAGAAGGCGCTGCGCGCCGCGGGCGTGACGGTCGTCTCACGCGAGCGCACCACCGACAAGGAGACCGACTTCAAGGCGATCCTCACGCGCATCAAGTCGAAGGCGCCCGACGTCGTCTTCGAAGGCGGCATGGACGCCACGGGCGGCCCGATGATGAAGCAGGCGCGGGAGCTGGGGCTCAAGGCCGCGTTCGCCTTCGGCGACGGCGCGTGCACCGACGAGATGGCGCAGCTCTCGGGATCTTCCGGCGAAGGGCTCGCGTGCTCGCAGGCCGGGTTGCCCGCCGCGAGCGCCACGAAGGAATTCCGCGACGCCTTCACGGCGAAGTACGGCGAGACCAAGCTCTACGCGCCGTTCTTCTACGATGCGACCAACGTGGTGATCGATTCCATGATCCGCGCCGACTCGGTGGACCCGCCGCGCTTCGCGCCCGAGATGTACCACACGGTGCTGCACGGGGCGACGGGGATCGTCACCTTCGATCCCAAGGGCGATCGCCGCGACGCGGAGATGACGATCTTCCGCATGAAGGACGGCAAGATCGTGCCGGTCATGATCTACCGGCAGGGCACGCTGGAACCGTTCGCCGCGCCGGCCGACGCTACTGCGGCGCCGCCTTCCGGTCGTTGAGCAGCAGCCAGCCGCGGATCACGCGGTAGAGGTACCAGATGGTGAGGATCCCGTACGGGATCCAGAGCAGCAGGATGCCCACGATCGTGAGGAAGAAGACGATCGTGATCGCGACCAGCCACAGCAATCCCCACCCGAAGGTGCGCGCGAGCCACGAGTAGTGCGTCTCGACCCACGTGCCCTTCGCGTTGTCGCGCACGATGGCGCCGATGATCACGGCGACGAGCGCGAAGGTCCACAGCGTGAACGGCGCGAGGAAGTGCAGGATGTAGAGGATCGTCGCGTTGGTGGTGGGGGTGTTGTCCGGTTGGCTCATCAGTCGTCCTTCAGGTCTTCGCCGGGAAAGAGCTCCTCGTTGAAGCCGAAGCGCGACATGTCCGTCATGCGCATCGGGTAGAGGATGCCGTCCAGGTGGTCGCACTCGTGCTGCACGACGCGCGCATGGAAGCCTTCGGCCACGCGTTCGATGGGATTGCCCTCGACGTCGAATCCGCTGTAGCGAAGCTTCGTGTAGCGCGGCACCACGCCGCGCATGCCCGGCACCGACAGGCACCCTTCCCAGTCCTCCTCGACCTCGCGCGTGAGCATCACGAGCCTGGGATTGGCGAGCACGGTGAACGGGACCTCCTCCGCGTCGGGATAGCGCGGGTTCTTCTCCACGCCGAAGATCACGAGGCGCTGCGAGACGCCGATCTGCGGCGCGGCGAGGCCCGCGCCGCTCCTGGCGGCCATGGTCTCGATCATGTCCTTCAGCAGCTCGCGCAGCTCCGGCGTGCCGAATTTCTCGATCGGCTTCGCGGGCACGCGAAGCACCGGGTGCCCCATCCTCAGGACTTCACGAACCGCCATGTCGTTCCACCATTCGCGCGAAGATCAATCGGATGCTTCCCATGGTCTCCTCCATGACGCGCGCGATGCCGTCGAGGGAGACCGTGTTGGCGCTGCTGCCGCGGCCGGCGGCGGGGTTCACCACGACCGCGAGGTGCGCGTACGCGAGGCCCAGCTCGCGCGCGAGCGCCGCCTCGGGCATGCCCGTCATCCCGACCATCGTGGCGCCGTCGCGCTCGAGCCGGTCGATCTCGGCCTTGGTCTCGAGGCGAGGGCCCTGCGTGGTCGCATACGTGCCGCCGTCGATGGCCGCGATGCCCATGTCGCGCGCGGATTCGAGCGCGAGGCGCCGCAGGCCCTCGTCGTACGGGTGCGTGAAATCGATGTGCGTCACCGGCTGCTCGGCGCCCTCGAAGTACGTCGAGGGCCGTCCCCAGGTGTAGTCGATGATCTGGTCGGGAACGACGATGGCGCCCGCGCCGAGGTCGGGCGCGATGCCGCCCACGGTGCACACGGCCACCACGCGCGTGACCTGCTGCGCGTGGATCGCCCAGAGGTTGGCGCGATAGTTCACCTCGTGGGGCGCGAGCGTATGCCCATAGCCGTGGCGCGCGAGGAACACCACCTCGTGCCTGCCGATGCGCCCGAACGTGAGCGGGCCCGACGGCTCCCCGTACGGTGTCCTCACGATCCGGCGATGCGTGATCTCGAGATTCGCGAGCTGCGTGAGGCCGCTGCCTCCGATGACGGCGATCATCTAGTCCTTCAATGCGTAGATGGCCGGGAGGTTGCGCCACAATCCGTAGGCGTCCATCCCGAATCCGAACACGTAGCGATTGGGCACCCTCACGCCCACGAAATCCGCGGCGATCGGCTTCTCGCGCCCGATGTCCTTGTCGGCGAACACCGCCGAGAGCACCTTGCGCGCGCCCATCTCCACGAGGCGCTTGTGGATGGCGGCCAGCGTGATGCCCTCGTCGAGGATGTCGTCCACCACGAGCACGATGCGGTCGCGCACGTTGTCGCGCGGGGGAAGGCGCCAGACGATGTCGCGCCCCTGGACATCGTTGTTGTAGCGCGTGACCTCGATCGCGCCGAACTCCAGCGGAAACCGGAGCATTGGCAGGAGCTGGCCCGTGAATATCGCCGCGCCGCCCATCACCGAGAGGACCACCGGGAATTCCTCCGCCAGCCGCGCAGTCACGCCGCTCGCCACGCGCGCCACCGCCTCGCGCACCTGCTCGTCGCTGAAAAGGAGCTCCGCGCCTTCGAGAAGGCGCATCGCCTCCTCGCGGCGCTTGGTCATTTGCGCCCGCCGCCCACCGTCGCGAGGAACGCGCGGAACTCGCTCGCGAGCTCCGGGTGCTTCAGCGCGTAGTTCACGGTGGCCTGCAGGTAGCCGATCTTCGAGCCGCAGTCGTAGCGCGTGCCCTGGAATTCGTAGGCCATCACGCTTTCCTCGCGCAGCAGGCGCCCGATCGCGTCGGTGAGCTGGATCTCGCGCCCCGCGCCGGGACGCAGGTTCTCGAGGAAATGGAAGATGCGCGGCGAGAGCACGTACCTGCCCACCACGGCGAGCGTCGAGGGCGCTTCCTCGGGCTTGGGCTTTTCCACGATGTTGGAGACGCGCGATACGCCCGCGGAGACCTTCTCCACCGACACGATGCCGTAGGAGGCGGTGTCTTCCCGGGCCACGTTCTGCACCGAGATCACGCTTCCTCCCGTTTTCCCGTGGACTTGCACCATCTGCTTCATGACGGGCACGCTCGCGTCGATCAGGTCGTCGGCGAGGATCACCGCGAAGGGCTCGTCGCCCACGAGGTGGCGCGCGCAGAGAACCGCATGCCCGAGGCCGAGGGCCTCGGCCTGGCGCACGTAGGCGCAGGCGACCCCGTCGGGCAGCAGCCCGCGCACTTCCTTCAGGAGCTTGTTCTTGCCGTGGGCCTGGAGCTCCGCCTCGAGCTCGTAGGCCTTGTCGAAGTGGTCCTCGATCGCGCGCTTGCCGCGGCCGGTGATGAATATCAGGTCCGTGATGCCCGCGGCCACCGCCTCCTCGACGGCGTACTGGATGAGCGGCTTGTCCACGATCGGAAGCATCTCCTTGGGAGAGGCTTTCGTCGCGGGAAGGAATCGCGTGCCCAGGCCCGCGACGGGAAAGACGGCCTTCGTGACTTTTTGCATTCTTATGCGCCCAGGAGCTTGGTGAATTCCCTCTCGTCGAGCACCGGGACGCCCAGCTCGCGCGCCTTGTCGAGCTTCGATCCGGCCTCTTCGCCTGCGACCACGTAGTCGGTCTTCTTCGAGACCGATCCGGTGACCTTCCCGCCCGCCGCCTCGATGCGCTCCTTCGCTTCGTCGCGCGTCATGGACGAGAGCGTCCCGGTCAGCACCACGATTTTACCTGCGAAGGGGCCCTGCGGCCGCGCCTCGCGCTCGGGCTTGCCTTCCTTCCAGCGCACGCCGGCCGCGCGCAGCTGCTCGATCACCTCGCGGTTGTGGCGCTGCTCGAGGAACACCGCGATGGATCGCGCGACGACGGGGCCCACGTCCGGCGCCTCCTGCAGCTCCTCGACGCTCGCGTCCATGAGCGCGTCGAGCGAGCCGAAATGCCGCGCGAGGTCCTTGGCGGTCACCTCGCCCACGTTGCGGATGCCCAGCCCGTAGATGAAGCGCGCGAGCGTGGTGTCCTTGCTCTTCTCGATGGCCGCGACCACGTTCGCGGCGGATTTCTCCGCCATGCGGTCGAGCTCGGCGAGCTTCGCGACGCCCAGCTTGTAGAGGTCCGCGGGCGTGCGCACGATGCCGGCGTCGACGAGCTGGTCCACGAGCTTGTCGCCCAGGCCCTCGACGTCCATGGCGCGGCGCGAGGCGAAGTGAAGCAGCGCCTGCTTGCGCTGCGCCGCGCAGAAAAGCCCTCCCGTGCAGCGTGCCACGGCCTCGTCCTCGGACCTGATCACCGCCGAGCCGCACACCGGGCACTTCGAGGGCATCGTGAAGCCTTCCTTGCGAGGCCCCTTCTTCGCGACCCTCGCCACCTCGGGAATGACGTCGCCCGCGCGGCGCACCACCACCGTGTCGCCCTTCCACACGTCCTTGCGATGGATCTCGTCTTCGTTGTGCAGCGTGGCGTTCACGATTGTCGTGCCGCCCACGAAGACGGGCGCGAGGCGCGCCACGGGCGTCAGCGCCCCGGTGCGCCCCACCTGGATGTCGATGGCGAGAAGCTCGGTGGTCGCCTCCTCCGCCGGGAACTTGTGCGCGATCGCCCAGCGCGGGGCGCGCGAGACGAAGCC
>Ga0335076_10006047_pt1 | contig 12205 bp, 10 predicted proteins | sample Lox_Sample_25_FD_206717 | JGI IMG/M metagenome (GOLD analysis project Ga0335076, IMG submission 206717) | Soil microbial communities from Loxahatchee National Wildlife Refuge, Florida, United States - Lox_Sample_2.5 | ecosystem: Environmental > Terrestrial > Soil > Wetlands | place: USA...
GTAGCCGTCCCGCTCCTCTTTGCGATCGGCCGCCTCAACTCCGACCCAAAGGTCCTGGGCCCCCACCGCGGCACCCGCGCCTCCAGAATCTGGGTCTGGATCACCTTCGGTGTCATGACACTCTCCGCCGGCGCCCTGCTGATCAGCCTGATCTAGTAGCCGATCAGCCGGCGACCAACTGCGGCAGGCCGAGCCCGAGCGCCGCGGCCGTGTCCGCGTAGATGCTGCGCCCGGCGAGCGACTCTTCCTCTTCTGAGAAATCGACCGCTCCGTTCACCTCGAGGACGACGGATCCGCGCTCTGGCTCAGGGAGAAGATCGACTCCCACAAGCTCCGCACCGATCGCACGAGCGGCACCAATCGCCAGGGCCTGCTCTTCGTCGGTTGGCGACGATGAGAGGAACTGACCGCCCAGGGCCACATTTGTTCGCCACTCGCCGAGCGCCGCCTCCCGTCGTCCTGCTCCGACGACCCGCCCCCCTGCCACTACGATGCGCGTGTCGTAGCCGAGTGGCGGTATCAGCTCTTGGATGAGCACGCCGTGACGGCGAAACCAGCTTCGCTGACCGATCGTCGCCAGGCTCTCTTCGACCTCGCGGCGGTCGCGGCACAGCATCACATCTTGCCCCCAGCTGCCGAACCGCGGCTTGAGGACGAAGGGCGGCTCGAGCGTGCGCACCTCGTCAAGCGTCGTGCGGTGCAGCGTGCGCGGATGCCGAATCCCTGCCGCCGCAAATCGTCGCGCCGCCCGAAGCTTGTCGTGGGCCGCCAGCACTGCCCGGGGTCGATTCACAAGCCGCACGCCACGCGGCTCGAGCGCGGCCATTTCCGCCAGCCCCGCTTCGACGCCATCAAGCGTCGGCGTGACGTCCAGACGCACCACCGCGGTGTCACCGTCTCCAAGCAGGCGATAAGCATCGGGCGGGCACAGTAGCTCGGCCCGCATTCCCAACCGCCTCCAGCCCTCCACCAGTGGCGCGTTCGTGGGCTGCAACCTACGAGCGACAACAGCAACCAACTTCTGTGCTGATTCCACGTCACGCAGCTTGCATACGTCGCACGCCTGGCACATCCGTACCCGTCGGCGAGTATCACGCGGATCAGCCGCAGCGGCCGACGTTCGCTCACGGCGGCCGCTGCGTAAAGCAGAGTCAGACGCGACGACGGCTGCCGATGTACCTCACGAGCTCGCCGCCGGCTCCTTGTTCCGACCGAGCTTCGTCTTGAGGGCATCCAGCTTCGCATCGATTTCGTCCTTCTGCTTCTTCTTCCGCGCCTCGCGCAGCTCCTTGCGAGCCTCCTTCTTCGCCTCGCGCTGAGCCTCCTCCGCCGCGGCGATCTCCGCCCGTACGTCGGGACCGGATCGCCTCAGCACGGTCCCTCCCAGTTTCGCCATCACGGCGTCGATCGCGACCGGGCTCTGCTCAAGAACATCGGCCAGCAGACTCGGGGTGCCAACGCGCACGGACTTCGAAATATCCGTGAGCGCCGACTCGGTCGCATCATCATCGTCCATGTCGAACAGCGAGCCGACCAGCACTCCCGTTGCGCCCCCGATCAAGACTCCGAGAGGCCCCCCGATAACGCCCACCAGCAGGCCAACCAGCCCGCCGCTCACAGTCCCCTCCCACGTCGAGTCCTCAATCTCCTCTTTAGTCACGATCTTCCCGTCTTCCTCGCGGACAACCACCGCAGCGCCCCGCACGCCCACCTCACCCTTGGCGTCGAGTTCCTTCAATCGGCTCAGCGCCTCGTACGCATTGGAATGCTCCGAGAACGACACAGCGAGCACCTTCTCGCGGCTGAATTCATCTTCGAGCATGGTCGATCCTCTCTGACTTTGATACGTGGTCAGGCGGCTTCGAGCGCGGCTTGACCCCTCGTGGTTCGATCGTCGCGGCGCAGTGGGTGACTCCACATCACCTGAAATGCGTGATCGCGCGCCGGAGCTCGTCATCAAGCACCGAAACCCGGAGTCGCGTGCTCGCAATCACCCGGATTGTCTGGTCGGCATCGATCTGTCTGCGCGTGGCCGCGTTCCGGGGCCAGTGACGACGCGCACACGGATGCCTCGACCGCGGCCGAGAAAAGAGCAGCATGCGGACCGGTCCCGACCGAACAGAGGGGAAGAACCGACATGTCAACAGTCCAGTCGCAAGAGTTAGTCATCATTGACATCTGGACGGTCGCGCCTCGTCGTCAGCAGGAGATGACCCGCGCACTGCGGGCCGCCCTGGAGAAGCTCCGGCGCATCGACGGATTTATCGAGGGCGATGTGCTCGCGAACTGGGACGAGACCAGAGTGGCCTCGTTCGTGCGCTTCCGTTGAGCTGCAGACTGGGAACGGGCCACCGAGGACGACGAGTTCCTCGAGCAGATGCGGACGCTCGAAGCGCTCGGCACGTCGGACGGCGATGCTTACGAACGCACCGCGGTTATCGCGCCGCCGAGGGATCACGGTCCTATCAGGATCTCTTACGGGGCGTTCTGAACCCGCGCCGCCACCACCGGTCAAGCGACGGCGACGAGCAGCACCGCCACGATCCCGCTCAGGAACACACCGTCGAACGTCCCTGCGCCGCCGATGGACGCGACGCCTCCGCCCAGGGAGCCCAGCCTGTTGATGTTGAGCAGATCGGCGCCGATCAGCGTCCCGAGGCTGCCGGACACGTAGGCGACGGGCGCCGCCAGGTGCGGCGCGATCAGCAGCGAGACACCCGCGGCAAGCAGCGGGGGAACGATCCCGGGCACCTGGATGCCGACTCCTTCCACGGGGCGAGCGATGAGATGAACGATCAGCGTGACGCAGGCGACGCCGATTGCCGCCTGCCACCAGATCGAGTCGTGGATGAGCAGAAACGCGGACACCCCCGTGGGGATGACGGCACCCCCGAGGTTGACCGCCAGGGTCGTGGTCGTCGCCGGCTGTTCGACCGGAATGCGATAACGCCGGCCGAAGATCTGGATCTGCTGCACGGAGCGGCGGGGCTTGCCGCGAACGCGTCCGATGGGAATGTTGATCGCACTGCCGGCCAGCGACCCGAACATCACGCCGAACATGGCTCCCTCCGGGATACCTATCCGCTTATAGGCATATTCGAGCCCGCCGACCAGGAACCACGCCAGTGTCAGACCGGCGAACGCCGCCAGGGTGAGGACGAGCATCCATCCGATTGGATCGTGATCGGGGGTGCGATCCGGCACGGTTTGATGGTGCTCGCCAGCAGGGTGAGCGCGCATCACCCGCTTTGCGTGATCTCGCCAGCTCCGGCGCGAGCGATCGGCAGCGGGCCGGCGCGATCACTCGAAATGCGTGACGACGGCTCACCCGTCTGACCTCGACGCTGTAACGACACAGCGCCAACCCGTGAGGACAAACCATGCCGACTTCAGAGACTACGAGCCCGGATAAACCCGAGCAGCGATCCGGGCAGCAGCCGCAGCAGTCCGGCGACTCCCGCCCGCCGTGGCGGGTGGAGGGAGCACGACAGCCCTCGGATACCGGTACGGGGCGTCGGCCGCCGCACAGGCGCCCGAGTTTGTGGGGGTTGCTGGCGCTGCTGCTGGTGCTTGACTGGTTCTTGGTTCTGGCCTACCAGCCGTCAACCGTGACCCGCGTCACGGTTCCGTACAGCTATTTCGTCTCGCAGGTCGATCACAGCAACGTGGCGTCAATCACAGCCCAGGGATCGAATATCCAGGGGACGCTTCACCATTCGATCACCTATCCCGCCCAGAACGGGACCACCACGCCCTACTTCAAGACCGAACGCCCGGCGTTCGCTGATGATCATCTCCTCACTGCGCTGCTGAACGAGGGCGCCGTGGTGAACGCGAAGCCGACGACTTCCAGTTCGGGTTTGTGGTTGACGCTGCTCGGCGGCGTGCTGCCGACCCTACTGCTGGTTGGGTTCTGGCTATGGATCATCCAGCGCTACCGGGGCCAGGGTGGTGGTGCCAGCGGGATGTTCGGGCTTGGGCAATCGAAGGCCCACAAGTACGAGGCATCTCAGCAGCGGACGACCTTCGCCGACGTCGCCGGCATCGACGAGGCCAAGGACGAACTCGAGGAGGTGGTCGACTTCCTCAAGCACCCCGACCGCTACCACCGGCTCGGCGCCGAAATCCCCCACGGCGTGCTGCTCAGCGGAGAGCCCGGTACGGGCAAGACGCTCTTGGCGCGCGCCGTTGCCGGAGAGGCCAACGTCCCCTTCTACTCGATATCTGCCTCGGAGTTCGTCGAGATGATCGTCGGGGTGGGCGCCAGCCGGGTCCGCGACCTGTTCGAGCAGGCCAAGGCGGACGCTCCGTCAATCATCTTCATCGACGAGCTCGATGCGATCGGTCGTTCCCGCAGCTCCGGTCAGACCAGCGGCTCCAACGACGAGCGTGAGCAGACGCTCAACCAGATCCTCACCGAGATGGACGGTTTCACTGGCAACGAGGGCGTGATCGTGCTCGGGGCCACCAACCGCCCCGAGGTCCTGGACTCCGCGCTCCTACGCCCGGGACGCTTTGACCGGCGGATCACAGTTCAGGCGCCTGACCAGGACGGACGACTGAAGATCCTTCAGGTACACACGCGCAAGGTTCCGCTCAAGGATCCCTCCGATCTTGAGGCCTTGGCGGCGAGCACGCCGGGAATGGTCGGTGCCGACCTGAAGAACGTGGTCAACGAGGCGGCGCTGAATGCCGCGCGGCGAGGCGAGCAGAGCGTGTCCCGCGAGGACTTCAGTAATGCGCTGGAGCTGGTCACGATCGGCGCCGCGCGGCGGATCGTCCTCTCGCAAGAGGAGCGACGACGCACCGCCTACCACGAGTCAGGCCACGCGCTGCTGGGGATGCTGCAGCCGGGAGCCGACCCGGTGCGGAAGATCTCGATCATCCCGCGCGGACAGGCCCTTGGCGTCACGTACCAGAGCCCGAGTGCCGACCGCTACGGCTACGGCGAGAGTTATCTGCGCGGCCGTTTGATTGGGATGCTGGGAGGACGAGCGGCCGAGATCCTGATCTACGGCGAAACCACCACCGGGCCGGAAAACGACCTGGAGCAGGCGACTTCGATCGCGCGGCAGATGGTCGGACGCTGGGGCATGTCCGAGGAGGTCGGCGCGGTCTCAGCGTACCCCCGTTCGGGTGGTGACAACTACATGCCCGCAGCCGAGCTATCTCAGCACACGCTCGAGCTGATCGACGAGGAGGTCAAGCGGATCCTCTCCGAATGCGCGGAGGAGGCCAAGCGCCAGCTGTCCGAGCACCGCGAGCAACTCGACCATCTCGCGCGGACACTGCTCGAACGGGAAACGCTCGACGAAGCCGACGCCTACGCGGTGGCCGGCATATCGGAACCCGACTCTGCGCCGGAGCCGGCCGTCACGCATTGATCACTTGTCAACGCGATCGCGCCAGCAGTCCCAGCTGGCGCGCTCGTCCCACCGCTTCGTTGCGGTCGTGGGTATCGAGCTTGGCGTAGATGTGGCGAATGTGCGTCCGCACCGTGTTGGCCGATACGCAAAGCTCGGCCGCGATCTCGGGTGCTTTCAGGTTGCTGGGCAGGTAGCGCACGACCCTTAGCTCGGCCTCGCTCAGATCCTCGAGCAAGCGCTCGGGGCCGTCGCCGGGTCGTGCTGGGGCACCGGCTATGAGGTCGAGGATGCTCCTCAACAGCGTGGCATGCGCGGTTCGGTGCCGGGGGACTCGCTCGAGGAGACCCTGCACCGGCGCGAGGATGAACGGCAGAACGATCCCCTCGGCTTCGGCGAGGTCGAGCGCGCGCTCGAGCGACCCCTCCGCCGCACGGCGCTCACCGAGCTGGTCGCGGGCCGCGGCATCGAGCAGCAGCGCCTCGATGACGGCGGAGGTCTGATGGAAAGCGGGCGCGGAGCGATTGATCACGGGCGCGAGGACGTCGACCGCGTCGTCGGCCCGACCCTCCGCCAGATCGATGCACGCAGCGGCGATGCGCATCAGCGCGAGGCCGCGGACACGTTCGCTTGTGGCGGCGAGCGCGGTGCGCGGTCCGGCCAGCTCGCCCATGCGCACTTGCGTCTGCAGCAGGCGCGCCCTGACCGCATCCGAGAATGCGTGCCCGCCGGCCAGCTGTTGCATCCGCTCTGCGGCGAGAAACGCCCTCAGCGCCTCCTCGGGCCGCCCCTGCGCCAGGCGCAAGAGACCCCGCGCATGATGCGCGACAACCGCGGTGCCCGGGTCGCCGGCCGGATGCAATGCGCGTGCCGCGCGTTCGAGCCACCGGTCCGCCTCGCCCAAGCGACCCAGCGAAGCCAGCGCCCCGCCTCCCATGGCGAGTGCCGGTGCCGCGACCGGATCCTGGTCCCACCCATGTGCCTCAGCGACGCTCACCGATTCTCGGCTTAGCTCGAGCGCGGCCGAGACCGAAAGTCCGGTCCCCGGACCGGCCACCGCGAGCTGACCAAGACAACTGACCTCGAGATAAGGCCGGCCGATCCGGCGCGCCAGCTCCAGACCCCGCTCGAGATCACGGCGGGCGTCACTCAACCGCAACGCCAGCAGCTCTGCGGTGCCGAGATTCAGCAGCACCACGGCCCTCAGCTCCTCAGTGAGCGCGTGCTCGCCCGCCGCCTGCGCCGCCAATGCCGCCTCCACGGACTCCATCGCGTCCAGGACGGCTGCCAGATCTCCACCGCGACTGGCCAAGCACAGGATTACCGACGCCAGCCGCAGGTCGAAGCGCCTCTTGCGCTCCTCGGGAATCGTGTCCCGCAGGCGTTGGGCGAGCGCTATGTAGGCGGCGCCGTCTTCGAGCAGACCGTCCCAGACGCGAGCGGTCGCGAACACGACCGCCAGCTCCGCGTCCCCGGCGGCGTCAGACGGAGCCGCATCGAGCAGCCCACGAACGACTGCGATGCGACCGTCGAGGAGCAGGCCAAGGTAGCTGTCGGCCAGCAGACGGGCGGCACCCGGCCAGTCGCGTGCCGCCTGTGCATGTCGGACCGCCTCCACCACGTAGCCGTGCTCGCCGTACCACTGGGCGGCTGCTCGGTGCAGCGAGCCGACACTCGCCGGAGACGTGCGCCGCAGCTCCAGTTGCAACAACTCGGCGAACAGCTGGTGATAGCGAAACCAGGACCGTCCCGCATCAAGTGAGGACACGAACGCGTTGGCGTCCTCCAGCTGCTGCAGGACCCGCTCCGAACCCGATCCGCCAGTGAGGAAATCTGCCAGCGGGCCGCTGATCCGCTCGAGCACCGAGGTCCGCAGCAGCAGCTCGCGCACCTCCGCCGGCTGGCGCTCCATCACTTCCCCGAGCAGATAACCGGCAACCGTCCGCTCGCTGCCGGAAAACTCCCGCACGAACTGCTCGGCGTTCGGATGCTGGCCGAGCGAGACGACGGCCAGGCGCAGACCGGCCGCCCACCCCTCTGTTCGCTCATGCAACAACCTGACGGCCGACTCCTCCAGGGTTATCCCGCTCGCTGCCAGCAGCTCGCGCGTCTCGTCTACCGAGAACGAGAGATCGGATCCGCGCAGCTCGGTTAGTTCGCCCGCCAAGCGCAGCCGATGCAAGCCGAGCCGGGGATCTTCGCGGCTCACTAGCACGACCAACAGTTGCGGTGGCAGCCGCGCCAAGAACAGCTCGAGCCACGCCAGCGCCTCGGCTGAGCGAAGCTCGTGCAGATCATCAAGCACCAGTACGGCCCTTTCCTCGAGCGCGCCAACCTCCGCGAGCAGCCGCCCGACCAGCAGATCGGCGCGGAAGCTCGGCACCGGAGCAACCGGCTCGTCCAAGCCGATCACGTGCGCGAGCGAATCGGCCACCGCAAGCCAAAACCGCTGCTCATCCCGCTCGCCCGGCTCAATTGAAACCCAGCCCAGCCGGTCTTCTAGACCGACGGCCTCTGCCCAAGAGCGGACCAATACGGACTTGCCGCTTCCGGCAGGAGCCGACACCAGCACGACACCACCCACACTCGCCGACAGTCGCTCGAACAGCATGGTGCGCTTCACCAGCGCGAGCCTCGGCTTCGCCGCGACTCGACTGCCAGGGCGCATCAAAACCCGTCCACCTGTAAGCACCGGCATACAAAGCCTCCAGGTTGCTAAGCAACGCCCCCGGGAGCATCGCAAGGACGAAAACCGCTGCCCTCGGTGAAAACCCGCGATCCCGCTGCGGACTGGCACGGCTTGCGGTCACCGGCTCTCTCATCCGCCCGGGATGGGCGGACGCGGCGACGGAGCCAATCTCAGCTAGCGACCCGGCGAGGCGGCCGGAGCGTCTGCGCTCGGGTGGCGGGCCCTCTCGCGCCGCCGGTGCCTCCACGCGGGCCGCCGACACTCCAGCGCGAAGCGCGGTGATCGGCCCGCTTGTGCGGGATCCGGGCCGCGACCGGCCGACCCTCCGGCGCGGCTTCCTGGCCTTACAGGCCTTCAGGCGTCGACGCCAGCGCGTCGAGGACCGCATCGGCCTCCATGGTTGCCGCCGAGCGCAACGTAAGCGACGCTGAGGCGCTCGCGTCGCGCAGCGGCGGCTTATGCGGCGTGCTCTGCTGCTGACCGAGCATACCTCGGGCCCATGGCTCCGGCGTCGGCTCAGCCGTCGATACCGGCGGTTATGACTTTGATCTCGTTCGTAATTCCGCCGACACCGGGCACGCGCTGCACCGCCGCAAATGCCGCGTCGCTGTCGTACTGGTGTTTAACCTCGCCCTTCAGCGTCAGCCAGCCGCCGTCGACCTTGACGTCGACCCGGTCGGCGGGCACGTTGTCCGCGGACATCAGCGCCTGGAGCGCTACGCCGCGGATGACGTCGTCATCCCAACGGTTCCGCAGATCGACCATGAGCTGATCCTCCACGCGCCGCACGCCCGGTACCGACCTCGCCACCTGAACCGCGGCCTGACGCTCGTGGAAACTGCCGACGCTTCCCCGCAACGTCACGTCGCCCTCGCGCTCCGACATGGCGATCTCCGCCGGCTGATGGACGTGCGGGTTCTCCTCGAGCTTAGCCCGGATCTCGTCGATGATATTGATGTTCGTCATGGGATCACACTCCGCGTGTCGGTGCAGGTCCGACGCGCCTTTCTCGCGGCGCCCACTGACCCTCTCAACCGACCGAGTGAGTCGTCGTCACGCAGTTTGGATGATCGTCTCCTGCAGTCCGCGCAAGGCCTGCAGACCAGGCAGCTCACGCCCCTCGAGCAGTTTGCGGGTGGCACCGCCACCCATCGAGAGGTGGCTCACGCGGTCCTGCAGTCCATAACCGCGTAACGCGTGAACCGTCTCCTCGCCCCCGACGACACTGGTCGCCGACGCCGACGCGACAGCCTCGGCGATCGCCCGGGTGCCTCCGCCGAAGGCAGCTAGCTCAACCTGACCCATCAAGCCGCTCCAGAACACCGTCGCCGCCGCCCCGATCTCCGCCGCGTAGTGGTCGGCCGTCTCGGGTCCGATGTCAAACCCAACGTGACCCCCGGCCGCGTCAGAGCCGCCAACGAGCAGATCCGAGGGAACTACGAGCCGACCGGACCGCCCGGCGGCAGCGAGCGCCAGGCGCGCCCGCTCCAGATCCTCGGTGCGACACAGCGAGTGACCGATGGTGTGTCCCAGGACGGACAGGAACGGAAAGCACATCGCGCCGCCGATGCATACCCGGTCGGCGAGTTCGAGAAAGCGGCAGACCAGTCCTATGTTGTCCCCTAGCGTGGATCCGCCAAGAATCGACACCAGAGGCCGGGCGGGCCGATCGACGATCGCGCTGAGGGCGAGGACCTCGCGCTCCATCAGCCGCCCCACCGCGCACGGCAGCAGATGAGCAACGCCGACCGTGCTGGCGTGCGCACGGTCCGCGCTAACGAGCGCATCATCCACATACAAATCAGCGAGCTCGGCCAGCGCGGACGCAAGCCCTGGATCGTTGGCCGTTTCCCCGGCGGCAAACCGCACGTTCTCGAGCATCATCATCGCCCCCGGCGCGAGCCGCTCGGTCAGCTCACGGACCTCGGGTCCCGCCACGCCGGGCGCGAGGGGCACCATGGCGCCCGTCAGCTTGGCCAGGCGCTCAGCCACCGGCCGCATTGAACAGCTCTGATCGAGACGTGCCGGCCGGTCCAGATGCGAGATGAGCACGAGCCGTGCGCCTCGCCGCAGCAGCTCCTCGATCGTTGGGAGCGCGTCGCGGATGCGCGTGTCGTCGGCCACGGTCACGGATGTGCCCGCCGACGCTGATGTCAGCGGCACGTTGAAATCGGTCCGCAGCAGGACACGGCGACTCTCGACGTCTATGTCATCGATGGTCGGCAGTCCATCCAGGAGCGTGGTCATCCAGCATTCCTTCCTCGCGCTCGGAGAACGTGCGTTGGCTTCGACCGACGCAGCCTTGCCTCGAACCAGGTGAACCGTCGTCACTTGATTTGAGTGATTGGCTTGCGCAGGCTACGCGCGCTGGGTCGAGCACCCCGCCCGCGCAATCACGCGAACTTGGTGATGACGGGTCATCCGGTCAGCCTGCAAATTCCGCGTCTTGCCCCCATGAGCGCGAACCAGCCACACACGACCAGACGCCCCCGCAGGACAAGCCGGGCCACGCAGGATAGCGCTGATCAGCTGCGCGTTCGGCTGGCCCCGCCGCCGCTCACCGACGTCATGAGGATTGTCGGCGTCATCGTTGTGACCGGGCTCGGGCTTTACCTCTTCTGGAGAGTCCGCGGCGTGGTTCGCCTGCTGGCGATCAGCCTGTTCTTCGCGTTCGCGCTGTTCCCAGTCGTGGAGGCGGTGTCGGTGAGAACCCGGGCGCCGCGTGGTCTCGTGATTCTCAGCGTCTATCTGGTCTTAGCCCTGATCGTCGCGGTCATCGGATACGTCGTCATCCCGAGCCTGGTCAGCGAAGTGCACCAACTATCGCGGGACGCGCCGCATTACGCGGCCGTTCTGCGCGGTAACGCGACCTTCAGGCACTACGACGACCGCTACCACCTGACCGCGAAGCTGTTGCGGGACACCCACCGGCTGCCGGAGCTGCTCGCGAAGGCGGCCGGACCCCTCAAGGACGTGACCGTTGGCGCGGCCAGCTTCCTAACCCAGCTCATCACCGTTCTCGCCGTCACCTTCCTCCTGATCCTGCACGGGCGCGAGTACGTCGAACTGTGCCTGAGCTTGACCGGCGAACGTCGCGAGCGCTACCGCCAGATGGTCGTCGACATCAAGGACGCCGTGGCCGGCTACACATTGGGAAACATCATCATCAGCGTCCTGGCTACGCTGGCGACCTGGATCGTCCTGTCGCTCCTGGGTGTCCCCTACTCGCTGGCGTTGGGGTTCCTGGTCGGCTTCTTCGACCTGATCCCGCTCATCGGGGCAACCCTGGGGGCCATCATCGTCGCGATAGCCACCCTTCCGGTGGACTTTCCAACGGCCACGATCGTGTGGATCGCTTTCATCATCCTCTGGCAGCGGTTCGAGGACTACGTGGTCCAGCCGTTCGTGTACGGACGGTCGCTGAAGGTCAATCCGCTGGTGACGATCGTGAGCCTGCTGTGCGGTGCTGCGCTGTTCGGCATCCTCGGCGTGCTCCTGGCGATCCCCACCGCCGCGGCGATCCAGATCATCCTGCGAGACTGGTGGTCAGCCCGCCCAGCCACCGACACCCGATCGGACGGCGGTGGAGACAGCGGGAGGGTTCCCGAGTAGCGCGCACCGCGCTCTTGACGTAATCACGCAGAGTACGTGCTTCCTCGAGGAGAGCGACTTCAACGCCGGGGAGCATCTGCTGAGGCTCGCCGCCGCGCTCAAGACGGTGAAATATGCCGGCACCAACGACCCCGCCTGACCGGCAAGGAGATCGCGCTGATCTGTGAAACGAGCTCGACGCGCACACGCTCGGCATTCGAGGTGGCGGCCACGACCAGGGAGCGCACGTCACCTATCTCGACCCGACGGGATCGAATTCCGTGGCTCGGCTCAGCGCGACGCGGAGGTGCTGGCCGCGTACGCGGGAGTTGCGGTCTACGACGGGCTGACCGACGAATGGCATCCGACCCAGATGCTGGCCGATTTTCTCACCATGCACGAATCGAGCCATCGCCCCTTCGACTCGATCGCCTACGCCTACACGGGCGACGCTCGCAGCCACGTGGGCCGGTCGCTGGTGGTGATAGGAGCGATCATGGCGCCGACGTCCGGATCTGCGGCCCGCGCGAGCTCTGGCCGCCGTCGGACGTGCAGGACCTCG
>Ga0335076_10006050_pt1 | contig 12203 bp, 10 predicted proteins | sample Lox_Sample_25_FD_206717 | JGI IMG/M metagenome (GOLD analysis project Ga0335076, IMG submission 206717) | Soil microbial communities from Loxahatchee National Wildlife Refuge, Florida, United States - Lox_Sample_2.5 | ecosystem: Environmental > Terrestrial > Soil > Wetlands | place: USA...
GTGAACTCATTTCTCAGCTAAGGAACAGTTCGAATGCTCCCGCGAGCCTGGGAACGGGCGCTCCGTCTCATCCGCGCTAACCAGTCAAGTAACACAGAGCGCGATTTGCGCTCTGAAACGAGTCTGTCAAAAACCTGGGGCCGATACCCAATTTAAGCCCGAAAACTTGCCAAACCCTGATCTTGCAAGAAACTCCTCGCGATATAAAGCGAGCCGGTCTACTGCCACTACTGCCACCGAGTTGCGGGCAAAGGAGGTCGGCTGATAAAATTCGTGGTTTGTCGGCATAGCTCTGTCCGAAGAGAGGGCAGGCAGACGCCGGGAACGGCAACCCCGTCCAGAAAGAAGAACCGCTCCGAGACGGACTGACCGGCCTGGTCCCCTTAAGGCGAAAATCCGATCCAGGCCCCTGGGGAAGGGAGAACTCGAGTGGCAAAGTACGATGTGGCGATCATCGGGAGTGGCCCCGGAGGGTACGTCGCGGCGATTCGCGCCGGAGAAATGGGATTGAAGACCGTGGTGGTCGAGAAAGATCCCTTTCTCGGCGGAACCTGCCTGCATGTCGGATGCATTCCCACGAAAGTGCTGCTGCACCACGCCGACGTGTATGAGCATTTCAAGAATGCCAGCGAACTTGGCTTCGAGGTAAGCGGCCTGAAAATCAACTGGGCCAATATCCTGGAGCGAAAGGACAAGATCGTTAAGAAACACGCGAAGGGCATCGAATTTCTTTTCAAGAAAAATAAGGTGGAGTGGGTGCAGGGCTGGGGACGGTACGAAGGGCCGGGGCGCGTCAGCGTGGACAACAACGGGAAGAAGAGCACGATTGAGGCGTCCAACGTCCTTCTGGTGAGCGGTTCGGAGGCGCGTTCACTTCCTGGAATCGAGCCGGATCACAAAACGATTCTGACCAATCGGTCCATCCTTGAACTGCCTGAGATTCCGAAAACGCTGATTGTCATCGGCGCGGGCGCGGTAGGGGTGGAATTCGCTTCCATCTACAATTCCTTTGGGACGCAGGTAGCGATTCTGGAGATGCTGCCGCGCGTTGTTCCCGTGGAAGACGAGGAGATTTCTGCGGAGCTCGAAAAGGCGTTCAAGAAGCGGAATATCCAGATTCAGACCGGCGCAAAGGTCGAAAGCGCGAAGATAGACGCGAAGAGCGTCACCGTTACGTTCAAGGATAAGGACGGCAAGACGCAGACGCTGCAAGCCGAAAAACTGCTGGTAGCCGTAGGCCGCAAGCCAATGACCGAAAATTGCGGTCTGGAAAAATCGAAGGCCAAAGTGGAACGCGGATTCGTTCTCACCGGACCATTGATGGAAACGGACGAAAAGGGCCTCTATGCAATTGGGGACATCGTGGCGGGCATGCCGCAACTGGCGCACGCGGCCATGATGGAAGGGATCGTTGCGGTCACGCACATTGCCGGCAAGCCGGCGCAACCCGTGGTGAAGACACGGATTCCGAACGCAACTTACTGCGAACCGCAGATCGGCTCGATTGGGCTCACGGAAAAACAGGCGAAGGATGCAGGCTACGAGGTGAGTACCGGAAAGTTTCCGTTTGTAGGGAACAGCAAGGCCACGATTCTCGGGAGCCATGGCGGCTTCATCAAAGTGGTGAGCGACGCGAAGTACGGCGAGGTGCTCGGCGTACACATCATCGGGCCGCTGGCGACAGAGATCCTGTCGGAGGCGGCGGCGACGCTGAATCTGGAAGGCACTATTGAGGACATGATGAACATGGTGCATGCGCATCCGACGGTGTGGGAAGCGATGGGCGACGCGTTCGCGAGCGTGAAAGGGTTGCAGATCAACGTATAGCAAGAAGGTGGAGGTTCAGAGGCGGACACGTGCAAGCTTGCTGGGTTGTAGATGTGGGATTGATGGGGTACCCCGAGGCGTACGCGCTGCAGAAGCGGATCGTCGATGCGCGCAAATCCGGCCGGATCGAGGACGTTCTGTTGTTCTGCGAGCATCCACACGTGATCACGCAAGGCCGGAACGGAAAACCGGAACATTTGCTGGCAAGCGAGTTGATTTTGCGGCAGCAAGGTGTTGAGTTTTTCGAGACCAGCCGCGGCGGTGACATCACCTATCACGGGCCGGGACAGGTTGTGGGCTACCCCATTTTGAACTTGGGAGCCATCCGGCGCGACGTGGCGTGGTACGTGCACATGCTGGAAGAAGCGATGATCCGGACCACGGCGGAATTTGGAATCAAAGCGGGCCGCGTGGCCGGAAGAACGGGAATCTGGGTGGGAAGCGGAACCTCCGAGGAAAAGTTGGGAGCCATCGGCGTGCACTTGAGCCGGTGGATCACTTCGCACGGTTTTGCTTACAACGTTTCTACCGATCTAGGGTACTTCGACTGGATCGTGCCTTGCGGCATCGCGGACCGCAAAGCAACTTCTCTGGAAAAACTGCTGGGGCGAAGCGTGGCGCTCGAAACCGTGAAGCCGAAGCTGGCGCGATACCTTGCGGATGTTTTCGGACTCGACGCACAGGAAAGTTCGCGGGAAAAATTGATGGAAACGTTGGAAACCGCCGAGACCGCAGCCAACGTGGCGAAAGAATCCGTGCAAGGGCCGGCGGTCGGGCAGCGCGAAACGACGAAATCGGAAACGCCCGTGCTGCTGGAGAAGCAATGAAGAGCCAACTCACGCGCCAGCAGTATCTGGACTTGTACTACTACATGCGGCTGAACCGCGCCGTCGAAGATACCATGGTGAAGTTGTTCCGCCAGAACAAGATCGTCGGCGGACTGTATTCAAGCCTGGGCCAGGAAGCCATATCCGTGGGCAGCGCGTATGCGCTGGAGAAAAAAGACTGGCTGGCGCCGATGATCCGCAACATCGGGGCGCTCCTGGTGAAAGGCGTGCCGCCGCGCGACGTCTTCATGCAGCACATGGCGAAATACGATTCGCCGACCAAAGGAAAAGACGGCACGAGCCACTTTGGCGACCTGGAAAACCTGCGCATCGTTTCGCCGATTTCCATGCTGGGCGACTTGATCCCGGTGATGACGGGCGTGGCGATCGCGGGAAGATATCTGGGACAAAAGATTGTGACCATGACATGGATCGGCGACGGCGGAAGCTCAACGGGCGTGTTTCACGAGGGGTTGAACTTCGCCGCGACACAAAAGGCGGCGTTCGTGCTGATCCTGGAAAACAACCAGTGGGCGTATTCCACGCCGGTGCGGCGGCAAGTGCCAGTGGAAAACCTGGCGGATCGCGCCACGGCTTACGGAATTCGAAGCTACATTGTGGACGGAAACGACGTGGTGGCGGTGTACACGACGGCCAAAGAAGCGGTCGAGCGGGCGCGCAACGGCGAAGGACCGATCCTGATCGAGGCGAAAACATTTCGGCGGCTGGGCCACGCGCAACATGATCCTGCGGAATATGTTCCCAAGGAGATGCGCGCGTACTGGGAGGCGCGCGATCCCATCCTGCTCTATGAGAAATTCCTGACGAACGAGAAGCTGCTCGATGCCAAGAGGAAAAGCGAAATTGACGAAAAACTGGAAGCACTGCTGGCAAAGGAGCGCGAGTTCGCGGAAAATTCACTGATGCCCCCGCCGGAGCTTGCGGAGATGGGCGTGTATTGCACGGGCGAAGATTGCCACAAGATTCGCGCGAAGTGGGAACGGCCGATCAGCGAAGTGACGCCACCGCGATCGAGCGTCAAAGCGGTGTGGACGGTTCCCGGATTCGGCAGCGGGAAGAGTTCAGGCGGAGGAAGCGCGCCGATTCACTTTGGCGATACACAGCCACAGCTGGTGGCCGAAGAAAAGCCTGCCGTTGCAAGGGACGCCTCAGCGAAAGCGCTCCCGAAGAAATCTGTGAAAACTGCTACAGCGGTGGCAAGTTCGAGGAAGGCGAGGAAATAGCCATGCCGCAAGTGACCTTTCTCGAAGCGATCAAACAGGCGATGTTCGAGGAGATGGAGCGCGATCCCACGGTCCTGCTCATCGGAGAAGATGTCGGCGTGTATGGCGGAGCGTTCAAGACCAGCGAGGGGCTGCTTGAAAAATTCGGCTGGGAGCGGGTGATTGACACGCCCATCAGCGAAAGCGCCATTGTCGGCGCGGCCTGCGGCATGAGCTACATGGGATTGCGGCCCATCGCGGAGATGCAGTTCATTGACTTCATCGTGTGCGCGTTCAACCAGATCACCAACTTCGTGGCCAAGGGGCATTACCTCTGGAACGCCCCCGCTCCGATGGTGATTCGCGGGCCCGCGGGCGGCGGCGTGCACGGCGGGCCGTTCCATTCCGCGAACCCGGAAATGTACTTCGTGCATACACCGGGCTTGAAAGTGATTTACCCTTCGACGCCTTACGACGCAAAGGGCCTGCTAAAGGCCGCGATCCGGGACAACAATCCCGTGCTTTTTTTCGAGCACAAGTTTTTGTACCGGCGCATCAAAGGGCAGATCCCCGAAGGCGATTACACGGTTCCCATCGGGAAAGCCGCAGTTCGGCGCGAGGGGCGGCACTTGACGATTCTCTCTTATGCGGCGATGGCGCATACTTCTCTGGATGCGGCGGAAGATCTGGCGAAGGAAGGGATCGAAGCTGAAGTGATTGATTTGCGGACGCTGCTGCCTCTCGATGAAGAAACCATCGTGCAATCGGTGAAGAAAACCAACAAATGCCTGGTGGTGCACGAAGACACGAAAACCGGTGGAATTGCCGGGGAAATCGCGGCCCTCTTATGCGAAAAAGCGTTCGGCGATCTGGATGGCCCGGTCGTGCGTGTCACGGCATTGGACACGCCGGTGCCCTATGCGCCGCCGCTGGAAGAATATTTTCTGCCGAACAAGGAGAAAGTCCTGCACGCGGCCCGGCAATTGGCCCGGTATTGAGCGCGCGCAACGCTTGCAGCAATCTGCTTGGATTGAGGAAAAAGCCGGGTGCGCAGCGAAAACGAGTTTGCAATGTTCCGAGGTAAGGAGACAAGGCGATGGCCGTTGACGTGGTAATGCCCCAGATGGGGGAAAGCATCTTTGAAGGGACGATCACCAAGTGGCTAAAGAAGCCCGGCGACAAGGTTGAGCGCGATGAGCCGCTCTTCGAAATCTCCACCGACAAGGTGGACGCCGAGATCCCTTCCCCTTCGGCTGGAGTGCTGAAAGAGATCAAGATCACCGAAGGCCAGACCGTGCCGATCCAGACGATCGTCGCGGTGATTGACGCCGCAGGCTCCGCGGCGAGCGCACCTGCGTCCGCGCCCGCCCCTGGGCCAGCCCAAACGGAAGCACCGAAGCCTGCAGCAGTCCCCGCTGTAGCGGCTGCTCCGAAACCCGCGCCAGCGCCTGTTACAGCTGCACCCGCGCCCGTTGCCGCAGCTGCCCCCTCAAAAGACGGTGGCCGCATTCACTCGTCGCCGCTCGTGCGCCGCTTGGCCAAGGAACACGGCATAGATCTGGCCGGCATCGCCGGAACCGGCGCAGGCGGCCGCATCAGCAAGCAGGACATCGAAGCGATGATCGCCGCAAGCGGTCCCGGTGCCGCACCCACGGCGCCATCTTACGAACCGCCCGCTTCTGCGCCACGGCCGGCCGCAGCGCCGCCACCAGTTGTTGCCCCGGCTCCCGTCGCTTCAGCGGGTGCGCCTACGGCGCATGGCTCGCAGTACATTCCCGCTCTGCAGCTCGGCGTGCCGCGCGAGCGGCTTTACTTCGGAAATTACGAAGTGCAGCCGATGTCCGTCATGCGCCAGAAAATCGCCGAGCACATGGTGGCCTCGAAGCACGTTTCGCCTCACGTGTATTCAGTGGACGAGATTGACATGACCAAGGTCGCCGCGCTGCGCGCCAGGGCCAAAACCGAATTCGAGCAGCGTTACGAAACCAAGCTGACGTTTATGCCTTTCTTCGTGAAGGCGGCCGTCGCCGGCCTGCGCGCGTTCCCCACGCTGAACGCTTCGCTCGACGGCACCAACGTCGTTCTGCACAAGGAGATCAATATCGGCATCGCCGTGGCGCTCGACTGGGGCCTGATCGTGCCGGTGATCAAAAACGCCGACGAAAAAAACCTCCTGGGCATCCAGCGTACCCTGAACGACCTTGCGGAGCGCGCGCGGTCCAAGAAGCTGCGTCCCGAAGAAGTGCAAGAAGGCACTTTTTCAATCACCAATCCCGGCGTCTTCGGAGGGCTCTTTGGCTTGCCGGTCATTAGCCAGCCGAATGTGGGAATTCTCGGCCTCGGCGCGATCGAGAAACGCCCCGTGGTGATTGATGATGCGATTGCCGTGCGTTCCATGTGCTACGTCACGCTGAGCTACGACCACCGGGTGGTGGACGGCGCCATCGCTCACCAGTTCATGCACAAGGTCAAGGAAACGCTGGAAAACTGGTCCGAGCCTCTGGTGTAGGGGCGCGGCCACCGCCCTGAAATTCTCCGCCGCCTACCGGAGTTGCGCCCTGAGCTTGGCAACCCACACCGCGAAGCCCTCCATGGGCACGGGCTCGATTCCGGAATCGCGCAGCGTCTCGCGCACGAACCGATGCCGTTCGTTCTCCGCTTGTAAAGCGACATCGGTGACCGCCAGAAATTCTGAAGCAAACGGCGCGCGCTTGGCGATGCGGTCCGCGGTATACGCGTAAAGTTTGCAATCGGCCGGCGAACGCGTGACGCTCAGGGTCTGCACGAAGCCCCGCGTGCCGTTCCTCCGGTAGCAATAATCAATACGCATCGGATCGCCGGGAAACGTATAGGGACTCGCGCGCACGGCCCGTTCGATGCGCTCCCACAAACGCGCCTGCCGCCACACTTGCGAGCAGTAGCCGCGGATCATCGCGCGGCCCCCGGGGGCGCCGATCCGCGTGGCGGTGCGCGGTGGCGCGACGTGTTCCGTGTAGAGCCGTTCGAGCTCCGCATCGAGATCCTCGGCGTAGACGCCCTTTTGCGGCGCGAGCTGCACCCCGTTTGAAAGCGTCTCGTTCCATTTCTCGACGAGCTTCTGCACCGCGCCGTTCGCCGTCGGAGAACTCCCACTTCCGTTTTGGGCTTCCTTTAGAAACGTGGCGAAGCGGTCCTCGAGGTGGTCGCGGAATTCGCGCAGGGTGTCCTCATTGGCCGCCGGCTGCAGGCGCCGGATGCGCGCGAACTCGTCCTGCCCCTCGATCAGCCGGAGGCGCAGTGCCGCGGTCCCGGGATCGTAGACCAGCACGCCGACATTGACCCATTCATCGCGGATCAGGTCCGAAGTGTAGCGAAGAATGTGGTAAGCAAGCATATGATCGCTTTCCTGCGCAATCGCTTCATTCATGGTTCACACCCAATTCGGAAATGGCTGGCGCGTGGTCTGTTTCGCGGCCAACAGCAATTCCGGGACGCGCGCTCTGCGGCGGACCAGCTGTTCTGCGAGGCGGTGCAGCGCATCGAGATCGTCCGCATACCATTCCGGCGGAATCTCCCCGATGATTTCGTCCAGCGCTCTCTCGTTCATGCGCTTTTCGAGCCTTTCGATCCACGGGCCGAAGGACTCCCGCCCGGTCACGCTTTCGTAGACCCGGTTGCGGGCATACAAACCGCGCAACGGCGCATCGGGAAAATTCCATTCGCCTGCGTTGAAACAAAATCCCTGGTCAATCATGACCGTTCGAAAGCCCGCCTCGGCTAAGTCCTGTCCCGGATGAGGCTGCTGGAAAAACAACGTCTGCCGCCCGTTGGTATTGCAGGTCCACTTGTCAAAAACCAGCATGCCCGCAAAATCGTGCAGGTTCTCAACGCTTGAAAGCTGCTGATCGGGCAGAAAATCGTGCAGCGTCAGCCGGTGCGGATCGCCCGGAAATCTCGAGCCGAATTGCAGCCCCGCCTTGCAGGGGATGCGCATGCGCGGCGTTTCGACACACAAATCCGGCGTCAATCGAATCAGATCCTCGCTCACATGCGCGATCCCCGTGGGCGTCGTCGGTAGCCCCAGCCGTGCCGCCAGCTTCGTTCCAAGCAACTCATTCACCAAAATCCGCGGGTGCTGCGGATTATTTTGGAACTTCACTACGTAGTAGTGGCCGTCTGAACAGCGCATCAGGTGCGATTGCGCCCCGCCCCGCATGCGGCGTATGTGCTCGACAGCCTGCAACATAGCCAGGTATCCTAATCGCACGTCATCTTTCAGGCAAGAATCCGCCGCCTTCTCCTCCGCCTTCCCGAAGCGGCACGAAATTTCGTGCAGGAAGGGGACAATCCCAGGCGGCGCTTGCGCCCGCAGCGATACCCCTCCGTGCAAAAAGGAGACGGCCCGCCAGCGATGCGGGCCGCCTTCGTCCAACGCTCAGGGTGCCGGGATAAACTAACGCCGCTTCTTTTTCTTGGCGGCTTTCTTCGGTTTCTTGGCTGCTTTCTTTTTCGCGGGTTTCTTCTTGGCGGCTTTCTTCGGTTTTACCTTCTTCGCCGCTTTCTTGGCGGGTTTCTTGGCCGCGGGTTTGGGAGCGGGGCGCGCGGCGGGAGCCTCTTCTTCCGGCTCCTCCGTGATCACCAGCTCTTCCTCCTCGGTCTCCACGATTTCGTCCGCGTCCCCGCCCAACTCCTCGTCCTCCAGCGGCGACAGCTCATTATCATCCTCAAACTGATCCTTCTCAAAATCCATTCTATCCTCCCGTGGGGGAATGTTCTCCGGTTCGTCGGTGCGGGACTTCGTCCGGTTCGAGCCTGAACCGCAGCTCTGTCCTTGCGCGTTGGTATCGCATTCGAGAAACAAAGTCAAGAGAACTGCGCACAAGGAAGGCCGGATTACCTGCCTGCGGCTCCGCGATTCGCTGCCCATTCACGAAAACGGAGAGCGGCTTAACCCGGCCTAACTACCACAAAACACAATGTTTAATTGTTTCTGACCAGAGCGGCTTCGGACCTTGCGTGGGGCTTGACGGACTTCTGACGGCTCTGCTTCCGCCTCGACCTGCTGCGCACCGGTCTCGCTTCAGAAGGGCCGCCCAGCGTATAGATGCGCAGCACCATGCCACGGCGCACGCGATGCGTCCTCAAGTGATTCCATTTGCGAATCTCTTCGCTGCTCAGGCTGAAGCGGTCGGCAATCCCCTCGAGCGTGTCGCCGCGCCGCACGCGATAACGCACCAGGTGTCGCTTCGTTTCGCCGACCGGCCGCGTCGCCGGAATAATCAGTTTCTCTCCGGGATCCAATTCCTCGTTCTTCTCCAGATTGTTCGCCGCCGCAATCGCTTGTGCCGTCACGTGATACTCCCTGGCGATGGCCGTCAGCGTTTCTCCCGGCTCCACGCGATGGCGTCTCCAGCTCACCCATTTGTCGGGAGGAATGTCCGCAATTTCCGCGGAAAACTTCTCGGCGGTGCCTTGCGGCAGATGCAGCTCAAAGTTCGGATCGTCCGGAGTCGTCAGACGTAAAAGCGAAGGATTCAGCGCGCGCAGCGTGTCCACATCCACGTCAATCGTTTCCGCCACCAGGCGTAGGTCAATCGCCCGGCCGGGCTTGACCACGTCGGTCGGCACGGGAGGATCGGGATCGGCGTCAATGCCGTAGTGCGCCGCATCTTTCGCGATCAGCGTCAAGGCAATGATGATCGGCACGTAGTTCTTGGTCTCACGGGGCAGAGCATTGCGCCGGTACAGCTCCCAGAAATCCGCGTACCCTGTGCGCTCGATGGCCTTCTGCACGTTGCCCGGACCGCAGTTGTATGCCGCCATGGCCAGATACCAGTCGCCGAACATCCCGTAAAGATCGCGCAGGTGCTGCGCCGCTGCGCGCGTCGCTTTCTCCGGATCCTGCCGCTCGTCCACCCACCACGTGTGATGCAATCCGTATTCGTTGCCCCGCCAGGCCACGAATTGCCAGATGCCTCGCGCTCCTGCCCGCGAAAGCGCCAGGGGCTGGAACGCCGATTCCGCCTGCGCCAGGTAGATCAGGTCTTGCGGCAGACCCTCCTGGCGCAGCACGCGCGAGATCATGGCGCGGTAGCGCCCGGAACGCCGCAACCCGTTCTCCACAATGGCTTTCCCGCGGGGGGTCTGGAAAAAATTCAGGAACGATAAAACTTCGTCGTTCACCGTGAGTGGAAGGTCGTGCGAAGTGTTCTTGGCCGCCTCCTCGGCACGCGCCTTAAGGCGCGGGTCCACGGGAAAGGTCATCTCGGCAACTTCGTCAATCGCTGCCGGCACCGCCGGAGCTTCCTGGAAACCGTCCCCCGCTTGGAACGCCTGCAGCTCCTCGGTATAGATGGTGTCCGTGACCCGGTGAAACAGTTCGCTCAGCTTGGGATCGCTATTCGGGTCATAGCCGGATTCCAGCAGCCAGTCCACCGCGTCATCGAAGTCCCGCCTCGCCGCGTCGAGATGCCCGGCCTGGTAGTTTTGCTCCCCGGAGGCGAATTTCTCTTCCACTTTTGCCGCCAGCCAGGTCACGCCGTCTGGAATGGGAGGCAGCAACTCCGGAGTGTATTCCTTGGAGGCCGTCCACAATGGCAGGACGCCCAGTTCGGCGTCCGCAGGGGGAACAGGAGCTGTCGCCGGATCGGGCCGCAATGCCGGAATATGCGCCTGGACCGGCTTCTTCGCGGCATCCTCGCAACCGCAAGTCAGAGCCGCCACCAATCCTAACCCAACCAGAAATCGAGACCTTCGACTCATTTGGTTATAGTACGAACCCTCAGGGAGACCGGTCAACGCTTTCCAACAGGGTTGGGTTGATCAACTAACCACAAGGATTCTAGCGACGTAGGCCTCTTTCCGGCCGCAGATCGCGCTGCAGGACGACCTCAGCTATCTTGCTGGCGCAACTTCAGGTTGGGACCACTCCTGCTGCTCTGGGAGGAGCGACTTTACGATGTCCTCCAGCTCGTGCGCGCTGCGCACATCGTTGGGAAAATTGTGTACGCTGACTTCCGGCACAGCTCCGTGCACTGCACGCACTCCCTGCAGCTCTTCCTGATACCGGACGGCCAGTTTTTTCGCCGTCATCGAATCCGTCTCCGGCATGACAATCCCGAACAGCCCAGGTGAAAGCCGGTTGAGAGAGTCGCCCGGGCGCAGCTTGCGCGTGATTGCTTTTGCCGTGTCTCCGCCCAGAGCCGCAGGATCGCCATTCTTCCCCGCTGCCTGGCTCGGTTTCAGCCGGACCAGCACCAGCGAAAGCGTCTTCTTCATGGTCATCGCCCGCCGGAATTCCATCGTCAACCGGTCCCAGAACTGGTTTAAATCCGGCATGGATTGCAGCAAGTCCACGCTCGCCTGATGTTGCAGGGTGATGTTTCGTTCCAGCTCTGCCAGCAGATCCTGCTTCAGGTTCCTGACCGTTTTCTGATGATCCAGCAGATACACGACAAAGAGAGGAACCAGAGCGCAGAATCCGAAGAAGGCAGTGCGCATCGTCCATTTGTTCCCCTCCGGGTGCAGGAACACCAGGGGATACATGAACACGGCCAGGCCGCCCGCCAGAATAAGAACAAATACGATGAAAAGAACGGTCAGGTGCAGCTCGCGCCGTTCCAGACGATCCAGTTCTTCGCGGTTGATATTCGCCATGGAAATCCACGCCGGCTAGGAAGCCTTGCAAGGGCATCCCGGCCTTACAGGAACCATCTTGGTGTCTCGGCTTGCAATGTGGCAATAGACCCAGCGTACCTTGTGGCCCAAGCGGCACTGTCCCTGCGCCACGCCTCGAGCGGCCGAAAAAAGAAAGCGGGCGGAGCGCCGAAACGCTCCGCCCGTCCGTTTAGCCAGTCCGTGGTTTACAGCGGCTGAACGTTGGAGGCCTGCAGGCCCTTGGGGCCGCGGACGACCTCAAACTCGACCGCTTGGCCGTCGTTCAGCGACTTGTAGCCATCCGCGACAATCGCGGAGAAATGGACGAAAACGTCCTCTCCGCTCTGGCGCTGGATGAAGCCAAAGCCCTTGCTGGCATTGAACCACTTGACTGTTCCTTGTTCTTTACTCACTTCAGTTATTCTCTTTTCAGATAAAGCTATCTGTGCCCCGCATTCCGGATCTCGCTGTCCGCCGTTTCCGGCAAGGTCGCGAGCGTCCGTCCATCTGCAGCTGCGTTCTGTGTTTCCGCAATGCGGGCACAAAAAAAGGCCGCGAGTTTGACCTCGCGACCGCTTCACAACTCCAAACGCGATACAAGAGCAACAAACGCAAAACCAGCGTACCACAGGATCCAAGGAAGTGCAAGGGGAATCGGAACTTGGTGGCGGGTCAACCTGGAATCGGCCTA
>Ga0335076_10006051_pt1 | contig 12203 bp, 10 predicted proteins | sample Lox_Sample_25_FD_206717 | JGI IMG/M metagenome (GOLD analysis project Ga0335076, IMG submission 206717) | Soil microbial communities from Loxahatchee National Wildlife Refuge, Florida, United States - Lox_Sample_2.5 | ecosystem: Environmental > Terrestrial > Soil > Wetlands | place: USA...
TTCACGCACCGCGACTGGTCGTGGAGGCGCGGCAACGATTCGTTCGGTTGCCCGCACTCTGCTCCGGGCTCAGCTCGCTACCTTCATTCCTCGTGCAACACCGTCTCGCGCGGCCATGGCGGCTCCCCAGCGCTGCAGATTGGGCAGACCCCCTGCCTCGTCCAGAAGCGGCTTGCGCAACGCGAAATTAGGATAGAGCATCAAGTCGGCAACGGACAGTTCGTCGGCGAGGAAATCGCGGCCGGCCAGCCGCCGGTCGCATATGGCGAAGAAGTCGACGAGCCGTGTCTTGAAATACTCCAGGTTGGCGGCGCTCTTCTCCGGTGCTCTGGTGTCGACGTGAAATACCGCGTTGCTCGCGCCCGAGATATCGCTCGCCGCCTGCAACAGCCACTGCAGCGCAACCGCTCGGCGCGCCGCATCCTTCGGCAGCAGCCTGCCGCTCTTGTCCGCAGCATAGAGCAGGATCGCCCCCGATTGCGAGAGTGTGAGGGGTTTGCCTCCCGGCCCATCGTCATCGACGATGACGGGAACCAGCCCTGCGGGATTGAGCTTCAGGAACTCGGGCGAACGCTGCTCGCCCTTTGCCAGATCCACTTTGTGCGCGCGGTAGGGCAACCCCGCTTCTTCCAAGGCAACGGAGGCACGCAAACCGTTGGCCGTACCGGCGACGTACAAATCGATCATGATCGGCTCCTGGATTGCAGATGGGCGCGGCGAGTATATCGCCGCCCCGCGCAGGGCATCGTGATCAGTGTACCTCCAGCGTCTCCACCCAAACCAGCTCGCACGCTCCGTCGCCCGTGTCCTCGCGCGTCAAGGAACTGCGCCAGCGCCACCCGTTTGGGCCACGTGCCTCCACGAGATAGCCGGCCAGAGTCACGATTTGGCCCGCGCGAACGCGCACAAGCCGACGCTCGATATCGTCGGTCGCCGGAATCATGTGCATGTTCGCGCTATGCGTCTCGATCTCGCGCCGGGGAATGGGAAACTGCTTCACGTGCCAGAAATAGAACCTTCCGCTCTGACTGATGTCGAATGCGTCCAGGATGGCTTGGTCAGACATCCGGCCCCACCCGAGCGCGAGGTCGACCGGCGCGAGGTCGGCGCCGGCGTCGAAACGGTAACGCTCCTTGCTGAGGACGCGGGCCGAAAGGGAGAACGATTGCAGTGGCGTGATCTGATAAGGCCCCCGCGCCAGCGGCCGGGCGGTTGTGTCGAGCGCGGATTGCACAGGATCCGCGGCCACCAAAACGCCCGACGGGTGTCCGACGGGGCGTTCGCTCCAGTAGTCCCATACTCCCCAGACGAGAGGAAAAATCAGCAGCCAGCGCCACGTCATCTGCAGCCTCGCGGAGGAGAGTTGCCCAGGTGCTTTGCAAATCCGATGCCTGAGATAAGAAGACGAGGAGCGCGTCCGGCAGTCTTGTTCGCGCTCGACCCGGAGGAATGGGTAAACGAGGAGTCGGCGCGCTGGATTCCTTATCGTTTGCGCCTATTCGCACAATTGAAACACCCTTGTAGCCGTTTGGTTGCGACGTTCAGCCTCAACTCGGTTAACATTCGCCCGTTACGCGCTGGTTGGTCGATACCAGCTTTCAGTCGCGGAGCTGCCGCGACCCATTAGGAGAGCGATGCTATGGCAATTCACCCTTCGACTCTGGAGAAGCGCTCGGCGAGTTCGGTCAGCGCAACTGTTCTGAAGCTCACGCCGTTGCTGCTGGCTGCTCTGCTCGCCGCCTGCGCGACCAAAGCCCAGCGCATTGGTTCGTTGTCCGGAGACCCATCTCTGGCGGCGTCCCAGAACGGAAAGGCCCGCGGCGGCGTTCCCGATGCAACTCAACCCAGCGCTGGAAATGATGCGATGGGATCGCAAGGCAGCAATGCATCGGCGGAAGCCGGCGTAGACGGTAGCCATGGGGCGGCCGCAACGAGCGCGCAAGACGGTAGCGCTGGCGCGCGAGAAGCTGCGACGTCGTCCTCCGGCGACGATATGGCGACTGCTGGAGACAACGCAGGAGGCGATCAGGCCTCGTCTATGGCGGGTGCCGGGAAGCCGGGCGCGACTAGCAGCACTGGGAAAGACGGGGCGGCAGCCGGTCGTACCGGTAACCCAGCCGCAGCAGGTCCGGGTACGTCAGGCAAGACGGGAAACGCGAGCGGTGCTGGAAGCGCCGCTTCGTCTAGCGGGAATCGAGCGGGTGCTGTTGCCGCGGGAGGAACGCCCGCCGCGGCTTCCGCTGGAACCGATGCGGAGGGATCAGATCTTTCGAGTGGCGATTCCGTCGCTGCATTGGAAGGTAGCGCGGACGCTGACACAGGAGGCAGGACTGGCACCGCTGCGGGGCGTCGCGGGACTGCCAGTGCAACTGGAGCCAGCGCCGCTGCCGGGACGACCGACGATGGCACGGCTACTGGAGGCGCCGCCACTGCCGGCGTAGAAGGCGACTCGCGCATTGCTGCGATCGATGTTCCCAGTGGGAAATTGAAGGTAGACGAGGAGTATCGTCCACAGACCCTGGGCGGAGTTCTCCCGCTGGTGCTGGGTGTGAACGAGGAAGGCCGATTCGATTTCGATCAGTATGCGCTGCGCCCGGAAGTGAAGGCGATCCTGGACGAGCTCGCCGCGAAGCTGAAGACGGCCGAGTACGACCGTCTCGACATCATCGGCTATACCGATCGCATCGGCACCAGCGACTACAACCGTCGCCTGTCCGAACTGCGCGCGTATTCCGTGGCCCAGTACCTCATCAGTAGAGGCGTACCGGACAACAAGATCCACTACGAAGGCCGCGGCGACAAGGATCCGCTGACGCAGTCTGGTCAGTGCCAGGGCTTGGCGCGCGAGGAACTGATCACCTGTCTGCAGAAGGATCGGCGCGTGGAAATCGAGGCCTCGATCCACCGCAAGCACGCGACCGTCGTGCAGTGAGCGTTTGAGATTTGCTGGGGTTGCCGCCGCAGGCCGGGCGTTGAACCAACAGGGGGCGCTTGAGCGCATGAGCTTTGGCGCCGCGTCCGCCTTTCCGGGGAGCTTAGCCTTCGCGCTGCTCTGGTAGCTGAACGGCGGTAGGCGCGATGGCCGACCCCAAACACCTTGCCCGTCTGAAGCAAGGTGTTAGCGTTTGGAACGCTTGGCGTCGGCGGAATCCGAAGCTCACGCCGGATCTGAGCCGAGCACTCCTGATCGACCTCGACCTGCGCGGCATCAATCTGGCCGGCGCGCACTTGGTGCGCACCAACCTGCGCCAGACAATCTTGAGCCGCGCGAACTTGACACGAGCCAACCTGCAGCGCGCAGACCTGCGCGCTGCGAGTCTTCGCCGTGCCAAGCTGGATCACGCGGACCTGACCGGCGCCGTGCTGCGGCATACCTCGCTGGCGGAAGTCAGCGTGGAGGACGCTAAGCTGACGGACTGCGAGATCTATGGCATCGCCGCCTGGAATCTCAAGGGCACCCCAAGGGATCAATCCAACCTGATCATCCGCGCCACGTCCGCAGACCCAGCTGTCACCGTGGATGACCTGGAGGTCGCCCAGTTCGTGTATTTGCTGCTTCACAACGGCAAGATCCGCAGCGTGATCGACACGGTCGGTCGCAAGACGGTGCTTATCCTGGGCCGGTTCACGGTGGAGCGCAAAGCGGTGCTGGACGCAGTGCGCTGCACGCTGCGCGCTCGGGGTTACTTGCCGATGCTGTTCGACTTTGCCGCACCGGACAATCGCGATCTTACCGAAACCATCGTGACGCTCGCGCACATGTCCCGCTTCATCATCGCTGATCTCACCGATCCGAAAAGCGTGCCGCAGGAACTAACGGCGATCATCCCCGATCTGCCTTCGGTGCCCGTGATGCCGATCGTGCTCGCGGCGCAGAAGGAATACGCCATGTTCGAGCACTGGAAGCGTTACCCGTGGGTGTTGCCGATTCTCAGGTATAAGAACGGCCCCGACCTGCTTGAGAGACTGCAGAAATCAGGTATCGACAAAGCCGAGCGTAAGGCGTACCGCCAGACTGGTGTGGCGCCGGGCGTCCGGGGTAGGATGGTTGCTAGCGCAGCGTCGCGTTGAAGCGGGCCAGCGCTTCCGCGCCCGGACAAAGCTCCGTTTCCGTCAGACCGTTGAAGGCGGCGCTGACGGTGTTGAGGTGGGCATGTAGATCCTCGGGCTCAGGATCCACGTAAAGCAATCCGGTGACGACTTCGCCTCTTGCTTCATGCTCCTGTACGAAGCTCATGGCTGAGATGCGATCACCGGGGTCGTAATGCGCAGCGAGCTTGCGCAGACGCAACACCGAACCATCGTGCTGAACGATCTCCTCCAGGGTTCCCGGTAGGTACTCTGCGGTGATCGGCTTTCTGGGCATCATCACGTCCAGCTGGTTAACGGCCTCATTGTGTTCGCGGACATAGTCGTAGCTCTTGGTGGAGCCGTCGTGATTGTTGAAGGCTACGCAAGGCGATATCACGTCTATAAACGCCGCACCCCGATGCAGAATGGCTGCCTTGATGATCGGGGTCAGTTGTTCCTTATCCCCGGAGAAGCTGCGTGCGACGAATGTGGCGCCGAGCTGCAGCGCGAGCATGACCAGATCGATGGGTGCGTCGAAGTTGACCGCCCCCTTCTTGCTCTTGGATCCCTTGTCGGCTGTGGCTGAAAACTGGCCTTTGGTGAGGCCATAAACGCCGTTGTTCTCGACGATGTACACCATGTTCACGCCGCGCCTCAGCGAATGTGCGAACTGGCCTAGCCCAATAGAGGCGGAGTCGCCGTCACCGGACACTCCAAGATAAATCAGCTCGCGGTTGGCGAGATTGGCACCAGTCAGGACCGATGGCATCCGCCCGTGGACGCTGTTGAAGCCGTGGGAGTTGCCCAGAAAATAGGTTGGAGTCTTGGAGGAGCAGCCAATGCCCGATAGTTTGGCGATCCGATGGGGCGGTAGACCTAGCTCGAAGCAGGCCTGAATCAAAGCGGCGCTGATCGAGTCATGACCGCAACCCGCGCACAACGTAGAGATCGCGCCTTCGTAGTCGCGACGGGTAAAGCCGAGTGCGTTCCGCTCCAGTGCCGGATGATGGAGCTTTGGCTTCGCGAGATAGGTCATGGTTCGGCTTGGCTCCCGGCTATTGTGCGATCTTGCGCAGTGGAGTTACCTTCAGCACTGCCACCTTCTCCGCGATCTCACCGATGATGAAGCGGGCGGTGATCGGCGTGCCGTCATAGTGCAGCACCGAAATGAGCCGAGCCGGGTCCGCTGAACCCTCGTTGATCAGCAGCATCCGCAGCTGGGCATCGCGGTTTTGCTCCACGACGAACACCTGCTCGTGGTCAGCGATGAAGTCGTAAATCTCGTCTTGAAATGGGAATGCGCGCACGCGCAGGGCGTCGATCTGTACACCGTCGCGCTCCAAGGCTTCGAGGGCCTCGTGCATCGCGGGGCCCGTCGAACCGAAATAGATTACGCCGAGACGTGTCGGTTGCCGCGCAGGTCTCAGAACAGGCTTCGGCACCAGCTCTTTGGCCGTTTCGAACTTGCGCAGCAGGCGCTGCATATTCTCCACATAGTCCGGTCCGGCCTCACTGTAGCGCGCGAAACGATCTTTGGTTGTGCCGCGTGTAAAGTAAGCACCCCGCGTCGGATGCGTCCCAGGATAGGTGCGATAGGCGATGCCATCGCCATCCACGTCGAAATAGCGGCCGAATTCTTTACCCGCGTCCAGCTCCGCAGCGGTGGTCACTTTGCCTCGGTCGTAGCGCCGTGCGTCATCCCAGGCGAGCGGCTCGCACAGCCGTTCATTCATTCCGATGTCCAGGTCCATAAGCACAAAAGTGGGAGTCTGCAGACGCTCCGCGAGGTCGAACGCGAGAACGGCGAAATCGAACGACTCCTTGGGGTCCTCCGGTAACAGCAGAACGTGCTTCGTGTCGCCATGCGAGGCGTAAGCGCAGGACAGGACATCCGACTGTTGGGTCCGGGTGGGCATGCCCGTGGACGGACCGCCACGCTGAACGTCGAATATGACGGCAGGGATCTCCGCAAAATATGCCAGTCCGATGAACTCCTGCATCAGCGAAATCCCGGGACCGGAGGTGCATGTAAATGCACGCGCGCCGTTCCAGGAGGCGCCGATGACGATCCCGATCGAAGCCAGCTCGTCCTCGGCCTGGATGACCGCATAGCGGGCCTTGCCGGTTTCTGCTTCGTGGCGGTACTTTCGGCAGTGACGGTTGAACGCTTCTGCGAGCGATGAGGAGGGCGTGATGGGATACCACGCTGCAACTGTCGCCCCGGCGTAGACGCATCCCAGTGCCGCCGCGCTGTTTCCTTCGAGGAAGACTTTGTTGCCCACGCCGTTCGCGCGCTTGACACGAAGCCCTATCGAGGGAAGGTAGCTCGCTGCGTAGTCGCGGCCCATGTGCAACGCCTTGATGTTCGGCTCGAGCAGTTTCTCCTTGCCCTTGTATTGCTCGCCGATCAGCTTCTCGAGCTCTTTCACGTCGACGTCGATCAAGGCCGCGAGGGCCCCGACATAGATGATGTTCTTGAACAACTGTCGCTGGCGCGGGTCGCTGTACTCGCGGTTGCAGATTTCGGTCAGCGGCATCCCGACGACGTGAATATCGTCGCGGAACTTCGCATCCGGCAGCGGCCTGGTGGAATCGTAGAACAAGTATCCCCCAGACTCGATCTCGGCCAGGTCTTTGTCCCAGGTCTGGGGATTCATGGCAACCATGAGATCTACCCCGCCGCGTCGACCTAGATATCCCGCCTCCGATACCCGCACTTCATACCAGGTGGGCAGACCTTGGATGTTGGAGGGAAAGATATTGCGCGGGCTCACCGGAACGCCCATGCGAAGGATCGCTTTGGCGAACAACGTGTTCGCGGAGGCCGAGCCGGAGCCGTTGACGTTGGCGAACTTGAGGACGAAGTCGTTGGTGCGGAGTTTTGGTTCAGGCAGCATGCGTGGATTCAAACCCGCTGGCTCGCGGGTCCTTGCGAATTGAGATTCCCTAAGTACCGTTCGTTCCAGTTCCTCATGCGGGCGCGGGGTCCACTACCTTGCGCTGAGTCCTGCACGCAGGACCGGCGTTGGTCATGTCCAGGAAAAACTTCTGCATGTCCCACGCCCCGGTGGGGCAGCGCTCGGCACACAGCCCGCAATGCAGGCAGAGATCCTCGTCCTTGGCCATGATGCGGCCGGTCTTGAGCGCTCCTGAGACGTACAGATCCTGCGTCTGATTCCTGGCCGGAACGCGCAAGTGTCGTCGCAAATCCGGCTCGGCGTCATTTTCAGTGAAGTTGATGCAGTCCATCGGACAGATGTCTACGCACGCATCGCACTCGATGCACAGCTTGTCGATGAATACTGTCTGCACGTCGCAGTTGAGGCAACGCTGAGCTTCGGCGAAGGCCAGCTTTGGGTCGAAGCCCAATTCGACCTCGACCTTGATGTCTTTGAGGGTGATCCGCGCGTCTTTCAGGGGCACCCGAAAGCGCTTGTCCTCCGAAATCTCGTTGTCGTAGCTCCATTCGTGAATGCCCATCTTCTGCGACATGAGGCTGAAATGCGGCGCAGGACGCACCTGCACGTCTTCGCCATGGCACAGCTTGTCGATGGAGATGGCGGCATCGTGGCCGTGCGCCACTGCCCAGATGATGTTCTTGGGTCCGAACGCGGCGTCGCCGCCGAACAGAACGTGCGGCAACGTAGACTGCATGGTCGCGGGGTTGACCACCGGCATCCCGGCCTTGTTGAACTCGATCCCGAGGTCGCGCTCGATCCACGGAAAGGCGTTCTCCTGGCCCACGGCTATGAGCACATCGTCGCACTCCATGTGCAGTTCCGGCTCACCCGTTGGCACGAGGTTGCGCTGGCCGTAGTCGTCGTGCACCGCCTTCACCTTCTCGAACACCATTCCGGTCAACCGCCCCGCATTGTGTGTAAAGGCCTTAGGCACGAGATAGTTGAGGATAGGGATGCCTTCATGCATCGCGTCCTCTTTTTCCCAGGCGGATGCCTTCATTTCGTCGAAACCCGAACGCACGATCACGCGCACGTCTTCCCCGCCCAAGCGCTTGGACGAACGGCAGCAGTCCATTGCAGTGTTGCCGCCACCCAGGACGATAACGCGCTTGCCTATGCGATTGATGTGTCCGAAGGAAACGCTCGATAGCCAGTCGATGCCGATGTGGATGTGAGCAGCGGCTTCCTTCCGGCCAGGGATCGTCAGATCGCGTCCACGTGGCGCGCCGCAGCCGACGAAGACCGCATCGTAGCTTTCCTCGAGCAACGTCCTCATACTCGTGACCCGCTGCCCCATGCGGAGCTGCGGCTGCAAGTCCAGTACGTAGCCTACCTCTTCATCGATGACGGTCTCGGGTAGCCGGAATTTGGGGATCTGGCTGCGCATCATCCCGCCTGCGAACGGGTCGGCCTCGTAAATAACGACCTCATAGCCGAGCGGCAGCAGATCGCGCGCGACCGTGAGGGAGGCAGGCCCCGCACCGATGCACGCAATACGCCGTCCGTTCTTGTTCCTGGCGGGTTTAGGCAGGCGGTCTCGGATGTCGTCCTTATAGTCGGCCGCGACCCGCTTCAAACGGCATATGGCGACGGGCTCGGGTTTTTGCGCGTGACCCTCCTCGACGCGACCACGTCGGCAAGCCGGCTCGCAGGGCCGATCGCAGGTCCGGCCGAGGATGCCGGGGAAGACATTCGACTTCCAGTTGATCAGGTAGGCCTCGCTGTAGTGGCCTGCTGCAATCAGCCGGATGTACTCAGGAACGGGTGTATGAGCGGGGCAAGCCCACTGGCAGTCGACCACCTTGTGAAAGTAGTCGGGTCGACCGATGTCTGTCGGGTTCAAACTATCTCCTTATGGGCATCCACCGTTGTTGTTCCCCACATGCGACCGCTGAACAGGTCTCGCGCGGTTGCCGGTGTGCCGCCTTCTGAGTTCCGCGCATCCTACCCCTGCCCGCAGATTTTCACCAGCGCTGGCAGGTAGTTGCGACGCTCAGATGGCTTTCGCCGACCTTTCCTGACGATCGACCGCTGTGCTCAAGCGCAATCCTACGGTACGCCACCGCTACCGCGCTTGGTCGCCTGCACGCAATCCGTGCGCCAACGCGCCGCGGAGCGGACCGCCTTGATCCTATAACCTTATGAATCAAAACGTAAGACAGATGTCTTCTGGCTCTTGCGCCTCACGGATGGGACTAAGCTGGGCGGAACCGCAGCCAGGGTTGCGAGGGCGTCACCTCAGCGAGGGGTCGTCTCCTGAGCGCGCTGGCGTAACTTCTCTACCATTTCCGCTTCGCGCGGATTGCTCACGGGGTCTGTCTTCACCAGAATCGAGTCGATCTTCCAGGTGTCCCGCTCCATCAGATAGACGATCTCCGTGTAACGCGTCATATCCGTACGCGGCCATCGATACAATGCACGGGCCATCTTGCCCGTGGTGTCGAGCCGCACGAAGTTGAGCGACTCGAGTGCAGGTAGCATTCGTGCAAAGAGGGGAAGGTGCTCGCGCGTGAGCGTCGGTGGCCGATTGCGCGATGCCGCCGTTCGCAGGCCCCAATACGCTTCGAAGTCTCCGCTCAGGGCTACCTCCATGGACTTCGCGTACAGTTGCTCCAGCGAGCGCACCAGCGGGTCCGTCCGCTGATTGATTTGCTTCGGCGATTGAGCCATGCAGGTCTGGTACGCAAACAGTGCAACGATTGCGTGGAGCAGAATCGCGCCCTTCACCACAGCGTCCCGCTCGGATTGACGGCGTTCGGCAAAGCGTCAGCGTCGAGCCGGCTGAGCGTCGTCGTTTTCCAGACCGTACTCGACGATCTTCTTGGCTTTGACCAGCAGCGCCGAGGCCGCGTTGAACTCGAGGAAGTGGGGCGCCTTCAAGTGCTCGCCGAATGCTGCCTTGTCCGTGTAAATCTCGTAAAGGAATACTTCCGTGCGCGACCCCTTCGGCACCAAGACATCGAAGCGTTCGCAGCCTGGTTCCAGGGTGCGCGAGCGGTTGGCGTTCTCGATGATCATCGGAAGAAACTCGTCCAGCGCCCCGTCGTGCAAATCGAATGCGACGGTGATCACAAAGCGGCTCATTCAATCCCTCCTCAATGGCGGCGAGACTGCTGAATCAATATCGACTGCGCTCCAGCGCGGTTGCATGGTACTGCAGTCGTCTCGCCCGAGCATGGCGCCGCATTGAAATAGATTTCGCTTGCCGGTCCAGCTCGTGCGGCTGCACCGCTTGCGCCGCAGTCTGAAAAAAGCCGCGACTTTCTCGGTGAGCGCGTGTATAGTCGCGCCCGGGGGTTCGCATTCGCGTCATCCGGTCCGCGTGTCGCCCCCTTCGTGGTCAAGCTGCAGTCCTCGAATCCTCAACTGCAACCGCATCTGCCTGAACCGGTTCTAAAGGCGTCAAGCCTGAAGCAGGCCGAGCCCAGGAGATCTTCATTACTTCGTCGTTTTCGAATCTCGGCCTCAGCGCCGAGTTGCTGCGAGCGGTCGCCGAGCAAAGCTATTCAGAGCCGACGCCGGTTCAAGCGCAAGCCGTTCCTCTCGTGCTCGAGGGCCGCGATCTGATGGCGGCCGCGCAGACGGGGACCGGCAAGACCGCGGGCTTCGCGCTGCCGATGCTGCAGAAGCTCGCGCATCGGCGTGGCACGACGCTGCGCTCGCTGATTCTCACTCCGACCCGCGAGCTCGCGGCGCAAGTCGAAGAGGCTATGCGCACCTACGGGAAATATCTTCCGTTGCGCTCGGCCGCGATCTTTGGCGGCGTCAGCATGGTTCCTCAGGTCAAGGCCCTGCGCTCGGGCGTGGACATCGTAGTAGCTACGCCTGGCCGCCTGCTCGATCACGTGCAGCAGCGTACGATAGATCTTTCCCGCATCGAGATCCTGGTGCTCGACGAGGCCGATCGTATGCTCGATCTTGGCTTCATTCGCGACATCCGCCGTATTCTCGGGCTGCTTCCCGCCAAACGCCAGAATCTGTTGTTCTCTGCCACGTTCTCGGAGGAGATTCGGGCGCTGGCGGGCTCCTTTCTGCACGAGCCGGCTGTTATCGACGCGTCGACGCGCAATGCTCCGCCTGAGCTGGTAGCCCAAGTGGTGCATCCGGTCGATGCGGCGCGCAAGCGCGAATTGCTTGCGCATCTCATCACCGCCGGAAACTGGAAACAAGTCCTGGTCTTCACGCGTACCAAGCACGGTGCCAACCGCCTGGCCCAGCAGCTCGCGCGCGAGGGCATCGAGGCGGACGCCATTCACGGCAACAAGAGTCAGTCTCGCCGCACGCGCAGCTTGGCGGATTTCAAACGCGGCGAGATGCGCGTACTGGTCGCCACGGACATTGCCGCGCGCGGGCTCGACATCGAAGAGCTCCCGCACGTGGTGAACTTCGACCTTCCTCATGTGCCGGAGGACTATGTCCATCGTATCGGCCGCACGGGGCGCGCAGGATGCACAGGCGAGGCGGTATCTCTGGTCTGTGCCGAGGATCAAAGCCTGATGGACGGCATCGAGCGTCTCCTCCGGCGTCGCGTGGAGCGCCGCGTGGTGAGCGGCTTCGAGCCTAGCCCTGCTGGCGCGGGTTCCATTCAGCCTCACGATCGCGCCCTGCGTAGAGGGGCTCCCGCGGCGCGCGGTCGGGCGGGAAACGAGCGTCCCTCTCTGCAGTCGCGCCCCAAGCAACAGGGGAGTCGAGCGCGCGGGGGACCCAATCGAGCCCCGCGCGACGCCGTGGCTGCCAGCCGATGGGAGCTCGATCCGGCTTCCCGCATGACTCAGCACCTGCCCGGCGTACGCAAGGACGACCCAACGACGGCTTCGCGAGGTCCCGGCGGAGTCCGCGCCGGCTCTGCTCGACGCCGCGATGGTCGGCCTTCTTCGACCGGGCCCAGATCGACTTCTAGCCGCTGACAGACCAACACCTCTACAATGCTCAATGACAAACAGGAGTACCAATATGAACATCTTCGTCGGTAACCTCGCACCTCAAACTACCGAAGCCGAACTGACAGAAGCGTTCAAGGCGTTCGGAGACGTCAAGTCGGTGCAAGTCGTGCGCGAGATGTTCACCGGCGCCTCGAAAGGCTTCGGGTTTATCGAGATGCCGGGTAAGGCGCACTCGTTGGCGGCGATTGCGGGGCTCAATGGAAAGGATTTCCACGGGCAGCCGTTGCGT
>Ga0335076_10006052_pt1 | contig 12202 bp, 9 predicted proteins | sample Lox_Sample_25_FD_206717 | JGI IMG/M metagenome (GOLD analysis project Ga0335076, IMG submission 206717) | Soil microbial communities from Loxahatchee National Wildlife Refuge, Florida, United States - Lox_Sample_2.5 | ecosystem: Environmental > Terrestrial > Soil > Wetlands | place: USA: Florida...
GCGGCGCGGGCGGAGGAGGCGGCGGGGGAGCAGCCGGTGCCGGCGGCGGCACGGGCGGCAGCGTGATCGCGCCCGCCATATAGGGCGACATCGGCGACGCCGCGCTCGCCGGCAACGGGGGCGGTGCGAGCGGCGGAGGCGGCGTCGCAGGCGGGGCCGGAGCGGCCGCCGGAGCCGGCAGCGCGGCTGCCGCAGCTTCACCTTCGGCCGCGATCACGCCGACCACGGTGTTGATCGGCACCGTCGTGCCCGGCTGGACGCGGATCTCCTTCAGGATGCCCGCAGCCGGCGAGGGGATCTCGGCGTCCACTTTGTCCGTCGAGATCTCGAAGAGCGGCTCGTCGCGCTCGACCTTGTCGCCGACGTTCTTGAGCCACTTCGTGACGGTGCCCTCGGCGATCGATTCCCCCATCTGGGGCATGATGACGTCGGCCATTTGGCTCCTCGCTCGCCTTCGTCCTAGGCGTCGATCGCGTGGCCGTAGACGGCCTCGGCGGCCTGCATCAGGGTCTCGGGCAGCGTCGGGTGGGCGTGGATGGTGCGGAACAGCTCCTCGGTCGTGGCCTCGAGCTGGAGCGCGACGCACGCCTCGGCGATGAGGTCGGTCACGTGCGGGCCGACCATGTGCACTCCCAGCACCTCGTCGTACTTCGCCTCCGACACGACCTTCACGAGGCCTTCGGGGTGGCCCACGATCCGCGGCTTCGCGAGGTTGCCGAAGGAGAAGCGGCCGACGCGCACGTCGTAGCCGCGCTTCTTGGCCTCGGCCTCGGTCAGGCCGACGCCCGCGACCTCGGGGCGGCAGTAGGTCGCAGAGGGGACGCGGTCGTAGTTGAGCGCCTCGACGTTGTGGCCCGCGAGCCGCTCCGCGACGCCGATGCCCTCGAACGAGGCGACGTGGGCGAGCTGGGGGTGCGGGCGGTCGGGCAGGGCCACCACGTCGCCGATCGCGAACACGCCGGGCTCGTCGGTCGCCATCAGGTGGTCGGTCTTGATGTGCCCGCGGTCGAGCACCACCTTGGTCGACTCGAGGTTCAGGCCGTCGGTGACGGGACCGCGGCCTACGGCGACGAGCAGCGCGTCGGCCGTGATCGTCTTCGCCTCGCCCTGCGCGGTGCGGAAGCCGACCTCGACGCCGTGCGACGTCTTGAGCGCGGCCTCGGTGCGGGCTCCGACGTGGATCGCCATCTGCTTGCCGAGCACCTTGTGCGCCTCGTTCGAGATCTCCTCGTCCTCGAGCGGCAGGATCCGCGGCAGCATCTCGATCACCGTCACCGCCGTGCCGAAGCGCGCGAAGACCGACGCGAACTCCATCCCGACGGCGCCCGCTCCGATCACGATCAGGCTCTTCGGCAGCTCCTTGAGCTGCAGCACGTCGTCGGAGGTGAGGAACTGCTTGCCGTCGGGCGTCATGCCCGGGAGGGTCTTCGGCCGCGAGCCGCTCGCGATCAGGACGTTCTTGGTGTCCACCTTGGTCTCGCCCGCCTCCGACTTGACCACGACGGCGCGCGGGCCCTCGAGCCGGCCTTGTCCCTTGAAGAGCGTGATCTTGTTCTTCTTGAAGAGGTAGGACTCGATGCCCTTGCTGAGCCGCGACACGATCCGGTCCTTCCGCGACATCACGGCGGCGAAGTCGATCCCGACGTTGTCGGCGACGATCCCGAACTCCTTGCGGTTCTGCAGGTCCTCGAACAGGTCGGCGGTGTGCAGCATCGCCTTGGTCGGGATGCAGCCCCGCAGCAGGCAGGTACCGCCCGTGCCGGCCGGATCGCGCTCGACGACCGCAACCTTGAGCCCCATCTGCGCGGCGCGAATCGCCGCCACGTAGCCGCCGGGGCCCGTACCGATCACGGTCACGTCGAAGATCTCGCCACTTGCCAAGCTCGCCTCCTGCAGTGCCTTGCACGCGCGCGCCAGCGCGCGCCACGAGGCACGCTACCAGAGCCGACCGGGGCCTGACAAGGCGAGCCCCCGGCCCTCTGTTAAGATGGGCGTCCCTCCGATGCCTGCGCCCTTCCTGATCGTTGCGGTCATCGTGCTGCTCCTGATCGGAAACGGATTCTTCTCCGGCAGCGAGATCGCCATCATCTCCTCGAGGCGCAGCCGTATCGACCGGCTGGCGGAGCAGGGCAGCAGCGCGGCGCGCCGCGTGCGCGAGCTGCAGAACAACATGGACCGCTTCCTGGCCACGGTCCAGATCGGCGTGACGGTGTGCGGGACGCTGGCGGGCGTCCTGGGCGGCGTGCTGGCGGAGCGCTACCTCGAGCCGGAGGTGGCCGCGCTCGGCCTGCCGCGCCTGCTGCCGCCGGCGGTCTTCGCGGGCGGCGTGGTCGGGCTGTTCATCGTCTACGTCGAGCTGGTGCTGGGAGAGCTCGTGCCGAAGGCGATCGCGCTGCGCTACACGGAGCGGATCGCGCTCGTGGTCTCGGCGCCCTTCAAGCTGATGTTCCGCTGGTCGCGCTGGCTGGTCGGCTTCGTGGCGGCCTCCACGCACGTTGTGCTCCGCTTGCTGGGGATCCGCGAGGTGGGGGAGCGGACGTTCGTCTCGGAGGAGGAGATCAAACACCTCGTCAAGGAGGGACGCCAGCAGGGTGTCCTCGACCAGACCGAGGCGGAGCTGATCCACAGCGTGTTCGAATTCACAGACATGCCGGTGCGGAAGGTGATGGTGCCGCGGCCCAAGATCTTCGCCCTCGAGGTGGACACGCCGCCCGCCGAGGTGGGCACGCTGATCGTGGAGAGCGGCTTCTCGCGCATCCCGGCCTACGAGGGGGCGCTCGACAGCGTGCTCGGCGTCGTCTACGTGAAAGACGCGCTGCGTCTGCTCGAGAAGCGCCAGCCGGTGGTGATCCGCAAGATCCTGCACCCGGTCCACCTCGTGCCCGAGACCAAGAAGGTGGGGGAGCTGCTCAAGGAGCTGCAGAAGCGCCGCAGCCACATGGCGATCGTGGTGGACGAGCACGGCTCGGTGAGCGGCCTGGTCACGCTCGAGGACCTGCTCGAGCAGATCGTGGGCGAGATCCAGGACGAGTACGACTGGGAGGAGCGCTCGGTCGAGAGGCTGCGCGACGGCTCGCTCGTGGTCGAGGGCACGCTGGCTGCCGCGGAGCTGCGGGAGACGCACCACGTGCCGCTCCCCGAGGGCGAGTTCGAGACCGTCGCCGGCTTCATGCTCGAAAAGCTCGGCACGGTCCCGAAGGGCGGCGAGGTCGTGTCGATCCCCGGCTGGCGCTACACGGTCGTCGACGTCGAACGCAACCGCATCAGCAAAGTGAAGATCGAGAGACTCCCCGAGCTCACTACGGCCTCGGCCTAGTCGTTCGGCGGCGCCGGGGGCGGCGACGGCGGGCGGATCGGCTCGATGCGCGGCGTGTCGCTGCGCGTCGCCGGCGCGGGCGTCGCGGGAGTCGGGTTCGGCACCTCGAACAGGAACGGCGCGGCGTCGCCCCCGACCAGGAACGAGCGCAGGTCGCTCTCCTCGATGTCGCTCTTGCGGATCACGTGCGGGGTCAGCGTCATCACGATGTCGGTCTGGGTCGTCTCGTCGTGGTTCTTCGCGAACAGCCGGCCGATCAGCGGCACGTTCGCGATGCCCGGCAGGCCGGTGAGCGCGTGCCGCTCGTTGTCCAGGATCAGGCCGGCGAGCATGTTGGTCTCGCCGTCGCGCAGGCGGATCGTGGAGTTCACGGTGCGGCTGTTGAACGTCGGCAGGCCCTGGTAGCCCGGCGTGCCGACCGCCGAGATGTCGAGCTTGAGCACCAGCGTCACCTCCCCGTCGTGGTGCACGCGCGGCGTCATGTCGATGTTGACGCCCACGTTCTTGTACTCGAACGAGGTGATCGGCTGCTGCGGCAGGCCGCCGGTGGCGATCGCGGTGAACGTCGTGACGGGCACGGGCACCTGGTCGCCGAAGCGCGCCTGGGCCGTCTGGCCCTCGGAGATGCGGAGCTGCGGGTTCGCGAGCAGCCGCGTCGAGGAGTCGCTCTCGAGCAGCCGGAGCACCGCGCCCGGCAGCGCGCTCACGACCAGGTTGTTCTTGTCGTAGGGGTGCTGGGTCGGGTTCGTGACGTTCGGGTTCGGGAACACGCCCGCGGCGATGCCCTCGATGCCCTGTGCGTCGAGCCCGGAGGTGAGGTAGACGCCGTACTCCTTGAGCCGGTTGCGCGCGACCTCCAGGATCCGCACCTCGACCACCACCTCGGCGCGGCGCTTGTCGACGATCTCGACGATGCGCTCGGCGGCCGCGACCTTGTCCGGCGTGTCGCTGATCGTAAGCGCGTTCGCGCCCGCGACGGGGGCGATGCGGCGTGCGCCGAGCACGACGCGCAGGAGATCGATCGTCTCCTTGAGGTCCGCATTCGAGAGGAACAGCGTCTTCACGACCTGCTGCTCGAACTCGCGGCGCTTGGACGGCGTGTCGGGCACGACGTTCAGCACCTTCGCGTCGACCACGCGGTGGAAGGTGTGACCGGCCGCCGCCAGCGCTGCGAGCGCCTGGTCGAAGCCCACCTCGTGCAGGTCGAGCGTGACCGTCGTGTCCTGGAACGAGGGATCGAAGGTGACGTTGATCGCTGCGGCGCGCGCCAGGGCGAGGTAGGCCTCGCGCAGGCTCGCCCCACGGAAGACGAGGCCGAGCGGCTGTTGCGCGTCGGCCGACAGCTCGAGCCCCGGCAGCGCGCGCTCGCGGGCGCGCGCCTTGAGCTCGTCGAGCGTCGCGCGTCCGCGGTCGCGATAGGCCTGGGCGTCCTTCATCTCCTCGACGATGCCGAAGGAGTTCGGGCTCAGCTCGAGGGCGAGGCGGTACTCGGAGAGCGCCTCGTCGTACTGGCCGCGGCCCACCAGCCGGCGCGCGGTGTTGACGTGGTCGGTCGCGGCGCGCAGCCGCGCGCGCTCGAGCGCGCGCCGGATGTTCACGTCGTCGGGGGATTCCTTGAGCGCCCGCTGGTACTCGAGCACGGCCCGGTCGTAGTCCTGGAGCCGCTCGGCGTTCTCGCCGGCGTGGAAGGCGGACGAAGTGGCGCAGCCCACGGCCGCCGCGAGCGCGATCGCGACCAGCAGGCGTCTCATCCCCGAATCACCTCGACGCCCCGCGGCACCTCGAAATGGAAGAGCTGGTCGGCGAGGCCGGTGTTCTCGCGCACGGCCTCGAAGCGGAAGCGGGTGCGGTTGCCCTGCACGTCCTCGAGCAGGATCGCGCGGATGCGGCCGCGCGGCTCGACGTCCACGGTCGCGCGCTCGACGTCCGCCTGGGGCTGGCGCGGCACGAGCTTGAGCCGCAGCACGCCCTCCTCTTCGGGCGACTCGAGCGAAGCCTCGAACTCGTCGAGCAGGCCGCCCCGGCCCGACAGCAGCCGCGCCGCGAGCGAGTGGCGCGCGTCCTGTTCGCTCACGATCACCTGCTTCTCCGCGGGGACGTAGAAGTAGAACGTCCGGCCGTCCGTGACGAAGAGCTTGGCCTCGGGGTCCTTGTACTCCCAGCGCATGCGGCCGGGGCGCTTGACCTGCACGACGCCGCGCTCGGTGATCTCGCGCCCGAGCAGCCCCGAGCGGTAGCTCTGCGTGAAGCGAGCGACCATGTCGCTCGTCTGGGCGTGGTGCTCTTCGATGGCCTGGACGACCCTGCGGGCGACGTCGTCGGAGGCCGACGCCTGCGCCACGAGGAGGAGGGAAGCGGTGAGTGCGGCGCGCATGGCCCTGACGAGCATGATAGCGCAAATCGTTGGGAGACGGGAGGTTCCGCTTGCCGGCCGGGGCCGGGTCCTGCTACCATGTCTCGTGCACGGACGCGCCATCGCCAGCCTGACGCTTGCCCTCGCCTGGCCGGTCGTGTCCGCGGCAGCGACCCCGGCTCCCACAGAGCTTCGCGGCCTGTGGGTGGTGCGCACGGCGCTCGTCTCGCCTCAGGAGGTCGACAAGGTCGTCGACGCAGCGGCCGAGGCGGGCCTCAACGCGCTCTTCGTGCAGGTCCGGGGCCGCGGCGACGCGTTCTATCGCTCGTCGCTCGCCCCGCGCAGCGTGCTCCTCGAGCACCAGCCGCGCGACTTCGATCCGCTGAAGCGCCTGATCGCGCGCGCCCGGCTCCACGGGATGCAGGTCCACGCGTGGGTCAACGTGCTGCTGTCGGCCCACTTCGGCCAGCCGATCCCGCGCGGGCACGTGCTCGAGCGCCACCCCGATTGGGCCATGGTGCCGAAGTCGCTGGCCGCCGAAGCGCTCTCGGCGAGCGGCGCGCGCCGGCTCCAGCTCGTGGCGGCGGCGGGAAGAGCCGAGGGCGATGTCGAAGGCTACTACCTGTCGCCGTCGGCCCCAGGCGTGGCGCAGCACCTCGACGACGTCGTGCGCGAGGTCGTGAGGGCCTACGCCGTGGACGGCCTCCACCTGGACTTCATCCGCTATCCGGGGCCGACCTTCGACTACTCGAGGGCCGCGCTCGAAGACTTCCGCCGCCGCAGCGGGGACGCCGACCTGCTCGCCGGACCGACGCAGCACCCGGCCGAATGGGACGCCTACCGCCGCGAGCGGCTCACGTCGCTCGCGACGCGGCTCGCCGACGCCGCGCGAAACGCGCGGCCGGGGCTCGTGGTCTCGGCGGCCGTGGTCCCCGACGAAGCCGCGGCGGTCAACAACAAGTTCCAGGACTGGCCGAGCTGGCTCGCCGCGGGCGTGATCCACGCGGTCTGCCCGATGACCTATACGCCCGACAGCCGGCTGTTCCTGCAGCAGGTCGAGGCCGTGCGCGAGCGCACCGGCCCCGGCCAGCCGCTCTGGGCCGGGATCGCGGCCTACCGGCTGGACGTCGCCGGCATCGTCGAGAAGGTGGCGCTCGCGCGCCGCGCCGGCGCGCAAGGCGTGGTGCTGTTCTCGCACGAGTCGCTCGCGCCCGCCGACCTGCGGCCGCTGCGCGAAGGGGCGTTCGGCGAGAGGCGGCTGGTGTGGGCGCCGCGCGAGGCGGAGGGCGCCCCGGGCTCGGCCGGATCGCGATGAGCGGGAGCGCGCGCCGCGCCGTCTCGCGGCGGCGCGTCGTGGGCGGGGGAGTGACGGCCGCGCTCGCGCTTCTCCGCTATCCTGAGGCGGTGTCCGGCGGCCCCGCATCCCAGAGCGCGCCTCACGGCTTCCGCCCCGGCGGGTTCGCGGCCGTGGACGAGGCCGTCGCGAACGGCGTCGCCGCGCGGGCCTTCCCGGGCGGCGTCGTGGCGGTCGGCCGCTACGGGGAGCTCGCGCACCTGCGCGCCTTCGGCAGGCTGACCTACGACGACGGCGCGCCCGCGGTCGAGGCCGACACGATCTACGACCTCGCGAGCCTCACCAAGGTGATCGTCACGACGACGCTCGCGATGATGCTGGTGGACGAGGGCAAGCTCGACCTCGACGCGCGCGTCTCGGGCTTCTTCCCGGCGTTCCGCGGCGGCGCCAAGGACTCGGTCACGCTCCGCCAGCTCCTGACGCACTCGGGCGGGCTCGTGTGGTGGGCGCCGCTCTACAAGGAGGTCCAGGGAAAGGCCGCGTACCTCGAGCGCATCGTGGCGATGGAGCTCGCCTACGCGCCCGGCAGCAAGTCCGTCTACAGCGACCTCGGCTTGATCCTGCTCGGCGACGTCGTGGAGCGGCTGGCCGGGGCGCCGCTCGGCGAGCTGGCGCGCTCGCGGGTGCTGGACCCGCTCGCGATGAAGGACACGCTCTACAAGCCGCCGGCCGCGCTCGTCCCGCGCATCGCGCCGACCGAGAACGACCCGTGGCGCGGACGCGTGCTGCGCGGCGAGGTGCACGACGAGAACGCCGCGGCGCTCGGAGGGATCGCGCCGCACGCAGGGCTGTTCGGCAGCGCGCCCGACCTCGCGCGCTTCGCCGCCATGCTGCTCGACGAGGGGCGCGCCTCGGGCCGCCGCTTCGTGTCGCGCGCGACGCTCGAGCTCTTCACGCTTCGGGCCGGCGTGCCGCAGGCTTCGCGCGCGCTCGGCTGGGACACGCCGACCGACGCGTCGGGCGCGCGCAGCTCGATTCCGGGGGAGCCAGGCTACTCGTCGGCGGGCTCGCTGCTCTCGGCCCGCTCGTTCGGCCACACCGGCTTCACCGGCACGTCGATCTGGATGGATCCCGAACGCCGGCTGTTCGTGGTCCTGCTCACGAACCGCGTGTACCCGACCCGCGAGAACAACAAGATCCGAGCCGTCCGGGCGCAGCTGGCCGACGCGGCCGTGCGCGCGCTCGCCGAGACGTGAGGCGGCGAAGGTTTCTCGAGACGGCGCTCGGCACCACGGCCGCGTCGCTCGCGCCGGCGCGCCTGCGGGCCGCCTCGAGCCGCGTCGTCGTCGGCCTGGAGCAGGTGGTCGCGCTGGAGGGCCGGCCGCTCGTCGATCGCCGCGTCGGCCTGCTGGGCCACGCGGCTTCGGTCACCGCCGACGGCGTGCACGCGATCGACGCGCTGCGCGGTGCGGGCGTGCGCGTCGTCAAGCTCTTCGGGCCCGAGCACGGCCTGCGCGGCCAGGCCGCGGCGGGCGAGAAGGTCGAAAACGGCGTGGACGGCCCGACCGGGCTGCCGGTGGTGAGCCTCTACGGCGAGCGCAACAAGCCCACGCCCGACGACCTGCGCGGGCTCGACGTGCTCGTCGCGGACCTGCAGGACGCCGGCGTGCGCTTCTACACCTACGCGAGCACGATGCTGCTCTGCCAGGAGGCCGCGGCCCAGGCCGGAGTCGACTTCGTCGTCCTCGACCGGCCGAACCCGCTCGGCGGCGAGCGGGTCGCGGGGCCGGTGCGCGACCCGGAGATGCCGTTCAGCATGGTCGGCGCGGCGCCGGGTCCGCTCGTCCACGGCCTCACGCTCGGCGAGATGGCCTGGTACGCGAACGATCGCCTGCCGAAGCCGGGACGCGTGGTGGTCGTGCACCTGCGCGGCTGGACGCGGCGCATGACGTGGACCGACACGGGCCGTCCCTGGGTGGCCCCGTCCCCGAACCTGCGCAGCCCCGAGGCGGCGCTCGCCTATCCGGGAACGTGCCTGGTGGAGGCGACGAACGCGTCCGAGGGGCGCGGCACCGAGGCCCCGTTCCTGCTGGTCGGAGCGCCCTGGGTGAAGCCGGAAGCGCTCGCCCGCGAGTCGGCGACGCGCGGTTTCGCGCTCGAGCCGGCCGAGTTCAGGCCCGCGGCTTCGCCCGCCGCGCCGAAGCCGAAGCTCGAGGGCGCCGCCTGCCGCGGCGTTCGCGTGCGCGTGACCGACGCCTCGGCCGCGGAGCCTTACGCGCTCGGCCTGCGCCTGCTCGTGGCGCTGCGCCGCCACCCCGAGTTCGCGTGGGTGGGCGAGGGAGCCTGGCTCGACACGCTGAGCGGAACGCGGTCGGTCCGCGCGGCGCTCGAGCGCGGCGATTCCGTGGAGTCGATCCTCGCGGCTCAGGCGCCCGCGCTCGACCGCTGGCGCCGCGAGCGGGAGCCGTCGCTCCTCTACTGAGAGCGGCGGGCAGTCAGACGATCACGCCCAGCCGCCGGTCGGGTGCGGGATGGCGGCACGCCTCCCACGCGCGCGCGAGCCGCGCGATGCCCTCGGCGAGCAGCTCGTCCTCGAGCACGAACGGCAGGCGCACGCGGTCGGCGTGGCCGTGAGACGGCGAGTGCACGGGCCCGGGCACGATCGAGACGCCGTAGCGCGGAGCGACGCGCGCGAGCTCGAAAGCGCTCGGCGCGGGCAGCCGGGCCCAGAGCGTCAGGCCGCCCGAGGGCTCGGTCCAGGACCACTCCGGCAGCGCCGCGCGCAGCAGCTCGGCGAGTTGCCGGTAGCGTCGCTTCGACTCCTGGCGTCTTCGGCGCACGACCTCCTCACGCCGCAGCAGGAGCCGCGCGGCGAGCGCCTGGCTCAGCGCGGAGCCGCTCAGGTCGCAGACGACCTTGATCCGCAGCAGGCGCGGCAGCAGCGGCCGCGGGGCGCGCACCCAGCCGACGCGCAGCCCGCCCCAGAAGAGCTTGCTCATCGAGCCGACCGTGAGCACGGACGCCTGCGGCGCGTAGTGGGCGATGGGCGGCGGCGGCTCCGGCCCGAAGCTCAGGTCCGACAAGCTCTCGTCCTCGAGCACGGCGACGCCGCGCTCCTCGGCGAGCCGCGCCATCTCGCGGCGGTCGCTCTCGGCCATGACGCCGCCCGTCGGGTTCTGGAAGGTCGGCACCAGGTAGGCGAGCGCGGCCGACGCGCGCTCCACCGCCTGCCGTATCGCCACACCGGTCGCTCCCGCCGTGACCGGCACCAGCTCCGCGCCGGTCAGCGAGAGCGCGTCGATCGCCCCGAGGTAGGTGGGGTCTTCGAGCACGACGCTGTCGCCGCGCGCGACCAGCAGCCTCGAGACGAGGTCGATCGCCTGCTGCGCGCCGGTCGTGACCAGGATCTCGTCGGCCGAGGTGGGCACGCCGCGTCTTTCGAAGTCGGCGGCGATCGCCCGGCGCAGCGCGAGCAGGCCCTGCGGCGAGTAGCCGACGCCCGAGGCGAGCTCGGCCACGTCCGCCTCCGCGGCGCGCCACTCCTCGTCGAGGGGAACGCTGGCACCCGGCAGGCAGGCGCCCATGAAGCCGATCGTGCCCTCGGTTTCGAACGCGGCGGCCCGAGTCACGGAGTCCGTGAGGAACGATCGGTGCTGCTCTTCGAGGCGCGAAGGCGGCGAGGCGCCGCCCACGCGCCGGCGCACCCACGTGCCGCTGCCTTGCCGGCTCTCGACGAGCCCTTCGTCCCGCAGGCGCTGGTAAGCCAGCACCACCGTCGTCCGGCTCACTTCGAGGGCGTCGGCGAGCGGGCGCTCCGGGGGAAGCCGCGTGCCGCGCAGCAGCTCGCCGCGCTCGATCGCCGAGCGCATTGCCGTGGCCAGCCTCGTGTACATTGGACCCGTACCGGACGCCCAGTCGCGGAGCAGGGGCGCCACATCGAGTCGTGAGTCAGTCCACTTTGGCATGACTGGCTATTGATTCTATGCGCTCCAGGCACTAGTTTTCAAGGCATGGCGACACAGTGGATTGAGAAGGGCCAATTGGATACAAACGTAGTCCAGGACGCTAAAGCCAAGAGCGGGCAGCCGGCGCTGCCTGAGCTCGCGTACTTCAGGGGCCAGGTCGTGCCGTACTCCGAAGTGCGGCTCGGCCTCCTGACCCACGCGCTCAACTACGGCACCGCCGTCTTCGGTGGACTGCGGGCCTTCTGGAACGAGGACGCGAAGGAGCTCTTCGTCTTCCGCCCGCTCGACCACTTCCGCCGCTTCGCCGACTCCTCGCGGCTCCTGAGAATGGACATCGGCCGCTCGCCCCAGGAGCTGTGGCTCGGCCTGCGTGAGCTCCTTCGCCGGCAGGGGTCGCGCACCGACCTCTACATCCGCGCGCTCGCGTTCTACGGCGACGAGACGCTCGGCGTGCGGCTCCACGGGCTCACGCCCGAGGTGTCGATCGTCGCGCTGCCCTTCGGCCACTTCGTCCAGAACGACGAGAACGCGCACGCCTGCATCTCGTCCTGGCAGCGCATCTCGGACAACGTGCTGCCGGCGCGCGGCAAGATCGCGGGCGGCTACGTGAACTCGGCGCTCGCGAAGTCGGACGCGCAGCTCGCGGGCTTCGACGAGGCTCTCGTGCTGAACGACGACGGCCACGTTTGCGAAGGCTCGGTCGAGAACCTGTTCGTGGTGCGCGGGGGAGCGGTCGTCACGCCGCCCGTCACGCAGGACATCCTGGAAGGCATCACGCGCCGCACCGTGATCCAGCTCCTGCGCGAGGACCTCGGCGTCGAGGTGGTCGAGCGTCCGATCGATCGGACGGAAGTCTACCTCTCGGACGAGGTGTTCCTGACCGGGACCGGCGTCCAGATCGTCGCGGTGACGCGCGTCGACCACCGCAACGTCGGCTCGGGCCGGATGGGCGAGATCACCAAGAAGCTGAAGCCCGTGCTCGCGGACCTCGTGCGCGGCAAGAACGCCAAGCGCCGCGAGTGGTGCGCGCCGGTCTACCGCGAGGACGCCAAGGGCTGACGCATTGCGCCCCTGGTTCGAGCGGCGCTTCGACTTCGAGCACCTGGGCGAGCCGGACTTCCCGTTCCTCGTCGAACGGCTGCGGGGGGCGCCGGCGCGCGTCGAGGACAAGACCCACCGCGTCGCGCGCGAGCTCCTGACGCGCCGGAACGGCGACGCGTGGTCGATCCAGGAGCACGTGGGCCACCTGGTCGACCTCGACGAGCTGCACACGG
>Ga0335076_10006053_pt1 | contig 12199 bp, 7 predicted proteins | sample Lox_Sample_25_FD_206717 | JGI IMG/M metagenome (GOLD analysis project Ga0335076, IMG submission 206717) | Soil microbial communities from Loxahatchee National Wildlife Refuge, Florida, United States - Lox_Sample_2.5 | ecosystem: Environmental > Terrestrial > Soil > Wetlands | place: USA: Florida...
CTATCCGGGGCTCCCGCTGCCGCTGCACATCTTCGAGCCGCGGTACCGGCAGCTGATCCAGGATCTGCTGGACGGGCCGCAGCCGGGCCGGTTCGGCGTCATCGCCATCCGCAAGGGCCGGGAGACCCGCGTGGACGGGGTTTCCGCGCTGTACGAGATCGGCTGCACCGCCACGCTGCGGCAGATCGCCAAGTACGAAGACGGCCAGTTCGACATCGTCACCGTGGGCAGCCAGCGGTTCCAGCTGATCGGGCTGGATGACTCCCGGCCGTACCTGCAGGCCGAGGTTGAGCTGCTGGAAGAGAACACGGGGGACCGGGCTGCGGCAGCGCTGGCGGCCGGGTCGGTCCAGCTGGCGTTCGGCAAATATGTCGAGGCGCTGCGCGAACGGGAGGGAATCGAGGGCAGCACGCCGGAGCTGCCGGACGAGCCCATCCTGCTGTCTTACCTGGTGGCGGGGTCGATGATCCTGGACCTGCCGGTCCGGCAGGCGCTGCTGGCCGAGCCGGACGCGGTGGGCCGGCTGACCAGCGAGCGGGCGCTGCTGGCCCGGGAGACCACCATGCTGCGGTCGCTGACCGCCACCCCGGCGCCGGAGCTGCGCAACTCGCCATACAGCCCGAACTGACCCGGGCTAGGCCGCGACCAGGGCGCTGAGCGTGCGGCCGAGCGGGGCGTCCAGGGTGAACGTCGCTTCCGGGTCGCCCCGGGTCGGCCCCTGGTTGACGATGGCCACCGGGATGCCGAGCCGGGCCGCGTGCCGGACGAACCGGTAGCCGGACATCACGGTCAGCGATGAGCCGAGGACGACCAGGGCCCGGGAGCAGCTCACCAGCCCGTAGCAGGAATCCACCCGGGCCCGGGGCACGTTCTCGCCGAAGAAGATGACGTCCGGCTTGAGCACGCCGCCGCAGCCAGCACAGTCCACGACCTGGAAGCGGGCCCCGGCCCCGTCGGACAGCATCGCATCGCCGTCCGGGTTGAGCTGGCCGGGCTGCGCGTCCCAGCCCGGGTTGGCCGCGCGCAGCCGCCGGTCGAGCTCGGTCCGCGCCGTGCGCTGGCCGCAGCCCAGGCAGCGCACCCGGCTCAGGCTGCCGTGCAGCTCGGTCACCTGCTGCGCGCCCGCGGCCTGGTGCAGGCCGTCCACGTTCTGCGTAATGATCCCGGCCAGCTGGCCACGGCGCTCCAGTTCGGCCACCGCCTGATGACCGCCGTTCGGGGCGGCCGCCGCAACGGCCCGCCAGCCGAGATGGCTGCGCGCCCAGTACCGCTGCCGGGCCGCCGCGCTTCCGGTGAACGTCTGGTACGTCATCGGCTGCGCGCGCCGGGCCAGGCCGGTCGGCCCGCGGTAATCCGGGATGCCGGACTCGGTGGACAGGCCGGCCCCGCTCAGGATGGCCACCCCACCCGCCGCGATCAGGCCGGCCAGTTCGGCCAGCCGGCCGTCCGGCACCGTCTGTGTCACGCATTCATGCTGCCCGACGGCGGCGGGTGCCGCAGCCATCGGCCCGGCCCGGTTGGTGACCCCTCCCCCGGGGGGGATGGCGGGGGAGGGGCCGCCACTCAGCCGTGCAGGATGGGCTTGCCCAGCGGCAGCGCCGGGCCGCCAGTGGCCTGAACGGTCGCGTCGTAGAACAGGTACACGCCGACCGCGGCGAACGCGAACACTACCCAGCCCCCGGCCTTGAGCAGGCCAGTCGACGCCTGGGTCGTGCCCAGCAGGACCAGCAGCAGAGCCACGTCGACGAGCCCGAACAGCACGGTGAAGGCCATCGGCAGCCGCAGCGTGGCCAGGGTGAGCAGCACGACGACGACCAGCCACGAGACCAGGAACAGCTCCTGGACCGCGACCGCGTTGACGATGGTGCCGACGCCGAACCAGTTGTGCACCAGCCCCAGCACCAGCACCGCGTAGCTCAGCCAAAACCCGGCGAAGATGCCGAACACGCTGGCCACCGCGCTCTGGCCGACCGCCGCGGCCCAGATCGTGGCCAGGATCAGCCCCACCGAGGTGGATGCCAGGATGATCGGCAGAGACGCCCCGACGGCCACGGCCGGCACGACGCCGACCAGGACCATGCCCAAGGCGAGCGACCCGACGATGAAGACCGGGAGCCCCAGCAGCGCTGGGTTGCCGGTCAGTGGGGCTGGTACGGCGGCCGGCGGGGCGGCGGCTTCTTCTCGGATGGTGGCGGAGTCGCCGGTGGTCGAGGTCATCGCAGCTCCTTCGCAGGAGAACAGGCCCGGCAGGTGACGCGGGCCCCACCTCCTGAGTACCGCTGCCGCTGGGGGGTGGCGTTTCTCAGTTTGAGCCACCCGGCTGATCAAGGTGCCGCTCGCGTCCTCCAGCGACCCGCTGCACGGCGGGTACGTTGGCGGTATGAGCACCGTTGAGCACGACCCGTACGCCACCGCGGAGGACCTGGTGGCCCGGTCCGCGGCGGCCTACGCGGCCAGCGTCCCGGAGGACCCCGCGGACGAGGGATTCTTCGGCCCCGCCAGCGTCGCATGGCGGGTGAGCGCGGACCTGTCCAGCCCGGTCGCGGGGCTGCGGTCGCTGCTGCTGCAGGCGCTGCACCCACTGGCCATGGCGGGCGTGGACCAGCACAGCGACTGGCGCCGCGACCCGGTCGGTCGGCTGGCCGCGACGTCCGCCTACCTGGCCACGATCAACTTCGCCGAGCGGGCGGTGGCCGAGCGGGCCGCGGCCCGGGTGCGCCGGATCCACGAGCACGTCACCGGCGTGGACACGGTGACCGGCCGGCGCTATGCGGCGGGCGACCCGGCATTGCTGCTCTGGGTGCACAGCACCCTGGTCGAGTCGGGCATCGTGGCCGCCGCGCTGTTCGGCACGCCGCTGAGCCCGGCGGACAGCGACCGCTACGTGGCCGAGATGGTGGTCGCGGCGGAACTCGTTGGCGTGCCCGCCGGCCAGGTCCCGGCCAGCCTGGCCGAGCTGAATAGCTACCTCAGCTCGGTGCGGCCCGAGCTACGGTGCACGCCGGCTGCCCAGGAATCCATGGCCTTCCTGCTCGACCCGCCTGGCCTCGACGAGGACATCGCCGAGATCTGGCAATTCATCCGTAACGCCAGTACCGCCTCACTGCCGTCGTGGGCGCGCGGCATGTACGGGTACCCGGAGCCGGAGCCACTCACCGACAGCCGCCGGGCCGAGTTCCGGCAGGCGCTTGGGGTGCTGGACACGGTGTTTCTCGGCGAGCCCGGTGTGCTGGAGGCACGGCAGCGGATCGAACTGCGGGTGCGCGCGGCGCGGCGCCCGTGAAACGGCTGGCCAGCCTAGCCGCAATTGGGGGACTGATCGCCGCAGCAGCACTACTGCTGTACCGTCGGTGGCCCCGGCCCGCACGGTCGGCTGTGCGGTTCCGGGGGGACGACCCCCCGGAACCCCCCGGTCGGCGCTCCGCGCCGAGGCCGGCGACGCCGGCCAGGCCGGCCGCACTCGGCGCGGCCCGGCTGCGCATGCAACGCGGGAGGGCGGCGATCCAGCTGGCCGTGCGGGGCGGGGTGCGCTACGCGAGCAGTGCGCCCTGGCTGTTCGCCGCGGCCGGCGAGCACCGCCAGCAGCTGCGCACCGACCTGGCCCTGCAGACCGCCGAGGACGTGGCGACCACGCTCGGCGCGATGAAGGGCGTGCTGATGAAGATCGGCCAGATGGCCAGCTACGTGGACGACGGGCTGTCCCCGGCGGTCCGCCGCACGCTGAGCCGCCTGCAGGACAGCGTGCCGCCGATGAGCGCCGAACTGGCCGCCCAGGTCGTCACCGAGGAACTCGGCCAGCCGCCGGAGCAGGTGTTCGACCGCTGGGACCCGGAGCCGATCGCCGCCGCGTCCATCGGCCAGGTGCACCGCGCGATCACCCGGGACGGCCGCGCGGTGGCGGTGAAGGTGCAGTACCCGGGCATTGCCGAGATGATCGCCGCCGACCTGCAGAACGTGGCCATGCTCCGCCGGATGCTGCGCATCACCGCACCCAGCCAGGACGTGGACGCGCTGATCGGGGAACTCCGCGACCGCGTCCTGGAGGAACTCGACTACCGCCAGGAGGCCAGCAACCAGCAGACGATCGCGGCGCACTTCGCCGGCCATCCGACCATCCACATCCCGGGCATCGTCGGTGAGCTGTCCACCCGGCGGGTGGTGACCAGCGAGCTGGCCGATGGGGCACGGTTCGCCGAGCTGGCCACCTGGTCACAGCAGGAGAAGGACCTGGCCGCCGAGACGATCTACCGGTTCACCTTCCGCAGCCTGTACGGGGCACACCTGTTCAACGGCGACCCGCACCCGGGCAACTACCTGTTCCACGGGGGCGGCCGGGTCACGTTCCTCGACTTCGGCCTGGTCAAGTACTTCAGCCCGGCTGAGCTGCAGCCGCTGATCGACATGGTCCGCTACCTCTGCGTGGACGAGGACCCGGAGGGTTTCCGGGCCGCCATGGTCCGGGCCGGCTTCCTCATCCCGGACGCGCCGGTCAGCACGGACACCGTGGTGGAGCACATGGCGGTGTTCTACGACACGGTGCGCCGGCCCGGCCCGCGGCAGATCACCGGGGATTACGCGTCGGCCGTGGTGCGCCGGTTCTTCGACGTGCGCAGCCCGCTGGCCCAGTACGTCAGCGTGCCCCGGTCGTATGTCATCTTGCAGCGGATCAACCTGGGCTTGTTCGCGGTGCTCGGCGAACTGGGCGCCACCGCGGACTGGCGGGCCATCGCCGAGGAGATCTGGCCGTTCGTGCAGGGGCCGCCGGCCACGCCGATGGGCGAGGCCGAGGCGGCCTGGCGGGCCAGCCGCGGCGACCCGGAGCCGTTGCCCGCCTGACGGCCGGTAACGCGATGATCATCTCGTTACCGATCTGTGAAGGTGCAAGTATGCCGTGTGTGCATGCAGGGAACGCCTGATAGGGCGCATACTGGTAGTGATGAAACCTCCCCACGCCGCGACCCGGCGCTACCTGCCCGGAAGTCCCTTCAACACTCCGCCTGTGGCCCGGCCGGTGAAGACCTTCGAGCCGCAGGAACTGGTCACCCACGACCGGTACGGCCTCGGCCGGGTAATCAGCACCGACGAGTCTGGTGTGCTGGTGGACTTCGGTACCCAGCAGGAGCGGATCGTTGCTCCGTACACCAAGCTGACCAAGCTCTGAGGTCAGCTCAGCACACTGTGTTGTCCTGGGGTATCACCGGGCCGTCCTAGGCTGCCGCCTGTCCCCGCTGGACGGCCGGACGGCTCGTCCTTCGCCGGGCCGGTGTCTTTGCTGGCACCGTGCCCGCTCTCCGCGGGGCCGCCGGCTCCGGGCTCGTCGTCCGCGGGCCAGGTGGCCAGGGCGATGGCGACCTGGTATGGCACGCCGTCGAGGGCGGCGACCGTGCAGGCCACGGTGATCTTCCCCGCCCGGACCCGGGCCCAGTCCGCATCGCGAGCCGCGTCCAGACGCAGTGCCGTGCCATCGGTCCAGCCCGCCGCGGCCAGGCACCTGGCGATGGCCCGCAACCGGGCGCTGGCCACGTTTGGCTGCCCGGCATAGCGCTCCCGCAACTGCCCGGCCAGCTCCTCCAGTGCGGCCACCGCATCCTGCTTCCCGATGGCGTGCGGCGCGGTCGTCTCCCAATGGCAGGCCACCGGCATGCTGGCCTGCGCGGTCAGCTGGAAGCCGGTCAGCGGGCCGGTACCGGCCGAGATATCCGCCCAGGGCAGTCCGGCCGACGGAACCGGTGCGCCAGGCCCCGGCAGCCCGCAGTGCAGGCTGATCCGGAGCGCCGGATCGAGGCCGAGTTCCGCGCCGCGTCCCTCGATGGCGGCGGCGAGCAGCGTGGGATGCCAGGGAGTACCCGTGGCCAGGCGGCCGGACTCGCGCAGCCGCAGCCCAGTCAGCGCGAGCACCGGCCGCCCATTGGCGTCGGCCGCCGTCACCTGCCAGGTACCGGCCGGCCCCGGGTTCGCTGGCCCCGTGTTCGCCGGCTCCGCGCTCTCCGGCCCAGTGGCCCGCTCAGCGCGCACCTGGACTGCGCCGCACACCTCCTGGCCGGTCAGGGTGAGCGAACGGAATCCGGCCGCCAGCACCCGGCGGTCCGGGACGCAGGCCTGCAGCATGTGCATGACCGCGTCGTTCAGCCCGGGACTGCCCAGGATCAGCGGGCCGTCCGGAGGTTGTGCCGCCGGCCCGGCTGGCCTGCCGGGGCCGGCGGGCGCGGGAGTGAACCAAGGGCGGTCGTCGGCGCCCCGGATCAGTGCGCGGCAGGACCGCGCGGTCACCTCGGTCAGGAACGCGACCCGGCGGAACGCGCCGCGCTGGAAACAGATCGAGCCGTACACGTCGGTCCCGTCCACGATGCTGCCCGGCACGGCCCCGGCCGGCGGCCCGGTGGATGTGGCGGGGGCCGGCCCGGCGGAACGCAGCGGGAAGAACGCGCGGACGTGGTCGAGGCTGAAGCCGGTGCCCGCGGCACGCAGCACCGTCTCGACTCCGTCGTCCCGGAGCAGCGCGCACACGCGCAGCGTCGTCTCCCCGTCGCCGGGGGGCAGCACGACCGGTGCCTCCATCGAGACGTCAGCCAGATCGCGCAGTGGCCGGCCGGCCAGCGCCGCAGCCGCCTGCGCCATCGCTTCGAGCCCGATCGCGGGCGGCAGCACGGTGCGCCCGTCCAGCAGGTAGTCGGCCAGGTACGGGTCGGTCCGGGTGGACACCCGGGCTTCGGCCACCAGTTCCACCCGCGGGAAGTGCACCCGCACCGTCTCCAGGAAGCGGCCGCCGGGCTTGTCCCCGCGGTCCGCACCGGTGCCGCGCCCGAGCCGGCCATGGATAGCGATCCGGGTGGCCGCCGCCCCGTGGGCCAGCGTGTTCATCAGCAGGCGGCCCAGTTCAGCCGGGGCCGCCGGCCCGCTGCCCGGCGGCCAGGGCAGGTCGGCGTGCAACACCCGGCAGCCAGGCAGGCCCTGGCCGAGCCGCCTGGCCTGTTCGGCCAGGGCGGCGGCGGACAGGCTGGCCGCGCCGTGCCGGGCCGCCCCGTACCGGGCGGGCAGTGCGCTGACCGTCAGCAGCAGCCGCAGCCTGGCCGCGCTGATCGCGCCGAGCAGGTTGCTCAGCCCGTCGGCCTGGGCCGAGATCTGGGCGCGGACCTGGTCGGCGGGCAACTCGGTGCACCCGGCCCGCAGGCCGCTGCTGGCCGGGTAGCACACCGCGGTCACCGGGCCGGTCTGCTCCTCGATCCGGGCGACCACCGCTTCGGCCTGGTCGGGATCGCTGATGTCCGCCGTCGCGTAGCTGACCAGCGTGCCCGCCCGGCGCAGGCGGCCCAGGGCCAGGTCGACGGCGGCGACCTCCGCGGGCCTGGCCGGCCCGCCGACCAGGGCGAGCCGTGCACCGGAGCCGGCCAGCAGGTGGGCCGTGGCCAGGACGTCGCCCGGTCGCCCGCCGCTGACCAGCACCACGTCGGACCGGCCGAGACGCATCCCGGCGGCCCGGCCGGACGACTGGGTGGCCGTGCCGTCCGGCCGCGCCCCCGTGTTTTCCCGGGCTGGGGTGGTGCCCAGGGCTGAAGTGCGGTCCGGGGCCGGGGCGGCCACCATGACCGGCTCCCGCGGCGCACTCGCCGCGTCCAGCGCAAGCTCGCGGAACCGGCCCGGCTCGGTGGCCGCGAACCGCTGCGCGGCCAGCAGCCCAGCCATGCTGTCCACGGTCCGGATCAGGGTAATGCCCAGCGACGGGTGCTCGGCCTGCAGGCTGGCGCAGAAGCCAGCCAGCCCGGCGGCCGGTGTGATCACCACCAGGCCGCCCGCGGCGGCGGCTTCGCGGGCCGCGGCGATCAGCGTGCTGCTCCCGTCCGGGTCGGCCAGGTCCCCGATGACGGCCAGCACACCGGTCGCCGCCGGGTCGTCCTCGAACACCTCGGCGGCCATCCGGCCGAACGGCTGCCGGGTGGTGGCGTGCAGCCGCCAGGGCTCCTCGTCCACCGGCTGCTCCGGCCGGCTGGGCGGGCGGAGTTCTTCGGTGAAACAGCGGATCCACGGGCCGACGCCGGGGTACGGATCCGCTCCGCCGGCCGGTTCGCTGGAGCCGGCAGGCCCAGTGGAGCCGGCACTAGTTTTGACGGCACTAGTTGCGGGGGTGCAGGTGGTGACGGTGCCGGCCGGACCGGTACTAGGTGTGACGGCATTGGCCGGGGTGGCGCTGGCCGAGTCGGGACTACTGGCCGGGTCGGCACTGGTTCCGGCGGCACTGGGTTTCGCCGCACTGGGTGCGGCCGCGCTGATCACTTCGGCACATGGATTGGTGATGAAGACCCGGGGCCGGCGGATGTCGATCTGGCGAGACGGCCGGCCCGCCAGCAATGGGGCGAGGCTGGTCACCGCCCCCGCGGCGAACAGGGCGGCGGCAACCGCCGGGGCCGCCGGGCTGTCCGGGCCGGCCGCGAGGCTGACCACGGGCACCGGGCAGTTACCTGCCGCCAGGCCGGCCATCGCCTGCCCTGGGCCGGTGTCCAGCAGCAGGTCCACCCCGGCCGCCACGGCGCGCAGTGCCTCGGCCAGCCGCACCGGCTCGGTGATCTGGTCGCAGAGCAGCCGCCGGATGTCCGCGTCTGGTGTTATCTCCCGGCCGGTCACCGCCGAGATGAGCCGCCGGGCCGGGGCGGCGAACTCGGTGCCCGCCAGCACCTCGTGGAGCGCCGCGGACCGGTCCGCCCGGCTGCCCGGCCTGGTCAGCACGGTGCTCCGCGCCGCGATCAGCCGCACCGCGGCGGCCTCGGCCAGGCTGCCCGCCCAGACCAGCGCGGTGATCTCGCCCACGCCCTGGCCCACCGCGGCGGCCGCGCGCAGGCCGAGGCGGTCCAGCCAGTTGATGGCGTTCATGGAAAATCCTGCGATCGCGGGGGCGGCGGCGGGGCCGGGTGGTTGCTGGCCCGCGTCGCTGGCCACGACCTCGCCGGGGAAGAGCAGTCCGACGCGGCCGGCTGCGTGGTCCGCGGCGAACAGGCCGGGCCGCGTGGTCAGCTGCCCGGTGCGCAGGCTGGGCACCAGGCTGGCCGCGGTCCGGCTGAGCCGGCTCAGCTCGTCCTGATCGGCGGCGACCAGCGCCACCCGGACCGGGCCAGGGCCAGCGTCCCGGCCGGACTGGCAGGCCAGGTCGCTGAGCTCGGCGTCGGACAGGCCCGGCGCGGCCGCGGCCACCTGGGACAGCAGCGTGGCCAGCGTGGCCCGGTCCGCCCCGCTGAAGGTGAACGCCTCGGCCCGCGGCACGCTCGGCACCGACCAGGTGGCCAGGGTCCGGCCCTCGGGTCCGGCCGCGGCCGGCTGCCCGCCGCCCGGCTGTGCAGTGGGGCTGGGCCGCGCAGTGGGGCTAGGCCGCCGGGCCGGGCCGGGCGTCGGTGCGGCGCTGGGCCATGGTGCGGCGCTGGGCGGCTGGGCCGGGCCGGGGAGCTGATGGCGTTCCCGGCGGAGCACCAGGTGCACGGTGCAGCCGGCCGGGTCGATCGAGCTCACCGCGGCCAGCCTGGTCCGGCCGGGCCATGACTCGGCCGACCGGGGCACCCGGAGCACCGCACCGGGATCGCGGAGCAGCGGATGCGGGTGCACGCAGCCGGTGACCGGCGGGATGACCCCGGCGTTCACCGCCAGCGCGGCCTTGATCAGCCCGGCCGCGCCGGCCGCCGCCTTGGTGTGCCCGATGTTGGCCTTCACCGAGCCGAGCGCGGCGGCGGCCGCCGCCCCGGCCCGGATAGTGCTCAGCGCGGTCAGTTCGGCCAGGTCGGCGTCGGCGGTGCCGCGGCCGTCGCCCTCGATGAACTGGACATCGCCCGGCGCCACCGCGGCCCGCTGGTAGGCCCGCTGCAGGGCCAGCAACTGGTTGCTGGGCAGCCCGGCCGACGATGTGCCCCAGCCCACGATGTCCGCGTAGCTCGGCATGTCGGCGGCCCGGGCATCGGCCGCCCGCATCAGTGCGATGATCCCGCAGCCCTCGCCGGGCAGGAACCCGGTCGGGCTGGTGTCATAGATCCGCATCGGTCCGGCGGTCAGCAGGCCAGCCTGCGCGAGGCCGCCCAGCTCGAACGGGTCCAGGCTGATATCCACCCCGCCGGCCAGCACGAAGTCGAGCTCGCCCGCGGCCAGCAGGGCGCAGCCGGTGGCCACCGCGAGCAGCGCCGAGGAGTGCGCGGCGTCCACCGCCTGGCCGCCGCCGCGGAACCGGAAGTGACGGCAGATCCGGTCGGCGATGGCCCCGGGCTGGCTGCCGGCCAGGGTGGCCAGGCCGGGCTCCGGGAATGGCGCGGCGAACGCGCCGGCCGCGTGGCGCAGTATCCCGGGGCGCCCGGCGGGCGGCACCGCCCCGGCGGCCAGCGCGGCGTCCAGCACGGTGGCCACGAACGGCCACTGGGTACGCAGCGCCGCGGCCCGGGAGACCTCACCGGTGAGTGTGTTGCCGACCAGCACGCCGGCCCGGTCACCGGCCAGGCCCTGCCCGCCGGGGAAGCCGGCGTCGGCCAGCGCGCGGCCTGCGGTCTCCAGGGCCAGCCAGTGTGCCGGGTCGGCGGCCCGGTACGCGGTCTCGGCCACGCCGAACTCGGCCCGGCTGAACTGCCAGCCCTCCAGCAGGGCCGCCCGGGGCGGCTGGCCGTCAGCGGCCACCATACCGAGCCGGCCTGGCGGCAGGCGGCGGAACGAGCGCCGTCCGGCCAGCGCGCTCTCGAACAGGGTCAGCGGATCATCCGCATCGGGGAACCTGCAAGCTAGGCCGACGATGGCGATCGGGGTTGCGCGTTCTCCTTCAGGCGTCGGCGCAATTGGTTCTGCGATCGTATGCACTAGCCATTATCTCTTTCCTGGTCACGGGAACTGCAGCTCGTCCCGCAACGCCCTTTTTTTACTCAGCGGCTGATTTCACGGCCTCGTCATGTGCATTGCCTGGCTCCGCCGGTGGCTGAGATCTGCCCAGTCTGGCGGCTACCCAGGAGGCACCTGCCGTGATGGCCTGGACGACCTTAGTAAGGTTCAGTTCCGCCGGTCAATCTCGTTAGCGGGACGTGTGATTATGTGTGGCTGGACCCATTTAAGGGCGGTATTGCCCGCTCCAGTCCGGGCGTATAACGTGCGCCGGAATTATGCCGGGCGGGCCGGGTGCGGGCGGTGTGGCCGGCCCGGGTGCCGGGGCGGCCCGGCGGCAGGCGATACTCAGGGTGCCGGGCGGCACCTGGCGTGCCCGGCGCCTCATCGATATCGCGGCGTTGCACGGAGGTGCCTTGATGGCAGCCGGCCTGATCACCCTGGAGAGCGCGTACTCCGCGGCGGAGACAATGGACCGGCTCGCCGATACCGTCAGCCAGGCCGGGATGCACATCTTCGCCCGGGTGGACCACGCGGCCGGTGCGGAACAGGTCGGCATGCCGCTGCGGCCGACTCAGTTGCTCATCTTCGGCCAGGCCCGCGGCGGCACGCCGCTGATGCAGGAGAACCAGACCGCCGGTATCGACCTGCCGCTCAAGGCGCTGGCCTGGACCGACGCGGACGGGAAGACCTGGCTCAGCTACAACGACCCGGAGTGGATCGCGCAGCGGCACGAACTGGGTGAGCCGAGCGCCCAGGCGGTGCAGACGATGCGCGGCGCGCTGGCCAAACTGGCCGGCGCCGCCACCGGGACCGCCCCCGTTGCCAGCTAGCACAATTCGCTGGGCTGGGTGCGCTACCCTTGGTGCATGCGTTCTGCCCGGCTGGTCCTTACCTAGCCGCGCCGACCGACCACGTCGTTCGTGCGCGGCTGCCCCTCGTGACCGGGGGGCTTTTCTGTTGCCGGAGCCGGATCGACCACGTGCCGAAGGAAAACCATGACAGCCGCCGAAAGTGCCGAGCGGGCAGCCCACTACGATCCGCGTGACGCCCAGGAGAAATGGCTGGCGCGCTGGGATGAACTGGACCTGTTCCGGGCCAGCGATGACCCCGGGGACAGCCGGCCCCGCCGCTATCTGCTGGACATGTTCCCGTACCCGTCGGGCGACCTGCACATGGGGCACGCCGAGGCCTATGCCATCGCGGACGCCATCGCCCGGTATCACGTGCAGCGCGGCGAGAACGTGCTGCACCCGATCGGCTGGGACGCGTTCGGGCTGCCCGCGGAGAACGCCGCGATCCGGAACAACACGCATCCGGCTGACTGGACCTACCGGAACATCGAGACCCAGGCAGCCTCGTTCCG
>Ga0335076_10006054_pt1 | contig 12198 bp, 13 predicted proteins | sample Lox_Sample_25_FD_206717 | JGI IMG/M metagenome (GOLD analysis project Ga0335076, IMG submission 206717) | Soil microbial communities from Loxahatchee National Wildlife Refuge, Florida, United States - Lox_Sample_2.5 | ecosystem: Environmental > Terrestrial > Soil > Wetlands | place: USA...
GCAGGCAGGCGTTTCAGCCAAGCGTGGTCGGCGCGATGGATTCGCATGCCGGCGGCTTTCGCCGGGATGCGTGCTTCGGCGTCGAAACAGGGCGTTGCGGCGGCGCGTGGAATCCGCGCACAGGCGTTTGCCGGATCCGACGATCAGACCGGTTCGGTGTGCCCCGGCCAACCACCGATCCGCAAGGAGTGCCGGGCTGGATGAGGCGATGACCACCTCTGGCGACAACGATTATCTGGAACTGGCGACCCCTGCCGGTGACACGATCAAGGTTCTGCGCAACGCGCATCCGCGTGCGCGGCGCTTGCGGCTGACCGTGACGTCGGGTGGCGCACGCGTCTCCTATCCGCAAGGCACCCACCCGGCGCAGGTGTTTGCGTTCCTGCGCAAGCACGCGAATTGGCTGGAGCGCAAACTCGATGAGCTGAAGCCCGACGAGTCAGGGCCACCGGCGTTGAAGCCTGGCGCGCCGACCCTCGTGCCGCTGCGCGGCGAAACGACGCGGCTGTCCTGGCGCCACGGCTCTGTTCCGCAGATCGAGCTCACCGACGATCGCCTGCGGCTGTCGCTGCCGAAGCCGCACAACCGGGCCGCGCTCGGCGCTGCGCGCACGCTGTTGCGTGATTTCCTCGAAGTGCAGGTGCGCCGCGATGTGTCGCGTTACGTTTCGCGCTATACCGCAGAACTCGGGCGTGCGCCCAATGGCGTGCGCCTGAAGCCGCTGAAGAGCCTGTGGGGCAGCCTCGATTCGCGCGACTGGATCACGCTCGATCTCGCCCTTGCGCTCGCGCCGCTCGATGCCCTGCGCTATGTCGTCGTGCACGAGTTGTGTCACCTGCGCATCCGCGATCACTCGCCGCGCTTCTGGGACCTGGTCGGATCGCTATATCCGGAGTGGCGGGCACAACGCGAGTGGCTCAGGTCCAGCGGGCACGCGCTCAAGGCGGAGCTGGCCCGCCTGATCGGCTAGCCGGACGCGAACTCCAGGATCGCTGACGCAACCGGCCCGGGATCCTCCAGGTGCAGGTGATGGCTTCCGGCAATGTGGCGGACGCGGATGCCGGGCGTTTGCTCGGCCCGCCTTTGCATCATTTCGCGCGGCAGGTAAGGCGGCTCCGGTTCCGCCAGAATCAGCAGGGTCGGCGCCTGGATGCCGCGCAGGATGGCAAGGATCTGCTCCTCGGTGTAACGCAGCGGCGAGGCCAGGGTCAGGCGCGGATCCGATGACCAGCTGTAACCGTCAGCGACCGGCTTGATGCCGCGTCCGACGAGCGCTTCGGCGGCATCCGCCGAAAGCCCGTTCGCCTGCCGACGCACCGCCACCGCCGTGGCCACATCCGGAAACACGCGCAGCGACTTCTCCGCGAAGGCGTCACGCTGATCGAGCGCCCGCTGCAACTGGGCCAGAGCCTGACCTGCATCGCCTGTGATGGGACCCAGCGCCTCGATCAGAAACAATCGATCCACCCGCTCCGGACGCGTCGCGGCGAGTACGCTGGCGATCGTGCCGCCGAGGGAGTGCCCGAGCAGGCTGAAGCGGTCCCAGCCGAGCGCGTTCGCCGCGGCCAGCACATCGCTCAGATAATCCACGTAGTGATACCACACTCCCGGCGGCCGCCAGTCCGAACGTCCGTGTCCGGGCAGATCGAGCGCGACGACGAAGTACCGCTCGCACAGCAAGGGTGCAAGGCGATCGAACGACGACGCGTTGTCGAGCCAGCCATGCAACGCCAGCAGCGGCGGAAGTCCGGACTCGCCCCAGGCGCGCCCGGCCAGCCGCAGGTGCGGCAGTTGCAGCTCCAGTTCACGCATGGGTCACGGCCTCGTCCTCCCAGGCGCGCAACCCGCGCTCGATCAGCGCCTGCAGGAGCGCCACGTGCGCGTCGCTGTCGTTCAGCGCCGGTATGTAGTCGAAGCGTTCGCCGCCCGCGGCGAGAAACTGGTCGCGGCCGCGGATCGCGATTTCCTCGAGGGTCTCCAGGCAATCGACGCTGAAGCCCGGGCAAAGGACTTGCAGGTGCCGGACGCCGCCTCGGCCCAGCTCGGCCAGCGTATCTTCCGTGTAGGGTTCGAGCCAGCGTTCGCGCCCGACCCGTGACTGGAACGCGACAACGCAGTCGCTTTGCGCCAGGCCCAAGCGCTGACGCAGCAGTTGTGCCGTTGCGCGACATTGTTCGGCGTACGGATCGCCAGCGTCGGCGTAGCGCTGGGGAATGCCGTGAAACGAAAGCAGCAGGCAATCACCGCGCCCGCATTTCCGCCAGTGCTGCTCCACGCTCGCGACGAGCGCGTCAATGTACTCCGGCGCGGCGTGGTAATCGCGCACGCTGCGCACCCGGAGGTCCGCGTTCTGCTGTCCGAGGACCGCGGTTGCACGGTCGAGCGCTGCCGCGGTCGAAGTGCCCGAGTATTGCGGATACAGGGGCAGAAGGAGCAGCCGCTTTACTCCGCTGGCGAGCAGTTGCTCGACCGCCGCGGCAATCGACGGCTCCCCGTACGTCATGGCGAGTTCGAAGCGTACGCGCGGTGCCGTGCTCGCCGAGGCCAGTTTCCGGATCAGGGCCTGGCTGTTGACCAGAAGCGGCGAGCCCTGCGCTGTCCAGACAGCGGCGTAGGCCTGTGCGGAGCGCGCGGGCCGCACCCGCAGGATCACTCCGTACAGCAGGGGCAGCCAGATCCAGCGCGGGTAGTCGATGACGTGACGGTCGCTCAGGAATTCCGCCAGATAGCGTCGCACCGCCACCGGCGTCGGCGCCGATGGCGTGCCCAGATTGAGCACGAGCACGGCCGTATCTACTCGTTCCGCCGGTTCCGCACCGGCGGGATTGGCAATCTGCATCATGGATGGGTTGTCTTTCCTCGGACACTGCTATATCCATGATTTACCACAAGAAAGTTGTGGCGGTCCTGGATTCGTGCAGTATCCGCTGGGGTTGTCCGGGGCGGCTGCGGGAAAGTGTATCACCGCAGCTAAGGCTTTGTTTTGCAATGTACAAACTGCTAGACTTCGAGCGTCGCGCCTCGCCCGCGCGACTGACGATTACGACTAGAAAGACAACGAGAACCACATGCCCCTGCGCGCTCTCATCGTAGCGCTCGCATTCGCCGTCCTTTGCGGACGCGTGCTTGCGTCCGACGTTGTCGGCTACAGCGAGGCGTTCGACACCCTGTACCGGGTCGACCTGACTACGCACACGGCGGTGGAAATCGGCCGGGCGACGCCGATCGGCGCGCAGCGCTACGCGATCATCGAGGGACTCACGCTCAGTCCTGCCGGACAGCTTTACGCGGTCTCCGATGCCGACACCGTCAAGACGCTGCTGCAGATCGACCCGAGCACCGGACTGGCCACTCCCGTCGGCACCCTCAACCTTACCGGTGGCAACACCAATCAGCAGCTGGATCTGGGACTGGCGTTCACCTGCGACGGGCGCATGTGGATGTCGTCCGGGCCTGGCATGTTCTGGCAGGTCGACCCGGCGACCGCCAGCACGACCTACCTCGGCAACCTCGGTGTGAAGGTCACTGGCCTTGCCGCACAGGGCGGGGTGCTGTACGCAGCGGGCAGCCAGGGCAACAACAATCTCTACCGCATCGATGCAGCCCGGGCGACGGCTACGCTGATCGGCGCGTACGGCTCCGGCGTGAACTACATCACGGCCACGAGTCCGGCGTTCGACTCATCCGGAGCGTTCTGGGCCATACTCGATTATGTCCCGCCGCCCAACGATACGGATCCGGTCGCCGAGTGGAGCGACCTCGCGCACATCAACCCGGCCACCGGCGTACTGAGCAATCTCGGCCAGATAACGGCCAGCGGAAATTCCGCGAATGATCTGGCCTTCATCGGGCTGCGCGGGCTGGCACTCCCGCCGAGCACGTGTGCGGCACACCGGCCAACCGACACGACTCCCGCGCTGACGTGGCCCGGCGTCGCGACCCTGATCGCTCTCGTCGGCCTGCTCGGCGGAACTCGCCTGACCCGCCGGCGTCTGAATGCCTGATCTCTCCCGCCGCGTGCGCACCCCCGCGCGTGGGTCACAACGAATCCCCGGAATGCTCGTGCACACGCGGCGCCGCCACTTTCTCGTTTCACTGTCCTGCCTGTTCCTGCTCTGGGCCTCCGCCCTCCGCGCCGGCGAAGCGGAGAACACGCGCGCCGACAGCGCGGTACGCGTGCTGAAGGAAATCATGATGGCGCCGGACAAGCGCATTCCGGCCGACCTCATGCAGAACGCGGAAGCCATCGCCGTCATCCCCGACGTCATCAAGGCCGGCTTCGTCATCGGCGGCCGGCACGGCGTGGGGCTGATTTCGATCAAGGGTGCCGACGGCACCTGGAGCAACCCGAGCTTCGTGAGCATGACGGGAGGCAGTCTCGGCTTTCAGGTCGGAGTCGAGTCGACCGACGTCGTGCTGGTCTTCCGTACGCAGCGCGGCGTCGATTCGATCGTGCACGGCAAATTTACCCTCGGCGCCGACGCGTCCGTCGCCGCCGGTCCCGTTGGCCGCGATGCGCACGCCGCCACGGATACGCAGCTCACGGCCGAAATCTACTCCTATTCGCGATCGCGCGGCCTGTTCGCCGGCGTCGCCCTGGACGGCTCGGTGCTGTCCATCGACCATGACGCAAATCACGCGGTCTATGGCGAGGGCGTGACGCCGCGCCGCATCTTCGATGGCGGGGTGACCAACGTGCCCAATGCGGTGGTGGACTTCCGCGATCGCCTGGAGGAGTACACTGCGCGGTAAGCGCCGCGGCGCCGGGCGCGTTCATCCCGATCGGCACCTTGTTTCTGGAGCGTTGTCATGTTTGGTTTGAGTCCTGGTCATCTGCTGCTGCTGTTGCTGGTTGTCATCCTCATTTTCGGCACGAAGAAGCTGCGCAGCTTGGGAGAGGATCTCGGTGCGGCAGTGAAAGGCTTCCGCAAGGGCATGCAGGAAGGCGCCGACAAGACGGAGCCGCAGAAGCTCGAAGCGGATTCCGCCGCGCCCAACGCTGCCGCTGACGACAAGAAATCCGATAAGGCTTCCTAGAGTGCCATGTTCGATATCGGCACCGGTGAGCTTGGACTCATCGCGATCATCGCGCTGCTCGTGCTGGGTCCGGAACGCCTGCCGCGCGCGGCGCGCACGACCGGCGCGCTGCTGCGCAAGGCACGCCAGAGCTGGCAGAGCGTGCGCGCGGAAATCGAACGCGAGCTCGCCGCCGAGGAACTGAAGAAGTCCCTGCAGCGCACGGCCGCCGAAGCCAATCCGGGCGCGGAGATCGAATCCGCGTTGCGCGATGCCGTGGCACCCATGAGCGGATCGACGCCGGCGCCGCCGCCGGCACCTTCCGCGACACCCCCGAGCCATGAGCAGCACTGAACACGACGCCAGCGAGGAAGGCGAGGGGCAGTCGTTCATCTCGCACCTGGTCGAGTTGCGCGAACGCCTGCTCAAAGCGATTTTCGCCGTGCTCCTGGTCCTGCTCGTCCTGCTGCCGTTCGCCGACCGGCTGTTTCACTTCGTCGCCGAGCCGCTGCTGGAGCGCCTGCCGCAGGGCTCGCAAATGGTCGCCATCGAGGTGGCGTCTCCGTTCATGACGCCGGTGAAGCTCGCCCTGGTCATCGCCCTGTTCCTGGCCATGCCGGTGGTGCTCTATCAACTCTGGCGTTTTGTGGCGCCGGGCCTGTACCGCCATGAAAAACGCCTGGCGCTGCCGATCCTGGCTTCCAGCGTCGCCATGTTCTACCTGGGCTGCGCGTTCGCGTATTACCTGGTGCTGCCGAAGGTTTTCGCCTTCCTGCTCGGCATCACGCCCACCGGTGTGGCCATGATGACCGACATCGGGCGCTATCTGGATTTCGTGCTGACAATGTTCTTCGCGTTCGGCCTGTGCTTCGAGGTGCCGGTGATCGTGCTGCTGCTCGGACTGATGGGCTGGGTGAGCGCCGAACAACTCATGCGCCAGCGACCCTACGTGATTCTCGGCGCCTTCATCGTGGCCGCCATCGTGGCGCCACCCGACGTCCTGTCGATGCTGATGCTCGCCATCCCCATGTGCCTTCTGTACGAACTCGGCGTGCTGCTCGTGCGCCTGCTCGTGCACCGCCAGGCCGGCAGCGCCAGCGAACAGAATCACGCCTCGAAGGCGTGACCAAAGTGGAATGCCGGAATTGGTGCGCGGCAGCGCAAGATTGTGACGCTGCAATTTGTCTTTTGTCGCATTCTGGCATACACTGAAATTTCCCGCTAATAATTCACTTTTTCACTTCTTCACCCGAAAACAGGAGCACATGACCATGGCCAAGAGTACCGACGATACGCGCGATGCAAGCTTGCGAGTATCGAAGAAAATGCGCGACAGTCTGAAAGCCGCCGCGGCGGTTGCCGGACGTCCGCTCTACGATGTCACCAACGAAGCGATCAACAACTATCTGGCCTCCGTCAAGTCGGGTGGGGCACGCAAGGGGAAGAAGTAAACGATTTCCTGAACTGTCCGCTTCCGCAATGCGGAGAGCGGGCAGGCAACGAAACGGCCCTCACGGGCCGTTTTGTTTTTCAGCGCATGAACAGCTGCGCGAACCGACGCAGAATTCCGCGCGCCTCGCGGCAAGCGCGCACACAGCGGCGCTTGTCGGCCTGCTGTTCGCCGGCCAGGAACGCGCGCATCTCGCGCACCCCGAACTCCGGGTGAAACTGCACACCCCAGGCCCGCGGCGCGAAGCGGACGGCCTGGTGATCGTCCTGCTCCGACGCAGCCAATACCGCCGCTCCACGCGGCGGTTGCAGAATGGTCTGTTCGTGCGTCGCCTGTGCCGGAAATCGCGCCGGCAGCGCGCCGAACAACATGTCCGCCCTGGCGGCGGCGAGCCGACGGACCTCGATCGTGCCGATTTCCTCGCCGCGCGGGTTGTAGTGGACGCGGCCACCGAGGGCGTGGGCGAGGAGCTGGTGTCCGTAGCACACGCCGAGCAGCGGCAGGTCCGCGTCGACCGCGTCGCGCAACCATGCCGCGGTGCGTTCGCTCCACGCGCGCCGTTCCGACACCATGGCGTCGGAACCGGTGACCAGGGCCGCTGCCAGCGTGCGCGGCGACGGCAGGTTGCCGCCGCGATCCACGCGCACGCACTCGATCTGCGCCGCGGCAATTGCGAGTCCGCGCCGGAACCATTGCGGATAGTCGCCGTAGCGGCGGCGCACCGGCGCCGGCGCAGCGCCGGTCTGCACGATCAGGAATTTCATCCGCGTGAATCTAGTTTTCGATCGGCGGCAGCACGCCGACGACTTCGCTGATCGTCGTGATGCCGCGCGCCACCTGCGCGGCCGCGCTCACGCGCAGCGGTCGCATGCCTTCACTCAGCGCCGTCTCGGTGACTTTGGCCAGGTCCATCGTCGGCGTGATCAGGTGGCGCAGGCCCGGCGAGATGCGCATCATCTCGTAGATGCCGGTGCGGCCGAGGAAACCCGTGTTGCGACATTCGAGGCAACCCTTCGGGGCGTAGACCTTGGCCGGCGGCGGCAGCCGCCAGCGGTGCACCAGCGCATCCCACGCGCCGATGTCCAGCGGCGTCTCGACCTTGCAGTGCGGGCACAGCGTACGCACCAGGCGCTGCGCGACCACGCCGGTGAGCGTGGATTGCAGCAGGTAATACGGCGCGCCGAGATCGAGCAGGCGCGTGAGCGCGGTCGGCGCATCGTTCGTGTGGAGCGTGGACAGCACGAGATGTCCGGTCAGCGCGGCCTGCACCGCCATCTGCGCGGTTTCCAGATCGCGGATTTCGCCGATCATGATGATGTCCGGATCCTGGCGCAGCAACGTGCGCACGCCGGAGGCGAAGTCCAGATCGATCGCCATCTGCACCTGCATCTGGTTGAACTCCGGCGACACCATTTCGATCGGATCCTCGATCGTGCAGACGTTGATGTCGGGGGTCGCCAGGTGCTTGAGCGTGGAATACAACGTCGTCGTCTTGCCGGAGCCGGTCGGTCCGGTGACGAGCACGATGCCGTGCGGGCGCTCGACCAGGTTGCGCCACAGCAGCTCCTCGTCCATCGAAAAGCCGAGCTGGCGGAATTCCTTCACGACGATGTCGGGGTCGAAGATGCGCATCACGACTTTTTCGCCGAACGCGGTCGGCATCGTCGACAGACGCAACTCGACCTCGCGGCCTTCGACCGAACGCGTCTTCATGCGGCCGTCCTGCGGCCGGCGCTTCTCGGCAAGATCCATGCGTCCGAGAATCTTCACGCGCGCGGTGACCGCGGTCATGACCGGCGTGGGCAGCTCGAAAACCTTGTGCATCATGCCGTCGATGCGGAAGCGGATCGGGCTCGCGTCACGGCGCGGTTCCAGATGAATATCCGACGCGCGTTGCTCGAAGGCGTATTGCAGCAGCCAGTCGACGATGTGCACGACGTGGCGGTCGTCGGCGCCGATCTCGCCGGACTTGCCGAGCTCGAGCAGTTGCTCGAAGTTGAGGATGGCGCGCGCCTCCTCGGTGCCGAGTTTGGCGTCCTTGGCCTTCTGGATCGAGCGCTGCACGCCGTAGAACTCGACCAGGAAGCGGTTGAGGTCCACCGGGTTGACGACCACGCGCTGGATGTCGCGGCGCAGGATGTGACCCAGGTCGGCGAGCCAGCGCGTGTCGTACGGCTCGCTCGTGGCAATGACGACCTGCACCGGGCTGACCGCCACGGGCAGGATGCGATAGCGTTGCGCGTACGCGTGCGAAATCACCTGCGTGACTGCCGCCGCGTCGATCTTCATCGGATCGATCTTCATGTACGGCAGCTTGGCCTTGTCGGCGAGCCAGTGCGTCAGCACCTCGAGACTGAGCGGTTTTCCGTCGCGCGGATTGGTGAGCTTGTGATTGGCGACGAGCGCGACCGGATGCAGCTCGGCTTTCGTCCCGCGCGCCGTGCGACCGTCGGCACGCACCTTGAGGGCATCGGCCGGGTCGATCATGCCGTCGTGCTTGAGCACGGCCAGGAATGCGTCCAGATCGAGCTTGCGATGCAGGCCGAGCTCGGGGACCTCGTTCGCGGCCGGTGCAGCCTGCGGTCGCTCCGGAACAGTCGCCATACATCCGCCTTCAGGAACCACGCTTAGCCGCTATACTAACGCGCTTTGCGCCAGAAACCGTGAAATTCATGCCGGGGCCGACCTTCCAGGACGTGATCCAGAAGCTCAACGCGTATTGGGCCGGGCAGGGCTGCGCGCTGATCCAGCCCCTCGACACCGAAGTCGGTGCCGGCACGTTCCATCCGGCCACTTTCCTGCGTGCGCTCGGGCCCGAACCCTGGGCCGCGGCCTATGTGCAGCCGTCGCGGCGCCCGACCGACGGCCGCTACGGCGAGAATCCCAATCGTCTGCAGCATTATTACCAATATCAGGTGGTGATGAAGCCGAACCCCGACGACATTCTCGATCGATACATAGGCTCGCTGAAAGCACTCGGGATCGATCCGCTCGTGCACGACCTGCGGTTCGTCGAAGACAACTGGGAATCACCCACGCTCGGCGCCTGGGGACTCGGCTGGGAGGTGTGGCTGAACGGGATGGAAGTGACCCAGTTCACCTACTTCCAGCAGGCCGGCGGACTCGAGTGCAAGCCGGTTACCGGCGAGATCACCTACGGTCTGGAACGACTCGCGATGTACCTGCAGGGCGTGGACAACGTGTTCGATCTCGTCTGGACGCAGGCGCCGCATGGCACGGTCACTTACGGCGACGTGTTCCACCAGAACGAAGTGGAGCAGAGCGCCTACAACTTCGAGCACGCCAACGTGCCGGAACTGTTGCACGAGTTCGACGTGTGCGAGGCGGAAGCAAGGAAACTCGTGGAACTGGGTCTGCCGCTGCCCGCCTACGATCAGGTGTGCAAGGCCTCGCACCGCTTCAACCTGCTGGATGCCCGGCGCGCGATCAGCGTGACCGAGCGCCAGCGCTATATCCTGCGCGTGCGCACCCTCGCGCGTGCGGTGGCGCAAGCCTACGTCGACCGGCGCGAGAAGCTGCGTGGCGGGCGCCAGGAGTCGGCGCATGGCTGAGACCAGGCCGCTCCTCATCGAAATCGGCTGCGAAGAGCTGCCGCCCAGGGCACTGGATGACTTGTCACGCGCGTTCGCGACGGGCATCTGCAACGGGCTGACCAAGCGGAACGTCCCCGCCGAAACGGCCCATGCCAAGCCATTCAATTCGCCGCGCCGACTGGCCGCGTGGGTCCCGGCAGTCGCCGCCATGCAGCCGGATCAGTCCGTGGAGCGGCGCGGGCCCGCCGTCGCTGCCGCGCTCGATGCGAGTGGCAAGCCGACCAAGGCCCTGCTCGGCTTCGCTTCATCCTGCGGCGTGGCGGTCGAGAACCTGGAGCGGCTTGAAACGGACAAGGGTTCCTGGTTCGTCCACCGCGCCCGGCAGACCGGCAAGACGACGGCCGCGCTGATGCAGGAGATCGTCGTCGAAGCGCTTGCGGGCCTCCCGATTCCCAAGCCCATGCGCTGGGGCGATCACGACTTTGCCTTCGTGCGCCCCGTGCACTGGCTCGTGATCCTGCACGGTGACGAAGTCATCGATGCGGAAATCTTCGGTATCAGGAGCGGGCGCAAGTCCGGCGGACACCGCTTCCATCATCCGGAACCGGTCGTCATCGCCCACGCCGACGACTATGTAAACACCCTGCGCGCGGCGAAGGTCCTCGTCGATCCGCGCGGGCGTCGCGAGCGCATCCGCACGGAAGTGGCGAGTGCCGCGCGCGGTCTTGACGTCCAGCCGCAGCTGCGCAGCGAGTTGCTCGACGAGATCGCCAACCTGACCGAGTGGCCCGTCGCGATTGCTTGCCAGTTCGAGAGCGATTTCCTGCGCGTGCCGCATGAGGCGCTGGTGCAGACGATGGAGGTGAACCAGAAGTTCATCTCCACGTTTGGTGCCTACAAGAATCTCACCGAGCACTTCATCGGTGTCGCCAACATCGAGTCGCGTGATCCGGGCGAGATTCGCAAGGGCTACGAGCGCGTGATCCGGCCACGCTTTGCCGACGCCCGCTTCTTCTGGGAGGAAGACCTCAAGACGCCGCTCGCCGCGCACGAGGAAGCGTTGAAGTCAGTCACCTATCAGCAGCAGCTCGGCAGCGTCTGGGACAAGTGCATGCGTGTCGCGGAATTGTCGCGCGTGATTGCGAACCGACTCGGCGTCGATGCCGCGCTGGCGACACGCGCAGCACGGTTGAGCAAGTGCGACCTGATGACACGCATGGTCGGCGAATTTCCGGAACTGCAGGGCATCATGGGTCGTTGCTACGCGGACAGAAATGGCGAGCCGCGCGAAGTCTCGATTGCACTCGACGAGTTCTACCGTCCGCGTTTCGCCGGCGACGCGATCGCGCAGGGCAGGGTGGCGCAGGTGCTCGCCGTGGCCGAGCGGCTCGACACGCTTGCCGGCATTTTCGCCGTCGGCATGAAACCCTCCGGCAACAAGGATCCGTTCGCGCTGCGCCGCGCCGCGCTGGGTCTCGCGCGCACGCTGGTCGAGGGCGGTCTGGAACTGGACCTGGAGGCGCTGCTGCGCGAGGCGGTGGAATTGCTGCCGTCGCTGGCGCCAGCGAAGGGCGGCACGAAGGGAGCGGGCGCCGCTTCAGCCGCCGAAAACAAGCACGCCATCGTCGGCGAGCTGCTCGAATTCATCTTCGAGCGCCTGCGTTCCTACTATGCGGAACAGGGCTTCGGCGGTGACCTCTTCGATGCGGTCCGCGCCGTGGAAACCGAAACCCTCACCGACTTCGACCGCCGCATTCGCGCGGTGGCCGATTTTGCGAGGCTGCCGGACGCGGCCGCACTGGCTGCGGCAAACAAGCGCATCGGCAACATCCTGCGCCAGGCAGGCGATGCGCCAGCGAACAAGGTTGAGGTCGCACTGCTCGATCCCGGTGCCGAGACAGAACTGCAGCGCGCGATCGACGGCGTGACGAAGTCGGTTGGCGCGCTCGTTGCGAACCGCGACTACGTGAGCGTTCTGCGCGGTCTGGCCGGACTGCGTGCGCCGGTGGATGCGTTCTTCGACGGCGTCATGGTCATGGCCGACGACGCGGCGAAGCGGCGCAACCGGCTTGCCCTGCTCGGCGGGCTCCGGCGCATGTTCCTGCAGGTCGCGGACATCTCGCTGCTCCAGCAACCCTGAGCGCTCGATGAGCACCTCCGTCGAACGCCACTGGCTGC
>Ga0335076_10006057_pt1 | contig 12196 bp, 9 predicted proteins | sample Lox_Sample_25_FD_206717 | JGI IMG/M metagenome (GOLD analysis project Ga0335076, IMG submission 206717) | Soil microbial communities from Loxahatchee National Wildlife Refuge, Florida, United States - Lox_Sample_2.5 | ecosystem: Environmental > Terrestrial > Soil > Wetlands | place: USA: Florida...
CGCCGTTGAACGAGCCGTCGTAGCCGGCGTCGATCAGCGCCCACGCCTTCTTCTCCTCGTTCGACTTCGAGAGGATGAATTCCTCGACGTCGGGATGGTCGATGTTCAGGATGACCATCTTCGCGGCGCGGCGGGTCTTGCCGCCCGACTTGATCGCGCCCGCGAAGGAGTCGAAGCCCTTCATGAAGGAGAGCGGGCCGGAGGCGGTGCCGCCCGCGGACAGCCCCTCGTGAGACCCGCGGATCGCCGAGAGGTTCGAGCCCGTGCCCGAGCCGTACTTGAAGAGCATGCCCTCGGTGCGGGCGAGGCGGAGGATCGAGTCCATCGAGTCGCCGCACGAGTTGATGAAACAGGCCGAGCCCTGGGGCCTGGGCTCGATGCCGACGTTGAACCAGACGGGGGAGTTGAAGGAGGCGACCTGGTTGACGAGGATGGCGGCGAGCTCGTCGTGGAAGGCGTCGCGGTCGGCCGAGGTCTTGAAGTAGCCGCCCCTCTCACCGTAGCCGGTGATCGTGCCGGCGACGCGCTCGACGAGCTGGCGCACGGAGGTCTCGCGCTCGGGCGTGCCGAGGCGGCCGTGGAAGTACTTCTGGACGACGATGTTCGTCGCCGTCTGCGACCACGACTTCGGCACCTCGACGTTCTTCTGCTCGAAGATCGTCTCGCCCTTCTCCGACGTGATTGCCGCGGTCCGCAGCTCCCACTCGATCGCGTCGTACGGGGAGACCGACGGGTCCGAATAGACCCTCGTGAAGGTCAGGCCGCGCAGACCCCTCGCCGAAGGCGCCTTCTGTTGAGACTCGGTCTCGACCGCCTGCCGGACCCCGACACTCTTCTCCGAAGTGCTCATCCCGCCCTCCTCCTTCCCCCCCCACCGGGGCGAATGCTCCGCCCCGCCGAATCCGACCCTGGTCACCTTCCGTTTTTCCTCGTGCGGAAAAGCTGCCAGCGTTGCATTCGAGGGTACGGCCGGCGAGGAAAGCGAGTCAAGTAAAAATACAAGATGTAGTGGTTTCTGTGCATCGGGGCGCTTGGAATAGTGGCATGGGAGTTGCTGTTCTCGTGGGCGTGAAACGAGAGAACGCGGCTGCGCATCAGATCGACATGTGGGCCCCGGCGGAGCAGCATGAAAAGTCCGTTCCGGCGCGGGTTTCGTTCCGATCGGTCTTCCCGGTCGCGGACGGAAGGCTCGCGATCGGGTCCTTCAACCGGCCGCTCCTCGAGCGGGAGGCCCGGCGGTTGCGCGCCGCCTGGGAGCGGTCACGGCTGCCCGGGGTCGAGGACTTCGAGGTGACGCCGAAGCAGGTCTCGTTCGTCACTCCGGTCGGATCGGTCGACGCGACGTGGCGGTCGATCGATCGCCTGCTCGCAACCCCTTCGCTGCGCAAGGCTTCCTGAGGCGGTTGCGCCGCTGTCGGAAAGCGGACCATAATCCACGCCGAGGAGAGTCCAATGTCAACTGTTCCGTCCACGCCGACGCCGATCACCGGAGCACCGGGTTCCGGAGCGCTTCTCTCGCTGACCGACGCCGCGGTGGCCAAGGTCAAGTACTTCGCGGGCACGATGGCCGACTCGCAGGGCAAGCCCCTCCGCATCTTCGTCCAGGGCGGCGGGTGCTCGGGTTTCCAGTACGGGTTCACGTTCGACGAGAAGAAGGAAGGCGACGCGGTGATCCAGACCGGCGGCATCGAAGTCGTCGTGGATCCCCAGAGCGCGCAGTACCTCAAGGATGCGCAGGTGGACTACGTCGAGGACTTCCGCGGCGCGGGCTTCTCGGTCACCAACCCGAACGCCAGCGGCGGCTGCGGGTGCGGGAAGAGCTTCCAGGCGTAATCCACAAGACGTTTCAGGGTCCGGATTGAGAGCCCCGCGAAAGCGGGGCTCTTGGTTTGACGGCGAGGCGCGTGAGCGCCGAGGGATCCCTCTTTGAAGCCGCAGAAAGACTCGAAAGGGATCCCTCGCTGCGCTCGGGATGACAGGAACTGGGCGCGTCGGAACGGCCAAACGACCTCGCCACTTCTAACGTCCCCTCCCCCCCGCTCGCGGGGGAGAGGGCGAGGGTGAGGGAGACGGTCGTCGCGTCGAACAGGAGAAAATGGGCCGGGTGTCCTCTTCGCGCGCGAAGCTGCAGTGGATCGGTGCGGCCGTCGTCGTCGCCGCGCTCGTCCTGCTCGGCCGCGTCGTCCCGTTCCGCTCCCTCGTCGTGGACTTCGCACGCTGGATCTCAGGCCTCGGCCCGGCCGCCTACGCGCTCTTCGTCCTCGCCTACGTCCTCGTGACCGTCCTGATGATGCCCGCGATCCTGCTGACGCTGACCGCGGGATTCGTGTTCGGTCTCGGGCGCGGCTTCGCGATCACGATCTTCGCCGCGACCTGCGGCTGCGCCGCCTCGTTCCTGATCGCCCGCCACCTCGCGCGCGAGCGCGTCGCGCGGTACGCCGGCGGCAACCCCCGCTACTCGGCCATCGACCGGGCGATCGGCCGCGAGGGCTGGCGCATCGTCTTCCTGCTGCGCCTCTCGCCGCTCGTGCCGTTCGTCTTCTCGAACTACTTCTACGGCCTGACGGGCATCCGCTTCTGGCCGTATGTCTTCGCGAGCCTGACCGGAATGCTGCCGCTGACGTTTCTCTACGTCTCGTTCGGCGCCGCCGCGCGCGGCGCGCTCGAGGGGCCCACAGGACCGACGGGTGTGTGGCGGTGGGCGATCCTCGCCGGCGGCGTGGTCGTCACCACGATCGCGACGCTCTACGCGCGGCGGGTGGTGATGCGGGCGATGGAAGAGGAAGGGACGCTCTCCTCCGGTCGTGCGCCGTCGGCACGGGATCCGCGATGACGAGAGTCAGGCCGCCGGACGGCGCGCCGCCTTCAGGATCTTCGCGAGATCCGCGTCGTCGCGGAGCACGTTCGAGGGGCCGCCTCCCCGGGACACGAACTCAAATTCCGCCACCTTCAAGGAGACGCCCTTCGGCAGCTGGCTCCCGCGGTAGTGCCAGAGCTCCAAACCGTTGTTCCCCAATGCGGGCGTGCCCGGCGAGGTGTTCCGATCCGCGATCGACGCCGGTGCGGCGATGACGGACCGCCGTGCATAGAGCGGCGGCCCGAGGAGGATGAGCACCATGCCCCGGTCGGTCATGCTTCCGGGTTTTGCGGTCTTGTCGTCCTGCATGAGATATGCGTCGGCGAACGCCACACGCTTCTCGAAGGTGGAACGAAACGCACCGCCTTTCCCGATACTCCGCGCCGACCAGAACGCTTCGACGAACTCGACGCGCTCCGGATCGGTCTTCAGCTTCGACCACGCGGATTTCTCGCCGTCGGTGAAGAGCCAGCCCGCGGGTCCCTTGCTCCACGCCGCGGTGACGGCAACCGGCGTAGCGGCCGGCGGGTGGAAGTCCTGATAGAGGCGCGGGAGCGACGGCTGCGGCTGCCGCATCATCCGGCGCGCCTCGTCGAAAGCCGCGACGGTCTTCGCCGAATACGCGGCCGCGTCGATCGACGCGGCCGGCTGAAGCCGCAGGAAAGACTCGAAGTCGGCGCCGGCTTCGGCGGGCTGGTCCAGATTCGCCTCGCAGACGCCCCGATAGAAGGCCATTGGCGCCTCGAGCTGGGACTCGATCTTCTCGTTTCCCGGCTTCGCGGCCTCCGCCTCGAGCCGATCGATCGTCGAGACCCCCTCGCTCCAGGAACCCGCCTTCACCTGGTTCCTCATGCTCTCGAAGAGATCCGAAATTCCCTGGGCCGCGGCGATCCCGGCGATGAGCGACACGGCGAACGAAAGACAGACCCGTTTCCACATGCCGGCTCCTGGTTTCCGGCCAGCGTATCAGTCTCCGGGAGAGGCCGGCAGACGCTCCGCCGCTCCGACTCCTACTGCGGCTTCTGCTTCGCCGCGTTCAGCGTCGCGAGGACGTCCGGATCGCGCTGGAGGACGTTGTCGCCGTAGCCCTTCTTCGTGATGAACACGGCGTCCACCTGGATGTAGGACACGTTCTTCGGCAGCAGCTCCTTCCGGTAGTGCCAGACCTCCTGGTAGTCCTTGTCGGAGCTGGCGGCCTGCGTCGCGGGGCCTCTGTACTGATCGTCGAGCGAATTGATCTGGGCGCCCGAAATGTTCGGCCTCCCGCTTCCGCCCGCCGCCGAGTTGGCCTTCGAAGCCGTACCGACCATTCTCGCCTGCGCGGTCGCCGCGTCGCCTTGGGTGACGGTCGACATGCCCGAGGCTTCCGACTTGTCCTCCTTCGGACCGAGCCTCCGTCGTCCGCCGTACGTCGGCGGTCCGAGCAGCACGAACACCATCCCGCGATCCGTCAGGCTCCCCCGCGTCTCGCCCTGCTTGAAGTTCACGTCCGCGAACGCCACCCGCTTCTCGAACCCCGGCTGGAACGAGGGGTCGTCCTCGAGGTTGCGGGTCTTCCAGAACTGGACCACGAATGCCGCGCGGGCGTCGTCGGTCGCCGCGGCCGCCCAGCCAGCCTTCTCCGAGTCGGACATCAGCCACTTGACCGGACCGTCGCCCCACTCCGCGTTCACCGGGTCCGGCTTCGCCTCCGGCCGGAAGTTCGCGTACGCGCGCGCGATCGAGGGACCCTGGGACGCGACCGCCTTCTGCGCCGCCGCAAACGCCGCCACCGCCTTCTTCGAGTACGCCTTGTCGTCGATGCCGGCGTCGGGCTTGACGTTCAGGAACGCCTCGAAGTCCGCCTGCGCCTTGTCGGCCGAACCGAGGTTCGCGTCGCACACCCCGCGGTAGAACGCGAGCGGTCCCTCGAGCTGCGTCCGCAACGACCCGTTCGCCGGCTTGGCCGCCTCGACGTCCATGACCTCGATCGTCACGAGCGCGTCCGCCCACTTCTCCGCCTTCACCTGTTCCTTCATCTTCTGGAACAGCTCGGGGAGGGTCGGGGCCGCGAAGCATCGTCCTGACGCCGCGAATCCGAGGAGAACGATCAGGGTCCGTCGTGCCGCCGTCGTCATGGCCCACCTCCTGGCGAGTCCTCCATCACTCTACACAGGCGGAGAACGAAGGGGTGTTCGGTATTTCTACCTTTTTCGACAGGTTCCGCTCCGCCTACGACGGCTTCCGCTTCGCCGCGGACAGGGTCGTGAGGATGTCCGACTCACGCTGCAGCACGTTCTGCCCGTAGCCCTTCCTCGTCACGAAGACGGCGTCCACCTGGAGGTAGGAAATGCCCTTCGGCAGGAGTTCCCTCCGGTAGTGCCAGACCTCCTGGTAATCCATGCTGGACTCGGGCGCGACCGTCCCCGGAGCGTTCTGCCGATCCGCCATGGCGGCGACCTGGCTCGAGGTGTGCGAACCGCTGGTCAACTGCTTCATCGCCATCGTGTCGTTCATCGAATGCGTCGACATTCCGGCCGCGTCGCTGGAGTCGTCGCCCGTCTTGAGGGGCTTGCGTCCGCCGTAAGTCGGCGGTCCGAGCAGCACGAAGACCATGCCGCGGTCCGTCAGGCTCCCCGGCGTCTCGCCCTGCTTGAAGTTGACGTCGGCGAACGCGACGCGCTTCTCGAAGGTCGAGCGGAACGAGGGGTCGTCCTCCAGGACCCGCGCCTTCCAGAACTTTTCGACGAACGCGGCACGCGCGTCGTCCGTGGCCGCGGCGGCCCACCCGGCCTTCTCGGAATCCGTCATGAGCCACTTCACGGGCCCCTCACCCCAGGAGGCCGACGGGACGTCCTTCCCGGGCGGCGGCGCCGGGAACTCGGCGTAGGCGCGCAGGAGCGACGGCCCCTGGGACGCGATCGCCTTCTGCGCGGCCGCAAACGCCGTCACGGCCTTCTTCGAGTAGAGCTTGTCGTCGATGCCGGCGTCCGGCTTGGTGCGGAGAAACGTCTCGAAGTCCGATTGCGCCTTGTCCGCCGAGCCGAGGTTCGCCTCGCAGACGCCCCGGTAGAACGCGAGCGGGCCCTCGAGCTGCGGCTTCAGCGCCTGGTTCGCCGGCTTCGACGACTCGACGTCGATCGCCTCGATCGTCGCCACCGCGTCCGCCCACTTCTCCGCCTTCACCTGGTCCTTCATCTGCTGGAAGAGCTCGGGGATGGTCGGAGCCGCGAAACCTCTCTCCGCCGCCACGAGCCCGAGGAGAACGATCAGGATCCGTCTTGCCGCCGTCGTCATGGCGCACCTCCCGACGCGTCTTCCGCCGTCACTCTACCCAGACGGAGAGCGAAGAAGTCTCCCGTATTTCCAGCTTTTCGACAGGTTCGTGCGACCCCTACCCTCCTGGTTTCGGGGCGGCCGGGAAAGCGGGAGCGGCCCTGGCCTCGTCCGCGGGCTTCTTCTTCGCGGCGGCGAGGGTCTGGAGCGTCGCCGTGTCGCGCTGCAGGATGTTCGTGCCGTAGCCGAGCTTCGTGACGAAGACGACGTCCACCTGGAGGTAGCCGACGTTCTTCGGCAGCAGCTCCTTCCGATAGTGCCAGACCTCCTGGTAGTTGTTGCTCGACTCGGCCGCCTGCGTGCCGGGTCCCGACATGCGGTCGGCGATCGCGGCCGCTTGCCCCGTCGTGATCCGGCCGTTCGGCGAGTTGCGTTGCGCGTTCGACTGCGCCGCCGCGATGTCGCCGTTCGTGACGGTGGACATCCCCGACGCCTCCGCCGTGTCCTCGCCGTTGCGGATCGGCCGGCGCCCGCCCCACGTCGGCGGCCCGAGCAGCACGAAGACCATGCCGCGGTCCGTCAGGCTCCCCCGCTTCCTCTCGTCCTGGTTGAAGTAAACGTCCGCGAAGGCGGCGCGCCGCTCGAATCCGGTTCGGAACGTGTTGTCGGCGCTGCCCGGGTGCGGATTGCGCGCCTCCCAGAACTTCTCGACGAACTCGGCGCGCTCGTCGTCGGAGGTCAGGGCCGCCCACGTCCGCCTCTCGTCGGCGGTCATGATCCACTGCACCGCGCCGTCGGCCCATTGCGCGTCGGGCGGGTCGGCCGCGTTCGGCGGCGGCCGGAACTCCTGGTACTTCTGGAAGAGCGAAGGGCCGCCGGCGGGGACCGCGGGCGAGAGAGCGGCCGCCTCCCCGCCCGACCGCCGCGCCTGCTCGAACGCCGCGACCGCCTTCTTCGAGTACATCGACGGGTCGATCGAGGCGCTCGGCGTCTCCGCGAGGAAGACCTGGAAGCTCGCGCGCGCCTCGTCCGGGCGGTCCAGGTTCGCCTCGCAGACGCCCCGATAGAAGGCCGCCGGCCCCGTCAGCTGCCGGCGATAACCCTCGTTGCCGGCTTTCGTGGCCTCGGCGTCGATCGCGTCGAGCGTCTTGAGCGCCTCGGCCCACTGGCCGCCCTTCACCTGCGCCTTGGTCTTCTGGAAGAGATCGCCGAGCGACTCGGCGTGGAGGGAAACCGCAACGGCCAGGAGGATCAGAACGAGCTTCAGACGGGTCATGACGGGACTCCAGGACGGAATTGTATGCCCGCCGGGCCGGGGCCGGGCATCCTTCCGGACGGCGGCGGACTTGCAATATATTGCCGCCCGCGCCCCATGGCTCAGATTTTCCATCGGTCGACGAATACCCTCTCCCGCGTCTCGGTGTTCGGGGCCGTCTTCTTCATCGCCTTTCTCCTATGGCTCTTCGACGCGGTCAACCGCTCCCCGTACATCACCCAGCAGGGAATCGCGCGGGTCCAGCCGGTCCAGTTCTCCCACCAGCACCACGTCGGGACGATCGGCATCGACTGCCGCTACTGCCACACCTCGGTCGAGAAGGCGGCCTTCGCCAACATCCCGCCGACGAAGACGTGCATGAACTGCCATGCCCAGATCTGGAACCAGTCGCCCGAGCTCGAGCCCGTGCGGGAGAGCTGGCGGACGGGCCGCTCGATCGAATGGGTCAAGGTCTACGATCTGCCCGACTACGTCTACTTCAATCACTCGATCCACGTCGCCAAGGGCGTCGGCTGCGAGACCTGTCACGGGCGAATCGACCGGATGCCGCTCGTCTCCCAGCATCCCTCCCTCGAGATGTCCTGGTGCCTCGACTGCCACCGGGCCCCGGAGAAGTACATCCGGCCGCGGGAGGACGTCTTCACGATGGGCTACGTGCCCGCCGGAAGGCAGGAGGAGATCGGTGAGAAGCTGAAGGCCGAGTACCACATCCGTCCCACGCGGGAGCTGACCGACTGCTGGACCTGCCATCGATGAATCTCGAGAAGACGGACATCGCGGAGGCGCGGTCGAGGCTCGGCGCCCTCGAGGGCCGCGAGTACTGGCGGAGCCTCGAGGAGCTCCTCGACACCGAGGACTTCCGCGAGCACCTGCACCGCGAGTTCCGCGTCCCGATCGATTCCGGCTTCAACCGCCGCGAGATCCTGACGCTGATGGGCGCGTCGATCGCCCTCGCGGGCCTGACGGGCTGCGTGCGCCAGCCGACCGAGCGGGTCTTCCCGTACGTCAAGGCGCCCGAGGAGCTCGTGCCGGGCGTGCCGCTCTACTACGCGACCGCGCACCTGATGGGCGGCTACGCCCGCGGCATCCTCGCGAAGAGCTACGAGGGACGCCCGATCAAGATCGAAGGCAACGAGATGCACCCGGGGAGCCTCGGCGGCACCGACGTGTTCATGCAGGCGCACGTCCTCGGGATGTACGACCCCGATCGCTCGCAGACGCTCACCGAGCGCGGTGAGATCCGCGCGTGGAGCAGCTTCCTCGCCGCCGCGCGCCTCGCGCTCGAGAAGGAGCGGGAGAGCCGCGGCGCGGGGCTGAGGTTCCTGACCGGCACCGTCACGTCGCCCACGCTCCAGAAGCAGCTCGGCGACGTGCTCGCCGCGTTCCCCGAGGCGAAGTGGATCTCGTGGGAGCCGCTCAGCCGCGACAACGCCTACGAGGGCGCGAGCCTCGCGTTCGGCGAGCCGGTCGAGACCCGGCCGGACTACGGCAAGGCCGACGTCATCCTGTCGCTCGAAGCGGACTTCCTCGGCTCGGGGCCCGACATGCCGCGCGCCGCGCGGGGCTTCGCGTCCCGCCGCCGCGGCGCGAACCCGAACCGCCTGTACGTCGTCGAGCCGACGCCGACGCTCACCGGCGCGCGCGCCGACCACCGCCGCCCGATGCGGCCGGCCGACATCGAGGCGTTCGCCCGCTCGGTCGCCGTCGCCGTCGGCGCGCTCCAGGCGGCCGCGCCGACCGATCCGTTCGTCGAGGCCGTCGCCGCCGACCTGAAGGCGCACCGCGGCGCGAGTCTCGTCCTCGCGGGCGACGCGCAGCCGCCCGAGGTGCACGCGCTCGCCCACGCGATGAACGCGGCTCTCGGCAACGCCGGGAAGACGGTGACCTACGCCGAGCCGGTCGCGGGCGCTCCGGCGCAGGCGGCGGCGCTCGCGGGCCTCGTCCACGACATGGACGCCGGGAAGGTCTCGACGCTCGTGATCGTCGGCGGCAATCCCGTCTACGACGCGCCGGCCGACCTCCAGATCTCGAAGGCGCTCGGCAAGGTCGGGCTGCGGATCCACCTCGGGCTCTACAACGATGAGACGTCGCGCCTCTGCCACTGGCACGTCGCGGCCGCGCACCCGCTCGAGTCGTGGAGCGATGCGCGCGCGCTCGACGGCACGGTGACGATCCTCCAGCCGCTGATCGCGCCGCTCTTCGGCGGCCGGTCGCCCCACGAGCTCCTCGCGGCGTTCTCGGACCAGCCCGAGAAGACCGGCCACGACATCGTCAAGGAGTTCTGGAAGGGCAAGCTCCCCGGCGGCGAGCCCGAGTACTCCTGGCGCAAGGCCCTGCACGACGGACTGGTCGAGGGGTCGGCGACGCCCGGCAAGAGCGTGGCGGTCCGGCCCGCCTTCTCGGTCGAAGGCCGCGCGCCGAAGCCCGAACCCGGCGAGCTCGTCCTTCTCATCCGCCCGGATCCGACGATCCTCGACGGCTCCTACGCGAACAACGGCTGGCTGCAAGAATGCGCCAAGCCGCTCACGAAGCTGACCTGGGACAACGCGGCCCTGATCGCGCCCTCGACCGCGCAGCGCCTCGGCGTCTCGAGCGGCGAGATCGTCGAGCTCTCCGTCGACGGGAGGAAGGTCCGCGGGGCCGCGTGGGTCATGCCCGGGCAGGCCGAGGACTGCGTCACGGTCCAGCTCGGCTACGGCCGCACCCGCGGCGGCCACGTCGCCAACGGGTGCGGCTTCGACGCGTATCCGCTCCGCACGACGGCGTCGCTCTGGACCGCGAAGAGCCTGCAGCTGACGCGGACGCTCGGCCGCACCCTGCTCGCCTCCACGCAGGACCACTGGAGCATGGAGGGCCGCGATCCCGTGCGCGCGACGACGGTCGACGCCTACGGGAAGGACCCGGACGTCGTGGCGAAGATGGGCGAGAAGCCGCCCGGCCCCGACGACACGCTCTACCCGCCGGCCCCCGCCGCGGCGTACGCGTGGGGCCTCGCCATCGACCTCTCCGCGTGCATCGGCTGCAACGCCTGCTCCGTCGCCTGCTACGCGGAGAACAACATTCCGGTCGTCGGCAAGGACCAGGTCTCGCGCGGCCGCGCGATGCCGTGGATCCGCATCGATCGCTACTACAAGGGAAGCCTCGACGATCCCGAGACGGTGTTCCAGCCGCTCCCGTGCATGCACTGCGAGGACGCGCCGTGCGAGGTGGTCTGCCCCGTCAACGCGACGGTCCACAGCGCCGAGGGCCTGAACCAGATGGTCTACAACCGCTGCGTCGGCACGCGGTACTGCTCGAACAACTGCCCCTACAAGGTGCGGCGCTTCAACTTCTACCTGTACCAGGACTTTACGACGGAGATCGTCAAGCTCGGCCGCAATCCCGACGTGACCGTGCGCAGCCGCGGCGTCATGGAGAAGTGCACGTACTGCATCCAGCGAATCAATCGGGCGCGCTACGACGCCGAGAAGGAGAACCGGCCGATCCGCGACGGCGAGGTCGTCACGGCGTGCCAGCAGGCCTGCCCGACGCAGGCGATCGTCTTCGGCAACATCCAGGATCCGAACGCGGCGGTGTCGAAGCTCAAGGCGGAGAAGCGGGGCTACGGACTTCTGACCGAGCTCGGCACGCGACCCCGCACGTCGTATCTCGCGTCGCTGTCGAACCCGAATCCCGCGCTTCCGGCGCGCGCCGGCGACGTCGGGAAGGATGCGAAGCGTGGCTGAGCAGCCCCGGCCTCCGCAAGCCTTGCCGCCGTCCTCCGGACCGCGCCAGGGGATCCTCGCTCCCGGCTACACGTTCACGACGCTCACGGACAAGATCGCCTCGATCGCCCTGTCGCGGCGCACGCCGTTCGTCTGGTTCATCGGCGCCGGCGTCGGCTTCTGCCTGACGATGGTATTGCTCGTCTCGCTGACGTACCTCTTCGCGAAGGGCGTCGGGATCTGGGGCGTCAACGTGCCCGTCGGATGGGGCATGGCCATCCTGAACTTCGTCTGGTGGATCGGCATCGGGCACGCCGGCACCCTGATCTCGGCGATCCTGCTCCTGCTGCGCCAGCCGTGGCGCAACTCGATCAACCGGTTCGCCGAGGCGATGACGATCTTCGCCGTCGCCTGCGCCGGCATCTACCCGCTCATCCACGTCGGCCGGCCCTGGCTCGCGTACTGGCTGATCCCGTACCCGAATTCGATGGCGATCTGGCCGAACTTCCGCAGCCCGCTCATCTGGGACGTGTTCGCGGTCTCGACGTACGCGACCGTCTCGCTCCTCTTCTGGTACGTCGGCATGATCCCCGACCTCGCGACGCTGCGCGACCGCGCCAAGAAGCTGTGGGCCAAGCTCATCTACGGCATGCTGGCGATGGGCTGGCGCGGATCGGCCCGCCACTGGAGCCGGTACGAGACGGCCTCGCTCCTCCTCGCCGGCCTCGCGACCCCCCTCGTCGTCTCGGTCCACACCGTCGTGTCGTTCGACTTCGCCGCCGGCATCGTCCCCGGCTGGCACGCGACGATCTTCCCGCCCTACTTCGTCGCCGGCGCGATCTACGCCGGCTTCGCGATGGTCATGACGCTGGCGATCCCGCTGCGGAAGCTCTACGGCCTCGAAGACCTCATCACGATGAAGCACCTCGACAACATGGCGAAGATCCTCCTCGCCACGGGCCTGATCGTCGGCTACGGCTACGTCGTCGAGGCCTTCATGGCGTATTACAGCGGGAACGTCTACGAGCGCTACATGATCTGGAACCGGATGACCGGCCCGTACCGGAACCTCTACTGGGCGCTCATCTTCTGCAACATCCTGTC
>Ga0335076_10006060_pt1 | contig 12190 bp, 11 predicted proteins | sample Lox_Sample_25_FD_206717 | JGI IMG/M metagenome (GOLD analysis project Ga0335076, IMG submission 206717) | Soil microbial communities from Loxahatchee National Wildlife Refuge, Florida, United States - Lox_Sample_2.5 | ecosystem: Environmental > Terrestrial > Soil > Wetlands | place: USA...
CGCCGTGATGACCGCGCCCGCTCCGAAACGGCGCCTCGGAAGCTTCTCGCGCCGCAGGACCGAGTCGAACATGGTTCAGTTGCTTCCTTGTCCCGGTCTCGACTGGCGCACGGTCCCCGTGCGACGAATCGTGAGGATCCGGCGGCCCGCCGGGGCAGGCCGCCGGATCGCGGCGCTACCGCTCGGTCGTCACCTGGGAGACCGGATAGCCCATCATCGTTCCGTCGCTTCCGTACCCGGCGGTCGTCGTCCCCGTCATGCAGGTCGACATCATCATGCCGCCGGCGGTGCAGTCCGCGTAGGCCAGCATGTCGATCTGCGCCTGCGCCAGCGCCGTCGTCGGATCGGCCGTGTCGACGAAGATCATCGCGTAGGCATTACCCACCCCGCCGTTCTTCGGGTTCGGGGCGCCGCTGCCGAGCCCGTAGTACTGCGTGCCCCCGGGCGCAAAGCCGGAGGGATCGAAGGTGTTGGTGGTGGGCAGCGCGAAGGTGGTCACCAGGAGCCCGCCCACGCCGCCGAGCGTGACCGGCGCGGCAGAGAGCTGGTGGGCGAGGCCCACCTCGGTCATGGGCCCGCCGTAGATCATCGCCGGGGGCGGGCTTGGATTGGGAATCATGGTCATCGCCTCGGTGAGCGATCCCACCAGGTTCGACACGACCTTGTTCGTCACGTCGAACGTGAACGTCCCGGTGAAGATCGTGTCGTTGGGCTGGGTCATCGGCTCGTGGAACGTCTCGACGACCGCATAGAACCGGAGCTGCCCGGTGGTCGCCGGCGCCGAGCGGCCCGAGCCGTTCGCGGCGACCACGCTGTACGTGTAAGCGGTCTGAGAAGCCAGACCGCTCAAGGTGATGGGGGAGGACGTTCCGGTCGAGGTGATCCCCCCGGGATCTGCGGTCACCGTGTAGCTCGTGGCCGCGTCCCCGGAGGTCGCGGCGGCGAAGCTCACGACCGCCGTGCCGGGCGTGGTGCCGGCAGCCACGCTGACGCCCGTCGGGGAGCCAGGCGCGCTGGTGTCGTTGCTGCTACACGCGAAGAGAAGGATGCTCGCCATCAATGTGAAGATGAATCCTGTCGCTTTCATGTCTCTGCCTTTCGCAATGGTGTGATGGATCCGACGGCCGATGCCGTCAGGACCGGGCCAGGCCCGCCGCCTTCGATGGAGGGTGCTAGGGCCGGAAAGGCCGCGGAGGCGGAGTCTCGGGCTCGCGAGGCTCCGCGCTGCTGCAGCAGGCTCGCGCCAGGCGAAGCTCGCGCCCATCCGGATCGAACGGGATCGCAGGGGCCGCAGGCGGGCAGGAATCGTCGACCCCGGCAGGACTCGTCATCGACCCATCGTGACCCGTCCCGCAGGTTCCCTCGACGCAGGGCCCAGGATTCGTCGGGGCCTTCGAGCGCGCACGCTGCGCCGCCGCTCCCCCATGACACGGCGGACGCTCACGGGAGCCCCTCGTCGCCGTCCGACAGCGTGCACATTCGCACTCCTGGCCGGCACGGTGCGAGCGGCATTCGCAGCGATGGACTTCCACGGGCGCCTGCTGCGCGAGCACGCGTGGGGCGCCCGAGAGCACGACGCTAAGAACGGCCGCCACCACTCGCGCGAGCTTCGTCCGTACGGAACGCGGAAGCGGCCGATCTTCCCGGCCCGATCGCGGGCCCGTCCTCCGTGACGGAACGTGCGAGACGAGGTTCACGCTACTCCTTCATCGTCGCCTGGGACATGGGGTAGCCGCCCATCGTCCCGACCATCCCGTAGCCTGCAACGGACGTCCCCGTCATGCAGGTCGCCCCCATCATTCCACCGGGTGCGCAGTCCGCGTACGCAAGCGAGTCGAGCTGACCCTGCGTCGGCGCCGCGGTCGGATCCGACCAGCCGACGAAGATCCTCACGTAGGCATTGCCGGGGTTGGCAGCCGGATAGCCGTAGTAGAGCCCCATCCCGGAGCCGGGCTCCCATCCGTCGGTGCCACCGTACTTCGGGTCCTGAGCGAGCGTGTGCGTCGTGTCGAGCCGGAAGGCGGTGACCAGCCATCCCTGCACCCCGTCCAGCGTGACTGGCAGCGAAGACAGCTGATGCGCGAGAAGGACCCAGGTCATGCTGTCGTTCGGATAGGGGGTCGGGCCGCCGGTCATGGCTTCGCTGAGCTTGCCCTGGAGGCCGGTCACGGCGCCCGCGCTGGCGTCGAACGTGAATGTCCCGACGAAGATCGAGTCGTTGGGCTGGGTGTCCGGCTCGCGGAAGGTGGCGACCACTCGATAGACGGTGACGATGTCGGCCAATCCGGACGGCGGACCCGCCCCGACGGCGCTGGTCGCTGCCACGGAGAACCGGTAGCCCGAGCAGGTCGAGGGACACGTGGCGGTGATCGGCAACGTCGCGCCCGTCGCCGTGACGCCGGAGGGGCTCGAGGTGACGACGTAACCGGTGATCGGGCTGCCGCCCGCCTGAAGGGCGCCGATCCGGACCGCCACGGTGCCCGGGGCGCTGCCCGTCGTGACCGTGACTCCCGACGGCGCTCCGGGGGAAATGGGCCCCGATGGCGTGGAGACCGGGATGGTCTGGGACGCCTGGGCCTCGCCCGCGCTGGCGACGATCGTGCAGTCGCCCGCAGACAGTGCGACCACGAGCCCCGTGCCGCCATCCACCGAGCAGACTGCCGGTGTCGCGGTGCCGTAGCTCACCGGCAGGCCCGAGCTCTCGGTGGCCGTGACGGATGCCTGGTCGTAGACGCCCAGTGATGGAGCGGACGCGAACGTGATCACGCCCTGAAAGAGGAACGCGACGTCCTGGGTGACCGGGGGGGCCGCGTCGTAGCGCGAGTCGCCGGGCTGGTTCGCCGCGATGGTGCAGGTACCGGACGCGTTCGCAGACAGGAGCCCGCTCTGGGCGTCGACCGAGCAGACGGAAGGGGTCCTGGTGCTGTAGCGAACCGGGAGCCCCGAGCTCGCGGTGGCCGATACGGTCGCGGAGACGTCGTTGACGGCGGGTGATGGTGCAGGAGCGAAGGTGATCGTCTGCGGGAGGGCCTCGATCCTGGGACCCTTGTCGCACGCTTCCAGCGCTCCGCCCGCGAGAGCCGTGACGGCAAGACTGCGAACGATCGTCGTGGCGAGGTGCATGGCCGTCCTCGGGCTCACGAATGGAACTTGAAGCTGAGGGCCACGTTGAAGGACCGCGCCGGGCCAGGAACGGCGACGCCCCAGGGAATACTGCTGGTACTCATCGAGGGGCCCTGTCCGACGTAGGCGCCTCCCAGCGGGTTGAAGTAGAAGCGGTTGAGCAGGTTCTCGATGCCGGCGTCGATCCGGACGAACTTCCACTCGTAGCTGCTGCGCAGGTTCACCACGCAGTACCCGCCGGTCTGAAGCTCGTTCCGGACCCGGGAGACGTGGCTCTTCTTCGCGACCGCCAGGACCTCCGCGGTGCTGATCCAGGTCCCCATCTCGTGGACGAGCGCGAGCGTCGCGTTCGGCGGCATGATGTCGTAGAGGCCATCCCCCGTGGAGAGGTTGTCTCCCCGGACGTAGTTCAGCGCTGCGCTGGCGGTGAGCCCGCCCCAGGAGCGCGGCTCGTTCAAGAGCCGGCGCGCCGAGAGATCCAGGCCGTACAGCCGTGCCGCCTGATTCACGTACTGGAGCAGGACGAAGCTGTTCGTCGCGGTCGCGTTCTCGGGGCTGCACTGGCCGAAGTCGCAGCGCCTCGCGTCGATGTAGTCCTGGACGTGGGTGTAGTAGGCGGTGGCCTTCACGTCCCACCAGGCCTGAGCGGCGTCGTGCCAGTCGCCGGTGAGGCTCACGGTATGAGCGACCTCTGGCCGCAGGTCGACCAGGCCGACGTAGCCGTTCCCGTCGCCCACGAGGTTGTTCATCAACGCCGCCATCGCGTTCGTGGACCACGGATAGCGCTGATGGAGATTCGGAGAGCGAGACTTGCGCGCGTAGCCTCCCTCGTACGTCTGCGTGGGGTCGGGCGTGTACCGCGCGAGCGCCGCGAGGTCCCAGTTGTAGTCGACGCGCCGACGCTGCGAGGCGTTGAACGCGGCGGCGTCGGCGCCCCAGGCCGGAAGAGCGTCGTCATAACCCTGGACCGGGCCGGCGTCCGTCATGACCGTGTCGCTGCGGACGCCTACCAGGCTGAGCCACGATCGCGTCCAGCGCGCCTCCCACTCGGCGAACGCATCGATCCGCCGACGCTCCCCGTAGTCGATGTTCCAGAACGTGTTCGGCCCCATCGAACCGCCCACCGGCGGCCAGAAGTCGTAGAGCGTGTGGTACTGGTATTCCGCGCCGACACGGAGCAGGTGCCTGTCGGGCAGGATCACGTTGGCCTTGATCGTCGCCCCCCAGGTCTTCGCCTCCGTGTCCATCGGCATGCCGGTGCCGTAGGAGTAACGATCCGGGCCCATGTTCATCTCGTGCTGCGTGTCCTGGAAGCTGAGGCGTGCCTCGAGATCACCCCAAGCGCGCGTCCGCGTGTAGCGCAGCGTGAGCAGCCTGTTGTCGTTTGCGGTCATGTCCATGCGCTGGTTCGGAAACCCCTCGAACCCGACCTTCTGCTGGCTGGCCTCCAGTTGCAGGAGGTCGCCGTCGGCCCGCAGCGCGAGCGCGAGCGACCGCTTGAGGGTGCCCCGGTACGCCGACGATGCGACCACGTCGCCGGGGATGGGGGCTCCACCTTCGGAACCCGGGGCAACGGGCTTGAAGCTGCGAGCGGCCGTGACATTGTCTGAGCGTGAATCGGACTGGCCGAATGTCACGTTCAGCCACTTGAGCGCCGTGGTCGCGCGCATATCGTAGCCGAGCGCGTCGCCGTTGCTGCGGTAGAACGAGCCGACGCGTCCGCTGGCGATGAACGGCGCCGAGGCGGTCGCGAACTCGGGCGGCGCGGACTTGATCTGGATCGACCCCCCGATGCTGTCGCCGCCGACGCTGACCGGCGCGATCCCCGAAAACACCGTGACGCTCTCGATCCGGGTCGGGTCCGCATATGACAGCGGCGAGTTCATGTGGTTCGGGCACGCAGGCTGCAAATCCGCGCCGTCCACCTGAATGCGGAGGCGGTCGTCGGCCAGGCCGTGGATCGCCGGAAGGCTCGAGATGCCCCCCGCGCCGTTCACGGTCACGCCGGGGACACCCCGAAGCAGCTCCGCCGCGTCGCCGGTCGTGGCCTTCCGGGCCGCCAGGTCCGCGTTCTCGGGCCGCGACGCACCAAGGGTCGTATCCTTGGACTTCGCCTTCGGGGCCGTGACCTCGATGACCTCCTCCATGTTCACCCGTTTCGACTCCTCCTCGGCGGCGACGGACAGCGGGACGAGGAGAAGCAACGCGGCTGCACTCGCCCGGCGCGAGCCGAATCCGCCGAGACGCCGCGATCGGTCGCAGCGCGGTTCCGACGGCCAGGCGGCGCCTGCCGTGATCACGGTCGATGGTCCATGCCCAGCACGCACGCTCTGCACCCAGAACCCCGGCGAGCTTCGCCCATGATGACGGCGAGTGAAAGTCGTTCCGACGACGGTTTCCGGCCGAGTCCCGGACGATGTCCGCAAGGGCACCCGCGCAACTCGTGAAGATGCGAGAGCACGGCGCGCACGCACACGGGCGTGCGCGAGCGACGACCCTCACGCTGCCTTGCGGCGATCCCTGCGCGCACGAGTCTCGACGACCCGTGGGAGCGCGGACGCGCGGCCGCGGCTACGACCGGCGCGGAGGCGGCGTCGGCGGCGAGCGGGAAAGGTCGTCAGGCGCGTCGTCGGCCACCACGGGCGCGTGACCCGATGCTCGCGGAGGCGCCGGCTCGTTCGAACGCGGCAATACGAACGGCCCGACACACGCGACGATGGCCTGGGGCGTCTCCGGGTACCCGCACGAGGCTTTCACGCAGGCGCCGGGAAAGGACTGCTCCTTCTCTTCCCTTTCTGCCTCGGCGCGGATGAGCGCTCGGTGACAGGGTGGCGCCTTCTCGGCCTCGACGAGTCGAGCCGAGAGCGCCGCTCGTCGGCAGAAGGCACAGGAGCAACGCTGCTCCCGACCGTGGTGACATTGGCAACGATGCTCGACGGGCTGCCGCTGCGCGGCGGCCACCTGGAGACCGCCGGAAAAGCGAGAAGAGGAGCACGGCCGACGCGAGGCGGCTCAAGGTCGCTGCGGAACGACTGCAGACGGATCACGTATCGTGAACGGCGAAGGCCGCGATCCGTCGGTTTCCCGAGTCGAATCGCGGCCTTCTGAGTCGGGGAGACAGGATTTGAACCTGCGACCCCTTGGCCCCGAAGCGCGACGGGAGCGTCAGTCACTCGCAGTATAACCTTGCAACGCCTCGCAACCCGGTGCGAATCCGGAGCCGGCACGGCCGATGCTCTCGCTCGGGTTCGTCGCATCTCGAGCAGCGCGCCGCTCCCGCGCAGCCCCTTCCGGATCAGCGCGTCGCCCGCGACCTCGAGCGCTGCCGCGCCCACGAACACGACCGCTGCGCCCAGCTTCCCCGAACCCAAGATCCCCTCGGTCATCGCTGAGATGTAGCATCCTCGCAGCGCTTCGCTCCGTTTGCCGATCGAGGCATGGCGAGGCCGCTCTCGCGATGGCGGACGCCGCACCCGTGCAGCCCGAGCCCGACGCGCCTCTGGCGCGTCGCCACCGCGTGCGCCTCCTGGCGTTCGCGCTCGCGGCCGTCGCGGTCGCCGCGCTCCTGTACGTCGGGCAGGACTTCCTCGCGACGCTGGATCGGCTCGACGTGGTCGAGCGCGAGCGAGACACGTGGCAGCGCCCCGACGACATCCTCCGCGCGCTCGAGCTGCGAGACGGCAGCGTGGTCGCGGACCTCGGCTGCGGCTCGGGCTACTTCGCGCTGAAGCTGTCGCCGGCGGTCGGCCTCCGCGGGCGCGTGCTCGCCCTGGACGTCCGGCGGCTCCCGCTGCTGTTTCTCCGCGTCCGCACCTGGCGCCGCGGGCTGGCGAACGTCCGTGTGACGCGCGTCCGTCCGGACGACCCCGGCCTCCTCGTGGGCGGTGTGGACGCGGTGCTCGTCCTGAACACGCTCCACGAGCTGGAGAACGCGCCCACGGTCCTCGCCGCCGTTCGCCGGGCGCTGCGCCCCGGTGGGCGCGTCGTCGTGATCGACCGCGCGCCGCGGGCGCCAGGTCCGGAGGCGCCAGGCGACCACGAGCTCACGGCGGCGGAGGGCGAGGCGCGGCTGCGCGCCGCCGCATTCGACGTGATCGCGCGCGACGACGCATTCGTCGACCGGTCCGCGGATCCCGACGTCTGGTGGATGATCGTGGCGCGGCGGCCGTAGCCGCTTCACGGCTGCGTACCGTCGGCGCGGGCGTGAACGGGGCGCGGTTGCGCCGGCGGCGGCGCAGCGACCGCCGCGGCCTCGGCCATGGTCTCCACGTACCGCCTGTGGCCGAGCCACGCGACGCCTCCGACGAGCGACAGCGCGGCGACGATGGCGAGGGTCGCCGCGACGGGCCTCGGGTCGATCCGGTGCCGTCGCGCGTGGACGTCGCTCACCGGGGCACGCGGCTCCACCTTGGCCGGGTCTCGAAGATCGGTGAGCAGGTCGAGCGCTGTCTGGTATCCCTCTCGAGGATCCGGCGCGATCGCCCTCATGACGATGGCCTCGATCCCGCGGTCGACCTCCGGGAGGTGCGTGGACAGCGGCGTCGGGTCCTCGCGCCGCTTGGCTTTGGCGCGCTCCTCCCAGCCGGCCCCGTCGTACGGCAGGCGACCCGTGAGCAGCTCGTAGAGCGTGGTCCCGAGCGCGAACAGGTCGACCCGCGCGTCTCCGAACCGTCCGCGCCGCTGGGCCGGGGACATGTAGTCCGGCGTGCCGATCGAGGCGCCGAGCCCGGCGATCGTGAGCCGGCGGGCCGTCGCCACGTGGGAGATACCGAGGTCGAGCAGCTTCACCTGCCCGGCCTCCGTGAGGACGATGTTCCCCGGCTTCACGTCGCGGTGGACGATGCCGTTCGCGTGGAGGTAACAGAGCGCATCGCAGGCCTGGCGCGCGATGGGCACGGCCTCGTCCGCCGGGACCTTCCCGCGCTCGGCGAGCAGCGCCGCGAGCGAGGCGCCCTCGACGAGCTCCATCACCATGTAGACGCGGGTTGCGCTTGATCCGGATCAAGCCCACTCCCGTCCGGGAAGCCGAAGGCCCCGCCACGGCACATCGCGCCCAAGGTGCTCGTCCGCGCACTCGCGCGGCTTCAGGAGAGCGGCCGCCTCGCGCTCGGCTCGAGGTTAGCTCTCCATGACGCCCGCCGTACCTGGCGCACGTGGGCGGGCGAGCTTCGCGTGCCGTTCGAGGTCGCGGAGAAGTCCCTCGCGCACGTGCTGCCCGGCGTCGCGGCGACCTACGCCCACGCGGACCGAGTCGAAGAGCGCGCGGAGGCGGCCGAGCTCGTAGCGGCTGCGTTCGACCGGATCAGGCTCGGCGAGGCGGCAAAGGCGGGCGTGAGGATCGAGTGGACGAAGGATCTCGGCCGCCCGTGAGATCAGTTTTCGATAAACTCCAGGAACGCGCGGTCCGGCCCGCGCCGTCGGTCAGCTTCCGTTTGCCGCGGCAACCCTCCCGGGGGCAAGCGGAGAACACGAGGGCCCTCCCTGGAACGCTCACCCGGGTTATGCATTGGATCGGGACAAGGAGGAGCCGATGCACCAGCACTCTCACGAGCACACCCACGCGCATGAGCACGTCCACGCGGACGGGACGCGGCACAGCCACCCTCACACGCACCAGCACGTGCACGACCACACCCACTCGTCGGGCAACGAGCAGCGGCACGATCACCAGCACGAGCAGATCGACGCCGGAAAGGATCACGGCCACACGCACTGAAGGCCCAGCGGAACCGGCGTCAGCGGGCGCGCCAGCGCCGGATGGCCGGGCCGACGCAGAGCGCGGCGACCAGCGTGAGCACTGTGCCTAGAACGCCGGACAGCGACGACCCCGCCGATGACCGTCCCTCGGCGCGCGAGCCGGCGGCCGCCGCGAAGTCGTAGTCTGGAAGGACCGCCGTCCCGCGCTGCACGCGCGCGAGGAGCGCGTGAACGCGTCCGGTGGGTGCGGAAATGCTGGATCCACCGGTTGCTCGCGCCACCGCCCACTCCAAGCCGTCCGGCAGCTCCGACGCGAAGGGCGAAAGAAGCGCCCCGGTCGCGAGCGCCGCCACGGCAACGCCAGCCAAGAGCCACCTCCGTGGACGAAGCCCGCCGGCGGCTTCGGACCCGGGCATCAGCTCGGGCCGAGCGCGCCAGAGGGTGAGCGCCACCGAAGCGGTCACGAGCCCTTCCACGAGGCCGATGGCGAGATGGACGGGCACCACGAGGAGCGCGAAAGGGCGGGGCGGTAGGGACGTGATGCCGGAGAGCGTGGTCTCCAGCACGACGCCGCTCGCGCCGAGCGCCAAGCCCACGACGCTCGCGGCGACGGCACCCATGGCCAGGCGGCGGCGCGAGGGGTTCGGCCCGGCGATCGGCCGGAACACCAGCGGGTAGGCGACGAAGCTCGTGAAGAACGCGAGGTTGAAGACGTTGCAGCCGAGCGCGAGCAGCCCACCGTCGGCGAAGAAGAACGCCTGGATGGCGAGGACCGAAGCCATCACCAGGAAGGCTGCATGCGGTCCGAGAAGGATCGCAAGCAGCATCCCGCCCCCGAGGTGCCCGCTGGAGCCCGTCCCCGGGATGCTGAAGTTGACCATCTGGGCGGCGAACACGAAGGCTCCGAGCACGCCCATGAGCGGCACGCGGCGGTCGTCGGGGTCGCGCCGCACCACCTGCGAGCACCGCGCGCCCACCACCGCGCTCGCGGCCCACATCGCGCTCCCCACTGCGGGAGAGAGGAGCGCGTCCGACATGTGCATGGCTTCCCTCCGGGCGGGTGGGCTGCGGCGCAGACGCGGGTCTGATACCCGTGTTCCGCTACGGTAGCAAGAGCCTCACATTTTTCATACGCTCACCCGGTACGGTCGCTCGTCCCGCATCGGGCGGCGGGCGGGGAGGCAACGCCATTGGCAACGAGCCGAATCGAGACTGCGCTCGGGCGCATGGGGAGCCTGGAGGAGCTGGCGGCGCGGGACACCCCAGCCGCGCGGCTCGACGCGCGCGCGAAGGTCGCGGTGACCGTCGCCTTCGTCGCCGTCGTGGCGAGCTTCGGAAGGCTGGAGCTTGGACGGCTCGCACCGCTCGCCACGTTCCCGCTCGCGCTGGCCGCGCTCGGCGACGTGCCGTGGCGGCCGGTCCTCATCCGGCTCGCCCTCGCCTCCCCGCTCGCGCTCGGGGTCGCGGCGTTCGAGCCGTTCCTCGATCGCGCCCCCGCCTTCGTGGTAGGTGGCGTGACCCTCTCGCGCGGGGACGTCGCATTCCTGGTGATCCTCGGAAAGTTCACGCTCTCGCTCGGGGCGGCGCTGCTGCTCGTCGCGACCACGCGCTTCGACGATGTCTGCCAGGCCGCCGGAAGCCTGGGCGCCCCGCGCATCCTCGTCGCCCAGATGTCGCTCACCTACCGGTACTTGTTTGTCCTCGGGGACGAGGCCGCGCGCATGCTGCGCGCCCATGCGTTGCGGTCGCCCGGGGCGCCGCGCCCGCGGCTGCGCACCGCGGGCACGTTGCTCGGCCAGCTCCTCGTCCGCGCCACAGCTCGGGCCGAGCGCGTTCACGTGGCGATGCGCTGCCGCGGCTTCGACGGACGGCTCCCCGTGCGCGGGGTCTGGCGCCTCCGGCGCGCGGACGCGGTCTTCCTGGGCGCGGCGGCCATCCTCCTCGTCGCGGCGCGGGCCCTCGACGTCCCCGGCCTCGTGGGCGCCAATCTCTCGGGAGTCCTCCGTTGAGCCATCACCTCGTCTCCGTTTCCGACCTGCGTTTCGCCTATCCGGATGGCACCCCCGCGCTCCAGGGTGTCACGTTCACGCTCCACCATGGCGAGTCGGTCGGCCTCGTCGGCGCGAACGGCGCGGGGAAGTCCACGCTCCTCCTTCACCTCGCAGGCGTCCTCGTCGCCTCTCACGGCACCGTCCGGGTCGGGGACGTACCGGTGACGCCGCGTACGCTCCCCCAGGTCCGGCGCTGCGTCGGAACGGTGTTCCAGGATCCAGACGACCAGCTCTTCATGCCGACCGTGGAGGAGGACGTGGCGTTCGGTCCCGCGAACCTCGGCCTCCCGCAGGACGAGGTGGAGGCTAGAATCGTGGCGGCCCTCGAGCGCGTCGGGGCGCTGCACCTGCGGCGGCGTCCTCCGCACCGGCTGTCCGGGGGCGAGAAGCGCGCCGTTGCGATTTCGACGGTCCTCGCGATGTCACCCGACGTCTTGGTGATGGACGAGCCGTCCTCCAACCTGGATCCGCGGGCCCGGCGGCGGCTCATCGAACAGCTTCGCCTGTTCGAGCACACCAAGATCGTCGCGACCCACGACCTCGACCTGGTGCTGGACGTCTGCGCGCGCACCATCGTCCTGTCGGGCGGCCGGGTCGTGGCGGACGGTCCGACTCGAGAGCTGCTCGCGGATGATGCCGTGCTCGAGCGGTCCGGGTTGGAGCGCCCGCTGCGTCTCCAGGGCTGTCCGCGCTGCGGCTCCCGACCGCCGGCGGGAACCGCCGTTGTGCCCCTCGGTCCAGCCGGTTAGCCTCCCTGGAGGATCGGAGGAGCCCATGGTGGAGCGCATCGGCATCTCGCTCGAGGTGGAGCTGCTCGCGCAGTTCGACCGCCTCATCGCCGGTAAGGGGTACGAGAATCGCTCCGAGGCGATCCGCGACCTGATCCGCGACTCGCTCGTGCAGCGCGACTGGTCGGAGTCGAGCGGCAACGAGGAGCGCGTCGCGGTCGTCGTACTGGTCTACGATCACGACGCGTCGAGCCTGGCCCAAAAGCTCGCGCACATCCAGCACGAGAACCACAGGGCCGTCGTCTCCGCGCTCCACATCCACATGGACGCCCACAACTGCCTCGAGGTCCTGGTGCTGCGGGGCCGCGCCAGGGACGTCATCTCAATGGGCGAGGGGCTCGTCAGCACCAAGGGCGTGAAGTTCGGCAAGCTCCTGCCGGCGACGACCGGGCAGGGGTTGCGCTGAGAGGTCGGGGGTGCAGGTGAGCGGCGCCCCGCCCTACCTCGGCGGGACCGCCATCGGTGTCGATGCACGCTTCGCCGAGGCCATCGGCTCCGTGGTCATCGTCATGATCGCGGCGCCGGCCTGGC
>Ga0335076_10006063_pt1 | contig 12188 bp, 11 predicted proteins | sample Lox_Sample_25_FD_206717 | JGI IMG/M metagenome (GOLD analysis project Ga0335076, IMG submission 206717) | Soil microbial communities from Loxahatchee National Wildlife Refuge, Florida, United States - Lox_Sample_2.5 | ecosystem: Environmental > Terrestrial > Soil > Wetlands | place: USA...
CAATCCTTTGAAGAACCATACGTGCGAGCACGGCGACGCCAGTTCGATGTGGCCGAGGCGTTCGCGACGTACTTTGGACAGCGTGACTTCCACGCCGCACTTGTCGCAGATCACGCCTCGATGCTTCATGCGCTTGTATTTGCCGCACAAGCACTCCCAATCGGTAACCGGGCCGAAGATGCGCGCACAGAACAAGCCGTCCCGCTCCGGCTTGAAGGTGCGGTAGTTGATGGTCTCGGGCTTCGTCACCTCGCCATGCGACCAGCTCCGGATCTTTTCCGGGGATGCCAGGCTGATGCGAATGGCGTCAAAGTCCGCGATCACATTTGCCATTTCAAATGGGCTCGAACGAAACAAGGTGTTCCTCCGCTTCCTGCTCTCGAGCAGTACCCAGTACTCAGTTGCTAGTACCCAGTACCGAAGATTTTGTCCCGCGACGACCGAGAGCTAATGTCCCGCGAAACTGTTTCTTGAAACTCTTTAGGCCTTGCCCTGTGCGCTTCGCAGATCTGATTCGTGTCTGACTCCGTTCCCGTCGATCCGCAAGACCCATCGAGAACCACGACACTGAAGCCAATCCGGCGATCGCTCAACCGTGCCGGACGCGATAAGATCATCGCGCTTGCCGTCTTCCATGTCTTCATCGAACGCCGTCACTTTCATCCCTTCAACGAGTGTCACCGGGCTTCCGTGCTCATCGACTGCTGTGTCCTCATGCGACAAGCACAACACCTGGCTAAACAGCCCGTTGAAGTCGGCTTTCAATCTCATTTGCAATATCTCCATCAGTACTCAGTGCCCATCGCTGGCAACTGGGTACCAGGTACTGAGTACTAACTCAATCCGCTGCCGCGCTGGCCGTCGGCTTCTTCCCTTCCGCTGCCTTGATCAACTCCACGTCGAGGCAAAGCGACTGCAGCTCGCGGATCAGCACGTTAAACGATTCCGGAACGCCGGGCTCCATGGCAGCTTCGCCCTTGACGATGGCCTCGTAAATCTTGGTGCGGCCGTACACGTCGTCGGACTTCGCCGTCAGCAGCTCCTGCAGGATGAACGCTGCGCCGTAGGCTTCCAGCGCCCAGACTTCCATTTCTCCGAAACGCTGTCCGCCGAACTGCGCCTTCCCGCCCAGCGGTTGCTGAGTGATCAGCGAGTACGGACCGATGGAACGAGCGTGAATCTTGTCGTCCACCAGGTGCGACAGCTTCAGCATGTAGATGTAACCGACGGTGACCGGCTGTTCGAACTTCTCGCCTGTCATGCCGTCGCGCAGATTTGTCTTGCCAGAGGTCGGCAGACCGGCGTGCTCAAGCAGCGCCTTGATCTCGCCTTCCCTCGAACCATCGAACACGGGCGAACCCATGAAAACGCCCTTGGTCAGGGTCGGGGCCACGGATTCAAGCTCTTCATCGCTCATGTCAGAAACGATGTCGGCCAATTGCGAGTCCTTGAACAACGCTTTCAACTCGCGGCGAATCGCTTCGGTGCGCGTGTTTTCTTTCAGCAGGTTCGTGATCTTCTCGCCCAACTGGAAGCCCGCCCAACCCAAGTGCGTTTCGAGAATCTGGCCCACGTTCATACGGGAAGGCACGCCAAGCGGGTTCAGGACGATCTCGACCGGCGTTCCGTCTTCGAGGTACGGCATATCCTCTTCCGGCAGAATGCGCGCGATGACGCCCTTGTTGCCGTGACGGCCGGCCATCTTGTCGCCCACGCTCAACTTGCGCTTCATGGCGATGTAGACCTTAACCAGCTTGATCACGCCCGGCGGCAGCTCGTCGCCTTTGGTGAGCTTGTCTTTCTTCTCGTTGACGATCTTCTTGAGCACATCGATCTGGCGAGACGTCATCTCTTCGATCTCGTCGATCTGCTCGTTCACCCGCGGATCCTTATCGGCATACTTGATGCGCTTCAGGTTGCGGGTTGAGATGCGCTCGATCTCGTCGCGGGTCAGGATCGCTCCCTTGGTCAGCAAGCGCTTGTTGGTGCGCTCGTCGTGCAGGTCGGCCTGCACTTCTTTGCTGCCGAGGATGTTCTCCAGACGCTTCAGTCGCTCGTCGGTCAGAATTCGGATTTCATCCGAAAGGTTCTTTTCCAACTTCGCGATCTGCGCGGCTTCGATCGCCTTGGCGCGCTCGTCTTTTTCCTGTCCCTTGCGAGAGAAGATTTTCACGTCGACGATGACGCCCTCGATGCCCGGCGGGCAGTACAGCGATGCGTCGCGCACGTCGCCGGCCTTTTCGCCGAAGATCGCGCGTAGCAGCTTCTCTTCCGGAGTGAGCTGGGTTTCGCCCTTCGGCGTAACTTTGCCCACGAGGATGTCACCCTGCTTCACGCTGGCGCCGATGCGGATCACGCCCGCTTCGTCGAGATTGCGCAGCATCGACTCGCTGACGTTGGGAATGTCGCGCGTAACTTCTTCCGGACCAAGCTTGGTATCGCGCGCTTCAATCTCGAACTCTTCGATGTGGAGCGAGGTGTAGTAATCCTCTTTCACCATCTTCTCGGAGACCAGGATCGCGTCTTCGAAGTTGTAGCCGCGCCACGGCATGAAGGCCACCAGGACGTTTCGCCCGAGCGCCAGCTCGCCGTGATCGGTGCAGGGACCGTCAGCAATGATCTGCCCCTTCAATACGCGCTGGCCCTTCTTGACCACCGGCTTCTGGTTGATGCAGGTGTTCTGGTTCGAGCGCTTGAACTTGGTGAGCTGGTAAATGTCGCTGCCAACCTCGCGCGACAACTGCGTAGGATGATGCTCGCCTTCGACGCGCACGATGATGCGCTCGGAGTCGACCGAATCCACGAGGCCGTTGCGGCGGGCAAGAACCACAGCACCCGAGTCGCGTGCTGTAACCCCTTCCATTCCGGTGCCAACGATCGGCGCTTGCGCGCGCAACAGCGGCACGGACTGGCGCTGCATGTTCGCGCCCATCAGCGCGCGGTTCGCGTCGTCGTGCTCGAGGAACGGGACCAGCGAAGCGGCGACCGAGACCAGTTGCTTCGGGCTGACGTCGACGTAATCGACTTCATCACGATGCACCAGGACGAAGTTTCCTGCCTTACGCGCATTGACGAGTTCGGCAACGATGCGCGCCTTATCGTCGAGTTCCACGTTGGCCTGCGCGATCGTGTGACGATCTTCTTCCCACGCCGACAGATAGAACGAGAACGGCTCGATCTGCGCCGGCTTCTTGCGCTTGTCTTTCAGCTCGTTGTTGATCTTCTCGATCTCGTGCTTTTCGAGGTGATCTCCGACTTTGAAGTCGCTGTCGCCCACGTTGACGATCGTGACGTAGTCAATGATGCGTCCGCCCTTGACTTTGCGGTAGGGCGACTCGATAAAGCCATAGTCGTTGATGCGGGCGTAGCAGCTCAGCGACGAAATCAGGCCGATGTTCGGACCTTCCGGCGTCTCGATCGGGCAGATACGTCCGTAGTGCGTCGGGTGAACGTCGCGGACTTCGAATCCAGCTCTTTCACGCGACAACCCGCCCGGCCCAAGAGCCGAGAGACGGCGCTTGTGCGTGATCTCCGACAGCGGGTTGGTCTGATCCATGAACTGCGAGAGCTGCGACGATCCGAAGAATTCGCGGATCGCGGCCATCACCGGCTTGGCATTCACCAGGTCGTGCGGCATCGCCGTCGACATTTCCTGGTAGACGCTCATCTTTTCCTTGATCGCGCGCTCCATGCGGACCAGGCCGATGCGGAACTGGTTCTCCATCAACTCGCCGACCGCGCGGACGCGGCGGTTGCCGAGGTGATCGATGTCGTCCACAGCGCCCAGGTTCTTGCGCAGCTTGAGCAGGTACGAGATCGTCGCGTAGAAATCCTCAGGATCAAGCGTGCGCTTGTCGAGCGAGGTCGCATCCTGGTTCTCGAACAGCTTGATGTTGAACTTCAGACGGCCCACCCGCGAGAAGTCATACTTCCGCGGATCGAAGAACATGCCGTGGAACAGTGCGGTCGCCGTATCGAGCGTCGGCGGATCGCCCGGACGCAGCTTCCGGTAGATCTCGATCAGCGCCTCCTGCGGCGTCTTCACCGAGTCACGCTTGAGGGTTTGGCTAATCACCGTACCCACGTCGTCACGCTCGGGAAAGAACAACGCCATTTCCACGACTCCGGAGTCGAGAATCTTCGAGAGCTTGTCGGCAGTCAGCTCGGAGTTGGCCTCGAGCATGACTTCGCCGGTGGTGGTATCGACCACGTCGCCGGCAGTCCACGCGCCTTCGAGATCCGTAATATCGACTTCGATCTCGGTGATCTTCGCCTTCTGGATTTCCTTCAGCACCTGGGCGTTGATCTTGCGGCCGGAGTGCGCGATCTCGTCGCCCGACTTGTTCTTGATGCTGTGCGCGAGCTTCATCCCCAGCAGGTTCGTCGGCTTCTCGCTGGTCGGATCGAGCGTCCAGAAAAGTCGCTTGTCGCGAACCGCGATGCGATCCGTCGTGTAGAACGTCTTGAGAATGTCCTCTCCCGAACGCAGACCCAGAGCGCGCAGGAAAATGGTGCCCAGGAATTTCCGCTTGCGGTCGATACGAACGTAGAGCACGTTCTTCTGGTCGTATTCGAACTCGACCCAGGAACCGCGATAGGGAATGATCTTTCCCAGAAAGTACGTGCGGTTGTTGGCGGTCTCGAAGAATACGCCAGGCGAGCGATGCAACTGGCTGACGATCACGCGCTCGGTCCCGTTGATAATGAAGGTGCCGTTCTGCGTCATCAGCGGCACGTCGCCGAAGAATACTTCTTGCTCCTTAATGTCGCGGATCGAGCGGTTGCCGGTCTCAGCATCCTTATCGAAAATCGTCAGACGCATCGTGACCTTCAGCGGCGCGGAATAAGTCATGCCGCGCTCCTCGCACTCAGCCACGTCATATTTCAACTGCAATCCGACCGGGTCGCCGCACTTGTTACAGAAGTCGGGTGTGTTGGCGTTGTAGGTGCCGCACTTCGAGCACAGCACGTCGCCGGGATGGAACGGATCGGTAATTACGGTCGAGCCGCAGTTCTTACACGTGGTGCGCAAGTGATGCAGACCCTTGAGGTGTCCGCACTTGCACTCCCAGTTACCGATCGCGTAGTCCACAAACTCGAGCTGTGATACGTTGCGAAAATCCGTAATGGGGAAGACAGACTGAAACACCGCCTGCAAGCCGCCGTCTTCGCGCTCGCTGGGGAGCTTGTCCATCTGCAGGAAGCGATCGTAGGAACGCTTCTGAACCTCGATGAGGTTCGGGATCTGGATTGTGGCCGGAATTTTCGAAAAATCAAAGCGTGTACGGAAGGCATTTTTCATCGTTAAGAAACTCCCAATCTCACTGCGCAGCCGAAAGCCGCGCCAAAACCGCGGAATGTGGGGCGCTTGCGCGCCGCGGGACTTACGTTATATAGAGCCGGGACAACCTGGAGACCTTTCAAAAACCTGAAAAGACGACAGGGCGTCTACGAGGACAGTCATTCCCCGCAGACGCCATTCAAGGCGTTTCGCCATTTCTGATTTGAACTCTTTCGCGCCAGTTCTTCGGCCTGTTTCCGCCCCGCCTGCCCGCGGAGCAGCCTGCCAAAACTTTCCTTGCGAGCCCTCGCTCGCGTTCGAGTGAAAGCACAGGAAGCGATGTTATATAGATGCTAACACCCTCGCTAAAGCTTCACAAGTAGGAACGTTGAAAATAAACGATTTTGCACCGACCCAGGTGCGGTTTTGAACCATGGAGCGGCGGACGCCACTCGTCCGCCGTCACCACAGCTTTTAAGCGACTCGGAAACCGGGCCAAAACCGAGATCCCTCGCAAAACTGCGCTCGGGATGACGCTTGCGGCTCCCGCTTCGCTCACGCCCGCGAAAACGGCCTCACTTCACCTCGACGGTCGCGCCTGCTTCAGTGAACTTCTTCTTGATGGTCTCGGCTTCTTCCTTGGAAACGCCCTCTTTCACGTTCTTTGGCGCACCATCGACCAGTTCCTTGGCTTCCTTCAAGCCCAGGCTGGTGACTTCGCGGACAGCCTTGATCACATTGATTTTATTGGCCCCAACTTCTTTCAGGACCACGGTGAACTCGGTCTTTTCCTCGGCCGGAGCCGCTGCCGCCGCGCCTGCACCAGCTCCGCCACCGGCCACCATGACCGGGGCCGCTGCCGCTGCCGACACGCCCAACCTCGATTCCAGCTTCTTGACCAGTTCCGCCGCTTCGAGCAGCGAAAGGCCAACGATTGACTCTTCTAATTGTGCTAAATCCGCCATTTTATTTCTCCAGTCTTTAAAGTGTGGCGCGGGCACTTCCGCCCGCGTCTTGCTTTCGCCATCTCCAGGCCAGGTTTCCAGTGCGCCCAGATCTCACTTCCCAGCGCCAGACAACGCCAAGAACAGACCGCGCAACCCCTGACTTGCAGACGAACAAACTCGTTTCGTGTGGCGCGGGCACTCCTGCCCGCGAACTCTAACCGCTTCGGAGGCGCCGCCAGCAAAAGCCAGGCTCGCTGCGCTCGCTGGACGGGCAAAAGTGCCCGTCCCCACACACATTCTCTTAGGCTTCCTTGAACTTCTTCTCTTGCACGCCCTGGTTGATCACCACCGCCAGGTTCCGCGGCACGGCGTTGATCGCTGTCGCCAGTCGCTGGGCCGGAGCGTTGATCAGGAACAGCAGCTTCGACATCAGCTCTTCTTTCGAAGGCAGGGTCGCCAGCGCTTCGATTTCCTTGATGGTGACCACGCGCCCTTCGACGGCGCCGGACTTGAAGGTGAATTCAGGATTGTCCTTGGCGTACTTGATCAGCGCCTTGGCCATGGACACCGGATCGCCCGTGGTGTAGGCGATCGAGGACACGCCGGAAAGATCTTTCAGCGCGCCTTCGACCTTCGTGCCTTTGCCAGCGCGCTCCGCCAGAGTGTTCTTGACGACCTGATACTTCGCGCCCGCGCCGCGCAGCGCTTTGCGCAGCTCGAAATCCTGGGCCACGGTCATCTTGGTGTAAGTCGAGACGACGACGTTCGAAACGTTTTTCAGGTCCTTGGCCAGCTTTTCAACCTGTTCCGTCTTCTTTGCTTTGCTAACCGCCATAATCTTTTTCCTTTGTCATTCCGAACCCGTCATCAAGGCGGGAGAGAAATTTGGGTCTAAGCCCTATGTCATTCCGAACACGCGCAAGGCGCGGGTGAGGAACCTGCTTCATTCCCTATGTCATTCCGAACGCGCCGTCAAGGCGGGTGAGGAACCTGCTTTTCCTCTCAAACCGCTACGCCTTCGAAGCCGCCTCGATCGGAGCCACATCCAACTGAATGCCAGGCCCCATCGTCGAGCTCAAAGTGCAGCCCTTGATGTACTTGCCCTTGGCAACCGAAGGCTTCGCCTTGATCACGCTCGTGATCAGCACGGTCGCATTCTCGATCAGTTTGTCAGGCGAGAACGATATCTTCCCGACCGGGCAGTGGACCAGAGCCGTTTTGTCGGTGCGGAACTCGACCTTACCGGCCTTCACTTCCTGCACAGCCTTGCCAACGTCGAACGTGACGGTGCCGGTCTTCGGATTCGGCATCAGACCCTTGGGACCAAGAATCTTGCCGAGGCGTCCGACGGACTTCATCACGTCGGGCGTCGCGATCAGCGCGTCGAAGTCGGTCCAATTTTCCTTGGTAATCTTCTCGACCATTTCTTCGCCGCCGGCGAAGTCCGCACCTGCCGCTTCGGCCTCTCGAATTTTGTCGCCGGTTGCGATGACGAGCACCTTCTTCGATTTGCCGAGCCCGTGCGGCAGAACCACTGTGCCGCGCACCATCTGGTCCGCATGCTTGGGATCAACTCCCAGGCGCATCGTGACCTCGACAGTCTCGTCGAACTTGGCATACTTGACTTTCTGCAGGAGCGGAACTGCATCCTGCAGGACGTAGGGCCGCGGCTCAACCGCAGCGTGCGCCTTCGCGATGTTCTTTCCTTCTTTTTTGTTCATTGGTGCTTTCCTTGTCTCCCACCGCTCTGCGTTCAGTTGCCAAGCCGTGGTGCTGTTGACTATGTGGCGCGGGCACTCCTGCCCGCGAAACTCTGACCATCTCCGCGAAGCTGTCAGCAAAGCGAGCCCCGCCGCGCTCGCTGGACGGACGAATGCGTCCGTCCCTACACGAGCTACCCGACCACTTCAATTCCCATCGATCTAGCCGTGCCGCGAATGCTCTTGATCGCCGTCTCGACCGAAGCCGCGTTCAGATCGGGCATCTTCTGCTTGGCGATATCTTCCACCTGCTTGGCCGTGACCTTGCCGACTTTGTCCTTGTTCGGCGTGCCCGATCCCTTGGCGATGCCCGCCGCGCGCTTCAACAGAATCGACGCCGGAGGCGTCTTGGTGATGAAGGTGAACGACCGGTCGTTATAGACGGAAACGACAACCGGGATGATGAGCCCTTCCATCTCTTTCTGGTTGGTTCTGGCGTTGAACTGCTTGCAGAACTCCATGATGTTGATCTGCGCCTGTCCGAGTGCCGGACCCACCGGGGGCGCCGGAGTCGCCTTGCCCGCCGCAACCTGCAACTTCACATAACCTGTAACCTTTTTTGCCATGATCTCTCTTCCGTCCGCAATCGCGAGTCTAGGATTTTCGGCTCTGCAATCTGCAGACTTTTCTTTCGGGACTCGCACCCTCAGGGGCTAAAGCCCGTCCCGGTTGGGCTTCTTGACGGCCCGACTTGAAGTCGGGCCCTTTCAAAACCTACGCGACTTTCTCGACCTGGTTGAACTCCAACTCCACCGGGGTCGAGCGGCCGAAAATCGTCACCATCACTTTCAGCGTCTCGCGATCTTCGTTGACTTCGTCCACTACGCCAGTAAAGCTCGCAAACGGCCCTTCCGTGATGCGCACCGACTCGTTCTTCTCGAACTTGACCTTGAGCTTCGGCTTCTCGCGGCTGTCGGCGACTTTGTAAACGATGTGCTGGACTTCCTCTTCCGACAGCGGCGTGGGCTGCTGCCCGGTGCCTACGAATCCGGTGACTCGTGGCGTGGACTTCACCACGTGCCAGACGTGATCGTCCATGTCCATTTCGACCAGCACGTAGCCGGGATAGAACATCCGCTCGGAAGTGTATTTCTTGCCGCCGCGCACTTCGGTGACCGATTCGGTCGGGATCAGCACTTTGCCAATCTTGTCCTGCAGGCCAAACGCCGCGACGCGCGACTCGAGCGACTCTTTCACCTTGCGCTCAAACCCCGAGTAGGAGTGGATGATGTACCACTTCATGTTCGGATTCTTGGGCGCTTCACCGGTCGCAGCAGCATCCGCAACCGCGTTTTTGGGCTCTGAGGTTATTGAGCTCTCGGCTTCTTTTTTCTCTTCGTCCACCATAAGGGGTTCTTTTTGATTAGCAGTCACTCAAGTTTCTCTTAATGCGTCTTGAAATAGCCGAACAATGCGGATACGCCGCGCTGGATGACATTGTCGATGATCCAGAAATACACCGCGAAAATAGCGACCGTGATGACTACCACCGTGGTCGTTGCACGAACCTCTTTCCAGGACGGAGCGGTGACCTTGCGCATTTCCGTGCGCACGTCGTTGTAGAACGTCTTGATCCGGTCCGGCCAGGTCTTGATCTGGTCGCCGAAGTTACCGCCTGCGGCTGCAATTGAATTCGCCATTTTCTTCGTCTCGACTGCCATTACTTCATCCCGTCCCTTCCCAACGCGTTCCCTCGAACTCTGGCAGGGGCGGAGGGATTCGAACCCCCAAGTCCGGTTTTGGAGACCGGCAGTTTAACCGTTGAGCTTACGCCCCTGTATTGAGTCCCGAGTCGTTAGTCCCGAGTCCCGAGGGCACAGCCTCGCAGCTCAGGCTTCGCGGCTCGCGACTATTTCACTTCTTTATGCGGCGTGTGCTTGCGGCAACGGTTGCAGAATTTTTTGAATTCCAGCCGCTCCGTCGTCGTTTTCCGGTTCTTCGTGGTTGAGTAATTCCGTTCTTTGCACTCACCACACTGTAACGTCACAATTTCTCGGGGCATTGCTCCAACTCCTGTCATCCTGAGCGAGACGGCTTTTGTCTCACGAAGGACCCATGCATTTTCTGTCGTCCCTACGGGACTCGTTCGTTATTTGATGCTCACCCGGGGCTTGCGCCCCGGGCTGATGAATTCCGCCCCATTCGGGGCTGCTTTCGTCGTGCAACCGGCACCATCGCTGCAGATCGCATCCGCCCGATTCCCAAGTCGTGGCCGACTTTCCTCACGACTCGGAACTCAGGACTCGCAACTCTACTGAATAATCTCCGCGATCGCTCCCGAGCCTACCGTGTGCCCGCCTTCACGAATCGCGAAGCGCAAGCCCTTCTCCATCGCCACCGGCGTGATCAGCTCGATCGTCAGCCCGACGTTGTCTCCCGGCATCACCATCTCCGTTCCCGAAGGCAGCTCCGCCACTCCCGTCACGTCCGTCGTGCGCAGGTAAAACTGCGGACGGTATCCCTTGAAGAACGGCGTATGGCGCCCACCCTCTTCCTTCGTCAGGATGTAGACCTCGGCCTTGAACTTCGTGTGCGGCGTGATCGATCCCGTCTTCGCCAGCACCATGCCGCGCTCCACGTCTTCTTTGCCAATGCCGCGCAGCAACAGGCCCGCGTTGTCGCCCGCCTGCCCTTCGTCCAGCTGCTTCTTGAACATCTCCACGCCCGTCACCACCGTCTTGCGCGTCTCGCGGAAGCCGACGATCTCCACTTCCTCGCCCACCTTGATCTTGCCGCGCTCGATTCGTCCCGTGACCACAGTGCCGCGGCCCGAGATCGAGAAGATGTCTTCGATCGGCATCAGGAACGGCTTATCCAATTCACGCTGCGGCTGCGGCACGCTCTTGTCGACCGCTTCCATCAGCGCATCAATCTGCTTCTCCCACTTGGCCTCGCCATTCAGCGCGCCCAGAGCCGACAGCCGAATCACCGGAGCATCGTCTCCCGGGAATCCGTAACTCTTCAGCAACTCGCGCACTTCGAGCTCCACCAGGTCGAGCAACTCGGGATCATCCACCGCATCGCACTTGTTGAGCGCGACAACGATGTAGGGCACACCCACCTGGCGGGCCAGCAGCACGTGCTCACGCGTCTGCGGCATTGGACCATCGGTCGCCGCCACCACCAGGATCGCGCCATCCATCTGCGCCGCGCCCGTGATCATGTTCTTGATGTAGTCGGCGTGGCCCGGGCAATCCACGTGCGCGTAGTGACGGTTCGCCGTCTCGTACTCCACGTGCGCCGTCGCGATCGTGATGCCGCGCGCCTTCTCTTCCGGAGCGTTGTCGATCGAGTCAAACGACCGGAACACGATCTTCGGATTGTTCTTTGCCAACACCTTCGTGATCGCCGCTGTCAACGTCGTCTTGCCATGATCAATGTGACCAATCGTGCCTACGTTGCAGTGCGGCTTTGTCCGTTCAAATTTTTCTTTCGCCATAACCTTAGCTCTTCGCTCCTAGCTCTCTGCTGATAGCTGTCAGCTCTAAGCTCTCAGCTCTCTGCCAAACTCTTGTCATCCTGAGCGGCGCTCTTTGCCGCGTAGGATCTATGCAACTTCCTCGCGCGCTGCAGACCCTGCAAAGATCCTTCGCTACGCTCAGGATGATCGCTGCGGGCTCCCGCTTCGCTCACGCCCGCACAGCGCGATCAGTAATACTGATACAGCTTCTTGAACTTATGTCGCAGCGCTACGTCGACCGCTTCCAGCTTCGACAGATAAAGCTCCCGAAGCAGCGCCTGATCCGAAGTCGTCAGCGACTGATACAGCGTCTGCGCTTCCAAGCCCTCGGTCCCAAAACTCTCAAGCACGCGCTTCTGCAGCAGGCCATCAAAATCGCGGATGCGGATGCTCTTCCGCTCCATCGCTTTCAGAAACCTCTCAACCTCAGCGGGCGCAAAAGCCCGCTCGACAGCGGCCTGCAGCGCGGAGTACTCGCGATCTTTTTCTACCTTGATGGTGGCCTGTTCGAAGCTCATCGTTCGGCTCTTGTCATCCGGAGCGAGACGTTTCTGTCTCGCCAAGGACCTGGGCGAGCCGCACGTTGCGCCGCTTTTGCGGCGCATTAATCGCGCGATTGGCTCGCTTCCAAATTTCTGGAGCGGGAGACGGGAATCGAACCCGCGACCAACAGCTTGGAAGGCTGTGACTCTACCACTGAGTTACTCCCGCGAAAATCAGCTGTCAGCTAAACCTCAGCG
>Ga0335076_10006064_pt1 | contig 12188 bp, 9 predicted proteins | sample Lox_Sample_25_FD_206717 | JGI IMG/M metagenome (GOLD analysis project Ga0335076, IMG submission 206717) | Soil microbial communities from Loxahatchee National Wildlife Refuge, Florida, United States - Lox_Sample_2.5 | ecosystem: Environmental > Terrestrial > Soil > Wetlands | place: USA: Florida...
ATGGAGATCGCTTGTCGTTTGCCCAGCGAGAGCATCTTCGCCGAATTCTTGCGTACAACGAAAAAATGCTTGCTTCCGTCTGGTCTTTCTCGCTGCAAAATGGGGATCCGCCGGCCAGTGTGTTGCGAATTTCGTTTTCTGACAGATCAGCGAGACACGAATCACCGGGCGACGTGAAAAAGAAGCAGTCCAGTTCCCTCGACAAAACACAACGGGAGACGAGTTAATCGTGGTATCCGAAGACACCCTTTATCTGCCGGTGCGCGTACTCGGTGATCGCATCCGCACGGGTAAACTCTCGCCGGTTGAACTGGCGGAAGGTTTCCTGGAGCGGAGCGAAAAACTCGATCCCAAACTCAACGCCTATGCCACCATCACACGCGACCTGGCGCTGCAGCAGGCTCGCGACGCAGAAAAAGAAATTAAAGCCGGGCACTATCGCGGCCCATTGCACGGCGTGCCTTATGCAGTGAAGGATCTGGTTGCGGTTACGGGATACCCGACGACATGGGGCGCGCGTCCCTACGCAACGCAAAAATTCGATTTCAACGCGACGATCATCGAGCGACTGAACCGCGCCGGCGCGGTTCTGATTGGGAAAGCGGCGATGATTGAACTCGCGGGAGGGCTGGGATATTCCGACGGGAATGCTTCTCTGACAGGCCCATGCAAGAATCCGTGGGACACCGGGTATTGGACTTGCGGCTCATCAAGCGGATCGGGCGCAGTGGTTGCGGCGGGACTCGCTCCGTGGGCTTTAGGGTCGGACACGCGCGGCTCGATTCTCTGCCCCACCTCCTGGTGCGGAATCTCTGGAATGCGCCCTAGCTTCGGGCGTGTGAGCCGTTACGGGGCGATGGCGATTGCGTGGACGATGGATAAACTGGGTCCCATGGCACGTACCGCAGATGACTGTGGCCTGGTGCTTTCGGTCATCGCCGGGCACGACCCGAAAGATTACGATTCGCTTCCGGCAGGAGCAGCGGAGTTTTCGTATTCCTCCTTGTTGGAAAAAAGACCGGCGGCCAAACCGCTTCGCATCGGACGGCTCACCAATATATGGCGCGAGACGGAGCCAGGGCTGGATGCGGCGGTGAATGAGGCGCTGAAGGTGCTGGAGAAGAACGGCGCGAAAATTTCCGATGTGGAGATTCCCGACGGGCCATATGAGGAAGCTGCCGAACTTACGATTTTGATGGAGGCGGCGTCCTCTTTTCAGGAATTAATCTCGAGTGGGCACTGCGCCGAACTGGTTGACCCCGTTGGACAAATCAACGGCTACGCAAGCATGCAATTCACAGCGGCGGACTATCTCCAGGTGCAGCGGGTGCGGACTTTTCTTCAGAGGCAAATTGACAAGCTGTTTGATGATTTCGATGTCCTGGCAGCAGCCGGCGAATCGTCGGCGGCTGTTTCACTAAGCGCTCCGCCGGAGGAAGATTCGGCCGGTCCGATCGCGAGGCGCGAACCGGACGGTATATCGAGCTTGTGCGGGTTGCCGGCCCTGGGCGTGCCCTGCGGTTTCAGCGGGAAAAAGCTGCCCTTTGGCGTGCAATTCCTAGGCCGGGCACTGAACGATCATCTCGTGATCGAAGCGGCGCGCACGTTCCAGGAACATACGGATTGGCACCGGCAAAGGCCACCGGTCAGCTAGAGTTTCCCAATTCCTTCCAGGGTTGGCGTGTTGTCGCAACGCGCTTGATCAAAACGAAACGGTCAGCGGTTTGCCCTCGAATACTACGGGCTTCTTTTCGTCTTTCAACAAGACTTCGAATTTCCGCGGGGCTGGAGGCAACATGCGGGAGCCTTCCGCGAGATGCAGAGTCAGCGAGCGACGCGCATCGTTCCAAGCCAGCTGAACGCCCATCCACTCCCCCTTGCGGTAATTGAAGGAACTGCCGTCGTCCTCATACAACAGGAAGGAAGCATCCGCGCCGGGATAAATGGCGAGCGAACAAGGCTGGTCTACTTTTTCCGAAGTGTACTGTTTCACGGGACCCAGCGGCAAGATCGAGCCGGCGCGAACGTAGAGGGGCATGGTTTCCAGATCAACCGCGCGGTCTATATCGCGATTCCCTTCTGTCTTTTCGCCAGTCCAAAAATCGAACCAATCGCCTTTGGGAAGATAGACGCGCCGCGAGACGGCATCCTTCTCAACGACTGGCGCCACCATTACGCTCTTTCCCCACAAATATTGATCGCCACAGGATACAGCCCTGGGATCGTCGGGATAGTGCAGCCACAATGCGCGCATGACCGGCACGCCCATTTTTGTGGATTCGCGAACGGCGCTATAGAGATAGGGCAACATGCGATAGCGAAGATCGAGATACTTGCGGCAGATGACTTCGACCTGGGGATTGTGGAGTTCGCTGGGGTCGGGAGTGGCGGCTCCTTTGTAGTTGCTGATTTCAATCGGACCGGGATCACCGGTATTCCATCCCCAAGGAAGGCGCAATTTCCACGTGCGGCCGTGACAACGGAAGAGCGTGCAAAAGGCGCCAAACTGAAACCAACGTAAATAGAGCTCGGCGGTAAGTTCCTTTGTTGGAACGAAACCGCCAATGTCGGTGCCCCAATAGGGGATGCCGGTGAGGCCCGTGTTCACGGCGATGGGGATGTGTACCTTCAGTGTTTCCCATGTGGATGCCACGTCCCCCGACCACAAAAAGGAAGCGTACCTCTGCATGCCTGCGAAGCCGTTGCGATGAAGCGCATAAGGGCGCTCATTGGGCCGATCGATTTGGGGGCCTTCCCAATACATGCGATTGCGGACGAGACGCGAAGAAATGTCCAGAGGGTCGCCTTCATCCGGCCACCAGCCGTCCACGCCCATGGCGAAGTCCTTTCTGTGAGCGTCCCAGTGGCAACTAGCGAGTTCCTCGTCGTAGCGGGAAAGTTCGCAAGGGTCGTGAACGGTGCCCCGAAGTTTGTCCGAAAGAATGACGACGTGGCAAACGGCGCGGAAGTTTTGCTTGTGCAATTCGGCGAGAGTTTTTTTGGGGTCAGGGAAAACGCGGGAGTTCCAGACGAAAGAACCGTTTTCGGTGTTCCAGCCAGAGGGACAGAAGCCTGTGCCGAGATAAATCATGGCGTCACATGGCAATCGCTTATCGCGAAATGTTTTTGCTTCCTTGATGACTTCTTCCTCGCTGGCGAGCGTGCGATGCGATTGCTGATAGCCGAAGCTCCAGAGAGGAGGCAATTCGGGATGGCCGGTGAGACGCGCGTATTCGGCCATGATGGTTGCGGGTTCGCTAGAAGCGACGAAGAAAAGATCAAGCGGAACTGTGGAGGGCGGGCCGGGTGGCTGGAATTTGCTCGAAGGAGCGGCGAAATCAAATGTTCCGAAAGGCTGGTGGAAATAGATGGCCCAGCCCGAGGTGCTGATTAGCCAAGGGATGGGAACCCGGCCGCCGTGCGTCGCGAGTTTGTAGCCGCCTTGACCGCTGACCATGGAATCGGTCGAGCCGCGGCGATCGAATTGCGGGCCGCCCTCGCCGAGGCCGAGAAGCGGAGAATCTCCAGTCAAGAAAGAGACGACGCCGGTCTCGCGATCAACGTTGATTTGCTGCAAGACATGGCCTTTTGCGTTCTCAATGGAAAAGGTGAGGGGGCTGGGAGAGATGTTTATGGTCAATTCGCTGCACTTTACGGATTGGGAAGTGACCTCTCCACGGATTTTTGCTACAGGTTCCCCCCAGGATTTTTGGACGAGGGAACCGTTCCAGGGGATGGTTCGTGGTTGGCCATTTTCGACGGGCAGAATGCTGAGGCGAAACGTGTGGGCGCTGACAGGAGCGATTTGAATCTCTGTGTCGGTGCCAGCGGCGTTTGCATCGGGCAGGAGTGGCGCTCCCTGCACCTTCCCTTCCGGCAGTAGCATCGCGGTGGAAGCTACAGCGAGCTGTTTCAGAATGTCCCGGCGTTTCCACAGCTTGTCCATGGCATTTCACCTGAAAAACACGAATGAATCTTCGTCTGGGCAATTGCCGTACTGAGGAATTGCGAGGCGGGATGATACAACGAAGTGGCGCTGCCAGATTCTACAAATGTTCGCAGACAGCGGCGGTGACTTCCTTTGTGGTCGCTTTGCCGCCGAGATCGGGAGTGTGAAGTCCCGAGGCGGTGACGGATTCGACGGCTTCCATCAATCGCAAGGAGGCATCCTTTTCGCCGAGATGTTCGAGCATGAGCGCGGCAGTCCAAAACGCGCCGATGGGATTGGCGATGCCTTTGCCGGTGATGTCGAAAGCAGCGCCATGAATGGGCTCAAACATCGAGGGAAAGCGCCGCTGCGGATTCAGATTGGCGGTGGGAGCGATGCCAAGGCTGCCAGCGAGCGCGGCGGCAAGATCGGTAAGAATGTCGGCGTGGAGATTTGTAGCGACGACGGTGTCAATGCTGGAAGGCTTGCCGACCATGCGCGTGGTCATGGCATCAACGAGCATTTTGTCCCACGCGACATCGGGAAAGTCCATGGCGACTTCAGCGGCGATTTCATCCCAGAGAACCATGCCATGGCGCTGTGCGTTGGATTTGGTGACAACGGTGAGCAGCTTGCGCGGACGGTTTCGGGCAAGTTCAAAGGCGAAGCGCATGACACGAGTCACGCCGCTACGCGTGAAAATGGACGTCTCGGTGGCGACTTCCTCGGGCAAGCCGCGGTGAGCGCGGCCACCGTGCCCTGCGTATTCGCCTTCGGTGTTCTCGCGGACAATGGCCCAATCCAAATCGCCGGGCTTGCAATCGCGCAGCGGCGATGACAAGCCGCGTAATATGTGCGTGGGACGAAGATTGACGTACTGGTCGAGGCCCTGGCAAATCGCGAGGCGGAGTCCCCAGAGAGTGATGTGGTCGGGAACATCGGGAGCGCCAACGGCGCCGAAGTAGATGGCGTTGAAGGGCCGAAGAAGATCAAGGCCATTCGGCGGCATCATGAGGTCGGTCTTTTTGTAGTAGTCCGAGCCCCAGGGAAAGGTTTCGACGTTCAATCGAAAGCAGCCCATCTTCTGTTCGAGGACCTTCAAGACAGCGAGGCCCGCAGAAATTACCTCGGGGCCGATGCCGTCGCCGGGAATTGCAGCAATCGAGTAATGGCGCATTTCCTCTCCTGGAAAAAATCTGGTGACGCGGGGCGATGGAAAGCCACCGCGCCAAAGGCAGCAGCCCGCGGCGGCCCGGCCTCTTTCTGCCGGCGAAAGCCCGGTCCGCTTTTTGTGTATACTGCGCCGAGCATGGCAGGCGCCGCGACCATTCAACTGTGCAAGACACCCTGAGCGTATCCGACACTGACATCGCGCAGCGCGCGCGAAAACGAATCGCCTGGCGCCTCCTCCCTTTTCTTTTCCTGCTTTACGTCATCGCTTTCCTGGACCGCATGAACGTGGGCGCCGCGGCGCTGCAAATGCCCGGCGACCTGGGCTTCAACGACAAAGTCGTAGGCCTGGGAGCCGGAATGTTCTTCATCGGCTACGTGGTGCTGGAAATCCCCGGCGCACTCATCGCCGAGCGATGGAGCGCGCGCCGCTGGATTGCCCGCATCATGATCTCCTGGGGAATCATAACCGCGCTGATGGCGTTTATCCACACGGCGCGGGAATTCTACGTCGTGCGGTTCCTGGTGGGAGCGGCGGAAGCGGGCTTTTTTCCGGCGGTCATCGTGTATTTGTCGCACTGGTTCCGTTACCGGGACCGCGCGAAGGCGATTGCGGTTTTCTATGCCGCGAACCCACTTTCGTATGTGATTGGCTCGCCGCTCGCAGGTGTACTGCTGGGTCTTACGTGGCTGGGCCTGCGTGGCTGGCGTTGGCTTTTCATCCTGGAAGGCGTTCCAGCGGTTGTGTTCGGAGTGATTACGCTGTTTTACCTGACGGATTGGCCGTCGGGGGCGGGCTGGCTAAAAGACGAAGAGCGCGACTGGATTAACACCGAACTGGAGAAGGAAAAACAGGCGAAGCAAAAAGTTCGCTCGCTTACCATCTGGCAGGCGTTTGCGCAGCGCGACGTCATTTTGCTCACCTTGTGCTACTTCGGCGCTACGACAGGCGGTTACGGCGTTTCCTTCTGGCTTCCGACCATTCTGAAGCGACTCTCCGGACAGAGCGACCTTCGCGTCACGCTGTTCGCTTCACTGCCCTACCTCTTGGGATTCGGGATGCAGCAACTGAACGGGTGGCACTCCGACCGAGCCGGTGAACGACGCTGGCATGCCGCGGTTCCCATTTTTCTTTGCGGGGTGGTCCTGTTATTCGCGGTGATTTTCGGTTCGCATTTGTGGCTGGCCATTGCGCTGTTCACTCTTGTGGGCGCGTGTTATTACGCGTTTCACCCTTGTTTCTGGGCGGTGCCGACTGCTTTTCTGAGCGAATCGGCAGCGGCGGCTTCCATCGGATTGATTAATTCAGTGGGCAATCTGGGAGGGTTCTTTGGCCCGATGATTATGGGTTACCTCGTTAACAAAACACACTCGTTTAGCGCGGGGCTGCTTTTTCTCGTGGGAAATCTGTGCTTGTCTGGAGTGTTGATGCTGACGGTCGGGGCGGGACGCAGGGCTGTTGCGCAGAACGAGGAAGTTCCTACGAGTTAGATCGCGCTCAAAAATGGGTAAAGGCTTAAATCTCAAAAAAACTACAGCCGCACTTTTGCTAAAGAAATTTGGCTGGGAGGCCTGGACTCGAACCAGGATAGCCAGAGTCAGAGTCTGGAGTCCTACCAATTGGACGACCTCCCAGCCGATGAGAGGCAAAAAAAGAACCGTGGCACGTGCCCGGGGATCGGGACAGCCACGACTCTACTTATCTAATTTAATCGGGAAAGATGGGGGCGTCAACTGCGCGCAGACGTTGGCTGCGTTGCTTCTTTGGTTTGCGTGGAAGCTACGGGAACCATGCGGCCGTTCTTCATGGTGAATTCCTGGCCGCCCCAGACGATACGATTCGAGGTGAGGCCCATGAGCCAGACGACCGCATAGATGGCGTCGCGCAGCGGCACCAGCCAAAGTTTCTGGCGAAGGACGTCGTCGCCGACACCCCAGACGCCAACGGTCCAGGCCATGAGAAGGCGCAGGACAAGGTAAGCGAGCAGATAGGTGGCGGCAATCCACCATGTGGGCGCAACGAACGCTGCCAGCACCACCCACGGCAGGCCGAGAGTAAAGATGAGTCCGAAGTAAGAAAGCGGACGGCAGATATGTACCGTGCGCGCCCAGCGGACCTGATGATCCCAATAACTCTTCCAGGTTTGTGCCGGATAGATGGTCCAAACAGCTTCGCGCGAAAGCAGAACGCGTCCACCGGTTTCGGCGATGCGTTTGCCAAGCTCGTAGTCGTCGGCAAGAACTCCTGCGATGGCTTCAAAGCCGCCAATCTTCGAAAGCCAGTGCTTCGTGGTGACGATCGAAGCGCCCAGAGCAAAGTGAACGCCTTCCGTCAAATCGGCCATCAGCACACCGGCGAAGAAATCGCTGGAAGCCCCGACGGCTTCGAGTTCCGCTCCGAGATTCTTCTCCGCGATGCCGCGATAGAACGAGGTGACCGCGCCGATGCCTTTTTCTACGAATGGGGCGACAACCTCTCGAAGGTAGTTGGGGCCGACGCGAACATCACCATCTGTCAAAGCGAGGATTTCGTACCTGGCTTCGCGAGAGAGACGGGCCAGCTTATTGACTTTGCGGTTGGCGCCGAGATTTTCCGCGCCAACGAGCAGCCGTATCGAGCGCGCGGGAAATTCAGCAATCAGGCGCTGGATGAATGGAACAGCCGGATCGGCGGCATCGTTAACGGCAAAGAGGACCTCGTAGTCGGGGTAGTCCTGTCTACAGAAGCTTGCGTAATTATCATAGGTAGCAAAGTCCACGCCGCGCACCGGTTTCAAAAGGGTGACGGGCGGTGTAAAGCTGCGCAACCTTTTCGCGCGTTCGCGGCGAAAAAAACGCAAGGCCGCGAACGTGGCCATTACGTAATACACGAGTGGTACGGCTGCGAGAAGCAGCAGTGCGTCGCGCCATCCTGATTGAAAAATCGTCACGCCGAGGTTCCGGGCCCGAATGCAAAATTCGTGGAATGCACGAGAACTGGGTACTAGATTGCCATAAAGCTCAGGGCTTGCGCCTGCCCCTGAGGCAGGCGAGGCTCAAGAGGTTACGAACGCGGCACGCGGCGTGGAGAGGAGGGTCAACGGCCGCAATCATCGTTTGCCGAGCCAGACTAAGGTGACTCCAAGGCAAACGATAAGCACGCCGGCCCAGCGGCGCGGTGTAACACGTTCGCCGAGGAAGAACTTTCCGCCGAGAGCCCCGGCTGCGTAATTCAGCGCAGTGACCGGCACGACGAAACTGACGTTCTCAATCGAAAGCACCGCCAGCAGCGAGAAAAAAGCAAGCGCCATCATGGAAATGCCGACCCACATCCAGGGCACTTTCATGGCGCGGAGAATTACCCGGACAACGGCGGTAGGACGAAAATCAGTGACTTCGCCTACGCGCTTCATAGCCCGTGTGACGCAAATCTCTCCGCCAGTGCCACTCGTGACGACGAGAAACAAAAGCAACGCCTCGCGCATGTTCAACGAACCTCGGTGGTGCGCGGAGGCGTATTGCCGACCACAAAGACACCGAGACAAATGATGACGATGCCCGTCCAGTGCAGCGGCGAAATCCGTTCACCCAGATAGAAGTAGCCGAGCAGCGCCACCACGAGCAGCGTGATGGAAGACGCGGGCTGCACGTAGCTGAAATCCGCCCAGGAGAGAATCAGCATGTAGGCCACAAAAAAAGTGAGCAAGGAAGCGATGCCTAGCCAGATGTAGCCCGACGTGAGAACCAGCAGAGCAATGTGCGGAATTCTCGAAGGGCCCCAGGAAACAATTGAGCCGACTTCTTTCATGCCTTTGCCTAGCAGCACATTTCCCAGCGGCGCAAAAAGCACCATGATGAAAAGCATGCAATAGGTTTTGAAATGCAAGTGGTGAGAAGAGCTCATTCTCTAGACGCGCCTAAAGGAGAGATGAAAAGCCGCACAAAATTAGCGAAAAAAACCGTGGCTGGGGAAGAATTCTCACCAACGACAGAACCTCACGCCTCAATTTTCGCATAGGAGCCACGTCCATGTCCCCGTTTCCTGCTGAGAAAGCGATTACAGGAAGAGAACGGTTCACTTGACTGGAATTGCCCGCTTTTTGCTATCCTTTTGATTCTCGCGGGACATTTCTGGAATTTCGAGAGGGGATCAGGTGCCCAGAAAACAATAATGCTGGCACAGACACAATGGACTGGCTTGCCGCTTTCCCTCCAGCTTGCAAAAGTTTCAGGCGCTTTCCAATGTGTCCCTCGGCAAGCAGAGGAGACTGAAGTATCTCTTAGGTGCTTACGCGAGGAGCGACATGGCGCTGAGTAATGTCGTGTACGTTGTACTGGGCGTCGCGGCGATTCCTTTTATCTATTACTTTCTAGCGCTCTACAGTTCGTGGCAGTTTTTCCGCCAAGCGAAAAGATCCAACCGTCCGCTGGATTACACGCCCCCGGTCAGCAATCTGAAACCCATTCGCGGCCTGGATGCCGAAGCCTACGAGAATTTTGCCAGCTACTGCAAACAGGATTACCCCGATTACGAACTGCTGTTTGGTATAGGCGACGGGGATGACGCGGTCATGGAAATCATCGAAAAACTGAAGCGCGACTTCCCGAAGCAGCGCATTCGCGTGGTGCACGTTTCCGGGCACACGGCACCTAACGATAAAGTGGTCAAGCTGGCGCGGCTGGTGAGCGAGGCGCAAAACGAAGTGCTGGTCATCAATGACAGCGACGTGCGTGTGCGGCCGGACTATCTGCGGTCCGTGGTGGCACCTTTACAGAACCCCAAAGTTGGCGCGGTCACGTGCTTGTACATCTCGACCGACGAACATACGCTAATCCAGAAAATGCAATCCATCGGGATGATTTGCGATTTTTATCCGGGGATCCTCGTGGCGCGCCAACTGGACGGCGTGAAGTTTGCGTTTGGGCAAACCATCGTGACAACGCGGAAAAATCTTGCGGGGTTCGGCGGCTACACGGCAATTGAAAACCGCCCGGCGGACGATCTGCTCGTAGGACGACTCGTTGCGGAGCAAGGATTTGAAGTCGAGCTACTTCCCTATGCGGTGGAGACCGTCGCGGATTTTAAGTCGTTGCGCGATTTTTTCTTCAAGCGCCTGCGCTGGATGACCGTAATGCGGCACATGCGTCCTTGGGGACATATTGGACTTATTTTCACGCAGGGGCTGGCTTGGTCGGTAACGGCGGTTGCGGTTCATCCCACCGCGCGGGTGGCCCTTTTTTACCTGGGCGGATACCTCCTCGCGCGCATCGCAATGACATGGCTTATCGGCGTCTGGGGGATGAAGCAGAAGGGCATCTGGGGAAAGATGGCACTTGTGCCTCTCTGGGATGGGTGGGCTCTGCTCATCTGGCTGCTCAGTTTCGGTCGCAGGAGCATCCGCTGGCGCGACATTGACTACCGTATCCGGGAAGGCATGCTCATCCCCGTGGCTCCTCCGGCTCCGCAAAAGTGAAACATAACAAGATTTGCATCAGAGAATTCCGTGGAAGAGGACGATGGGAACAAAGGTTGCCGTAGCCGGAGCCGGAATCTACGGCTCGACGGCCGCAATCCGGCTGGCGGAGCAGGGTCACGAAGTTCATCTCTTCGACCCGTTGGGTGTCATGCGCGCCGCTTCCGCGATTAACCAGTACCGAGTGCACACCGGTTACCACTACCCGCGCAGCGCGGAAACCATCCTCGAGGTCACGGAGGCACGCGCCGAATTCGCTGAAGAGTTCGCCGCGGCCATCGTCCGCAACAGCCGGCATTACTACGCTATCCCCAAAGAAAATTCTCTCACTTCGCCTGCGGTCTACGAGCGAGTGATGAGCGAACACAAACTTCCTTTGCGCGCCTGCAAACCGCGTTGGATGAACTTCGATTTCATCGAGAAGTGCTACGAGGTCGAAGAAAACATTTACGACCCCGACGTTTTGAGAGAGGTAGTTGAAGAAAGGCTGAAATCGCACGGGATTCGCCTGCAACAACGCGAATTCAAGCGGGAGATGCGGGCCGATTATGATTTCCTGATTTTGGCGACATACGGATTGGGTCCAAGCCTGGGAATTTTCAGAGCCGCAAAATACCAGGTGGCGGAAAAAATGCTGACCGAACTTCCCGCGGAATTGCACGGGGTCGCGCTCGTGCTCGTGGACGGGCCGTTCACCGCTTTCGACCCGTATGGAAGCTCTTCGCGATCGCTTTTCGGTTCCGCAAAAAATACCAATCACTGGACCACGACGAACGCCGCGGAGCCAATCCCTGAACCGTACGCGGGAATTCTCAACAAGCCGAATTTCGAACCGGTGCCGTTCACGCGCTTTGCCGCGATGCGCGAGGACTGTTGCCTTGCCGTTCCCGCTGCGAAGGACGCGGTGTACCTCGGTTCACGGTTCACGATTCGCGTGGTGGAAGACAACCCGGAGCAGGACCGCCGAACACTTTATGTTCGCAAAACAGCGCCCGGGGAGATTCATATTTTTTCAGGTAAGGTCGTCAGTGCCGTGAAAGCAGCCCGACTCGTGTGCGAGATGGTGGCAGGCAAGCGCAATGTCTGAAGGACCCGCGTACGCGATCCTCGGACGAGGCCGCTGGGCGGGGAGAATGCAGACCATTCTCGCAGCGGAAGGCCGCCACGTTGCAAATATTCCCGAAACGAGGCGCCTCCATGGCGAAAGCGATTCCGAGTATGTCGCACGCCTAGCCGATGGGATGAAAGCCAGCGGTGCGGAAATTGCCTGGCTTTGTGTACTGCCAGGTCCTCATGTCGCCTTTATGATCGACGCCGCATTGGACGCGGGTTTGCACCTTGTCGTGGAAAAGCCGTGGCAAGGCTCTCCACGCATTACCGCCTCCCTCACCGCAAAAGCCAAGTCCCTACGGCGCGTCATCGCGGTTCATTTCGAATATTGCCTTCTTCAGGAAGTGGAACGCTGGCGCAGGGACTTCCATCAAGGAAATGGCTTTCGCTTCGGAGGGCGTTTCTATCTAAGCAGGCCTGACCAAATGGGAATCCCCGCGATGGACAATCTCGGATCCCACCTGTTGGCGATAAGGACTTACGCAGTCCCGCAATCCTCTATTCAGGAAATTCGCTGCGGGTACGAG
>Ga0335076_10006065_pt1 | contig 12186 bp, 9 predicted proteins | sample Lox_Sample_25_FD_206717 | JGI IMG/M metagenome (GOLD analysis project Ga0335076, IMG submission 206717) | Soil microbial communities from Loxahatchee National Wildlife Refuge, Florida, United States - Lox_Sample_2.5 | ecosystem: Environmental > Terrestrial > Soil > Wetlands | place: USA: Florida...
GTCGGGGACCACACGTGGTCTTCGGTCGCGCCCGCCCTGACCGCTGAGCCCTATGCCATCGCCAACAACCTGCCATATAACCTTGTCACCAGCTTCCTCCTCACCGATCCGCAGGCCGATGCCCAGCAGATCAGCGACTTTTTCTTCAGCGGCGGCAAATTCTCCAATCAGAAGGTGCTGGTGGCATGGACCTTCCAATTCATCCAGCCGGCAATCAACGCGCTGCTCACCACCTATCACGTCGGCCAGCAGGCTCCCGCTTGGCCGCCCACCGACTATGACACCATCTGGACGGTACAGCTTGACGATGTAGGTAACCTGACGGTGGACAACGGAACGTGCGAAGGCATCAACTCCGCGGCGCTGCCGCCCACGCCCCCGCAATTCTGATGATGGCTGAGATGGCAGCAGACCAGTTGTTGGACCGAACTCGGGATTATTATGAATAAGCGTACGATTGTGCATTCGTTGTTGTTGATTCTTGCCCTGACACTGCTCGCAAGCTGCGGCGGTTCCTCGGATCCGAGCCCTTCGACGCCTACACCATCTCCGCTAAGCGCCAACGATTTCAACCTGATTTTCGTAGTCACCGAGGATGTATCCTACCAAGCCTATGGGGATGTAAATCTCGACACCGGGAACCTCACCGACCGCGGTCTGCAACGGTCGCTGAAGATGGCCACATTTTTGCAACAGAAAGTCCTGGGCGGCGGAAATGCGAGCGGCATCTATGCGTTGACACCGATGACACATCTGCAAACTGTGAATCAGTATCCCGACATGGCCGGGCTGATGACCGTGGAGCAGTTCGCAATGCTGAATCAAACGGCATTGTATTTTCCGGGCTTTGCACCGTTTACCGCGAATAGTTATCCTGTGAACGTCTCGTATTCGTCCGCAAGGCTACCGGATGACGTTGCCGTGCCGCTAATGAACTGTCCGGCGATCGGCACCGGCGGCGCGTATAGCTGCCAAGGTCTGGACTACCGAGATCTGGATGGCGACAACGAGATTCTAGTAGGGGCCCTCATTCAAACCGGCGCCCCGGGATTTTATGTATTCGCCGCACCCTGGGAAACAGTTCATTCCTTGATGGCCAATATCAACCGACTGGAAAACTATAATCTGGCGTTGCCGCCACGCTATATAAGTCCTAACTACATTTATGCGATCTCGGTAAATCCATCGGGAAGCGCCAGCTTGACTACCTATAACAGCAGTATTGATCCGCCCGCTGGCTACCCTACGCTGCCTGCGGGAGGAATCGTCAGCGCGGCATGTCTTCCAGCGCAGACCGGTACCACTTTCCAAGTCACTGTCACTGGTGGTGTAGGTGGCGCTGTGATTCCTTCGGGAGTCAACACTAATGAGACCATTTACTTTGTTCGCCACGCCGAGGCCCATCCTCAACCCTGGTGGGAGGATGGCAACTACATTGGTAAGGGACAGTGGCGCGCTCTAGATCTTCCCAATGCCCTGCACGACAAAATTCATCCTGATCTGATCTATTCCATCGACCCCGCCCAGGTTACTCGCGGCGCAGAGAGTACGAGTGGCGAATTCTATTCCTATGTCCGAACGAACACCACCGTATTACCCTATGCAATCGCCGACAACTTGCCTTACAATCTGGCGGCAAGTTTCGAACTGGACGCCCAGAACCCACCGGCTTTAGCCACCGAGGCCAGCAACTTTTTCTTCTTCGGCGGCCAGTTCAACAACCGGAGTGTGTTGGTGGGTTGGGAGCACGACCACATCGCGCCGACAGTGAACGCGTTGCTGGCGGCCTATCACGGTGGGAAAACCGTACCCGCCTGGCCGGGCGATGACTATGACACCGTCTGGACGGTGAAGCTCGATGCGAAGGGCGATGTCAGCGTCGATAATCTGACCTGCGAAGGTATCAGCTCATCGTCGCTACCAGCAACGCCTCCGCAATTCTGACGCTCGCCAGGCTGGCCGCAGCCCAGTCAAGCATGGACTAAGTGGCTGCCTGGCCCCTGAACATTGCCGTTCCGTGTAAACTTCGAACAGCGTCCCGGCAACATCCAGCTACATAAGCGCTTGAGTTTTGTCGTTTCCTCCTGTTCCTGCCGTCAATAACCTACAGACCATCTGGCCACAGAATCGGTTCAACTCCCGCCGCCTCCACCGTCCCTTATGCCTTTGGTTTCAAACCCAAAGTCAAGCAAAGCAGTAAGGCCCGAGCTGTGGCACAATCGGCTCGCGGTCGTGTAACTCAGCCGAGAGGCGCCGAAGAGCCATGCAGCGAGCATCAGACCAGCCGTTGGCCGAAATTCGCGATGTTTTGCTGGAGACTTACGCTGTCAACAATTCGATGAACCAGCTCATTCTTGAGCGTCTTGACCCACGGGCATGGCGCGCCGAGCTGCCTGGAGCCGAAGGCCATCGCGGCCGCACCATCGGTGCGATATTCGCTCACTTGCACAACAACCGGCTGACCTGGCTGAGGAATTCCGCGCCACACCTGAAGTGTCCGCCTCGGCTCGATCCTGATCGTTGTTCGATGAAGCAGGCTGCCGCCGCTCACAAGAGAAGCGCGGCGCTGTGTCTGCGGATGCTCACGGATGCCCTGTCATTCGATCCCCAACGGAGAGTCACGAAATTCTCGCGGGGCTGGCTGCGGAAGTGGCCTGCCGGCGCGAGCATGTTCGCCTACATGTTTTCGCATGAGGCTCACCATCGCGGTCAGATCCTGATGCTCGCGCATCAGCTCGGCTATCGCGTTGCGGTGGAAGATGCCGCCGGGATCTGGGATTGGGACAAGTTGTGGAAACACCACGGATTCACCACTCGCCCGCGGTAGCGACTTCGGGCGTGAACTGGCGCGCCGGGATGCGCTTCCCGCCTGTCCCTGGCGAAGCGAAAAGGAGCTATCGCGCACCGAATTGCCAGGGCCGGTAGAATTCTTTCCATGGCCGCCGAGCGCGAAGCCGAGATCAGTGCGCTGTTGAAGCGAGTTGCGATCTTCTCCAGCTTGTCGGAACCAGAGTTCGCTTTTCTGAGCTCCCATCTATTGCAACGAAAGTACAAATCCGGCGAGTTGATTTTCGGCGAAGGCGACCCTTGCACCGGACTGTACGTCGTTCAGTCGGGCCACGTTCGCATCTTCAAGAGTTCGGCCGGCGGACGCGAGCAGGTGCTGACCATCGATGGCCCGGGCAGCTCGATCGCGGAACTTCCGGTCTTCGATGGCGGAAACTATCCGGCTTCGGCTCAGGCGGTCAGCGACAGCACGCTGCTGTTCTTCAGCCGGCAGGATTTCCAGACGCTCTGCCTCCAACACCCGCAGGTCGCGCTCAAGGTGCTGCGCGTCATCGGAGGTCGGCTGCGACGGTTGGTCGGGATTATCGAGGAGCTGTCGTTCACTACCATCCGGCATCGGCTCATCGCACTCCTGGTGCGGCTCGGGAAGACCAACGGCGCTCGCCATGGTGATTCGGTAAGGCTGACACTGCCGGCGAACAATACCGAGCTGGCAGCGCAGATCGGCACAGTCCGCGAGTTGGTGTCGCGCAATCTTAGCCGGTTGCAATCGGAAGGTCTCATCCAGATGGACAACCGCGAGCTGGAGATTCCCTCGCTCGCGCGACTCCAGGCCGAGCTGGAGGATTCCGGCAGCTAGTCCTCCTACCCTCGCACAGCTACGTGTTCAATCTGAATTTTTGCGCCCCGTGACTGAAGTCATAGCCGCTTGCAATCGACGCCCATAGTCTGCCTTCAGGAAGTTCAAATCACCGGAAGGAAACGACCATGACGATAGCGGCTACCACCACCGTAGGCGAAATCGCGGCTGAGATTCCCGGCGCAACCCGCGAATTCGAAAAACTAGGAATTGACTACTGTTGCGGAGGAAGCCGCACGCTGGGTGAGGCTTGCTCTGCCATCAGCGTCCCGATCGAGGAAGTTTTCTCCCGCATCCAGAACAGCCTGACCGCTGCTGGCGCCGAAGATGCCAGAACCTGGCAGGGCGAGATGCTGGCCGACCTCATCGCCCATATCAAGAACACGCATCACGTTTTTGTGCGCCAGGAGTGCCCGCGCCTCGACGCGCTCATCGCCAAGGTCGTCGGCGTACATGGCAAGAACCACCCCGAACTGCTGAAGGTGCAGGAGGTGTTTTCAGCGCTTCAGCAGGAGCTGCATGTGCACCTGATGAAAGAAGAGCAGGTGCTGTTCCCTTACATCGTGCGCATGGAGGAAAGCTCGATTGCCGACGAACCCGCGCCGCCGTCCTGCTTCGGGACCGTCGCCAACCCGATCCGGATGATGCTCGCCGAGCACGACGGCGCAGGCGAGGCGCTGCGGGCGTTACGCGAGATCACCAGCAACTACAAAGTGCCCGAGGATGCATGCATCAGCTACCGGACGCTGTATGAAGCGCTGCAAGGATTCGAGGCCGACCTGCATCAGCATATCCATCTGGAGAACAACATCCTTTTCCCCCGCGCCATTGCGATGGAAGGCACTCGCTAATACGCAGGACCACTCTTACTTTCGGAGAAACCGTTCTCATGGAATATAAAAAGCTTTGGATAGCTATGGGTGTGGTCATGCTGATCTCCTTCACGGTGCTGGGCGCCGTGGGATATAAGGCAGTCAAAAGCGGGCCGCCCATTCCCAACCAGGTTGTCGGCGCTGATGGCCGCATTCTCTTTACCGGCGAAGACATTCGCAACGGACAAAACGTGTGGCAGTCCACCGGTGGCCAGGAGATTGGAACCATCTGGGGGCACGGCGCGTACGTCGCACCAGACTGGAGCGCCGATTATCTGCACCGGCAGTCAATGATTGTGCTTGATCGCTGGGCACAGCAAGCGGGTTTCGCCAATTTCGCTGCCCTGCCGGCCGAACAGCGCGCCGCGTTGCAGTCGCGCCTGACGGAGTTGACGCGTCGCAATACCTACAACGCCGCCACGGAAACGCTTGTGCTGGACAGCGACCGGGCAGCCGCCTTCCAGCAACTGGCCGTCTACTACGCCGATATTTACGGCAATGGCCGCAATGAGTACGCGATTCCCGCAGGCGCCTTGCGCGATGCCGTCAAGCAACGCGAGATGGCGGCCTTCTTCTTCTGGACGGCATGGGCCGCCAGCACCAATCGCCCCAGCGAGGACGTGACCTACACCCAAAACTGGCCGCACGAAGATCTCATTGGCAATCACCCGACGGGTGGCGCCATCGTCTGGAGCATCATCAGCTTTGTGCTGCTGCTGGGGGGAGTCGGCGGCATGGTATGGTACTTCGGCTCGCGCAAGCATGATGTGGCGAGCGGGCCGCCGCCGCGCCGCGATCCGCTGCTGGGCTTGCGGCCCACACCTTCGCAGAAGGCCACGGTCAAGTACTTCTTCGTGGTCGCGGCGTTGTGGGTGGTGCAGGTCGCCGTGGGCGCCATCGTTGCCCACTACGGAGTTGAAGGCAACGGCTTCTACGGCATTCCGTTGGCTAAGTGGCTGCCGTACTCGGTCGCACGCACTTGGCACTTGCAGATCGGCATCTTCTGGATCGCAACCTCGTGGCTGGCGACCGGCCTCTACATCGTGCCGGCAGTTAGCGGGGTCGAGCCGAAGGGTCAGCGGTTCGGCGTGAACACACTGTTCGTCGCTCTGGTCGCGGTAGTTGTTGGATCGCTGGCGGGCGAATGGATGGGCATCCAGCAGAAGCTCGGCAACCTCTGGTTCTGGTTGGGCTCGCAGGGCTATGAATACGTAGACCTCGGACGCCTGTGGCAGATTCTGCTCTTCGTCGGCCTCACCTTCTGGCTGTGGCTGATGTGGCGCGGCATCCGGCCTGCTTTGGCACGCCGCGACGAGAACCACTCGCTGCTACTGCTGTTCCTCATCTCCAGCATTGCGATTCCGGTGTTCTACGCTGCCGGCCTGATGTACGGCCAGCGCAGCCCGCTGATCAGCGCCGAGTACTGGCGCTGGTGGGTGGTGCACCTGTGGGTAGAGGGCTTTTTCGAGGTCTTCGCAACCGTCGTCATCGCCTTCCTGCTCACCCGGCTGAAGCTGTTGGCGATCACAACCGCGACCCGTTCGGTGCTGTTCTCTACCGTGGTTTACCTGTCAGGCGGCATCATCGGGACCTTCCATCACCTATACTTCACCGGCGCGCCAAATTCCGTGCTTGCTTTGGGTGCGGTGTTCAGTGCGCTGGAGGTCGTTCCGTTGGTGCTCATCGGCTTCGAAGCCTGGGAGAACATTCGCCTCTCGCGCGGCACGGCCGAGAGTCCGTGGGTTAGCGCTTACAAATGGCCCATTTACTTCTTCGTGGCCGTGGCGTTCTGGAATTTCGTCGGTGCCGGGCTGTTTGGCTTCATGATTAATCCGCCGGTCGCGCTGTATTACGTGCAGGGTTTGAATCTCACCCCGGTGCACGGACACGCCGCCCTCTTCGGTGTGTACGGCATGCTTGGCCTCGGTCTGATGCTCTTCTGCCTGCGCGCTCTGCGCCCGGGGCTGATGTGGAAGGACCGCCCGCTGTCCATCGCCTTCTGGTCGCTCAACATCGGCATGGCGGCCATGATTCTGCTGAGCCTGCTGCCGATCGGCCTCTTCCAGGCGTGGGCTTCAGTCGAGTACGGCACCTGGTATGCGCGCTCGGCCGAGTTCCTGCACACACCCATGCTGGTGCGGCTGCGATGGATGCGCATGTTTGGCGACACACTGTTCGCCTTCGGCGCGCTCGTGCTGGGGTGGTTCGTGCTCGGTCTGGTGACGGGCCATTCCTTCGATCGCAGTGCGACATTGGACGAGGGTGAATACTCGCCACGTTCGCTGGAGCTCGTCGCACGCGACTAATTCTTTCGATTTGGTTATTACCATACGCCGCCGGACGCAGGCTGAACCGGCGGCATTTTTGTGCTTTGTGACCTAAGTCATAGGTCGCCGCAGGGGACTGCTCCTAACTGGCTTTAGGTGGGGAAGTCAATGGCGGCGACTGAAATGGAACTTTGCACCTCCGCGATCTCCGAGGTGGACCTCGTCGAACGAGGAGTGCAGCAACAAGCGTCACCGTTGGCCGCATCGTTGATCGATGCTGCGCCGCGCCGCAAACGCAAGAAACTCGAGCGGCGCGATGATTGCGAGTATTCGCAGCCCTTGCGCCTGTCGATACAACTGCTCTTCGTGGCGCTCAATGTCTGGATTGGTGTGCAGTTCTACCTGTGGGTGCGCTGGGCGGAAAGCGGAGCACAAACCTCCGAGGTGGCACGGCCTGCGGGGGTGGAAGGCTGGCTGCCGATTGAAGGCCTGATGCAGTTGAAGTACTTCGCAATCACACATCAATTACCGCGCGTGCATCCCGCCGGCTTCTTTTCGTTCGTCGCGTTTCTGGCGATCTCGATTATCTTTCGCAAATCGTTTTGCAGCTGGCTGTGTCCCGTGGGCACGGCTTCGGAGTACCTCTGGAAGCTGGGCCGCTTCACGTTCAGCCGCAATCTGCAACTGCCGCGCTGGGCTGACATCGCATTACGATCGCTGAAATATCTGCTGCTGGGATTTTTCGTTTATGCCGTCGCCAGTATGTCGGCGATCCCGATTGCCGAGTTCCTCGGCAGCCCCTACGCGCTCGTAGTGGATGTGCGGATGCTGAACTTCTTCCGCTTTCTGGGCGCTACCGCAGGGATCGTCCTGCTGTTATTGATTGTCGCCTCGATTGTCATTCAGAACTTCTGGTGCCGGTACTTGTGCCCTTACGGCGCATTTCTTGGACTGGCGTCGCTGGCCAGCCCTTCGCGAATCACGCGTAATGTGAGCACCTGCATCGATTGCGGCAAGTGCAGCAAAGCCTGTCCGGCATTACTTCCAGTCGATCAGCTGGTGCAAATTCGTTCGGCGGAGTGCACCGGATGCCTGGAGTGCGTGGCGGTCTGTCCCGCGAAAGACACGCTGTCACTGAGCGTGCCAGCGGTTCCGGGCACGCGTCGTCCGCTTCCCGCCTGGAGCGTGGCTGTAGGGATCGCGGTTCTCTTCTTCGGGTTGGTGGCTTGCGCCAAACTGACCAACCACTGGAATACGCAGTTGCCGAAAGACGTGTACCTCCAGCTTGTACCGCTAGCGAACGAGCAACAGCACCCGATGCCGCGACAGTAGCCCGCAAGCCCAGTTGCGCAGCGGAGGAGCAGGTTATCGGCGCTCCCGTATAATCGAATCCTCCTACCCCGGCGCTTCCCATGCTCACTCCCGACTATCGTGCGTTCCTGGAGCTCAGCCGCAATGCCTCGCTGGTTCCGGTTGCGAAGACCCTCAACGCCGATTTGTTGACCCCGGTGGGAGCCTTCCTCAGCGTGTCCGGCGGGCAGAGATATGGCTTTCTGCTGGAGTCGGTGGAGGGCGGAGAGCGAATCGGGCGCTACACATTTCTGGGCGTGCAGCCGCGAACCGTGATCACCGCCCACGGGCGCAATGCCGTAATCCGTCAGGGTTCATCCACCGTAAAGCGCGAGGCCAGCGTCATCGACCTGCTGCGCGAGCAACTGCGGCAGCATTGTCCCGCTCCAGTGCCCGGACTTCCGCCCTTTACCTCGGGCGGCGTGGGATATTGCGGCTACGACATGGTGAGGCAGTTCGAACGGCTGCCGGAGCTGGCCGAAGCTGACACCGGGCTGCCGGATTGCGTCTTCACCTTTTACGACCGTCTGCTGGCCTTCGATCACCTTCGGCACCAGCTCCACATCATCGCCGCCGCCGACGTCCGCTTAGAATCGCCGCGCAAAGCATACGATCGCGCCCTGCGCGATATCCACGCGATTGAGGCCAAGCTCAACCGCGGCACGCGCGGGCAGCGGCTGCACTCGTCCGCGGCGGGCAAATCGCGTTCCATAAGAGCGCACAACAGCACTTCGCACGACGACTTCGTGAGGAGTGTCTGCCGTTCGAAGGAGTACATCGCCGCCGGCGACATTTTTCAGGTAGTGCTGTCGCAGCGGCTTGACTTCAAACCGCCCGCCGAGCCGTTTCAGATCTACCGCGCGCTGCGCACGATCAATCCGTCGCCCTATATGTTTTTTCTGAAGCTCGACGATATGCACGTGCTGGGCGCCTCCCCCGAGATGCTGGTGCGCGTCACCGGCCGCAAGCTGGAATACAGGCCCATTGCCGGCACGCACCGGCGCGGGGCCGACGCCGCGGAAGACGAGCGCCTGACCGAACGGCTGCGCAACGATGAAAAGGAGCGCGCTGAGCATGTGATGCTGGTCGATCTTGGGCGCAATGATCTTGGACGCGTGAGCGAATACGGCACCGTCAAGGTTCGCGATCTGATGTACGTCGAGAAGTATTCGCACGTGATGCACCTGGTGTCGGCCCTGGAGGGCGAGTTGCGCGGCGATCTCGACGCGCTGGATGCGCTGCAGGCCTGCTTTCCAGCTGGGACCTTAAGCGGCGCGCCAAAGGTACGCGCGATGGAAATCATCGAAGAACTGGAGCCGGTGCGGCGCGGAGTTTACGGCGGCGCGGTCCTCTATACCGATCACGCCGGCAATCTGGATTCGTGCATTGCGATACGAACGATGGTTTTGCATAAGGGCAGAGCTTATGTTCAGGCGGGCGCAGGCATCGTGGCCGATTCCGATCCGGAAAGCGAATATCAGGAGTGCATGAACAAAGCGAGCGCGTTGTTGAGAGCGTGCGAAAGAGCAGTGGCGAGTGGCTAGGGGCTGGGGGCGGTTGGCGTATTCTGTATTGAACTTTTACGGATGAGCCTCGTGAAACCAGCGACACCGAATGAGATTAGCCGCTGACCACTGACCATGATTTTCGTTCTCGACAACTACGACTCATTCACCTACAACCTCGTTCAGTATCTGGGTGAGCTGAAACAAAAGGTCGTGGTTGCGCGGAATGATCAAATCACGGTCCAGCAGGTCGAAGCGCAGCACCCCGGGCGCATCCTCATCTCCCCCGGTCCGTGCACTCCGCGGGAGGCCGGCATCAGCATCGAGCTGATTCGTTATTTCGCAGGGCGATTACCGATTCTCGGCGTGTGCCTCGGCCATCAGGCGATAGGCGAAGCCTTCGGCGGCAAGGTAGTGCGCGCGCCGAACCTGATGCACGGCAAGACCAGTGCGGTGGAGCACGATGGCAAGACCATCTTTCGCAATCTTGCTTCGCCCATGACGGCCACGCGATACCACTCCCTCATCGTGGAAGAAGCATCCCTCCCAAAAGAGCTGGAGATTTCCGCCACCTGTCGCGATCGTGATGGCACGCGCGTAATCATGGCGCTACGCCATCGTAAGTTACCCGTTGAAGGTGTGCAGTTTCATCCGGAAAGCGTGTTGACCGATCAGGGAAGGCAACTCGTCAGGAATTTTCTCGATCTGTAATCTTGCTCTCGACAGCCAGGAAAAGCGGGGTTATAGTTGCACCACTGAAGTTTGGAGATCACCCCCTTCGACGCACAAGCGAGCGAAATTCGGCCCGATAGAACCGGGGCGAGTCGCCGCACGAAGCGCGGACTTCCATCCCCTACAAATTGAATTGCAGGCGTAATGTTTTGCCGATGTCGGATCGAAGAGAACGCTTCGGCCGAGCAGCCTGAGTGCCGTAACCCAGGAACGCGCAAAGGAGCCTGAAAACAGGTAGGATTCCAGTGGCCCAAGCCAGAATGATTGCCTTTGAAACTCAGCCGCAGCGCGTAGTGAACGCGGTGGAATTGCGCGGCATTCGCAAGACGTACGACCAGTTCGTCGCGGTCGAGCACCTCTACCTCAACATCCGCGAGGGTAGCGTCTATGGTCTGCTTGGTCCGAATGGCGCGGGCAAGACCTCGACCATCCGCATGATGATCGGCATCACGCTGCCCGACGACGGCAACGTGCGCCTGTTCGGCGAGCCTTTTCATCGCGGCCAGCTTCGGCGGATCGGCTACATGCCTGAGGAGCGAGGCCTGTACAAGCGCATGAAGGTGCTCGATCACCTCGTACTTCTGGGGAGATTACACAACCTAAGCGAGCGCGACGCGCGTGCGCGTGCCCGGAAATGGTGCGAGCGCCTGCAGATTTCCGAATGGACGTACCACAAAATTGAGGAACTCTCCAAAGGCATGCAGCAGAAGGTACAATTCATCGCCACGCTGCTGCACGATCCCGACCTCATCATCATGGATGAACCGTTCTCCGGCCTCGATCCCGCCAATGCCGTGATGCTGAAAGATGTGCTGGTCGAGCTCAAGAAGGCGGGCAAGACGATCCTCTTCTCCACACATCGCATGGACGCGGTGGAGCGACTCTGCGATTCCATTTGCCTCATCGATCACGGGCGCGCCATCCTGGAAGGCGACTTGAAGAAGATCAAGGCCAGCTACGGCAAGAACCACGTCCAGATCGAGTGCGACGGCGACCCCTACCTGGAGCGATGCCCACTGGTGCAGTCCGTCAACAATTACGGCAACTATGTTGAGGTGCAGCTGAAACCCGGCGCCGACCCGCAGGAGTTATTGCGCGTGACCGCTGACCGGGTGCGCATCAGCCGATTTGAGTTATTGGAGCCGTCGTTGGAGGAAATCTTCATCGACCAGGTAGGCCGAAATGCATAATGTCTGGACACTGGTAAAGCGCGAATACCTGGAGCGCGTACGCTCTCGTTCCTTCCTGATTTTCACCTTGCTGATGCCGGCGGTGATGGCCGCGATCATGATCATTCCCGCCACCCTTGCGCAGTACAACGCTGGGGGCGAGAAAAAAATCGTGATCGTGGCCAACGACCCGAAGCTGGCAAGCGTGGTGGGCCATGAGCTGGGCAATGCGAAAACGCAAGCGCACAGCGGGGAACTTGAAAGGCAGGGTGCTCCCAATGTGTATACCATCCAGGTGAGCACCGACACCAGCGACGCCGAGCGCAACCGTCTCGGCCAGCAGGTCAGCTCCGGTCAGATCAGCGGCTTCGTCTGGCTCACCGACGACGCCCTGGCCAGGCACGCGGTCGTCTACAGCACCAAGGAAGCCGCCGATTTCGGTCAGGCCCATGATTTGCGCAACGCGATCACAACCGGCATCGCGCGTTATCATCTCTCGCAAAAAGGTATGACCGGAGCGGAGGTGGATGCGCTTCTCACACCGATGAGACTAGATACCGTCCGCATCGAAAAAGGGCGGGAAGGCGCCAGCGGCGCGGCTGTGTTTCTTACGGCCTTCGCCATGGTGATGCTGCTCTATACCGT